>Ga0210062_1000103_pt1 | contig 24200 bp, 19 predicted proteins | sample Muzzi_CordA_D2_FD_185528 | JGI IMG/M metagenome (GOLD analysis project Ga0210062, IMG submission 185528) | Wetland microbial communities from San Francisco Bay, California, USA, that impact long-term carbon sequestration - Muzzi_CordA_D2 (SPAdes) | ecosystem: Environmental > Aquatic > Marine >...
CAATGTTAACCCCCCCAGAAACTCACCGCTCTCACAGTCACGAACTTTTGTTGTTTTTCCGTTGTCCTCCCGCACCAGCCGGGCCTGGCCTTCGACAATATAGAACGCCTGGCCGTCATCTTCGTTCTGATGGAAAATGTGCTCGCCTTGTTTGAATTTTTCTCTCGTACAAAGATAAGCGAAAATCTTAAGAGTTTCAAGGGGAAGTCCCGAGAAAAAATAGATTTGTCTCAATATCTCCAGGTTTTCCTGAAACTCACTGGATGGTGTGGATTTATTTGTTTCCGACAAGCTCATACAGCATTCCTTTCCGGGCCATCAAATCATCATAGGTGCCCATTTCAAGAATTTTGCCGGCTTTCATGACCGCCACTTTGTCATAATTTTTGATGGTATCCAGCCGGTGAACAACGGAAACTACCGTGCTTTTTTTCTTCCAGCGGGTTTCCAGCAGATTCTGGATACGCGTCTGGGATTTGTTGTCAAGCGCCGATGTAGCTTCGTCCATTATTAGAATCCTGGGAGCCTTGAGAAATATGCGGGCGATCGCCAGCTTTTGCTGCTGCCCGCCGGACAGTTTGTCACCCTTGGTGCCGACCTGATAATGCATACCGATTTCAATAATTGCTTCCAGAAGATCTTCTTCAATTAACAGCTGAATGATACTCTGGTTGATAGTTTCCTGGGCCTGGGGATTGGATGTTTTGGTTTTGCCGAAAAAGATATTGTTCAAGATGGTCTGGGAATATATGTATTCCGACATTTGATAAAAGGTAAATGCTGCCGGATCATCTGCGGCAATTTTTTCGCGGAAAAGCGCCCGACCTTCAAGGATCAACATTTCTAGAATTTCCGGCATCGCGGCCATCTTATGGATGCCCGGGGTAAACCGCAGGGCCAATTCCAGCAGTTTATGGCGATCGTTATCATCCAGTTCATGCAGTCTTTTCTTTCTTAAATGTTCTTCCAGGCGTTTAAACTCTTCCAATTCATCGGCGTTAATGGGGCTTTGTTCAAAAAATAACGCATCCGGCGGCAGGTTGCCCAAAATATCCACAGTTTGTCGGCAGAGCGTGGCACCCAGACTCAGCAGCGGCCGGGTTAAATCGGCGGTGTCCAGGAAGTTTAAAAAATATTCGTTGATCGCCAGGTTCTGGTTGGCAAATTCACTCTTATTGGGGGCTCCGAAGGTCAAGTTTTCCGCCACGCTGGAGTAGAAAAGATATTTGTTCTCATCAAAGAATTCGACGTAATCCGCCAATTCCTGGCCGTAATTCTGCTTGAAGTTCTTGCGGATACGAACGATCACGTTTACCAATTCGGCATGCTTGGCGGAGGTTAAAATTGCGTTAAGCCCAAAACGCAAGACATCAACGAAAATACCGGTTTGATGAAGGACGGCAATGATGTCATCGAGAGTGGGCATCTCTTCGTTGGCCCCCGCCTGGCCGTTGTCGCCGAATTTTGCCTGACAGGAGTAGAGAATGTTATCCTCAATGGTGCCGTCAAATATGAAAGGGCTCTGGGCCACAAAACCGAGGTTGTTGATCACATCTTTTTTGGTGAGCCCGGATACTTCTTTGTCACCGATCATGACGCTGCCGCTGGTGTATTTATATAGCTGACCGATACATAAGGCCAGGGTGCTTTTGCCGCTGCCCGAAAATCCCACCAGGGCCAGATGCTCGCCTTGTTCCAGAGACAAATTGATGCCATCGAGCAGATGAATTCCGCTATCAGTGACAAAAGACAGATCTTTGACTTCCACGCTGCCTTCCAGTTCCAGGGTGTCACGGTCGCGGGGTTCGATCTCGTGTTCGGCTTCCTCGTCAAAATATTCCATGGTGCGCTGGTAGTTGACCTGGCCGTCCTGGTAGACCTGATAAAATTCGATAAGATCTTTCCAGGGATCGAACAAACGTTCCTGGGCCGACAGAAATGCAACCAGGGCTCCCAGTTCCAACCGGCCTTTGATGGTTAGATATCCCCCTAAAATAAATACCAGAAAAGGGCCCAAGCCGGTGAAAAAACCATTGGCGGTTTTGACGGCAAATCGATACAGGCTCCAGACGATTCTGATTTTCAACAGGCGGTCCACCAGCTTGTTGTATTTGCGACCTTCAATCCGATAGGCACCGTTGCCGTGGACTTCGTGAATTCCGGAAATCGATTCGGCGATCCGGGCCGAAAATGTGCGGGCCGTATCCACCCGCTTTTTGTTGGCTTTATTGACACCTCTTTGGAGCAGCGGTATCAATAAGATGACAATCGGGTATATACTCATAGATACTGCCGCCAAAAGCGGATTCAGCCAGAACAAATAGCCGGCAAAGGCCAGCAGCGTCAGCAAATTGGTGACGGGCGATGCCACCGCCATGCCCACGAAATTCCCGGGCATGGTCAACTCCGAGGTCAGGGCATTGACCACGGTTCCGGGCTGGGTTTTTCTGAAAAAATTTAACGGCAGCGTCAGGATGTGCCGGTACAGGTCCTTGCGCATCTGGGCCGTGGCGCGCTGGGTGATCAGAGTCTGGATAATATTGGTCAGGTATTTTAAGCTGCTGTAGAAGATCACCGCCGCCAGATAAATGCCGCTGTATAAAATCAGCTTTTCGATGCTTCTGAGCTTTATGGCTTCATTGACAATGCTTCTTTGCATTTCCAGCGGCAACACTCTTGCACCCACCATCACGACGATGATTAACAAAAGCAGCAGTTGAAGTTTAAGGCTACCGGCAAAAATCCAGGAAAACAGCGATCGTTTGACTATGGGAGGCTCGGCTTTTGCCATTGCTAGCTCCTTGACCTTATTAGAAAGTTGCTTAAAATGCCAAAGGAATACCGAAGCGTTCGGTCTTTGTGTTATTTCGTAGTGATTACTATTAATGGATGTCCATGACAAGGATAATTTCGTGAGTCCTAAGCTAACCACTGATTAAACATTTGCAACTTCGATTCATCTGCGCCCCTCGATCATAAGGTTCTTTGCAGCCCAAGCGGTTTGGGATCATTTCTTTTGCGTTTCGGTCACACGCTGTGCTAATCATAAACATTATTTATTCTCTAAGGCAATGTTGAACCCTATGGCTGACACCTGAGACCCGAAACCTTAATCATATACCATCGAACTGTTGGGAGGTTATCGATGCGATTCCGTTGGAAATTGATGATTCTGCTCTTATTGATTGCTATGGTGCCGATGACGGCCATGCGAATTTTTGGAACGCGGGGCGTACGGCTGTTGGGAAAAGAACTGGCTACGCGATCCAGACAACATCTTAATGTTACCGCCGAAAACCGGTTGAAGTTTGTCGTCGATTCATATTCGCAAATGCTTTCCCAAAAAAGAGAGGCGCTTGAGATTGCCCTGTTGTTTCAGGCGACAGAGATAGAACGTTTATTGGCCCAGCGCAGGCCCGAACCGGCTTTCGCTTATTTTGCCGAAGACTTTGATGGTGCGCGCGATCTGCCCGATGACCTTGACACGGCAACGAACTATTTCCGGGTACTTTCTGAGAATGAAATGGAATTGTTTAAGATTACTTATTCGGCGCAGGTATTCAATTTAGCGCCCGGTGTCAAGGCGTCACAGGTCAAAGGCGATATCGAACGCTTATCTCGCCTAACGCCGCTATATCTGGGTCTGTCCCGCCATCTCAAGGGGTTGGTGCTCTGGCAATACACCGCCCTGGAAAACGGACTTTACACTGCTTATCCCGGGCATGGCGGGTTTCCTGAGGATTATGATCCACGAAAACAGATCTGGTATTCAGCGGTTGCTGATTCTAATTCTGACTGGACTGACCAGTTCGTTGATGAAATGACTGGCCAAAGGGTCATTTCAGTCTCGCGTGGCCTAACGGGGCCCACCGGTCAAGTCGCGGGTGTCACCACATTAATTATTCCCATTCGCAATTTGCTGGAGCGCAGGCTGCTTTTAGAAAATATTCCCAATCAAACCCGGGCCTATGTAACCTATCTGACGAGCCGCCCGGCAACGGGTAAAATGGGCATTCGTGTGATTGCACATGAGGGCACTACCGATATCACGCAACGCAGCTGGCAAACTCCTTTTAAAGCGGATTGGCTAGTTGCGGATGACGAAAATCAGTATCAGGCCATGTTGGACGATTTTGAAAACGGCATCAGTAATTTCCGCCGAATTAATTACGGGGGATGTGATTGTCTGTGGGTTTACGGCCCGATCCACCAAAAGAGCTTTCTGATGCTGATTACACCATACAGCGAAATCCTTAAGCCGGCGATTCAGGCTGAAGAATATATTCAGTCCCAAATTCAAAAATTGTTTACGTTTACCAATTATGCGATTGGCGGAATTTTTCTGGTCATCATTGCGCTGGCCCTTGGGTTTTCGCGATCCGTCACCAGACCACTGCAGATTCTGGCTGACGGCGCCAAAAAACTTGCCCAAGGGCGGCTTGAAACCAAAGTCAAGATCAATTCGCGAGATGAGTTTGGGGATATGGCACGGGTGTTTAACAGTGTCGGACCCCGCCTGGAGGAAAACTACCAGCTGCGAAAATCACTGGATTTGGCCATGGAGGTTCAGCAGAATCTGCTACCCGGGTTCGATCCGCAAATTGATGGACTGGAGATAGCGGGAAAAAGCGACTATTGTGAGGAAACCGGTGGCGATTACTATGATTATCCTGAAATCGGGAAAGATCAAGTCAGGGTTGTGGTCGGTGATGTATCCGGTCACGGGATTTCTTCGGCCCTGCTGATGACAACCGCCCGTGCGTTGTTGCGGCAGCGCACGTCACTGCCCGGCAGCATTCGCGAGATCGTCGCTGATGTCAATCGGCAGCTGACGGAAGACACAGCGGACTCCGGTCAATTTATGACACTTTTTTACGGTGAAGTTAATCTGCGGGAAAAGCTGGTTCGCTGGGTTCGCGCCGGACATGATGCCGCCTTTTTCTATGACAGCCGAACGGATGCTTTCGAAGAACTTGCCGGCGGCGGGTTGCCCCTGGGGGTTAGCGCGAGTGCCGCCTATGACCAGCTTCAGCGTGAAATCCGACCGGGCCAGATCATTGTTATCGGCACCGACGGCATCTGGGAAACTCGCAATCCCCAGGGCGATATGTTCGGTAAAGAAAATCTGCAAAAAATCATCAGAGCCCAGGCAGGTCGAAGCGCACGAAATATTATTGACGCGGTAACTGCAGCGTTGGATGATTTCCGTTACCCCATTAAAAAAAGAACTGACGATATCACACTGGTGGTTATCAAAGTGAAAGAAGCGCTCCAATGACATGTCGATCATTTTGCTTTGACAAAACTCGCGTCAAAAGACTATATTCGAACCGAGCCGGTATGATAAATTTTTGATTTTGGATATGCAGGTCTGAAACGAATGAAATTTTTTCTATGCGTCGTCGGCATGGTTATGATTATTGAAGGCTTGCCTTATTTTGCCTTTCCGGAAAAAATGAAATTTTGGATCCAAAAAATTTCCGAAACTCCTGACGGTTCTTTACGAAGGTTCGGACTGGTGTTGATGTTGCTGGGGCTGGTATTCGTCTATTTTGGCAGAAATTAGTTTCAGAACCACTATTTTTTGCTCGATAGCCGCGTTGTTCGTCGTCGGTAAATGCTCACGTACTTAATGTACGCTGCGCGTTTCCTCCTTCTCACGCCTTGCTCTCGAACAAAATCTGGCGATTATGAAACTAATTTAGGCGATTAAATAATAGTGTTTGATAAATGTACAGATTAAACGACTACCACTATGATCTGCCGGCGGATTTGATTGCCCAGCAGCCGGTTGAGCCGCGTGACAGCTCGAAGCTTTTGTGTCTGGAACGGCAAACCGAAAGGCTGACGCACGCTGTTTTCGGCGATCTCGGTGATCATTTAAAAGCCGGTGATGTCCTGGTTTTAAACAACACCGCGGTTATCCCCGCACGCCTGGAGGGTATAAAAGAAAGCGGCGGCAAGGTTGAGGTCCTGATCACGGATTTTGGCGGCGGGCGGCAATCAAATGAGAAAAACGGCAACTTTGTCTGCCGCTGTCTGGTAAAAGCTTCAAAACCTTCTGCGCCCGGCACCTGGTTTCACTTTGCTGACGGCCTGAAAGCCGAGGTGCTCGATGTCGGCCACGGAGACTATCGCGTTAAATTTCATGCTAATGGTGATTTTGAAACGTTACTGTACCGGATTGGACAAGTTCCCCTTCCGCCTTATATTAAGAGAAATTCCGGGGGACTGTCGGATTGGGACGACAAAGCGTCTTATCAGACCGTTTATGCCAGCCGGAAAGGGGCCATTGCGGCCCCTACCGCTGGTTTGCATTTTACCCAAAAGCTGCTGAAAGACCTGCGAGTCGCTGGATTGAAAATCGTCGAGCTTACCCTGCATGTAGGCTATGGTACGTTTTTGCCGGTCAGGGTCAATGATATCCGGCGACACCAAATGCATGCGGAATTGTTTTCAATATCTGCCCAAGCCGCCGATATGATCAATGCCGCCAGCACGGAGGGCAAAAAGGTGGTTGCCGTCGGCACAACCTGTGTCAGAACGCTTGAATTTGCATCCGATTCAAACGGAGCGGTTCAGCCCGGCCACGGCAGCTGTGATCTGTTTATCTACCCCGGATACCGGTTTAAAACCGTCGATGCGATGATTACCAATTTTCATCTGCCGAAATCGACCCTTCTGATGCTGGTATCAGCTTTTGCTGGCCGGCAGAATGTGTTGAACGCCTATCAGGAGGCAATTCGGCAACGTTACCGATTCTATAGTTACGGGGATGCGATGTTTATTTACTAATTATGTTCTCTTTTGAAGTTATCGCAAAATCAACCGAATCCCGCGCACGGGCAGGGGTGATCCAAACATCTCACGGTGATGTTGAAACCCCGATTTTTATGCCGGTAGGCACGCTGGGTTCCGTAAAATCAATATCCCCTGAAGAACTGGTTGAAGCCGGTGCCCAGATTATTCTCGGCAATACGTACCATCTATATCTCAGGCCGGGGTGTGACATTATCAACCGGTTTGCAGGGTTGCACCGATTTATGCATTGGAACAAACCCATATTGACGGATAGCGGCGGTTTTCAGGTATTTTCGCTGGCGAAACTGGCCAAGATATCAGATGAAGGCGTCACATTTCAGTCTCACATTGACGGGTCAAAACATCTTTTGAGTCCGGAAAAAGTGATGGACATTCAAGCCTGCCTGGGTACCGATATTATGATGTGCCTGGATCAATGCATTCAATACCCGGCCACCAGAGAACAATGCCGCACGGCACTCAAAATTACCACCCGGTGGGCTCAAAGGTGCCAGCAAGCCCGGTTGGATTCACAAAACGGGTCCAACGCGCTCTTTGGGATTGTCCAGGGCGGAATGTTCACGGATCTGCGCCGCCAGTCAGCTGAAGAACTAATGGGTATCGATTTTAGCGGCTATGCGGTCGGCGGCCTGAGCGTCGGTGAACCGGTTGAGGTAATGCTGGAAATGGCTGAATTTACGGTCCCGATTTTACCTCAAACCAAGCCCAGGTATATTATGGGGGTCGGCACGCCGGAAAATATTGTTGAACTCGTGGCGCTGGGAGCTGATATGTTCGACTGCGTTTTACCGACCCGCAATGCCAGGAACGGACAAATGTTCACCCGGCGCGGTGTTATAAATATCAGCAATTCACGCTATAAGGACGATACCGATCCACCGGAACCCGAATGCCGCTGCTATACCTGCCGCAATTATTCCCGGGCCTATCTGCGCCATCTTTATCTGGCCAGGGAACTGCTGGCATATCGATTAAACACGATTCACAATATTTACTATTATATCAATTTCATCAAAAGTATGCGGGCGGCCATCGTGGCCGATGAATTCGAATCATTTCGAAAGGAGTTTTACCATGAAAGAAAAAGTTGAAGCAGCATTGCAAAAAGTCAGACCCATGTTACAGGCAGACGGAGGTGATGTGGAGCTTATCGACGTGCAGGACGGCGTTGTGACGGTGCGTCTGCGGGGAGCCTGCGGCGGATGCCCCATGTCCCAGATGACCCTCAAAAACGGAATTGAGAGGATTTTAAAGCAGGAAGTTCCCGAGGTTGTATCGGTTGAGTCTGCTCCCTGATGGGGGCCTAACGCAGCGGCCAGGCGCTGAGAGCATTGCGCACAGAGCGTGGAGATTAGCAAAGGCTCAAAGCTCAAAGCATAGAGCTGAAAGTAGAGGGATGTAAACTGGTAACTGGTTGCCGGGTTTAGGTTATCTATATCCGGTTGCAGGCAGTCGGTCATCGGAGACGTTCAGGCACATAGCTGAAGACTGAAAAAACAAGCCGAGTGGGGATTGGTCAAATGGTTAAATAGTCGATTGGCCGAATAGCAGTATAAGTGGATTATATCACCTTTCCCTATTTAACTATTCAACTATTTAACGAATCAACTAAACTAGGAGGTGCCATGAAGGTCTTGAAGATTGACCATCTTGGGATTGCCGTAAATAGTATTGATCAAGGGAAAAACTTTTGGACAGATGTACTGGGCCTGGAATTTGAGGGCTCTGAAACCGTCGAAGAGCAAAAAGTGACCACTGCGTTTTTTCCGGTTGGTGAAAGTGAGGTCGAATTGCTGGAATCTACGGCACCGGATGGACCGATTGCAAAGTATTTGGAAAAAAAGGGCGAAGGGATTCAACATGTTGCCTTCAGGGTCGCAAGCGTTGAAGCGGCTTTGCAGGAACTGAAGGATAAGGGGATCCGCTTAATCGATGAGAAGCCAAGAATAGGCGCCGGTGGAGCGAAAATAGCATTTTTACATCCCAAATCGACCAACGGGGTGCTGGTAGAGCTGTGTGAAAGAGACTAAAAGGAAGTTGGAAGTCGGAATGCGGAAGTTGGATATTGGATGTGGGAATTGGGAAAGTGGAAGGTGGCATAGTTGCGAGTTAGAAGTCGAGATTGTATAACCAGCCCTAATTTGCTAATGACCAGTTACAAACAGCCAGTAACCGGCGACCAGAAACCAGTTACCAGCATCCGGATATAGATATGCCTAAATAAGAGAATACGAAAGACAAAAAGTGCAGCCGATTTAATATAATTTTATCCGACTAAAGGAGTTTACCATTATGTCAGAGCATCCTGATATACAGAACTGGATCGATCTTGCAACCAAGGAATTGAGGGGAAAATCGTTGGATTCGTTGAACTGGCAAACCCCGGAGGGAATTCCTGTCAAGCCCGTCTATACGGCTCAAGACCTGGAAGGGATGGCGCATGTGAACACGTTGCCGGGGCTGGCACCTTACGTGCGGGGACCCAAGGCTACCATGTATGCCGGCCGACCCTGGACCATCCGCCAATATGCCGGTTTTTCGACTGCCAAAGAATCCAACGCCTTTTACCGAAGGTGCCTGGCGGCCGGCCAGAAGGGTTTGTCGGTCGCCTTTGACCTGGCCACCCATCGCGGCTATGATTCCGATCATCCCAGGGTCGTCGGGGATATCGGCAAGGCCGGGGTTGCGGTGGATTCCGTCGAGGATATGAAAATTCTTTTTGATCAGATCCCCCTGGATCAGATGACGGTTTCCATGACCATGAACGGGGCCGTGTTGCCGATTCTGGCGGGTTATATCGTGGCCGCTGAAGAGCAGGGTGTCAGTCAGGAAAAATTGAGCGGGACCATCCAAAATGATGTTTTAAAGGAATTTTTGACCCGCAATACCTACATTTACCCGCCCAAGCCCTCCATGCGCATCGTTTCGGACATCATTGGCTACTGTTCGAAAATTATGCCCAAATATAACACGATCAGCATCAGCGGCTACCACATGATGGAAGCCGGGGCCGATTCAGTGTTGCAAACGGCATTTACCATAGCCGACGGATTAGAATACGTCCGGGCGGCGTTGGATGCCGGTCTGGATATCGATGCCTTTGCACCGCGGCTTTCGTTTTTTTTCGGAATCGGAATGAATTTTTTTATGGACATTGCCATGCTAAGGGCCGCACGATTCCTGTGGCATCAGCTCATCAGTCAGTTTAACCCGCAAAACCCGCGCTCGACCATGTTGCGCACCCATTGCCAGACATCCGGCTGGAGCCTGACCGCCCAGGATCCTTACAACAATATTATCCGAACCACGCTGGAATGTCTGACGGCCGCTCTGGGAGGCACCCAGTCTCTGCACACCAATTCCTTTGACGAAGCCGTGGGATTGCCAACGGATCTTTCCGCCAGGATTGCCAGAAATACCCAGCTGATCGTTCAGGAAGAATCCGAGATTTGTAAGGTCGTGGATCCTCTGGCGGGATCTTATTATCTTGAGTCACTGACGGACGGCATTGTCCGGGAAGCAACCAGAATCATTGATGAAGTGGAAGAAATGGGTGGCATGGCCAAAGCAATTGAAAGCGGGATGCCGAAGCTGCGCATCGAGGAGTCTGCTGCCCGCCGGCAGGCGCGGATCGACCAGGGCAAAGATGTTATCGTGGGAGTCAACAAATATCGAATCGAAGAAGATGTCGACCTGGAAATACTGGAGGTTCCGGCCAGTGTGCGCGATGAGCAGATTGCCAGGCTTAAAGCGTTGAAGAACAGTCGCGATAAAAAAGCTGTACAAAAGGCATTGGATGACTTGACCCGGGCGGCGACGTCCGACGGCAATCTGCTGGAATTAAGTATCGCCGCTGTCAGACTGCGAGCGACGGTTGGTGAAATATCAGATGCGCTTGAAAAGGAATTTGGACGCTATGTTGCCACGACCCAGTGCATCTCCGGCGTTTATGCGGCCGAGTATGGCACCGATGAGATCATAGAGTCCCTGCTCAAACGCACCGAACAGTTCCAGGAGAAAGAGGGCCGACGCCCCAGAATACTGGTGACCAAGATGGGACAGGACGGCCACGATCGCGGAATCAAGGTCATTGCCACCGGTTTTGCGGATCTTGGATTTGACGTGGATATCAGCCCCATGTTTCAGACACCGGAGGAAGTTGCCAGAATGGCGGTGGAAAATGATGTTCATCTGGTGGGAGTATCCAGCCAGGTAGCCGCCCACAAAACACTGGTGCCCCAGTTGATCGAAGCGCTAAAAAGTGAAGGCGGGGATGATATTCTGGTGGTTGTCGGCGGAATCATTCCACCGGCCGACTACGGGTTTCTCTATGATGCGGGCGCAGCCGGTGTGTTCGGACCCGGGACACCGGTGACGGAATCGGCGAATCAGGTGTTAAATGCGTTGGAGAAGGCCTCGGCTAAGGTAACTAGTTGATTGGTCAGATAGTCATATGCAGAGTTTTATATACTAGGTGGTAAAAGAATTCAGGCGTCAGCCCGGCAATCTGAATCAAAAAAAGTGCAATCAATCGAAATATGAATACCATGGACATTCAGTCTTACATCGACGGTGTGCTGAACCGGGAGCGCCGGATGGTATCCAAAACCATTACCTTGATCGAAAGCTCGCTTGCTGCCCATCAGGACATGGCCCGCAGGATAATCGATTCCCTGTTGCCGCACACCGGTAAGGCTGTCAGGTTCGGCATTACAGGGGTTCCGGGTGTCGGCAAAAGCACATTTATTGAGAGTATCGGTATGACCCTGGTGCAAGATGGTCACCGGGTGGCGGTGCTGGCGGTTGATCCCAGCAGCAGACGCAGCGGCGGCAGTGTTCTGGCCGATAAAACACGCATGGAAAAGCTTGCAGCTGAACCACATGCGTTTATCCGGCCATCTCCTTCAGGTGGCGCTCTGGGTGGTGTGGCCCGCAAAACCCGGGAAACCATGCTCATCTGTGAGGCCGCCGGCTACGACGTTATTATCGTGGAGACCGTCGGAGTCGGCCAATCCGAAACCACAGTCGCTTCCATGGTTGATTTTTTCCTCGTGTTAATGCTGGCCGGAGCCGGAGATGAACTCCAGGGGATCAAAAAAGGCATCCTTGAGCTGGCTGACGGTATTGCCATTACCAAAGCTGATGGCGATAATGTGGCCAAGGCGCGCAAGGCTGCCCGGACATACGATAATGCGCTTCACTTTCTAAGGCCGGCCTCACCGGTCTGGATACCGCCGGTGCTAACCTGCAGCGCCGTGGATAGGACCGGCATTCGTGAAATATGGCAGGCTGTTTTAAGCCATCGCAAAAAGCTTTCCGATAGCGGCGAACTGGCGCAAAAGAGGCAACAGCAGGCCCTGGACTGGATGTGGTCTCTGATAGAAGAAGGTCTAAAATATAGATTCAATCAAAACCCCGAGGTAAAAAAGCACCTTCCCAAACTGACCCGCGGAGTTGAAAAAGGAACCACCGCGCCCACCATTGCTGCCGAAGAACTGCTTTTTTTTCTTGACAATTAGCATCTTGTATAGGAAGTTAAACGTTTAATTTTTCAATCATCAAGACTAAATTTTGCGTTGCCGAGGGTCTCTTTCAAATTAGCAAAAGTTGTCTTTGGATTGGCAATCAAACCCCGTTTCGCACCGCCGAAGTGTGGGAAGTAATATAACAAGAAAGGAAATGGATAATGGGAATCGTGGAAGACAAAATCCGTGATCTGAAAGCCCGGGAAGCGAAGGTGCTTGAAATGGGTGGCGCGAAAGCCGTTGCCGGCCAACGTGAAAAAGGGAAACTGACTGCCCGTGAGCGTCTGGATCTGTTGTTTGATAAAGGGACATTCCGCGAAATCGACATGTTCGTCAGCCACCGCTGTGTAAATTTCGAAATGGACAAAGTTGACATCCCGGCAGATGGTGTGATCACCGGGCACGGCCTGGTGGACGGGCGGCCGGTATTTGCCTTCTCCCAGGATTTCACCGCCAGGGCAGGCAGTCTCGGCGAGATGCACGCCAAAAAGATCTGCAAGGTAATGGACCTGGCCATGAAGGCCGGTGTGCCGTTTGTGGGCATCAACGATTCCGGCGGTGCCAGAATTCAGGAAGGTGTGGATGCCCTTTCCGGGTACGGTCAGATATTTTTCCGCAATTCGGCCGCCTCCGGGGTTATTCCGCAGATTTCAGCCATTATGGGTCCCACCGCGGGCGGTGCCGTCTATTCTCCGGCGATGACCGACTGGGTGTTTATGGTCAAGAAGAGCAGCTACATGTTTATCACCGGCCCTGAGGTGATTAAAGCCGTTACCGGTGAGGAAATTTCCTTTGAAGATTTGGGCGGCGCAAAAACTCACAACGAAAAAAGCGGTGTGGCTCATTTTGCCTGCGAAAGCGATGAAGATGCCATCAATCAGATCAGAAACCTGCTTGCCTATCTGCCCTCCAACAACATGGAAGACCCGCCCCATATTGAAACCGGTGATGATCCGAAGCGCACGGACGCGGCGTTGGATGCCATTATACCCGACAGTCCCAGTAAAATTTACGACATGAAAGAGGTGATTCTGTCCATCGTTGATAACAGTGACTTTTTTGAACCGCATCAATATTTTGCCCGAAATATGATCGTTGGGTTTGCCAGGCTAAACGGCCGGGCAATCGGTATCATTGCCAATCAACCCAAACAGCTGGCTGGTTGTCTCGATATCAACGCTTCAGACAAGGCCACACGGTTCATTCGCTTTTGTGATTCTTTTAATATTCCGCTTTTAACTATTGCCGATGTTCCCGGCTATCTTCCCGGCAGCCAGCAGGAATGGGGTGGAATTATCCGTCACGGCGCCAAGCTCTTGTGGTGCTATTCTGAGGCAACCGTACCCAAACTGTTGCTGGTAACCCGCAAAGATTACGGTGGCTCTTATCTGGCGATGTGTTCCAAAGACCTGGGGGCGGATATGGCATTTGCCTGGCCAACAGCCGAGATTGCGGTGATGGGGGCGGGCGGTGCGGCCAATATCATACATCGCAAAGAGATTAACGGGGCGCAGGACCCGGCCGCCAAACGCCAGGAAAAAATTGCCGAATACGAAACGCTTTTTTCCAATCCCTACCAGGCAGCTCAAAGAGGCTATATTGATGCCGTTATCGTGCCCAGTGAGACCCGAGCGCGTTTAATCGATGCCCTGGAAACCATGTGCTCGAAACGTGAAACCAGGCCTCCCAAAAAGCATGGGAATATACCCATGTAAATAAATGAAGAATGAATAATGACTAATGTCGAATTATTGAAGTCGCTTCGCTCCGTCATAAGGTATTTCTAAAAATGGCAGAATTCCTTAATTAGTCATTTGTCATTAGACAATAGTCAATTTAAAGGGAAAACTTATGGACAACCAAAAGAAAATCAGCGCGGCGATCGCGGCGGTGATGTACTATATTCAAGAAGAAGAGGCCATCATGATGCAGCAGGCGGCCATGGGCGGCATGCCGCAGGCGCCATCTGTTTCTGCTCCGGCAACGGCATTCTCACCCTGGAGCATGAATGGTAGACAAACACAGATGCAGATGCGCAACCTGATGCAGCTGCGGACATTTCAGCGAGGATCTCGTTTTTAGAACCACAAAATATCACACATTTGACGCATAATACAAAAAATAATTTTTTACAGGAGAACGTTAAAATGAGCGAAGATCTTGCAGTTAAAATGACAACCATGAACTATGACAAAGATCGACCGGCTGCGGAAAATCCCGTTAAAATAGAAGACCTGTCACTGCGTGACGGCCACCAGTCCCTGTTCGCCACCCGGGGGCGCACCGAAGATATGATTCCGGTGGCCGAAATGATGGATGACGTCGGTTTCTGGGCCATGGAAGTCTGGGGTGGTGCAACCTTCGATACCATGCATCGATTCCTCAATGAGGATCCCTGGGAAAGGATCCGGACCCTGAAACGCTATATTAAAAAGACGCCTTTTTCCATGCTTTTGAGGGCCCAAAACCTGGTAGGCTATCGCAACTACGCTGATGATGTGGCCCGCGCTTTTGTGGAGCGGGCTTGTGCCAACGGCATGGACATTTTCAGGACTTTTGATGCCTTAAATGATTATCGTAATTTTGAAACCGTGGTTCCGGTGATCAAGGAAAACGGCAAGCACTTTCAGGGATGCATCTGCTATACCATGACCGAGCCGCGCATGGGTGGGGAGGTTTACAACATTGATTACTATGTCAATAAGGCCAAGGCCCTCGAGGCTATGGGCGCAGACAGCATCTGCATCAAAGATATGGCGGGTCTGATCGCGCCCTATGACGCCTTTGCCGTTGTTAAAGCGTTGAAGGAACAGGTCAAACCGCCGATTCATTTGCACAGCCATTTTACATCGGGTATGTCATCCATGTCCCATCTCAAGGCGATTGAAGCCGGGGTGGACATAATTGACACCTGCATGTCTCCCTATGCTTTTCGAACCTCCCATGCGGCCATCGAACCTTTGGTGATGGCGCTGTTGGGCACAAACCGAGATACCGGATTTGACATTAAGCAACTGGCAGCGATAAATGAGATCCTCGAAAAGGAGATTTTGCCCAAGTACAAGCACCTGTTGGACGATACGAAAATGTCGATTATCGACATCAATGTGCTGCTGCACCAGACTCCGGGCGGCATGCTGTCCAACCTCGTCAATCAGTTGAGAGAAATGGATGCCCTCGACAAAATAGACCAGGTTTTTGCCGAACTGCCGCGGGTCAGAAAAGACCTGGGTCAGATTCCCCTGGTGACGCCTACCAGCCAGATTGTCGGCATTCAGACCGTTAACAATGTCCTGTTTGACGAAGGAGATGAGCGTTACAAGATGATTACGGCCCAGGTCAAAGACCTTTGCTACGGGCTGTACGGCAAAACCGCCGTGCCCATTGATCCGGAAGTTCAGAAGAAAGCGTTGAAAGGCTATGCACGGGGTGAGGAGCCGATAACCTGTCGTCCGGCCGAGGTTTTAGAGCCGGAACTGGACAAAGCCAAAGAAGATACGAAAGGGTTGGCCGTTGATCTGGATGATGTGTTGATTTATGCCCTTTATCCGGTGACCGGCAAGAAATTCTTGAAATGGAAATACGGCAAGGAACAACCGCCGGCAGAGGTTAAGCCCAGAACACTTGAGGATGCCAAGGCTGAACTTGAACTTCTTAAAAAGGCCAAAGCCGGAAAGCTGGTTGAAAAGCCTGAAAAAGCCGCCCCTGCCAAGAGCGAAAATGTGCGGACCTTTAATGTGTTCGTCGATGATGAATATTTTGAAGTCGGTGTCGACTCTCTTGACGGCGCTCCGGTGATCAACTATGTGCAGCCCATGCCGGGTATGGCACCGCCGGCTTATACACTGCCCGCTGCTCCGCAGGCTGCTGCACCCGCAGCTATGCCGGCGGCGGCACCCGCAGCGGCTGAGCCGGCCGCCGCCGTTGAGGGTACGCCGGTAAAGGCTCCGATGCCGGGTATGATCATCAGTTACCAAAAAAAGGTCGGTGATGCGATTGAAGAGGGTGATACGGTCCTGATTCTGGAAGCCATGAAAATGGAAAATGCACTGCCGGCCCCCGTCAGCGGCACCATCAAAGCCATTAACTTCAGCAGCGGTGATTCGGTAGCCAAGGGAGATGTGCTGGCTGTGATCGGATAAAAGGAACTAGGCTAAAGGCCAACGGTTAAAGGCAAAGCGGTTAAGGCGCCCGGTTTTTAGTTGATCCGATATGATCGCTGGACTCCGGGCGTTGTATACTGATTCAACCATTAACTGAGGGCGAATTCATCTGATTTACCACAAGGCGTGTAATTCGATTCCTGCTGTTGGAGAACCTTGCAAATGAAAATCCACGAATACCAGGCCAAGGAACTTTTCAAAAAATACGGTGTGCCCATTCCGGAGGGACGGGTGGCGTTTAGTCCCGCAGAAGCAGTTGCGGTTGCCAGAATCCTGGGAGGATACCCGGTTGTGGTTAAGGCTCAGATTCATGCCGGGGGGCGGGGCAAGGGCGGTGGTGTTAAACTGGCCCATTCCGAACAGGAGGTCAGCAGCATTGCCGGGCAGATCATCGGCATGAATCTGGTCACCCATCAGACCGGCCCGCAGGGGCAGGAAGTTAAAAAGATTCTGGTGGAGCAGGGTTTAAATATTGCAAAAGAGCTGTACCTGAGCATTATTCCCGATCGGGCGATCGCCAAGATCGTTATCATGGCCAGTGAGGCCGGTGGGATGGACATCGAGGAAGTCGCGGCCCAAACTCCTGAGAAAATCATCAAGGTTGCCGTCAATCCCCTGCAGGGCATACAGGCCTATCACTGCCGGCAGGTCGCTTTTGGCCTCAATCTACCGCCTGCTTCAATGAAAGCCTTCGTGGCGTTGCTGAGAGATCTTTACCAGTTGTTTGTGGACTGCGACGGCTCTCTGGTTGAGATCAATCCCCTGGTGCTTACCGCAGAGGACTCCGTAGTTGCGCTGGATGCCAAGATCAACTTCGATGACAATGCCCTGTTTCGGCATAAGGACATTTTGGAATACCGGGACGTTGACGAGGAAGACCCGCTGGATGTGGAAGCCTCCAAATATAATCTCAACTATATTAATCTGGACGGCAACGTAGGCAATATGGTCAACGGCGCCGGACTGGCCATGGCCACCATGGATTTGATTAAACTCGCCGGTGCCGAACCAGCCAATTTTTTGGATGTGGGGGGTGGTGCCAGCGCCGAGATGGTTGAAAACGGTTTCAGGATCATCTTAAGCGATCCCAGTGTCAAAGGCATTCTGATTAATATTTTTGGCGGAATCCTGCGTTGCGATGTGCTGGCCGAAGGTGTCGTTCAGGCAGCCCGCAAAACCGGAATCAATGTTCCGGTGGTTGTCCGCATGGAAGGCACTAATATTGAGGAAGGCCGCCGGATACTGGCCGAATCGGGCCTGGATTTGATCACCGCAGCAGATTTGAATGACGCCGCCCGGAAGGTGGCGGATATCGCGAAAGCATAGAGGACTGAGCGATGAGGACTGGGGACCGAGCGGACACAAGCGGCTATAGACCATAGGGAATAGCGTAGCGAGCAGAGTGCTTGCGACTTAGGCGCAATGCTCAAAGCTGAAGGCTGAAAGTTCAATACCCAAAGCTTATGCAGGATCGGCCAATCAGTCAACGGTCGACGGGTTGAGGGTTAAAATAGGCTTACATCCATTTACCCTATTCAACAAATCAACCAATCAACGCGTCAACCAATATTAAACGAACGTAACGAACCTGACGATTTAAACCATCCAAACGTCCAAAGGACAAACAATGAGCATCTTTGTAGATAAAAACTCGCGGGTCGTGGTTCAGGGTATCACCGGCAAGGAGGGGCAGTTTCATACCCGTCACTGCGTGGATTACGGGACCCGGGTTGTTGCAGGGGTTACGCCGGGGAAGGCCGGCCAGAAGATGGATGCGGTTCCCGTGTTCAATACGGTAAAAGACGCGGTGGATGAAGCGGGTGCCAACTGCAGTCTGATTTTTGTTCCGCCCGCTTTTGCGGCGGATGCGGTTATGGAGGCAGCCGATGCCGGAATCGGTGTCATTGTCGCGATTACCGAGGGGATACCGGTGCTCGACATGATGCGGGTCGTGAATTATCTGGAAGGTATGCCCACACGCCTGATCGGTCCCAATTGCCCGGGAATTATTACCCCCGGTGAGGCTAAAATTGGCATTATGCCGGGTCCGATTCATAAACCCGGAGGACCGATCGGGGTGATATCCCGATCCGGGACCCTGACTTACGAAGTCGTGAACCAGTTGACCTTGCAGGGAATCGGGCAGACTACCTGCATCGGGATCGGTGGTGATCCGATTATCGGTTCAAACTTTATCGATTGCCTTGAAGCCTTTGAAAAAGACCCGGACACGAAAGGGGTCGTGATGGTCGGTGAAATCGGCGGTACAGCCGAAGAAGAAGCTGCTGAATTTGTTGCCACAAAAATGAGTAAACCGGTGGTCGGATTCATTTCAGGATTAACTGCCCCGCCGGGGCGGCGCATGGGGCATGCCGGAGCAATCATCAGCGGCGGCAGCGGAACGGCCAAAGCCAAAATTGAGGCCATGAATGCCGCCGGTATTCATGTCTGTGAGAATCTGGGAGCAGTTGGGGAACTATGTGCAAAGGTGTTGATATAGTCCGCCGATTTCCCCACATAATATATTGGTAATCATCAAATTAAATTCGAATTTCGGATTTTTAATTATCAATTACTGGATTCGCATGGTTATATGCGTTTACAATCTGTTTATCTTGAATTTTAGGGTCAAACCATATGCACGAAATGGGCATCGCGCTGCAGATTATTGAAATCGCCACGGCCTCCATTCCGCCGAACCTGAAAGATGTCCGAATTGAGAAGGTCAATTTAAAAATCGGCAAACTGGCCGCTGTGGTGCCGGAAAGTCTGCGGTTTTGTTTTGATGTGGCCGTCAAAGACACGCCGCTTGAAGGTGCAAAACTTGCCATCGAAGAGTTGCCCGTAGTGGCCAAATGCAAAGATTGCGATACCCAGTGGACCATCAGCGGTCCGGCTTTTACCTGCGAGAATTGCAAGAGCGGGTCGCTTGAGATCATCTCCGGCCGGGAACTTGACATTGAATCCATCGAAATTGCAGAAGAGGGGTAGCATGTATCTTGACAGGTTATATAAAACTCAAAAATATCATCACCATACGGACTCCCATCACCATCATCCCCATGCTCACCCCGAGGACGGTGGTACCGGAATTACCACCCAAAAAAGCGGCACCCGTGAAATCAAGGTGGTACGGCGCGTTTTAGACGTCAATGAGAAAATGGCTGGCGAGAATCGGAGGATGTTTGCCGAGAAAGGCGTTTTCGTTATCAATGTTATGAGCTCGCCGGGCTCGGGCAAGACCACTACCTTGCAAAGGACACTGGCTCACATCATGCCGGAAATCAAGTCTGCGGTGATTGTCGGCGATATCTGCACAACCCATGATGCCGATCGGCTGGCCGTAAGCGGTGCGCCGGTCGTACAGATCAATACCGATGAATTTGGTGGAGATTGCCATCTGGCGGCCCATGTGATTGAAAAGGCCGCCGGGGGGTTGGAACTGGATGACATCGATCTTTTGATCGTTGAAAATGTCGGTAATCTGGTCTGCCCGGCGGAATTCGACATTGGAGAAGATGCCCGTGTAGTCGTTCTCAGTGTTACGGAGGGGGAAGACAAGCCGGTAAAGTATCCGCTGATGTTCAGAGTATGCGAGGTGGCCTTGCTGAACAAGATCGATCTGCTGCCCTATCTGGACTACGACAAGCAAAAAGCTCTCGACTGCATTCGTCAGGTTAACCCGAACATGCCGATTTTTGAGATATCTGCTAAAACCGAAGAGGGATTTGGGCCCTGGCTGGAGTGGCTGAGGGAGAGGGTTAAACAGAAAACCCTCTGAAGTCGGAATGTGGAATGCGGAAGTCGGAATCAGCTGAAGTCGGAAGCAAAGAGCTTAGCGCATAGCGTGAACCAAGGGCTCAGAGGCAGCACCCGCAATTGCCCGCTTTATCAATCTCGATAATCTTGATTTCGAATCATACATGCTTAGCTGGAAAGCCACTTTGATATCCTCAATCCTGCCTGCGATGACAACACATCTATCAAAGTATGATCAAAAATGTGAAACCCGATTCCGCCTTTGCGGGACCGGGTTTTTCCTTCATTAAACTTTAACCTATAAAACTTGTTTGCTTTTTAACCAAATTCGACGGTGCTTTGAGCTTTCAGTTTTGAGCTTTCAGCTCGACTGCTTCCTTCCAAAATGGCGACATCCCGCGCAGACGCTTGATGATGGGAGGCATTTTTTCAATGACCACATCGATTTCTTCTGCAGTGGTGTAACGGCTGAGGCTGAAGCGGATGGAACCATGGGCTGCTGTAAACGGCACGCCCATGGCGCGCAGCACATGGGAAGGTTCCAGGGATCCGGAGGTGCAGGCCGAACCCGATGAGGCACAGATTCCATGTTCGTTCATCATCAGAAGAATTGCCTCTCCTTCCACATATTCAAAAGCAACGCTGGTTGTATTTAACAGACGATGCTCACGGTCACCGTTGACCATTGATTGGGGAATCTGCTCTATCAATGTGGCTTCCAGTCTATCGCGCAGCTTTCCGACACGCTCATAACCATTTTCATTCAGGTGTTTCTTGGCCATTTCGGCTGCTTTTCCCAAAGCGATGATGGAAGCGACATTCTCGGTTCCTCCGCGGCGGCCATGCTCCTGATGGCCTCCGATCATATAGGGGGAGAACTTGGTGCCTTTGCGGATGTACAGCACGCCGATCCCTTTGGGGGCGTGAAATTTATGACCGGACAGCGACAGCATATCCACACCGGTGGTCTTGATATCGATCGGAAATTTTCCCGCGGCCTGAACCGCATCGGTATGAAAGACGATGCCCCTGTCTTTGACTTCGCGGGAAAGCTCCTCCACTGGAAAGATTACCCCGGTTTCATTGTTGGCCCACATCAAACTGACGATGGCGGTTTCATCACTCAGGTGTTGATAAAAATAATCCAGATCCAGCCGACCTTCATGGTCGACCGGCACGAACGTCACCCGGAAGCCTTTTTTAGATAGGGTCTCATAGAGATTTTTTATGGCCGGATGCTCGACCCGGGAGGCCATAATGTGTTTTTTGTCGGGATTGGATTCTATGGCTGCCCGGATGGCCGTTCCGTCACTTTCCGTACCGCAGCTGGTAAATATAATCTCATCCGGTGATTCCGCACCGATCAGATAAGCGACATTTTCACGAGCCTGCTTGATTTCAGCAGCCACATCGCCGCCAAACGAATGCATGCTCGACGGGTTGCCGTAATACTCGGACAAATAGGGCAACATGGCCTCCACTACCTCGGGGGCAACTTTGGTCGTGGCATTGTTATCCAGATAGATGACCTTCATTACTGCACCTCCTCGACGATCAGATCCGGGGATACCAGTTCGCGCAATTTGGATTCGACATAGTGTTTGAGCGTGATCGGAGATTTGGCACAGGATGCGCAATTGCCGCCCATTCTTACCAGCACGCGGTTGCCGTCGACATCGACCAGTTCCAGCCGGCCGGAATCCTTTTTAAGACTCGGGTTTATTTCACGCTCGATACTTTCCTCGATCAGTTTGATTTTTTTCAGGTTTGTCAGGGCCGGTACTTTTTTCTTTGCCGGGTGATCGGTTCCCAGAATGGAGTCGATGATTTCCTGGATGCGATCGTGGCAGTTACCGCAGCCGCCGCCGGCTTTGACATAGTCGGTGACATCCTCGATGGTGGAAAGATGGTTTTCCCTCACCACGCGATCGATCTCGACATCAGTCACCCCGAAACACTCACATACAATCTCCCCTTCGATCTCTTTTTCGGGTTCACCGAGATGACAGGTGATGGCTTTTTCAAGGGCGTCACGGCCCATGACCGAGCAATGCATCTTTTCCTTGGGCAGGCCGCCGAGATACTCGGCAATGTCTTCATTGGTAATCTTTTTGGCTTCTTCAAGCGTGAGGCCTTTAACCATTTCAGTCAGCGCAGAAGACGAGGCAATCGCACTGGCACAGCCAAAAGTCTGAAATGTTGCATCTTTTATCTTGCCTTGTTCATCCAGTTTAAAATAAAAAGTCAATGCATCGCCGCACGCGATGGACCCCACCTCCCCGACGCCGTCCGCATCTTCTATGATACCGACATTACGAGGATTTAAAAAATGATCTTTAACCTTATCCGTGTATTCCCACATATTATCCTCCTGGCTTGAGCAATTGGTCCCTACCAACCCTTTTTCCATAATAAGCATCTATTTCTAAATGAAAAGTTGATCTAAACAATAATAATAAATGTTAAGCTGTCAAGGCAGATTGAACAGTGTTTAAGAGGCTTTTAATGGCGCAAACATGTTCAGATCAATTGCCCAAATAATGTCTCAATCACGTTGGGTTCCACCAAAATAATTAATTAGGCATCAGAAACTGACATTCCTAAATCGGAATGGACAACTTCCTTTTGTTTGTTTATACTGTTAAGATTAAACATCATCCCCGATATAACTATTCAACAAATCAACAGCTTAACCAAATCCGGAGGTGAATCATGACAACCTCAAACATCAGAAGAGCAGTGTTTGCCGGAAGCTGGTATCCGTCAAGTGCTTCTGAATGTGAAAATGAGATCGCCGGTTTTCTGACAGAGGGAAAGACTATCAAATCCCCCGACCGTAACCTGGTGGGCGGCATTGTGCCCCATGCCGGCTGGTATTATTCGGGCAGTATTGCCTGCAACGTCATCAGGCGCTTGAAAAGCGAAGCCCCGCCGGATGTCATTGTGATCTTCGGTATGCACCTGCATACCAACTCACGGTGCTATTTAATGGCTGAAGGTGCCTGGGAGACACCATTTGGAGAAATTCCGGTGGAAGCGAGCCTGGCGAAAGAGCTTGTTAAAAAGTTTTCATTTACCCTGGAAACACCGGATCACTTTAACCAGGATAACACCGTGGAGCTGCAGTTGCCCTTTATCAAGTATTTCTTCAAAGATACTAAAATAATTGCCATGGGTGTGCCGCCCAGCAGGAGTTCGTTGGAAATCGGCAAATCAGTGATTGACTTTGCCGGGCAAATGGGTCTGACGGCTAAAGTCATCGGGTCAACGGATTTAACCCATTACGGTTCCAATTATGGTTTTACTTCCAGGGGCAGGGGCCAAAAGGCGGTGGACTGGGTGCGCCACGAAAACGACCGCCGGGTTATCGATGCCATGCTGGCGCTGGATCCTGAAAATGTAATCAATGAAGCATTGGCCAGTCAGAATGCCTGCTGTGCCGGCGCTGCGGCGACCGCCATCGCGGCCGCCAAAAGTCTGGGCGCGAATCAGGCCGACGAGATTGCCTACGCCACTAGTTATGATAAATCACCGGGGGACAGTTTTGTGGGGTATGTGGGGATTGTGATGTGATTCGGATAACAGAAGGCAGAAGACAGAGAACAGAAGACATAGTATTGAATTTGGAATTGAGAAACATTCGATTGCGGGTTTTAGATTTCGGTCTGCGGTGAGCTTAGTCGGGTCGATTGGTGTTTTTGCCGCCGCGGGCCCCGGAAGCTGAGTATCTGTGTCCGTCCGCGTTTGTCGAACGGGGCAAGCGAGAGGCGGTTAATTATGACGCTGTGTATAAATGAAAAAAGCCCTGGAACCGCCGGAGAGTAACTCGCATCCAATAACAAAATGGCAGATGTTAGGATTTAGAAGGCAGATGGCAAAATTCCAGGGCATTGGTGGTAGAGAACAATCTCTAACCATCACTGATTTTTAA
>Ga0210062_1000104_pt1 | contig 24175 bp, 31 predicted proteins | sample Muzzi_CordA_D2_FD_185528 | JGI IMG/M metagenome (GOLD analysis project Ga0210062, IMG submission 185528) | Wetland microbial communities from San Francisco Bay, California, USA, that impact long-term carbon sequestration - Muzzi_CordA_D2 (SPAdes) | ecosystem: Environmental > Aquatic > Marine >...
CGCTCCTTGGCCACCGCGCGGTCGAGCTGAGGCATGCGTGCGGCGGGCGTGCCCGGCCGGGCCGAAAACGGAAACACGTGCAGCTGCGTCAAGCCGCAGTCGTCGACCAGAGCGAGCGAGCGTGCGAACATCGCTTCGGTCTCCGTGGGAAAGCCGGCGATGATGTCGGCGCCAAACACCACGTCGGGGCGCAGCCGGCGCACTTCGTCGCAGAAGGCAACGGCGTCGGCCCGCGTGTGACGGCGCTTCATGCGCTTGAGGATGAGATCGTCGCCGGCCTGCAGGGACAGGTGCAGGTGCGGCATCAGGCGCGGCTCGTTGACCAGCGCATCGAGCAGATCGGCGTCGGCCTCCACCGAGTCGATCGAGGACAGACGGAGGCGCGCGACTTCCGGCACGTCGTGCAGGATGCGTTTGACCAGCGCGCCCAGCCGCACGCCGCCGCCATCGTAGCTGGTGATGTCGACGCCGGTGAGCACGATCTCGCGATAGCCGTTGGCGCAGAGGCGGCGCACCTGCGCCACCACATCCGCCACGGCCAGCGAGCGCGAATTGCCGCGACCGAACGGGATGATGCAGAACGTGCAGCGGTGATCGCAGCCGGTCTGTACCTGGACAAAAGCGCGCGTACGGCCTTCAAGGGCGTCGACCCGGTGCGCCCGCATTCCTTTCACCGTCATGATGTCGGCAACGGCGACCTTGTCGTTCCCGCCCCAGGCGCGGCGGTCGAGTTTTTCCTCGTTGCCGACGACGCGGTCGACCTCGGACATGCGCGCGAAATCATCCGGATTGGCCTGCGCCGCGCAGCCGGTGACGACGATGCGCGCATCGGGCTTCTCGCGCCTGATCCGGCGGATCGTTTGCCGCGCCTGACGCACCGCCTCCGCCGTCACCGTGCAGGTATTGATCACGACGGCGTCACGCACGCCGGCGGCGGTCGCCTCGTGCCGGATGACTTCCGACTCGTAGGTGTTGAGCCGGCAGCCGAAGGTGACGACGTCGACGCTCATGGCACCGCCGCCTTGAACAGCGCCGGATCGAAGCGGCCTTCGAACTCGAATTCGACCGGACCGGTCATCAGCACGTGGTCGTCGCGCTCGCGCCAATCGATGACCAACTCGCCGCCGGGCAGCGTGACCTTGACCTTGCGGTTGGCGCGCCTGAAGCGCGCGGCGGCAACGGCTGCCGCGCAGGCGGCCGAGCCGCAGGCCTTGGTGAGACCGGCGCCGCGCTCCCAGGTTCGGATGACGATGTGATCGCGCGAAACAATGTGCGCCAGCGTGATGTTCGCCCGCTCCGGAAAGATCGGATGATTCTCCAGCAGGGGCCCCAGCCGCGCAAGGTCATAGCCGTTGACGTCGTCGACCCAGAAAATGGCGTGCGGGTTGCCCATGTTCACGACCGAGGGCGTATGCAGCACCGGATTGTCGATCGGCCCGATCTGCAATTCGATGCCCCGCGTGTCGCGGATTTCCTCGGCCAGCGGGATCTCATCCCACTTGAAGCGCGGCTTGCCCATGTCGACGGTGAACAACCCGCCCTCGCCCTTCCAGCAGTTGAGGATGCCGGCGGTGGTCTCGAAGGTGAACGCGTCCTTGCCGCCGGCCCTGGCGACCAGATCGCAGACGCAGCGCATGCCGTTGCCGCAGGCGCCGGCTTCCGAACCGTCATTGTTGTAGATGCGGATGAAGGCGTCGGTGCCGGGCGTGCGTGGCGGATAGAGCGCCATCAGCTGATCGTAGGCGACGCCTTCCGGTGACGCGGCCGTCCGCGCCTCCTCGGCTGTGATGGCGCCGCCGCGCGCGCGCAGGTCGACAACGACGATCTCGTTGCCGATGCCGTTCATCTTGACAAAGGGCTGGTTGGCAAGCGTGCCCATGCTGCAGGTTGTCCGGATGGGCGGTTTTCGCCCGGGTTGCGCCCGGTTTATATGGCGAATGGACGCCGGTTGGCCAGTGGTCGTGCTAGACTGCCGTTTGTGCCCGAGCCGCCGGATTGCGGCCCGGAGGGACGGAGAACCGTGATGCTGTGCCGACTTTCGGCGGTGCCGCTGATCGTCGCGCTGGCGCTGGGGCCAAGCCCGACGCTGGCGCACAATCCGGACGCGGCGGTCATCGCCGGGCCTGGCGTGCCCGCGCCGCTGATGCCGGGCGACGCCTTCGGCGAAGAGGTCACGCTGCCGCTACGGACGATCATCTACCTGAATGGGCACACCAGTTGGGACAAGGTGTTTGAAACTTTGGGCGAGGCATTCAAGTCGCTCGATGCCTATCTCAAAAAGGCCGGCATCAAGCCGGACGGTCCGGCCATGACCATCTATACCGAGACCGACGACAACGGCTTCAAGTTTCGCGCCGCACGGCCGGTTGCGGAAGCGCCTGCCAACCCGCCCAAAGGCGACATCGCCGTCGGCCAGGCGCCGGCCGGCAAGGCGCTCAAGTTCGTCCACCGCGGCACCTATGACGCCATGGATGCAACCTATGAAGCGATTACCAATTATCTCGACGACAAGGAGATCGAGGCCAAGGACGAATTCATCGAGGAATACGTCAGTGACCTGGCTTCGGGTCCCAACGATATGGTGATCAACATTTTCGTCCCGGTGAAAAGACCATGAAGCACCCCCGCATTCCGTTCTTCGCCTTGATCCTCGCCGCCGTCGCAGCAGGGCCATGGCCGGCTCAGGCAGCCGAAAAGCTGGTAACAGTCGTCGGCGAAGGTACGGTATCGGTGGCGCCCGACACCGCCGTCATCCGCATCGGCGTCACCACACTGGGCAAGACCGCACGCGAGGCAAACGAGGCCAACGCCAAGCAGATGACCGCGGTGCTCGACGCCATCAAGCAGAGTGGCATCCCCGACCGCGACGTGCAGACATCACGCTTGTCGGTGCAGCCGCAATACGACCCCAACAAGGGTGGCACCGCGCGGCTGACCGGCTTCCAGGTCACCAACCGGCTCACCGTGAAGATTCGCGACGTCGGCGCCCTGCCCGCGTTCCTCGACCGCGCCATCGCCGCCGGCGCCAACGAAATGTCCGGGATCGAGTTTGTGGTGTCCAAGCAGTCGAGGCTGCTCGACCAGGCGCGCGACGAGGCCATCGCCGACGCCCGCCGCAAGGCCGAACTTTACGCCAGGGCGGCCGGCGCCAAGGTTGGAGGCGTCGTTTCGATCACCGACGAGGGCGCGAGCCCGCCGCCGCGCCCGGTCATGCAGGCCATGCGCGCCGGCGCGGTTCCGGTGGCGCCAGGCGAGCAGACGCTGCGGGCCATGGTGACGGTGAGTTACGCGCTGGAATAGCCGCCTTTTCAGCGCCTTGACTTGGTCCTGCCGCGACCCTAGGTTCCGCCCGTCTTCACTTGGACGTGGACTTTCGAGTTCCGCCGCCCGGCCCAAAAGAGGTCGGAGGCCACCGCCCGACAGCGCGATGCGCCCTCGGGCGTTTACTGCGTTCGGACGCGATCGCGAGAACTGAGAATTAGATGTTCGACAGCCTTTCGGAAAAGCTCGGCGGCATTCTCGACCGCCTCACCCGCCGCGGCGCGCTGACCGAGGCCGACGTTGACGCGGCGCTGCGCGAGATCCGCCGCGCGCTGCTCGAGGCCGACGTGGCGCTCGACGTGGCGCGCGCCTTCACCGAGCGCGTCAAGCAACAGGCGGTCGGCGTCGAGGTGATGAAGTCGGTCACGCCGGGGCAGCTGGTCGTCAAGATCGTGCACGACCAATTGGTTGCCATGCTCGGCTCCGACCAGCAGAACATCGATCTCAACGCGGCGCCACCGGTCGCCATCATGATGGTCGGCCTGCAGGGGTCCGGCAAGACCACCACCACCGCCAAGATGGCGCGCCGCCTCGCCGACCGGCAGAAGAAGAAGGTGCTGATGGCCTCGCTCGACGTGCGCCGGCCGGCGGCGATGGAACAGCTCGCCGTGCTGGGCCGCGACGCGCAGGTCGATACGCTGCCGATCGTCGAAGGACAGATGCCGCCGCAGATCGCCAGGCGCGCACTCGAGGCCGGGCGACTGGGCGGCTACGACGTGGTGATGCTCGACACCGCCGGCCGCACCACGCTCGACGAAGAGATGATGAACGAGGCGGCCGAAGTGAAGCGCGCCGCCGGCCCGCACGAAGTCCTGCTCGTTGCCGACGCGCTCACCGGCCAGGACGCGGTCAATCTGGCGCGCGCTTTCGACGAGCGCGTGGGGCTGACCGGCATCGTGCTCACTCGCGTCGACGGCGACGGCCGCGGCGGCGCCGCGCTGTCCATGCGCGCGGTCACCAACAAGCCAATCAAGCTGATCGGCACCGGTGAAAAACTGGATGCTTTGGAGGAGTTCGATCCGGCGCGCATCGCCGGACGCATCCTCGGCATGGGCGACGTGGTCGCGCTGGTGGAGAAGGCGGCAGCGCATATCGACGCCGAGAAGGCAATGCGCGCCGCCGAGAAGATGCGCAGGGGCGCCTTCGACCTCGGCGATTTGCGCGATCAGCTCATGCAGATGCAGAAGATGGGCGGCATGGGCGGGCTGATGGGCCTGATGCCGGGCATGGCCAAGATGAAAAGCCAGCTTGCCAACGCCAAAATGGACGACAGCGTGCTCAAGCGGCAGGTGGCCATTATCGATTCGATGACTCCACAGGAGCGGCGCAGTCCCGACATTCTCAAAGCCAGCCGCAAGAAGCGCATCGCGGCCGGTTCCGGCACGAGCCCTGAGCAGATCAACAAGCTGCTCAAGATGCACCGGACCATGGCCGACATGATGAAGGCGATGGGTGGCGCCAAGCGCGGGCCGATGGCAGGTCTCGCGCAAGCCATGGGCCTGGGCGGCGCCATGCCGAGCCCGGAGCAGATGGCGGAGATGGCCAAGAACATGCCGGGCGGCCTCCCCGGCGGCGGACTGCCGCCGACCATGCCGGGCCTGCCGAAGGGGTTGCCGCCGAATTTCCCCGGCGCGCCCGGAGGCTTGCCCGGGCTGGGCGGCCCGAAACTGCCGCCCGGATTCCCCGGTCTTGGCAAGAAGAAGTGATCAGTTCGCAGGATTCGCAAGGTTCGTCAGAAAGGAAGTCGCAATGTCTCTCGTCATCCGCATGGCCCGCGCCGGCACCAAGAAGCGGCCATTCTATCACATCGTCGTCGCCGACTCGCGCTCGCCCCGCGACGGCCGCTTCATCGAGCGGCTCGGCTACTTCAATCCGCTGCTGCCGAAGGAGAAGACCGAGCGGCTCAAGCTCGATCTCGACAAGGTGAAGGACTGGATGAAGAAGGGCGCGCAGCCGTCCGACCGGGTGATGCGCTTCCTCGACGCCGGCGGCGTCGCCAAGCGCACGCCGCGCAACAATCCGCAGAAGGCGGTGCCACGCAAGGAGCGCAAGGCGCAGGCGGAAGAAGCCGCCAAGGCCGCCAGCGCGCCGCCCGCCGCCGCGGCGCCGGCTGCTGCGCCGGCACCGGCCGCGGAAGCTGCGCCGGCCGAGCAACCGGCGAGCTGATGCGCGCCGCCTGACGCGCCGTGGCTGCGCGCATCCGCGTCGCCCGTATCGGTGCCGCGCACGGCGTCCGCGGCGAGGTCAGGCTGTGGTCGTACACTGAAAACCCGGCCGCGGTCGCGGGTTACGGGCCGCTGGAATCCGAGGACGGCGCGCGGCGTTTCGAGATCGAATCTTTGCGCGCAGCGAAGGACCACTTCGTCGCCCGGCTGACCGGAATCGACAGCCGCGAAGCGGCGGAAGCCTTGCGTAACCTCGAGCTCTACGTGCCGCGCGAGCGGCTGCCGCCGATCGAGGAAGACGATACGTTCTACTGCGCCGACCTGGTCGGCCTGACGGCGATGACCGCAGACGGCGAACAACTCGGTACGGTGACGGCGGTGCATAATTTCGGCGCCGGCGACATCGTCGAGATCGCGCCCGCCACCGGTGGCGCGCCGCTGATGATGTCGTTCACGGAAACGACCGTGCCGCAGGTGGATGTGAAGGCCGGCCGCATTGTGGTCGTGCCGCCCGCCGAGGCGCCGGTCGGCGACGCGGACGCAAAATCGGACGAATAATCATGTGGCAGGCGAGCGTTCTGACGATCTTTCCGGAGATGTTTCCCGGGCCGCTGGCGGCGAGCCTGGCCGGCAAGGCGCTTGGCGCGGGACTCTGGTCGCTCGACACCCACGACATCCGCAACGCGGCCACCGACAAGCACCGCACCGTCGACGACACGCCGGCCGGCGGCGGACCAGGTATGGTGATGAAAGCCGACGTGCTGGCACGCGCGCTCGACATGGTGCCGCACGACACCCGCCCGCGCCTGCTGATGAGCCCGCGCGGCGCGCCGTTGACGCAGGACAGGATCAAATTGCTCGCCGCCGGACCCGGCGTGACGATTGTCTGCGCCCGCTTCGAGGGCATCGACGAGCGGCTGATCACGGCGCGCAGGCTGGAGGAGGTTTCGCTCGGAGATTTCGTGCTCTCCGGCGGCGAGATCGCGGCGCTCGCTCTGCTCGACGCCTGCGTGCGGCTCATTCCCGGCGTCATGGGCAAGGAGGCCTCCGCCGCGGAAGAAAGCTTCGCCGACGGCCTGCTCGAATACCCGCAATACACCCGGCCGCCGGTGTTCGAGGGCGAGCCGATCCCCGACGTGCTGCTGTCCGGCGATCACGGCAAGATCGCCGCCTGGCGGCGGGCCGAGGCTGAGCGGCTGACCAAGGCGCGCCGGCCCGACCTCTGGGCCGCTTATCAGGCCCGAAAAAGCCCTAAACCCGGCTAAAGCCGAGGGTGACAAGCCGAAATCTTTGTAATACAAGCTCGCCCGACCCATTCAGGATAGTCAGGACCGCGCGCCGGATGCTGGCGCTGCCGACGGAGATATGCCCCATGAACCTCATCCAGCAGCTCGAAAAAGAGCAAGTCGAGAAACTCTCGGCCGGCAAGGAAATCCCCGACTTCGGGCCGGGCGATACCGTGCTCGTGAACGTGAAGGTCGTGGAAGGCGAACGCAGCCGCGTGCAGGCCTATGAGGGTGTTTGCATCGGCCGCTCCGGCCACGGCCTGAACGAGAACTTCACCGTGCGCAAGATTTCCTACGGCGAGGGCGTGGAGCGCGTCTTCCCGCTCTATTCACCGATGATCGACTCGATCAAGGTGGTACGCCGCGGCAAGGTGCGCCGCGCCAAGCTGTATTATCTGCGCGGCCTGCGCGGCAAGAAGGCGCGCATCGCCGAGGCACAGGGTCCGGTCGGCGCCGAGGCGGCGGCGGAAGCACTGGCCGCCGCACCGAAGGTCGCCGCCGAGGAGTGAGACGCCCTCGGTCGCGCCGGAGTGCGCAAAGTGCAGCGCGCCCCCTGCGGGGCGCGTTATTTTTTCACCGCCGCGTTGGTGAAATTGTCGAGCGCGCCGGCGACTTTCTTGATGACCGGATTGTCTTTCGGCAGGCCGTGCACCGCCGCCATGTCGGCCGGCGCCTGATAAGCGAGCCAGACCTGACCGCCTTCATCCTGCCACGCCAACACCTTGAGCGGCAGGTCGAGCCCCATTGTCTGCTTGGCCTGCATCAGCGGCGTGCCGACCTTGGGGCTGCCGAAGATGATGAGTTCGGTCGGCCGCAGCTCCATGTCGACCTTCTTCGCGCCGGCAGCGTGGTCGATGCGAGCGAATACCGTGAGCCCCTTCGCCTTCACCGCCGCCGCGAGCCGGTCGACGGTTTCGCCGACCGAATGCGGGCTCTGCTTGCGGACAAGCTCCGCCTGCGCCGTACCTGCCGCCAGCAGCGATACGATCGCCACGACCGCAAAACCCGTACGTCTCATGTCAAACCTCCCACGCGCGCAGCCACGCTGCCCCATCCCTGCATCATAGGGGCTGCTCAGGGCGCGGCCCTTCACGTCTCTTCACCATTGCGTGTGGCACAAGGTCGCCACGGCCGGCAAACGCCCCGCAAGCGCCCCGCAAGCGCCCCACTTTCCCTTGCCCCGCCGAGCGATTAAATAGGACCGCGAAAGCAATCAGGTGGACTGTATCCATGACCCGACCGCGCACCCTCTACGATAAAATCTGGAATGACCATCTGGTGGACGAACAGCCGGACGGAACCTGCCTGATCTATATCGACCGCCATCTCGTGCACGAGGTGACCAGTCCGCAGGCGTTCGAGGGCCTGCGCACGCACGGCCGCAAGGTGCATGCGCCGGACAAGACGCTGGCCGTGGTCGATCACAACGTGCCGACCTCCGACCGCTCCAAGCCCAATCCCGATCCGGAAAGCGCCGAGCAGATTTCGACATTGGCGCAGAACGCCAGGGATTTCGGCATCGAGTACTTCAACGAGTTCGACAAGCGCCAGGGCATCGTGCACATCATCGGGCCCGAGCAGGGCTTCACCCTGCCCGGCACGACCATCGTCTGCGGTGACAGCCACACCGCGACGCACGGCGCCTTCGGCGCCATCGCCTACGGCATCGGCACCTCGGAAGTCGAGCACGTGCTGGCGACGCAGACGCTGATCCAGTCAAAGTCGAAGAACATGCGCGCGGTGGTCGACGGCAAGTTGCCCGACGGCGTCACTGCCAAGGACATCATCCTCGCCATCATCGGAGAAATCGGCACCGCCGGCGGCACCGGCTATGCGCTGGAATATGCCGGCGAGGCGATCCGCGCGCTGTCGATGGAAGGGCGCATGACGGTCTGCAACATGTCGGTGGAAGGCGGCGCCAAGGCCGGCTTTATCGCACCCGACGAGAAGGCTTACGCGTACCTGAAGGACAAGCCGAAAGCACCCAGGGGCGAGGCCTGGGACAAGGCCATGCGCTACTGGGAGACGCTTGCCTCCGACGACGGCGCGCATTTCGACTGCGAGATCAGGCTCGACGCCGCCAAGCTGCCCCCGATCGTCACCTGGGGCACCAGCCCCGAGCAGGTGGTGTCGGTGAGCGGCCGCGTGCCGGTGCCGTCCGACATCACCGATGAGCACAAGCGCATGGCCGCTGAACGTTCGCTCGGCTACATGGGGCTGAAGGGCGGCGAAAAGATCACCGACATCAGGCTCGATCGCGTCTTCATCGGCTCCTGCACCAATGCCCGGATCGAGGACCTGCGCGCTGTCGCCAAGGTGGTCGAGGGCAAGACGGTCAATGGCAATGTCAACGCCATGATCGTGCCCGGCTCCGGGCTGGTGAAGGCGCAGGCGGAAGCCGAAGGCCTCGACAAGATCTTCAAGGCCGCCGGCTTCGACTGGCGCGAGCCGGGCTGTTCGATGTGTCTGGCCATGAACCCGGACAAGCTGGCGCCGGGCGAGCGCTGCGCCTCGACCTCCAACCGCAACTTCGAAGGCCGCCAGGGCTACAAGGGCCGCACCCACCTGGTGTCGCCGGCGATGGCGGCGGCAGCGGCCATCGCCGGACACTTCGTCGACGTGCGCGAGTGGAAGTAGCGCTCAGGTGGCGTCGCCCGCCCCGACCGGGCGGCGCGGTCCTTACTGAACATAAAGGGGCGACTGAACCATCCGCGTCCGCGGCTGACCACAGTCAGCCAATCACCAGCAGCGCCACACGCGCTCGGCGCGCCAGCGTCCGTAACGCCAGACGCGAATGTAGGCCCAGTCGCAGTCCGGCGGATCGTAGTAATAGACCGGCGGCGGCGCGTAGTAGTAGGAGCCGTAAGGTACGCCCAGGCCGAAACCGAACCCCCAGGAGAAGCCGCGGTAGCCGCCGTAATGGCCGTGGCGCGAGCCTCCGTGACGGTGGTGCGCACCGGCAGCGGCGCTGCCGGTCGCCAGCGCCAGCGCGCCAATGATCGCGGCCAGCAGGGCGAAGACCTTCATGCGCTTGGACATCGCAATACCTCCGATGCCACCCGAGGTGGTCGGATTGTAGCGCAAATGATTGACGAAGAGTTTGCTACTGCCACCAGCAGCGCATCTGGGGCACGATCACCGGCCCGCTGACGCGGTATTCCCTGGCCAGCCAGGAACGGCAAATGCGCTTGGCCTTGGGGCCCGGACTGGTCCGGCGCGGGTGGATGACGATATGCGGGCGCGACTGGGCGGCAAGTTCGCGGGTCATGGACTGCTCCGCCGAGGCGCTCGTCGCGCCGGCGAGCAGCAATCCCGCCAGCGCCAGGCCAAATGTGGTCCCGGGCGTAAGGGTCACCATCGCGAGCGGCCGTCCCGTCGGCGGCTGCTGCGGTAATCGATCCGCGAATGGCTGGCCCGCTGGTGCACCGCCCAACCGGGCACGCGCGCATAGCGGCTGTGGCGACTGGTGTAGCGGTCCGGCGTGCCGCTGTAGCTGTAGAGCAGCTTGCCGCGGTCGTCCTTGCAGCCGAAGAACTCCGCCCGCGCCGGCGCAGAAAACGCGACGAAAAGCGCCAAAATCAGCGCCAGAACCACGAAAACGTTATCATACCTGGCCATAACGAAGGCCCTCACGCAGACTGCCATAATAGTTAACGGTCGCGCATTCTGCCAATTCCGTCAACCGCTTGGTTTACGCTGCCGGCTGTCCTAGATCAGGGCTATGCCCGACCAGGACGTCCCCCACAGCCCGCCAATCTGGCGGCCCGCGGCCGAGCCCTCGCCTGCCCAATTCGAGGCGCTGGCCACGGCGGCATTCGCCCGCCTGCCGGAGGCCTTCCGCAAGCTGTGCGAGGATCTGGTGATCCGGGTAGAGGATTTTCCCAGCCGCGAAGTCCTGCACAGCATGGGGGCGCGCAGCCGCTATGACCTGCTCGGCCTGTTCCAGGGCATCGGCCTGCCGTTCCGCCCCGAGGTCACCGGCATCATGCCCAACATGATCTGGCTCTACCGGCGGCCGATCCTGCTCTACTGGTCCGAGCACGAGGACAGTCTGCAAGCGGTCGTGACCCATGTGCTGGTGCACGAGATCGGCCACCATTTCGGCTTCTCCGACGAGGACATGGAAGCGATCGAGCGACAAGCGGGATAAGCAAAGGAGTTGAACGCATGAAAATCAGCGGCGCCTGCCAATGCGGCAGCATCACCGTCGAAGGCGAAGTTGACCCTGAAAACGTCAGAGTCTGCCATTGCACCGATTGCCAAATAAATAGCGGCTCGGCTTTTCGCTTCAACGTCCCGGTGCCCGGCAATACGTTCAAGATGACGGGAGAGCCGACCATCTACATCAAGACCACCGCCGAGAGTGGTCGTCCGCGCGCGCAGGCATTTTGCCCGAAATGCGGAACGCCGATCTATACGACGTCGCCGGGCGAAGGCCAGCAGGCGTCATACATGATCCGCGCCGGTATCCTCGCGCAACGCGACCAGCTGATACCCAAGCGACAAATCTGGTTCCGCTCCGCGCAAGCCTGGGTCACCGGCCTCGACGCTGTCCCCAAGGTCGAGAAGCAGGCCTGAGTACTCTGATGCACGCGACGCCAGCGCGCGAGATTGGGCCCGGCAACGCGAAGGGAGAATGGCACAATGAGAATCGATGGCGCCTGCCAGTGCGGATACATCAAATTCGAAGGCGAGGGCGATCCGGACAAGGTTTGGGTGTGCCATTGTGCCGACTGCCAGGCGGGGACCGGCTCGGCGTTCCGCATCAACCTCCCGGTTACCGGAGCGAGCTTCCGAATGCTGTCGGGAGAGCCCACGATCTTCATCAAGACGACGGCGGAAAGCGGCACGCCGCGGGCGCAGGCGTTCTGCCCCAAATGTGGATCACCGATCTATTCGACCACCGTCGGTGACGGCCCCAAGCCGTCCTACACCGTGCGGGTCGGCCTGCTGCGCCAGCGCGACCAGCTCACCCCGAAGCGGCAGAACTGGTTCCGCTCGGCGCAGCCCTGGGTCACCGGACTGGCATCATTGCCGCGCAACGAAAAGGGCGCTTGATCGGCCGACCGGCCCGCGATAGGCGCACGCCCGCGCCGCTATTGACCGGCGCGGCAAAGCCCTTAAGAACATCATGAATTTCTCGCAGGCCGGGCCGGGAGCGCAGCAGCTATGGACAAGTTCACCACCCTGGAAGGCGTCGCCGCGCCCTTGCGCATGATCAATGTCGACACCGACATGGTCATCCCCAAGCAGTACCTGAAGACGATCAAGCGAACCGGGCTGGGCAAGGGCCTGTTCTCCGAACTGCGCTACAACGACGACGGCTCCGAGAACCCCGATTTCGTGCTCAACAAGCCGGCTTATCGCAAGGCCAGGATTCTGGTGGCTGACGACAATTTCGGCTGCGGTTCCAGCCGCGAGCACGCGCCCTGGGCTTTGATGGATTTCGGCATCCGTGCCGTGATCTCCACCTCGTTCGGCGACATCTTCTACAACAACTGTTTCAAGAACGGCGTGCTGCCGATCCGCGTGTCGCCGGAAGATTTGGAGAAGCTGTTCGAGGACGCCGAGCGCGGCGCCAATGCCACACTCACCATCGACCTGGAGAAGCAGGAAATCCGCGGGCCGGACGGCGGCGTGGTCAAGTTCGACATTGATCCGTTCCGCAAGCACTGCCTGCTCAACGGTCTCGACGATATCGGGCTGACCAAGCAGAAGGCCGACAAGATCGTCGGCTACGAAGAAAAGGCCAAGACCGAGCGGCCGTGGCTATAAGTCCCCTGCCTTGACATCGCTGGACTTCGCCGCCGCTGAGGCACACTGTGAATAATGTGCTTTTCGGCAACCGCCAGCTTCGTCACGGCCACGATCACCGGTGCCGCCGGATTGGCCGCGCTGAACAGGGCGCGAGCGCCGCGTGAATGGCCGGTGGCCGCGGTGCCGCTTTTCTTCGCGGCCCATCAGAGCGTCGAAGGCCTGCTCTGGCTGCTGTTGCCGGTCGCCCCGGGCGGCGCATCCTCGACCATCCTGACCTATGTCTATCTCGTGATTGCCGAGGTCTGGTGGCCGATCTACGCGCCACTCGCCTGCCTGCTTATCGAGCCAAGCAAGCTGCGTCGGTTGGCGATGCTGGCCTGTCTTGGCGTCGGTCTGGTGGTGGCTGCCTTTTATCTCCAGGCGATCGTCTCGCACCCGCATGCGGCGCGCATTGTCGATGGCCACATCGTCTATGTGAGCGAAAACAAGGTGTCCTTTCCGATGGGAGCCGCCTACCTGGTCGCGACCGGCGCCGCGATGGCGTTGTCGTCGCATCGCGCGATGATCGCTCTGAGCGTTATCGTCATCGGCGGCGCCTGTTTGAGCTATATGCTTTATTGGGAGTCGTTTGTTTCGGTATGGTGCTTCTTCGCTGCCGTCGCGAGCGTGGTCGTCGTGTTCCATTTCGAACGGGCATACCGGCGGAGTTTACGGGCCACGGCGACCTGATGGCGCACCGTCTCAGGCAGGACGACGAGGTGATCAGGTTCAACGTTGACCCGTCCCGCAAGCATTGCCCGCCCAGCGGCCTCGACGAGAGCTGGCTGACCAGGCAGAAGGCCGACAAGATCGTCGGCTGCGGGGAAAAGGCCAGGCCGAGCGGCCGTCCACGCAGGCCCGGCCTTTAGTAAGCGCTGCTCGAGGGGCGCCAGGTCACGGCCGGCGCCGCGACTTCATTTTTCTTGGGCGCGCGCCGGTGGCGGACACGCCGCGCACGCCGCGCCGACTGGAGGATCTGCGGCGCGGACTTTGTCTGCGCCAGGCAAAAGCTTTCCACCGCATCGACCACGGCGGCACCGATCAGCACCTGCCGCGCGGGGCTGCCAAGCTCCAGTTCCTCGTCGCGATTGACGATCGAACCGGCTTCCAGCAGGACTGCCGGCATGCGGGTCTTCTTCAGCACGAACAGCGTGTCGTACCGGTAGACGCCCGCCTCCACATCGAGCAGCGTGCGGCGGTATTTACCCATGAAACTTTCGGTGTAGTGCGGCGTGTATTGCAAACCGCGCAGCGCCAGCTGATTGCCGAGTATGCTGGCAAAGGCAAGGCTTTCCTTGCGCTTCATGTTACGATCCGAGACGAAGATGGAATGGCCCTTGAAGCGATCGCTGTAGACTTCCTGCTTCCCGTTGAATTCCCATTCTTGCTTGAACTTCTTGGGCACCGAGTCGTGATGGATCGACAGCAGGAGATCAGCCGACAGCTTGTTGGCGCGCGCCACGCGTACATACATGCTCTTTTTGCCCGGCCCGCCGGTTACCAGTAGCACGGTCTTGTCGAACCCGGCACTGATCAGCATCTCTTCGAGCCGCTTTGCAAGTCGCAAATTATAATTGTATTCGCCAGTGCCGCGCGCGCTCATCGCGCCGGGCGAGTCGGCCGTGTGGCCGACGTCGAGCACGACACGGAAATCTTTGCGGTCGCATGTGGGCGCCGGCTTGGGCAGGGGGACTTCGAGCGGCTCAGGCCGCGCCACGCCGGGCGAGACCAGCGCAAAAGCTGCAGCAAGAGATACCGCCAAGATGTGCCGGGAGCAGGTCATGATCCTAGCCTTGCCGTGGTCGCGTCGCCTGAGCCGACCACATCGGATGTTTCGACGGTCATCTTACCCCGGTGTCAGGCCCCGTAACAGGTGTCCGGTGCGCGGCACGCGACGCCTCCCCCTCTGCGGAACCGCCGGATTCAGCCGGCCTTTTGGATCGCCTCGGCAATGGCCACGGTGCGCCGCGCCATATCGGCATGCAGGCGCTCGACCATGCGGCCATCGATGGAGATGACGCCCTTGCCCCTGTTCTCCGGCAGATCGAAAGCGGCGATGATATTGCGCGCCTGCGCCACCTCGTCGCCGGTCGGTGAGAACGCCGTGTTGCAGGGCGCGATCTGGTTGGGATGGATCAGCGTCTTGCCGTCGAAGCCGAGTTCGACGCCCTGCGTGCATTCGACCGCGAACCCTTCCGCATTGCCGAGATCATTATAGACGCCGTCGAGTATATCAATGCCGTGGATGCGCGCGGCGGCGACGCAGGTGGTCAGCCAGGGCAGCATCGGCGCGCGACCGGGCACCAGGCGCGCGCGGGTGTCCTTGGCGAGATCGTTGGTGCCCATGACGAAGCCGGCCAGGCGCGATTCCGAATCGCGCGCCTGCGCGGCGATGGCCAGGATGTTGAAGATGGCGAGCGGCGTTTCGATCATGGCCCACACGCGCGTCTTGTGCTGGGTGCCCATGTCAAGGAGGCGGCGACCGACCAGTTCCACCGCTTCCGGCGTCGATACCTTGGGAACGAGGATGGCGTCGGGCGCGGCGTGAGCGGCGGCGGCCAGGTCTTCGGCGTGCCACGGCGTGTCGATGCCGTTGATGCGGATGAATACCTCGCGGCTGCCGAAGCCGCCCGCATTTACCGCCGCTGCGACCTGCGCGCGCGCCCCCTCCTTGGCGTCGGGCGCGACGGAATCCTCGAGGTCGAGGATGACGCCGTCGGCGGGTAGCGACTTTGCCTTTTCCAGCGCGCGGGCATTGGCGCCCGGCATATAGAGCACGCTGCGGCGCGGGCGGATGGTCATGGCAACGGTCCTCGTCTGATCGGCACCAATCTACCGTTCGCGCAATCCGCATGCCACCATCCGGCCGATGGATGAGGCTGCCGCAGACGTATGGCTCGCCGGCGTGGACGGCTGTGCGGGCGGCTGGATCGCCGCCTTCGTGCGGCCGGCGGGTGACGCGGGCAAGGTCGAAATCTTTGCCCGCTTTGCCGATGTACTGGCGGCATCGCAGACGCCGGCGGTGGTCGCGGTCGATATCCCGATCGGCTTGCCGGAACGCTCGGGTGCGGGCGGGCGCCAGGCCGAGAACGCGGTGCGGCCGCTGCTTGGCGCCCGGCAATCGTCGGTGTTCCCGGTGCCATCGCGTGCGGCGATCTACCAGACCGATTACGCCGCCGCCTGCGCGGCGGCGCTCGCCACCTCGGAGCCGCCGCGCAAGGTGTCGAAACAACTGTTCAATATCGCACCCAAAATCCGCGAAGTGGATGAGGTGCTGCGCGCCGACCCCGCATTGGCGGCGCGCGTCTATGAGGTGCATCCCGAATTGGCGTTCTGGCGGCTCAACGGCGAACGGCCGTTGACCGAGCCGAAAAAAGTGAAAAGCCGGCCCCATGCGCGCGGCCTTGACCTGCGCCGCGACCTTCTTGGCGGCGCCGGCATGCCGGACGGCCTGGTCGGCGCAACCCCGCCCAAGGGTGCAGCGCAAGACGATCTCATGGACGCGCTCGCCTGCGCGGCGGTGGCGCGGCGCCTGCACGCCGGGCTGGCGCGGCCGTTTCCCGATCCGCCGCCGCGCGACGCTTTCGGCTTGCCAATGGCGATCTGGGCGTGAATAGGAAGCACCGAAGCGTGGTGGAGCAAATCTGGCGATGGAGTTCCCGCAAAGGCTAATCGACGGCTACAGCGCCTTCCTGAGCGAGCGACTGCCGGTCGAGCAGAGCCGCTTGCGCGAACTGGCGGAGACCGGCCAGCACCCGGAGATCATGGTGATCGGCTGCTGCGACTCGCGCGTCTCGCCCGAGGTCATATTCGACGCGCAGCCGGGCGAACTGTTCGTGGCGCGCAACGTGGCCAACCTGGTGCCGCCCTACACGCCGGACGACGCCACGCGCGCGGTTTCGGCCTCGCTCGAATTCGCCGTGCAGGCGCTGAAGGTGAAGCACATCGTGGTGCTCGGCCACGCCCAGTGCGGCGGCATCCGCGCCTATGCGGAGGACGCCGGGCCGCTGTCGCCGGGCGATTTCATCGGCCGCTGGATGTCGCTGATCGCGCCGGCAGCCGAGGCGGTCGGCCCGCGCGGCGATCTGGCGCTGACGGATTACCTGACAAAGCTCGAGCAGGCCTCGCTTGTCAAAACGCTCGACAACCTGATGACCTTTCCCTGTGTGAACATCCTCGTCGGGCGCCGCAAGCTCGCCCTGCACGCGGCCTATTTCGGCGTGGCCAGCGGAGAATTGTCGGTGCTGGATCGGGCGAGCGGCGCGTTTCGGCCGGTGGCGGCGGAGCAACACGCCAAGGTGTTTCAAGCGCCGCGGTTTTAACTCCTGTCCTCATCCTGAGGAGCGCTCCGCAGGAGCGCGTCTCGAAGAATGAGGCCTCATAGTTCGAGACGCATCGCTTGCGCGATACTCTTCACGATGAGGAGATCGTCACGCCGCCTTCTTCTTCGCGCTGATCAGCTTGCGGTTGATCAGCGTCTCGGCGATCTGCACCGCGTTGAGCGCCGCACCCTTGCGCAGGTTGTCCGAGACCACCCACATGGTAAGGCCGTTCTCCACCGTGCCGTCCTCGCGAATACGGCTGATATAGGTGGCGTCCTCGCCAACGCATTCGTAGGGCGTCGTGTAGCCCCCGTCCTGCGGCTGGTCGATGACCAGGCAGCCGGGCGCGCCGCGCAGAATCTCGCGCGCCTCGTCGGCGGTGATCTCGTTCTCGAACTCGATATTGACCGCTTCCGAATGGCCGACGAAGACCGGCACGCGCACGCAGGTCGCGGTCAGCCTGATCTTGGGATCGAGGATCTTCTTGGTCTCCACCACCATCTTCCATTCTTCCCTGGTGGTGCCGTCCTCCATGAAGACGTCGATCTGCGGGATGACGTTGAAGGCGATGCGCTTGGGAAATTTCTTGGTCTCGATATCGTCGAGCGTGAACACCGCCTTGGTCTGCGAGAACAGCTCGTCCATGGCATCCTTGCCGGCGCCGGACACCGACTGATAGGTCGCCACCACCACGCGCTTGATCCTGGCCTTGTCGTGCAGCGGCTTGAGCGCGACCACGAGCTGGGCGGTGGAGCAATTCGGGTTGGCGATGATGTTCTTCTTCCTGAAGCCGGCGACCGCATCCGCGTTTACCTCGGGCACGATCAGCGGCACGTCCGGGTCCATGCGCCAGGCTGACGAATTGTCGATCACCACCGCGCCGGCCGCCGCGATCCTGGGCGACCATTCCTTCGACACCGCACCCCCCGCCGACATCAGGCAGATGTCGACGTCGGAGAAGTCGTAATGGTCGAGCGCCTTCACCTTCAGGGTCTTGTCGCCGAACGAGCATTCCTGGCCCATGCTCTTGCGCGAGGCGAGCGCGACCACCTCACCGGCGGGAAATGCCCGCTCGGCCAGGATATCGAGCATTTCGCGCCCGACATTGCCGGTGGCACCAACCACGGCGACCTTGTAACCCATTGTTAACGCTCCGAAAATTTTCCACTACCTGCGCCGGCCCGGCGCAACCGGATGGCAGCGCTTCTAAGCGAGAACAGGCCTGATGACAACGGCGTCGCAAGACGCCGAAAGGGGGCCCATGCACCCGGCTCTGCACAGCTGGCGCGAGGAACTGCCAACCGCCTTCGTCCGCCTGCTTGCCTATCTGGGCGGCGCCGCGCTGCTGTCCATCGCCGCGGCGCAAGTCTTTCAGCGAGGCGAAGCCGTCGCTCCCTCGCCGCCGGCAGCGAGGCCGCAATGGGTCGCAATCGAGCGGGTGTTTCCGGCCTTCGCAATATCGATCCCTGAAGCCGCCGGCGTACCGTCGCATTACGCCATCCGCCGCAACACAGCCGGCGGCGGTCGCATGGACATTCTCACTGTGGGCGGGCCGGACACGCCCGACCCCTATCTCGAAATCCGCATCTACCGTCCCGGCAGCGAAATCACGCGCTTCGGCCCGCCAATGGCCGACATCGCCAAAGACGCGGCCGACCTCGGGCCGGTGGATTTGCAGGCAGCCGCCGCGCCCTTGGACAGTAAGTTCGGTCCCGTCTCCATCGTCACTTTCAGTACCGCCAACGGCACGTCGCGCCGCTGCCTCGGCTTCGTGCGCGCCTGGCGCGACCCGATGCTGCAATTGTCCGGCTGGTTCTGCCGCAGCGGCGAATTCATCCAGCGCTCGACGCTGGCCTGCGCACTCGACCGGCTGACGTTGCTGTCGGCGGGCAGCGAGCCCAAGGTCGGCAAGCTGTTCGCCGAGGCCGAGCTCGAGCGCAGTTTCTGCGGCCAGCGCGACCCGATTCTGGCCCCCACCCCGAAATACCGCCTGTTGTGGAAGGCGCTGGAAAACCGTCCCTAGCCAACCCGCATCGGCCCCTGAGCCACCTGTAATGCTGCAAATTTGAGCGCCGAAAGGGCGGTAAAAAAGGGTGAAACCGTGGCCGCCGCAGCACACAATTCAATTTTGGCTTTTCTCGTCTACACTTGACCGTGATTTGGCTGTTCCACCGAACCGAACACCGGTAGACTGCGTTTGCGTTTGGAGCCATAGGGCAAGGACATGAAAATGCGCTTGAAACACGTCGCCATCGCGTTTGCGTTTGCCGGGATTCTCGGCCTGCTCGCCGCGCCGGCGGTTGCCCAGTCCAACAAGCGCGGCAATACGGTTTTCACCAGCCGCGGCGAGGACGGCCGCACGCGCACGCGCATCATCATTCAGAAGCGCTCCTATCTCGACCCGGGCACCGAGGCCTTCCCCGGCGAGCGCAGCGACCATGGCTATGCGTTCCAGCCGACCAACCACGCTTCAAGCGTGCTCGACAACACGGTGTTCGGCGGCAACGATACCGCGCTGCCAGGGCCGTTCACCCTGCCCAGCAAGAACAATCCCTGGCTGCAGTTCTAAACGGCGGGCATCGCGCAACAAAAAACGCGGCCGGCCGGCCGCGTTTTTTGTTTGTGCGCGCGACGCTGCAGGCTTAGCCCGCCAGCTTTTCCAGCTCGTCCAGAATTGCCGAGCCCATCTCCGCCGTGGAGACCACCTTGGTGCCCGCCGACTTGATGTCGGCGGTGCGCAGGCCCTGGTCGAGCGCGGCGGCGATCGCCTGGTCAATCATGTCGGCCTCGCGGCCCATGCCGAAGGAATAGCGCAGCGCCATCCCGAAGGAGGCGATCATGGCGATCGGGTTGGCGATGCCCTTGCCGGCGATGTCGGGCGCCGAGCCGTGTACCGGCTCGTACAACGCCTTGCGTTTCCTGGTCTTGGGATCGACCTCGCCGAGCGAGGCGGAGGCCAGCATGCCGAGCGAGCCGGTGAGCATGGCGGCGACGTCGGAGAGCATGTCGCCGAACAGGTTATCGCAGACGATGACGTCGAACTGTTTCGGGTTGCGCACCAGCTGCATGCCACCGGCATCGGCCAGCATGTGTTCGAGCTGGACGTCCTTGAACTCGCGCGCGTGCACCTGCGTGACCACCTCGTTCCACAGCACGCCCGTCTTCATGACGTTGCGCTTTTCCATCGAGGTAACCTTGTTGTGCCGCTTGCGGGCGAGCTCGAAGGCGACGCGCGAGATACGCTCGATTTCGTAGGTATCGTAAACTTGCGTATCGACGGCGCGCTTCTGCCCGTTACCGAGATCGGTGATAGTCTTCGGCTCGCCGAAATAGACGCCGCCGGTGAGCTCGCGCAAAATCATGATGTCGAGACCCTCGACCAGTTCGCGCTTGAGCGAGGAAGCGTCGGCCAGCGCCGGATAGGTCACCGCGGGGCGCAAATTGGCGTAAAGCGCGAGGTCCTTGCGCAGCCGCAGCAGACCCGCTTCCGGCCGCACGTCATAGGGCACCTTGTCCCACTTCGGCCCGCCCACCGCGCCAAAGATGACGGCATCGGCGGCCTTGGCCTTGTCCATGGTCTCATCGGTGATGGCGACCCCGTGGGCGTCGTAGCAGGTACCACCGACCAGCGCCTCCTCGACGGCGAACTTGTCGGGGCCCTTCTTGTTGAAAAAGTCGATAACGCGCTTCACCTCGGCCATCACTTCCGGGCCGATGCCGTCGCCGGGGAGAAGCAGCAGATTGTGGGTAGCCATGACGCCTCGCCGCTACAAGTCTTGACTGTCGTGCCGGGGCGCGTGAAGCGCGAGGTCGGCAATGATAACGGGAGGATTGCTAATGGACGGCACACGGAATGGCAAGGCGGGCGGCGCACCGCCGGTCAGGGCAACAAATCCAATTTCGTTCTATGCTGAGAGGCTTTATGATTGCCGCCGTTCCCGGCTCACATTTGTCATTCGACCGTGGCAGCAATGATCAACACCGTAGTGCGCTTGAAATCGCGGCCGAACGGCATTCCGCAGGCCGAGCATTTCGAGATTGCGACAGCGCCAGTTGCCGCGCTTCGCGATGGCCAGCTTCTGGTCCGCAACGATTACCTGTCGATCGATCCGGCGATGCGCGGCTGGGTCAACGCGGTCGCCAACTATCTGGATCCGGTCGGCATCGGCGAAGTCATGCGCTCGTTTGCGGCCGGCGAGGTCATCGCCTCGCAGCACCCGCAGTTTGCCGCGGGTGACAAAGTCATGGGCATGCTCGGCTGGCAGCACTATGCCGTCGCCGAGGCCGATGCGATTTCCCGCAAGGTCACCGAGACCGATCTGCCGCTGTCGCTCGCGCTCGGCATTCTCGGTCTCAACGGCGTTACCGCCTATTTCGGTCTGCTGGAGGCCGGACGCCCGCGTCCCGGCGACACAGTCGTCGTCTCGACGGCGGCGGGCGCGGTCGGCTCCGCCGTCGGGCAGATCGCGAAGATCGCGGGCTGCCGCACGGTCGGAATTGCGGGCGGCGCGGCCAAATCGCGGCTGTGTACGGAAGCGTTCGGCTATGACGCCGCAGTCGATTACAAGGCGGATAAATTCGAGGCCGCGCTGTCGGCCGCCGTCGGCGACGGTATCAATGTCTATTTCGACAACACCGCCGGTCCCGTCAGCGACGCTGTGCTGGCGCGGCTGGCGGTCGGCGCCCGCGTGGTGATCTGTGGCACCGCTTCGGTCGCAACCTGGAATCCGCCGCCGACCGGGCCGCGGGTCGAACGCCACCTGCTGGTCAAGCGGGCGCAGATGAGTGGATTCCTCGTCCTCGACTATTTCCACCGCTATGAGGAAGCGGTGGCGCGCCTGGCCGGATGGGTGCGCGCGGGCGCGCTGCAATATCGTGAAGACATACAGGACGGCATCGAGGCCTGTCCCGGCGCCATCGCCCGGCTCTATCGCGGTGAAAATCTCGGCAAGAGTCTGATCCGGCTGCGGCAATGAGCGCGGCGCCGATCAGAGCCCGCTGAACCAGTTGTAGCCCTGGTTCGCCCAATAGCCGCCGCGGTTCTCGTTGGTGACCTCCATCGCCACCACGTATTTTGGCTGCTTGAAGCCGAGTTTGGTGGGCATGCGGATCTTCATCGGAAAACCGTAGGCGCGCGGCAGCAGCTTGTTGTCGTACTTGAAACTCATCTGCGTCTGCGGATGCAGCGCCGTCGCCATGTCGATGGTGTTGGTGTAGCCCTCGGCGCACTTGAAGAAGATGTATTTGGCGCGGGTGTCGGCGCCGATGCGCTGGAGGAAATCGGACAGCCGCGCACCCTGCCAGGAGCCGATGGCACTCCAGCCCTCGACGCAGACGTGGCGGGTGATCTGCGAATGCTCGGGCAGCCTGTGCAGCGCGTCGAGCGTCCACGGCTTCTTGTTGTCGATCATGCCGGCCAGCTCGAGCCTGTAGGTGGCCGGATCGACCACCGGCGCTTCAGCGAGACTGTAATAGGCGTTGAACGGAAACGGCCGGGTAATGTCGCTCTCGGAATAGGTGGGCGCCAGCTTGTCCGGATTGAACAGTGCCGCCTGCACCTTGTCGTTGAAGCTGGAGACTTTGCGCAGCACGTTCTCGGCGGTATCGCCGTCGATGATGTCGCAGCCGGTGAGCAGCGCCAAGGCGCCGACACTGGCCGCCCCGCGCAGGAAATGGCGGCGCGCCGGATCCGGCATGACCTTGCCGGCGTCCTTGACCAGCAGCCTGGGATCGACGCCGGGGATGATCCTGCGTGTACGCATCGGCGGTCTCCTATTCACCCGTAACCATGGCGCGCAGGCTTTTCGGCACGATCAGCGCCAGCGCCACGTGCACGACGAGGAAGGCGACGATCGCCGCCATGGTGAAGAAATGCACATAGCGCGCGGCGTCGTAGCCGCCGAACAACGCGGTCAGTTCCTGGAACTGGACCGGCTTCCAGATCGACAGGCCGGACAGCACGATGACGATGCCGACGACAATGATGCCGGCATAGAGCACCTTCTGCACCGCATTGTAACGCGACAGGTCGGCATGCGAGAGCTTGAAGGTGAGCGCGGCCTTGATGTCGGCGAAGACCTGTGCGGGATAGATCGGCAGCAGCTTGCGGCGAAAGCGGCCGGTGATGAAGCCCAGTATCAGGTAGACGAGGCCGTTGATCACCAGCACCCACATGGCGGCGAAGTGCCAGAGGAGGGCGCCGCCCAGCCAGTTGCCGAGCGCGATGGAGCGCGAAAAGGTGAAATCGAACAGCGGCGAGGCGTTGTAGATCTGCCAGCCGGACCCGATCATTACCAGGATGGCCAGCGCGTTGATCCAGTGGGTGAGGCGCACCCATGCCGGGTGGATGGTGGGCTCGTCCGGGCTCATGGTCAGGGTCTCGACGGTCGTCGCTGGTCTCGCCCGCCAGTGTAGCGCGCGCTTGCCTGGCTGAACATACGGTACGGCCGGGCCCGCGCACGCACGGACCCGGCCGCCGCGCAGCGTTTACTTCTTCATGCCGTCTTTCTTCATCGAGTCCTTGGACATCGAATCCTTCTTCATCGAGTCCTTGGACATCGAGTCTTTCTTCATGGAGTCCTTCGCCATCGAGTCCTCCTTTTTCATGGAGTCCTTCTTCATATCGTCGGCAAAGGCCGAGGCCGGAGCCAGCGCGAAGCCGGCCGCGATCGCGGTGGACAGAATGGCAGAAAACAGAACACTTTTCTTCATCGGGGATCCTCCTGAGTATGACGTTGCAAGACCAGCCCTAGCACGAGCATGGGCACACGCCCTCATCAGTTCCCGTTGTCGGAATCTGGCGTTCGGCTCACGCTTTTGTGAGAATGGCGCATGGCCAACCCCGCGGAAGGAGCCGGTTCGTGCGTGAAACAGCGGCCTTGAAAGCCAACCCGGGCAATTGTTTTGAGGATTTCCGGCTCGGCCAGGCGATTCCTCACGCCACCCCGCGCACCATCACGGTGGGCGACGTGGCCCTTTACCACGGTCTGTTCGGACCCCGTTTTGCCGTGCAGTCGTCGGATGCGTTTGCTGGCGCGATCGGCTATCCGCGCTCGCCCATCGATGACCTCATGGTGTTTCACATGGTATTCGGCATGACGGTGCCGGACATCTCGCTCAACGCGGTGGCCAATCTCGGCTACGCCGATTGCCGCTTCCTGTTGCCCGTTTTTCCCGGCGACACGCTTAATGCGACCTCGGAAGTCATCGGCTTGAAGGAGAACTCCAACCGCAAGACCGGCATCGTTTACATACGCTCGCGCGGCTTCAAGGCGGGTGGCGAACC
>Ga0210062_1000107_pt1 | contig 23693 bp, 18 predicted proteins | sample Muzzi_CordA_D2_FD_185528 | JGI IMG/M metagenome (GOLD analysis project Ga0210062, IMG submission 185528) | Wetland microbial communities from San Francisco Bay, California, USA, that impact long-term carbon sequestration - Muzzi_CordA_D2 (SPAdes) | ecosystem: Environmental > Aquatic > Marine >...
CGCGATCGCCACCGCCACAATCGACGGCACGACGGCAGCATAGTCGCGCGTCATTTCGAAGATCATCAGGATGGCGGTCATGGCCGCGCCGGTGCCCGAGCCAACTACCGCCGCCATGCCAATGACGGCAAGCATCACCGAATTGACACCGAGGCCCGGCCATAGTGCCGAGAGCAAGGCGCCGAGCGAGCCGCCCAGCGTGGCGCCGAGAAACAGGGAGGGCGAGAAGATGCCGCCGGAGGCGCCAGAGCCGAGGCTGAGCGTGGTGGCAACCAGCTTGGCGGCGAACAGCAGTGCCAGGAACCAGCCGAGATTGATCTCGCCGGTGAGGACCGCCTGGATGGTGGCATAGCCAACGCCGTCAACATGGCCGTGCCCGGTGGTGCGCTGCATCACGTAGATCAGCACACCAATGGCCAGCATGCCGATAATATTGTTGGTGTAGGCGTTGCCTGGAATGCCTTCCTCGAACAGGTCTTCCATCCAGGACAGCAGACGTACGAAGGCGGCCGAGGCGACGCCGCAAAGCACGCCGAGGATGACGTAGAAGGGCAGAAAGCCGATCGAGTTGGGAAAGGTGACCTCGGGCAGGCCGGTCACCGGCACCAGGAAGGCCGGCTCGAAGCCGAAGAACAGCCAACCGAAATAGGTGGCCGCCCCCGTCGCAATCACCACCGGCAGGAAGGTGCGCGAGGACACTTCCGGCAGCATCAGTTCGAGCGCGAACATCACGCCGCCCAGCGGCGTGTTGAACGTGGCGGCGATGCCGGCGCCGGCGCCGGCCGCCACCAGCGTGATGGTCTGCCAGGGGGGCAGATTGAACAGGCGGCCGATGGTCGAGCCGATGCCGCTGCCGACCTGGATGATCGGGCCCTCGCGGCCGACCGAGGCGCCGGAGCCGATCGACAGGGCGGAGGCGAGCGACTTGATGAAGATCACCGCCATGCGGATGCGGCCACCTTTATAGTAGATCGCATCCATCACCTCGGGCACGCCATGCCCGCGCGCCTCCGGCGCGAAAGTCTGCACCAGAAAGACCACAATCAGGCCGCCGATGACCGGGGCAAGTATAATGAAGGGTCCCCAGGGACCGGGCGGGTCGAAAATGTTGGCGTCGTAAGCGAAGGACAATTTGCCAAGAAAGAACGCGTTGTGAAACAGCGCCATCAGCGCGCGCAGGACAAAGGCGCCGACGCTGGTGACCATGCCGACGGCGAGGGCGTAAAGGCAGAGTGCGACGAGGCCGCTGCGCCGCACCGAGACGTCGGGCGGCGACGGCGTGGAGACGGATAGCGACGACAATGGACTGAATCCTTCAGGCGGCGCGGGATCACCGGGGACGGGACACCCCATACCCCCGGCGCCGCCACCGATGCAAATCTCGCCCTGCGAGCCAGCGGCACGGCGGCAGGCGTCCGGGCTTGCGGAACCGGGCCGCGCGGCCTAATCAGGCGCCGGCCGACATTTCGAGCATTCTCGGGGCGAGGACGGCACCGGGACCGATCCGGGCGAGCCCCGGCGCGCCGCTCGACGACGCGATCCAGCAAAGAGCCGGAGTGATGGTGAGCTTCAATATCGCGCGCAGTTCGCGCAGGTTCCGTTTTAACGCCGGCCTCGGGCTGCTCTCACTGCTGCTGTTCGGCGCCTATGTGCTGGCACTCACGCAAATTCAGCGCTCTACCGAAGAGACCTACGCCAAGCTGCGCACCAGCGACCCTGACCGCTATCTGTCGCAGATCCGCAAAGCCGAAGGCTTCCGCGTCTATCTGCAAAAATTCCGCGAGCTCAAGGGCTACGAGAGGCCGCAGCGGCTCGCCCCGCCGTTCCTGATCGGTCGCTGGGCGCTGCACGACAAGCCGATGCGGGTCGACGACGCCTATGTGCCGCCGACCTGCCTCGACGACGTTGTGATCCAGGACGGGGAAATCCGCACCGGTCGGCCGAAGCACGCGGCTTATACGGTGCGCTACGTGTTCAACGGCACGCGCGTGCTGGCGCTGCGCGAAGGACAGGTGCCGATCGTCATCGTGCCGATCGGCTACGGCGTACACATCAATCACATCGAGATCACGCTGCCGGATGCTGACGCGCCACGCTACGGCTATATGTGCAAGTAGCGCCGGCGCGCCCACCTGCCACGCGCCGTGCTGCCGCAAGAAAGACACGCGGGCGGCGGCTTTCGACGGGAGCTGCCACCCGCGCAGTCACGACGGATGACGTTGCTTACCGAAGCGCCGACAACGAGGTGTCGAACTTGAGCGAGGCGACGAAGCGGTCGTCGCACCAGTTGTTCGAACCGTTCGGCACAGCGACCAGCAGGAAGTTGGCGCAATCCTGCGGGCTCTGGTCGGTGCCGTGATAGCGCAGGTCGACGGTGATCGCCTTGTAGGCGAAGGCGATGCCGGCGTTCCAGTAGGCGTAGCTCGGATCGGCGGTCGTACCGGCAAGGAGGAATCCGGTCTTCTCGATGTCCCAGTAGCCGTACTCGCCGGACACCGTGGTGCTGATCTCGTAGAATTTCCACGGCAGTTCCCAGGCTGCGGTACCGGAATAGTAGACCGCGTCCGGCTTGTTGGAGATGCCCAATGCAGCGAGCGTCTCGCTGTAGTGCAGCAGGTCAGGCGTCCAGAAGACGTTGGCACCGACGCTGAAGCCATTGCCAAAGTCGTAGCCCGCCTTGCCGTAGATTTCGTAGAAGTCGCTGTTGGTGGTGAAGCCGTTAAACTTCTCGCCCGGGTAATAGTAGTAGATCGCACCGATATCGAGCGAGAACGGGCCCCAGCTCTTGCGCCAGCCGCCGTAGAAGTCGACCTCGGCCGACGGATCGGTGAAGCCGTAGTTGAAGCCGCTCGGCCAACTGATCGCGTAGGCGGCAATGCCGACATAGAACGAGCCGATCGGCGTGCTGTAGGACGGCTCGAAATATGCGCCGCCGGATGGCGCCTTGTTCGACTGCGAGATGCCGCGGAAAACGTAGTCCGACATGACAACGCCACCGAAGGCGATATCCCACGGGCTCGGCGGCAGCGCCGGGGCAACCGCCGGCGCCTTGACCACCATATCGGCGGCGTATGCAGGCACCGCGCCGGCCGCCGCAAGCGCCGTAACCACGGACAATACAACTTTCTTCATTGACCCTGCCCCTTCTCGGTTCGATCGACGCTTTGGTCGATGCAAATCGCCCGTCGCTCCTGCGGACCGGTCCGATTCACGACCAAGCGGCGGTCGACCCGTGCGCAACAGAACGTGCATTGCCGAAAAGTTTCGGCGTGCATGCCGCACTGCGGCAAGGCGAAAAGATTTGCAACTGCTGCCTCTTTGGGCGAACCGGTCTGCTTGAGGGCCTTATCGACAGGAATGCGGGGCGATGTTGCAGGCAGGCCACAAAACAAAAGAGGGGCCCGCGGAGTCATGCACTCCGCGGGCCCCTCAACTTTTGCACGCCGACACGCGGCGGGCGAAAACGGCTGCCGGTCTTCTCGCCTTTTTAGCTCAGGCCGCGGACTTCTTGCGGTTGGCTGCCAGCCGTTCGTCGACCAGCGCGACGATGGCGTCGACCTTGGGGTTACTCATGCCCTTCTGCCTGGCCAGCAACTGCACCAGCTTGTCGGAGCGCTCTATGTTCTTGGCGCCGTTCTGCAGGGCGCGCGCCGCCGAGGCCGGACGGGTGAGGCTTTGCGCCGCGGCGGCGTATTTCTCGAACGGCACCAGGTCTTCCGGCTTGGCGCCGAGCTTGACGCAGAGGTCGAAGACGAAATTGTAGACCTCGCGCGAGGTGGCCAGATCGGAATGCACCGCTTCCTGCGCGGTGCGCATGCCGTCCTTGGTGATGCAGCGGTAATTGCCGGCCAGCAGCATCGCCCACTTGGCGAGCGGCGTGAAGATCGACTCATGCACGCGCAGTTTCACCGGCAGCTCGATCTTGTTGCCATCGCCGGGATCGAAGCGTACCGCGTCGATGTCCTTTTCGAGCTGGCGCAGGATGGCGGTGTGCTTGTCGTCGTCAAACTTGGCGACCTTGAAGTTGGTCGGCAGCGTGACCATGAGCACGTTGACCTTTTCATCCGGCGGGCGGATCGCCTGCGGGTCGGGGCTGCACAGGGTGACCAGCCCGGGCTCGAAATTGTCCCACACGCTCGCATCGGTGAAGGCGGCCTTGAGCGGCTCGTAGTCGAGGCCGGGGATGCGCTTCACGTAAGGCAGCGGCGGCATGTTCATGATCGACATGCAGGGAACCTTCGCCTTCGCCACCTTGTCCAGCAGTTCGCGCACGCCTGGCGCGCCGAATTGCGGCTCCTGCATAGCAAGCCCGACCAGATCATAGTCGGCCGGATTGACACCCTCGACGCCGCCGGCGGTGACCTTGCCGGCGAGCTTGCGCGAATCGATCTCGACCGGATCCTTGCGGCCTTTCACCGGCATGCGCACGCGGAAGCCTTCCGAATTGATCAGGTCGGCCTCCGCCGGCAGGCAGACAAGATGCACCGAATGTCCGCCGAACAGGATCTTGGAGGCCAGCAGCGACCCGTAGGACGCACCCATGATCAGAATTTTATAAGCCGGCATAATGCAGCTGCTCCCTTATCGCTGGTTTTGGAAATGGCTGGGAAGTCCGCGCCGCGGGGCCTTCCGTCCCAGGGGCGACATGCTATTCGCGTGGGCAGGGCGATGCAATCACGCGTCACATCCGCCGGTCACGTCGGTTCATATGCATCATAATGAATGTTCCAACCGTGTCACAACCGCGTTTCACCCTCATTTCTGTTCGGTGATGTCTTTGCCAACGCTCCGCCTTTTCCTCATGCCGAGGAGCGCCCGAAGGCGCGTCCCGAGCATGAGGCCCGTGGCCCGCCGATCTTCGAGACGCCCGCCTCCGCTTCGCTTCGGCGGGCTTCCCCGGATCAGGTGCGGGGACAGGCTCTCAGGGTGAGGCCGAGCGCGGCATAGCTCCGCCAGCCGTATTCTTTGTCGAGGCGCCGGGTCCGCCCGTCCTCGCCTTCCTCGCCGCCCTGGCGCGCGACACGCGGGCTTTCTTCCTGGACCTTGTCGCCGACGTGCGGGCGGCCGCGCGCTTGCGGCCGGCCCGCTTCGCTGTGCGCCTATTTGTTTTCGTCATCCGGCCTGCCGCCAAACAGCCCGCCGAACGATGGAGTGATCGGTCCGGGACCTGCCGGTGGCGGAACCTCCGGCGCGGGCGTTACCGGCGGGGGCACGAAAGGCCTGGGCGCCGCCGGCTGGGGCGCGGCGCGCTTTTTCGCCGTCGTCTTGCGCGCCGTCGTCTTCGTCGTTTTCTTCGTCTTCCTGGCGCGCTTCTTGGTCTTCTTTGCCGCCCTGGTTTTTCTGGCGGACTTCTTCATCCCTTTCTTCTTCTTGCGCGCCGGCGCGGCGCGCCTGGCCTTCGACTTCTTCGTCTTCGATTTCTTCTTTCGCCTCTTAGCCATGGTCATCCTCCGGGTCGGTTCATTCTGCCCACGCATGCCGCGGCGCCGCGCCGCGGCGTCACCTAGCCGGCCACCGCGCCCGCCCCGACAAGGCCGGGCAGTTCACGCAGCGGTTCCGGCACCGGGCCGCCGGTCGCCCAGTCGATCAACTCGACGGTATGGACGACCGGGATGGCGGTGCCGGCGGCAATCTGCGTGATGCAGCCGATATTGCCGGCTGCGATCACGTCCGGCTGGAGCCGTTCGATGTTGGCAACTTTGCGGTCCCGCAACCTGTCCGCCAGGTCCGGCTGGAGGATGTTGTAGGTACCTGCCGAGCCGCAACACAAATGACCTTCGGCGACATCTTTGACGATGAATCCGGACTTGCAAAGCAATTCTTTCGGTTCGTGCATGACTTTCTGTCCGTGCTGCAACGAACAGGCGGCGTGATAGGCGACGGTGAGGCCGGATACCGCACCGGCGGGCATCAGTTCGAGCGTCGCCAGATATTCGCTGACGTCCTTGGCAAGGTCGGAAACCTGCGCCGCCTTGCCGGCATAGGCCGAATCGCCGCGCAGCATGAAGCCGTAATCCTTCACCGTGGTGCCGCAACCGGAGACGGTGATCAGGATGGCGTCGAGGCCGGCGCCTTCGACCTCCGCGATCCAGGCGTCGATATTGTTGCGCGCGCTGGCGAGTGCCTCCTCCTCGCGGCCCATGTGATGGGTGAGCGAGCCGCAGCAACCCTCGTTTTCCGCTACCACGACCTCGATGCCGTGGCGGTTGAGCAGGCGGATGGCGGCCTCGTTGGTCGACGGCGCCAGCACCGGATTGATGCATCCGGCCAGCAGGGCGACGCGGCCGCGGCGGCGGCCCGGCGGGGAGAAGACCTTGGCGCGCTCGGCCGGCGGCGCCGGCCTGGTGCGGGGGGTAAGCCGGACCATGGCCGCCATCCGCTTCATTCCGATGGCGCGCAGCAGCGGCGCCAATGGCCGGGCAAGCTTGCCGGCCACCACCGCCAGGCGGAACAAGGCCGGATCGGTGAGCACGCGCGCCAGCAGCGCGCGGATGGCGCGGTCGGCGAGCGGACGCTTGTAGGTCTTCTCGATGTACTCACGGCCATGATCGACCAGATGCATGTAATGCACGCCGGACGGACAGGTGGTCATGCAGGCAAGGCATGACAGGCAGCGGTCGATATGCCTGACCACGTCGCGGGTGGCGGGCTTGTCCTGCTCGAGCATCTCCTTGATCAGATAAATGCGCCCGCGCGGGCTATCGAGCTCGTCGCCGAGCAGCACATAGGTCGGGCAGGTGGCGGTGCAGAAGCCGCAATGCACGCAGGCGCGCAGGATGCGTTCAGATTCCGCGAGCTGCGGGTCGGCGAGCCGGGTGAGGGAGAACGAGGTCTGCATCTACACGGTATCCGGTCTCTCGACCGTCATGGCCGGGCTTGTCCCGACCGTCCACGTCTTGCTCGTCACCAGACTTAAAGACGTGGATGCCCGGCACAAGGCCGGGCATGACGGCGCGGACGCATGCACTACCATCTCACACCCCTGCCCACATGCGGCCGGGATTGAGCACACCCCTGGGATCGAAGCTCTCCTTCACCCGCCGGCTCAAGGCGGCGACGCCTGTCTCCTCCGGCTCGAACACGTCGACCGAAGCACGCACGGCCGCCGGCGCGCGCACCAGCGTGGCGTAACCGCCGACCGCACCCGTCGCCGCACGCACGGCGGCGGCGCCGGGCTCCTCGGCATAGGGCATGGCCACCCAGATCAGCCCGCCGGCCCAGTCGTAGAACATCTGCGCCGCCGGCGTGATCGTGGCGGCGATCTCGTGGCCGCGCGCCGGATGGGTGGAGATGCGCCATAGCGGCCGCAGCCGCGCTGCTTCGCCGGTGAACGGCCTGACCTGGCGCACGTCGCGCCACAGCGCGCGCGAGGCGGCCTCATCCAGGATGACGACAGTGCCGAAGGGCTTCATCAACGCGGCCAGCGCGTCCTTGCGATGGGCGACCGAGGGCGCATGGCCTTCCAGCCGCAGCACGGTGGCGGCCGCCGGTTTGGGCAAACCGGTGAACCAGGAGGCCACATGGTCGGGCAGATGGGCGGCGCCGGACACGTCGCAGGGCGAGCCCATGGCGGCGGCCATGGCGGCGCAGCCGGCCGCGTCATCGAGCCCCTCGAGCAGGACGGTGGCTTCGGTTTCTGCGCGCGGCAGCACCTTGACGGTGACGTCGGTCATGGCAGCGAGCGTGCCCCAGGAGCCGGCGATCAGCTTGCACAGGTCGTAGCCGGTGACGTTCTTGACCACCCGGCCGCCGGACTTGATGGTGTCGCCACGTCCGGTGACCGCGGACAGACCGAGAAAGTGGTCGCGCGCGGCGCCCGCCTTGATGCGGCGCGGGCCGGACAGATTGGCCGCGATCGCCCCGCCGAGCGTGCCCTGCCCGGCCTCGCGTCCGAACAGCGGGCCGTAATCGATCGGCTCGAAGCCCAACTCCTGGTCATTTTCGGCGAGCAGCTTTTCGATCTCGGCGAGCGGCGTGCCGGCGCGTGCCGAAAGCACCAGCTCGGCCGGCTCGTAGAGGGTGACGCCGGTGAGCCCGGACAGGTCGAGCGTGAGGTCGGTCTGGCTCGGCCGTCCGATCGCACGCTTGGAACCCTGCCCGACCAGTTCCAAGGGCTTGTCCTCGCCGAGCGCCCAGCGGACGGCGTCCTCGACTTCCTGCGCGTCGCGGGGTTTGAGGGTGTCAGCCATTGCGCCGCCGTCACTCCGCCGCGTCGGCGCGCCGGCCGGCGAAGGCCGGCATGATCTCGCGGGCGAAGCGCCGCAGATGCGGCGCGCCGCCGGCAATGGTGAGCAGCACGTATTCGACGCCATTGGCCGCCAGGTCCTCCAGCATGCGCGCGATCTCGTCGGGCGTGCCGAACAATGCGTGCTCCTCGGTGGCGCCTTTCCTGTCGGCGTAGGCGAGCACGTGCGAGCCGGTTTTTGCCTTCGGGTCGCGGGCGACGTCGACGGTGCGCTGGGTGTACTGGGCCTGCCGTGCCAGCGCCTCCTGTTTGTCGGCTTCATCTTTGGCAATGTAGAGCTGGCGCGCGGCGGTCACCTGCATCGGATCGAAGGCAAGACCGTTCGCCGCGCGCTCGGCCTTGAAGATGGCGATGCGCTCGCCGAGCGCCTGCGGCGAGGCATATTGATCGAGGATGAGATTGAAGCCGCGGGCGGCGGCGCGCCTGATCGAATGCGGATTGCCGGCGGCGACCCACAGCGGCGGATGCGGGCTTTGCGCCGGCGGCGGCTCCACAACGATGTTCTCGAAATGCCAGAAGTGGCCGTGGTGCGAAAAGCGCGCGCGCGAAATCCAGGCGCGAGTCATCACCTCGATCGCCTCCTCGTAGCGCGCCTCGGCCTCCTCCGGCTTGATCTGGAAGCCGTTAAACTCGCTGTGCCGGTAACCCTTGCCGATGCCGAAATCGACGCGGCCGCCGGAGACAAGATCGAGGGTGGCAACCTGCTCGGCAAGAAGGACCGGATTATGCCAGGGCAGCACGATCACCGCGGTGCCGAGACGCAGCGTGCGCGTGCGCATGGCCAGCGCCATTTGCAGCATCAGCGTGGCGGAGACCTGGTTCCAGCCGGAGAAATGGTGCTCGACCGAAAAGCTCGAATGATAGCCGAGCGCCTCCGCTTCGACGTTGTAGTCGAGATAGTCGCGAAAGCCCTGGCCGGTCTCCGGACCAAATCCGGGGGCGTCAGCTTTGGGCGAGCAGAACAGGCCGAATTGCATTCAATCGTCTTCTCTTGTGAGCGTTTTCAGTTCCGTCGATCAATCAAAACCGCGGAATGTCGGGAAACGGCAGCTTGCCGCCGGAAATATGCATGCGGCCCAATTCGGCGCAGCGGTGCAGCGTGGGGAACACCTTGCCGGGATTGAGCAGCCCCTTGGGGTCGAAGGCACATTTGACCCGCTGCTGCTGATTGAGGTCAGTCTCCGAGAACATCGAGCCCATCAGGTCACGTTTTTCCACGCCGACGCCGTGCTCGCCGGTCAACACGCCGCCGACCTCGACGCAGAGCCTGAGGATGTCGGCGCCGAAGGCTTCGGCGCGCTCGAGCTCGCCCTCCTTGTTGGCGTCATAGAGAATGAGCGGATGCAGATTGCCGTCGCCGGCGTGGAAGACGTTGGCGACACGCAAGCTATATTTGCGCGCCATGTCCTTCATGCGGTGCAGCACCAGCGGCAGCTTGGCGCGCGGGATGGTGCCGTCCATGCAGTAGTAGTCAGGCGAGATACGGCCGACCGCCGGAAACGCGGCCTTGCGCCCGGCCCAGAAAGTGAGCCGTTCCTCTTCCGAGCCCGACACCTTGCAGGACACCGCGTGGCATTCGCTGGCGATCTTTTCGATGCGACCGATCAGATGATCGACCTCGGCCGCCGGGCCGTCGACCTCGACGATGAGCAAGGCCTCGACATCGAGCGGATAGCCGGCATGGACGAATTCCTCCGCCGCATGAATGGCCAGCTTGTCCATCATCTCCATGCCGCCGGGAATGATGCCGGCGCCGATGATGCGGGAAACGCATTCGCCGGCGTGCTCCGAAGAGGGGAAGCCGACCAGCACCGCGCGTGCGGTCTCCGGCTTCCTGAGGATGCGCACGGTGACCTCGGTGACCACGCCGAGCAGGCCTTCCGACCCGGTGATCAGGCCGAGCAGATCGTAGCCGGGCGCATCCAGGTGCTTGCCGCCGACGCGCAGCACCTCGCCGTCCATCAGCACGATCTCGCAGCCGAGCACGTTGTTGGTGGTCATGCCGTATTTCAGGCAGTGCACGCCGCCGGCATTCTCCGCGATGTTGCCGCCGATGGTGCAGGCGATCTGCGAGGAGGGGTCGGGCGCGTAGTAGAAGCCTTCGGGCGCGACCGCGGTGGAGATCGCGAGATTGGTCACGCCGGGCTCGACCACTGCCACCCGGTTGGCGAAGTCAATCTCGCGGATGCGACTGAATTTGGCCATGCCGAGCAGCACGCCATCAGCCAGCGGCAGCGCACCGCCGGACAGCGAGGTGCCGGCCCCGCGCGGCACCACCCGGATGCCCTCGTCGTGGCAGTACCGCAGCACCTGCGAGACCTGGGCGGTGGTCTCCGGCAGCACCACCACCATGGGCAATTGCCGGTAGGCGGTGAGGCCGTCGCTCTCATAGGGGCGCATTTCGCGCTCGCCGGCGATCACGCCCTCGCCCGGCACGATCTGGCGCAGGGCGGCAACGATGCGCGCGCGCCTGGCCAGCACCGCCTCATCCACATCCGGCATCCGTAACGACATTTCCGCACAACTCCCGGGTCGTAACCCCAACGATACAGGTATTTGACGCCCGACATATAGGGCTGGCAAAACAGAGATGAAAACAGGCTGCCGGGCGGACCCGAGGGCGGCGGAGAAGGCTCGCGACGTGAGTTATGCGTTGAAATCGACACTGGCGGCGGTACCAGCTGCCGCGACCCTGGTCCTCGGTCGCCGGCACGCAGGTGTTCAGGCGTGCCAGCCCTCCCCTTCGATCGGCCCCGGCGCAACCGGAGGTGCGGCGGCAATTGACCTCGGTCAACACCGCGACAGAAGCGTCGTGCATGATTTAGCCTGACAAAACAAAGTCAACCGCTGGGTTAGGAGACAGGTCGTCATGATCAAGGATCTAATCGTCAATCTCGGGCTGGGAGAGAGCGATCCGGCCGGTGACTTCGCCGTCTCGATAGCGGACATGTTCGGCGCCCATGTGATGGGCGTCGCCTTCGCCTACGAGCCTGTGATCCCCGGCTCGGTGATGGGAGGCATTCCGCCGGAATTCATCGAAACGCAGCGTGCCGAATCCGAGAAGGGGGCGCGCGCCGCCACCGCCCGTTTCGAGGCGGCAGTCAAGCGCGCCGGCGTCTCGGCCGAGAGCCGCATCCTCAACGCCAGCGTCGCCGGCGCCGCCGACCAGCTCGGCCGCCTCGCCCGCCGCTTCGACGTCACCGTGATCGGCCAGCCCGCGCGCGAGAAGTCGATGCCCGACGAAGTGATCGCCGAGGGCGTGCTGTTTGAATCCGGCCGGCCGGTGATCTACGTGCCCTTTATCCAGAAGGCCGGGCTGAAGCTCGACCATGTGCTGGTCTGCTGGGACGGCAGCCGCGCCGCCACCCGCGCCATGGCGGATGCCATGCCATTCCTGGAGAAGGCCAAGAAGGTGGAGGTGATCATCGTCGGCTCCGGCCGGCCCAAGAGCGACGAGGTGCCCGGCGCCGATGTCGGTCAGCATTTGGCCCGGCACGGGATGAAAGTCGACGTCAAGCGCATCACTTCGCCGGACATCGACATCGCCTCCACGGTGCTGTCCTACGCGGCGGATTCCAGCAGCGACCTGATCGTGATGGGCGGCTACGGACACTCGCGCCTGCGCGAATTCGTGCTCGGCGGCGTCACCCGCGGCATCATGGAATCGATGACCGCGCCGACGTTGATGTCGCACTGACGGGCGCTCGCAATCCGCCCGATCCCGCGCAAGCGGGGATCCGGGGAGCAGAGCCGAGCGCAAGTGTTCAGCCCGGGGCCCCCGCCTTTGCGGGGGCGAAAGCGGAGCGATCGTTGCACGAACGCCACGTCGTCCTGCGCGATGGAACGAAGGTGCTGTTCCGGCCGCTCACGCCGGAGGACGCAGCGCTCTATCCGGATTTTCTCGCCGAGGTGACGGCGGAGGATTTGCGGCTTCGTTTCTTCGCGCCCATGCGCGAGGTAAGCCCCGAGCTCATCGACAAGCTCATCCACTACGACCCTGCAACAGCCATGGCCTTCATCGCCATCGAGGAGCACAGCGGGCGCATGCTTGGCGTGGTACGCCTGCACGACGACCCGGACGGCAGAACCGGGGAATTCGCCATCCTGCTGCGCTCGCGGCTGAAGGGACGCGGGCTGGGCTGGCTGCTGATGAAGCACATGATCGCCTATGCCCGGCAAAAGGGCCTCGCCCATGTGCACGGTCAGGTGCTGGCGGAGAATTCGTCGATGCTCACCATGTGCGCCGAGCTCGGCTTCCACATCAAGGACGATCCGGACGAGCGCGGCGTCCGCCAAGTCGACCTGCCGCTGCATGGATTGCCGGCGCCCGCCGGCAAGGCGCTCCCGGCGGCCTAGGGCAGCGCCACCTGCGCCACCAGGCCGATGGCGCGGGCATCCACCACGCCGAGGGCGCGCAGGCCGAACAGCGTCGCCGACTGCACCGCGGCGCGGGCAGCGCCGGGGGCGTGCTGCGACGGCGCCAGCGGGCCGATCAGCCCCTCGACCAGCGCGCCGAGCACGGCGGGGGCGGCAACGCGCGCGTCCTGTCCGGGCAGATGCTTGCCGGCGATCGCCGCCTTGATGCGCGTTTCCAGTTCGCCTGCCAGCGCCTGGCGGAAATCGAGTCGCACGGCGTTAATCTCGGCATCGACCGGCTCGGCGGTCATCGCCCAGGCCAGGCTGCGCTGCCGCAGCGCGCGGGCGGCAAAGGTGGCGATAGCGGCAGCGAGCGCCGAGAGCGGGCCGGGCGCGGCATCGGCGGCAGCGCGCATGGCCGCGAGTTCGCGCGCCGCCACCGCGGCGACCAGCTCGGCGACCAGGTCTGTCTTGGAGGGGAAATAGCGATAGACGGTGCCGGCGGCGATGCCGGCGCGCTCGGCGACGGCTGCGATCTGTACCGCGCCCATGCCGTGCTCGGCGGCCAGCGCCCGGGCGGCGGCCAGGATTGCCTGCTCGCGCTCGGCCAGCCGGCGGACCACGTTTTCGGTGCGGCGGTACGGCATAGGAACGAGTGAACGATGATTCACGGTAGCGAGGCAAGCAACCTGCTGCGCTCGTCCCCGCAAGCGGGGCATAGAGCGGTATGCCAGCAAGGAACGGGATGCCCGCTTACGCGGGCACGGGCGCAGACAGGACCCGCATTGACGCTAGCTCCGATGCGTGCCCGACGGTCCCCCGGCGCCGGCGAGCGCCTTGGCGCGGATGCCGGCCAGCGTCGCGGTCGGGGTGATCGCTTCCGGGTCGATCTTGAGGCGGATGATCGACGGCTTGCCCGACTTGCGCGCTGCGGCAAAGGCGGCGGGCAAATCGGCGGTCTTCTCCACACTGACCCCGAAGCCGCCGAAGGCCTGCGCGTAAGCGACGAAGTCGGGATTATGCAGCGCGGTGGCGATGACGCGGCCGGGATATTCGCGCTCCTGGTGCATGCGGATGGTGCCGTAGATGCCGTTATCGGCGAGCAGCACGATCAGCGGCAAGTCGTGCTGCACGGCGGTGGCGAAATCCTGCCCGGTCATGAGGAAGTCGCCGTCACCGGCGACGCAGACCACGGTGCGGTCGCGATAGAGCGTCTGCATCGCCAGCGCCGCCGGCAACCCATAACCCATCGATCCCGAGGTTGCGCCCACCAGTCCGCCATAGTGCCGGACGCGATAGAAGCGATGCACCCAGCCGGAGAAATTGCCGGCGCCCTGGGTGAGGATGGCGTCCTCCGGCAAGTTCTCGCGCAGCCACACCATCACCGCGCCGAGATTGACGTCGCCGGGCACCGGCGTCGCCTGCTCGGAGAAGGCGAGGTAGTCGGCATGCGCCGCGTCGCTCTCGCCGCGCCAGGCGATCTCGTTCGGCGGCTGCAAGCCTTCCAGCGCCGAGCAGAAGGCAATGGGCGACGCATTGATGGGAAGATGCGCGTGGTAGACGCGACCGAGTTCCTCGGCGCCGGGATGCACGTGCACCAGCTTCGCCTGCGGCTCGGGAATATCGAACAGCGTGTAGCTTTGCGACGACATTTCGCTCAGGCGGCCACCGACGAGCAGCACCAGGTCGGCCTGGTGCACCCGCGCCAGCAGCTTCGCGTTGGGCGCGATGCCGAGATCGCCCGCGAAGCAAGGGTGCAGGGCATCGAACAGATGGCCGCGGCGGAAGGTGGTGGCGACGGGCAGCTGAAAGCGCTCGGCAAAGCGCGCCAGCGCGGCGCAGGCCTGCGCCGACCAGCGGCTGCCGCCGGCCAGCAGCAGCGGGCGCCTGGCCGCCCACAACAGTTTCTGCAGGCGGCTCATGTCGCTGAGGCCGGGCCAGATCTCCACCGGCTCGAAGGCGGAGGCGTCCGGCACCGCCACGCGTTCGCTCAGCATGTCCTCGGGCAGCGCGATCACCACCGGGCCCGGGCGTCCGTTGCAGGCGGTATGGAAGGCACGCGAAACGATCTCGGGGATGCGCGCGGGATCGTCGATCTCGGTGGCCCATTTGGCGATGGAGCCGAACACCGCGCGGTAGTCGAGTTCCTGGAAGGCCTCGCGGCCGCGCATGCCGCGCGCCACCTGGCCGACGAAGACGATCATCGGCGAGGAATCCTGGCGCGCGATGTGGATGCCGGCGGAGGCATTGGTGGCGCCGGGGCCGCGGGTGACGAAGCAGATGCCGGGACGGCCGGTCACCTTGCCGACCGCCTCGGCCATGATGGCGGCGGCGCTCTCGTGGCGGCAGACGGTGAGCGCGACGTCGCGGTCATGAAAGGCGTCGAGGGCGGCGAGGTAGCTTTCGCCCGGCACGCAGAAGGCGTGGCGCGCGCCGTGGATGGCGAGCTGGTCGACCAGGATTTCGCCGCCGGTGCGCGTGCCGTCGTTGGACCGCATGTTCAGTGAACTCCAATGCCGCCGTGGGCGGACAGCTATAGACGATCGCGCCCGCCGCGGCGAGCGGGGGCCGCGCCGGCCCCGGGCCTGCGGCGCAACGCTTGCGCGCTGCGCCGCGCCCGGGACAACCACCTCACTTGTGAATCTTCGGCATCGAAATCGGCGGTGCGAACGGCGCCGGCGCCATCAGGCTGTTGCGCTGCGCGACGATGTTGCCGGCCTTGGCGTTCTCGGCAAGGTAGACTTTCCAGTCCGGGTCCTGCCCCATCGCTGCGCGCTTGGCCTCGCGGTCGCCGGCGTTCTCGTAGACCCAGCCGTGCACCAGCGTATTCAGCTCCCCGGCTTCCGCCACCAGATAGAACAGCGGCTCCCCCATGTAGCGAAGCTGCACCGGATAGGCGAACTTCTGGTAGAGGGCGATCTGTGCCGGCACGGTGCCGGGCCGGACGGTGTAGGTTCGAAGATCGATGAGCACTGCGCTCCTCCCTTGGCTGGCCGACGCAAGCGACGGCGGACACGCGCACTCTCCCTGCCCCGACGCGGGTGGGTCAAGGACCCCGTCATTCCGCAGCCGGATACCTGCCGCACATTGTGAGGATGCACCCGGAGTCCAGGTCGGGCGAGATCGCGCCGTTGCCGCCCCGAGGCGTCAATAGACTTCGAGCGGGCCAATCGGCTCGGCGGTATCGTCAGCCACCGGGTGCTGCGAGCGCTGCTCGGCCGGCTTGCGGTAATGGCCGAGATTGCTGGCGCTGTTGAGCAACGCCAGATGAGAGAAGGCCTGCGGGAAATTGCCGACCAGGCGGCGCGCTCGCGGATCGTATTGCTCGCTCAACAGCCCGACATCATTGCGCAGCGACAGCAGCCGCTCGAACAGGCGCTGCGCGTCATCATGACGGCCGAGCATCAGATACGCGTCGACCAGCCAGAAGCTGCAGGCCAAAAAAACACCTTCACCCGGCGGCAAGCCGTCATCAGAGGCGGCGGTGTCATAACGCAGCACCAGCCCGTCCAGCATCAGCCGCGCCTCGATTGCCTCGACCGTGCCGCGAATGCGCGGGTCCTCCGCCGGCAGGAAGCCGACCGCCGGCAGCAGCAACAGGCTGGCGTCGAGTTGCTTGGTGCCATAGGCGCGCACAAAGGTGCCGGAGGCGGCATCGAAGCCGCGCGCGCAGATGTCGGCATGGATGTCATCGCGCAGCCCGATCCAGCGCTCCTGCTCGCCATGCAGGCCGAAGGCCTCCGCGCTCTTGATCGCGCGGTCGAAGGCAACCCAGGCCATGACTTTCGAATAGGTGAATTGCTCGCGCTCGTTGCGCACCTCCCAGATGCCCTCGTCCGGCTGCCGCCAGATCTTCTCCAGGTGCGCGAGGAATTCGCACTCCAGGTCCCAGCCAGCCTCGTAGCCGTCGAGACCGGCATTGCGCGCCTGATGCAGCGCGTCCATGACCTCGCCAAAAATATCGAGCTGGCGCTGGCGGTGGGCGGCATTGCCGATGCGCACCGGCGACGAATCCTCGTAGCCCGGCAACCATGACACATTCCATTCGGTGAGCCGCCGCTCGCCGCGGATGCCGTACATGATCTGAATCTGGCGCGGGCTGCCGGCGGCCGCGCGCAGCAGCCAGTCGCGCCACATGCGCGCTTCCTCGTAGTAGCCGGCGTTCATCAGCGCCAGCAGCGTCAAGGTGGCGTCGCGCAGCCAGCAGTAACGGTAATCCCAGTTGCGCCCGCCGCCGATGGCTTCCGGCAGCGAGGCGGTGGGAGCCGCCACCATGCCACCGGTGGGCGCATAGGTGAGCGCCTTCAGGGTGATGAGCGAGCGAACGACCGCGTCGCTCCAGCGGCACGTGATCTGGTTCTTGCGCGCCCAGTCGTGCCAGAACGTCTGCGTGGCGACAAGCCGCTCCTCGGCGTCGATCGGCGCCGGCAGTTTCTCATTCGAGGGCCGGTAGGACAGCACGAATGGCAAGCGCTCGCCGGCCTCGACCGTGAAAAACGAAACCGTTCTGAAATTCTTGCCATGCATGCCTACGGGCGAGCGCAGCACCGCCATGTCAGGGCCGGCAATGGCACACATCGTCCTGTCGTCCGCGCGCGTCACCCAGGGCACCATGGCGCCATAGCCGAAACGCAGGATGAGTTCGCTGCGAAACTGCACGCGTCCGCGCTCGCCGACGACGATGCGCACGAGGTGCGAGCCATCGTCGCGCGGCGGCATGAAATCGATGAGCCGCGCCACACCGTCGGCGGTCTCGAAACGGGTTTCCAGTATCAGCGTATTTTCCAGGTAGGTGCGCGTGACGCGTGCCGCAGCATCCTGCGGCCTGATGAGCCAGCGGCCGTGATCGGTCGTGCCGAGCAGCGCTGCGAAGCAGGCATCGGAATCAAAACGCGGCCAGCACAGCCAGTCGATCGAGCCGTCGCGCCCGACCAGGGCCGCCGTGCTGAGATCGCCGATCAGGGCGTAATCTTCGATTCGGGATGCCATGCCGGATAGCTTAACTTCTGCTTTAACTTTGGCCCCCGATTTTAGGCGACAATTCGTTTCTATTTTCGGAATCGCGGCTTTTGCGTGTAATCGAGCACGGTCCTGACGTCGCCATCGCGCCGCTCGAGGGGCTTTTGCCAGCGCTCGAGCGACGGGCGATCAGGCGGGTGAGCCGGTCGTCGCCTGGCGGCAGGTCTTCAAGCTGAATGGATGGGGCAAGGCCGGACTGGGCGGTCAAGGCACGCATGAGCGTCGCGCTCCGCGGTCGCCCCCGCGATGTGTTCCTAGGATGGCGATTGCGGCAGCCGGGTCAACCCCGCGAAGTCGCAGTCCTGGTCAGCGTCCAGCCCCGGCTTGATCCGGCATGACGGTGGAGGGATCAGCCGAAAGGTTGCTGCCCGTTCACACCGCCGGCTCGACCGAGACCACCTGATAGGTATGCATCTCGCCGTCGTCGCCGCGGATGGACACGTACTCGCCGTTGCGGAAGGCATGCGCGCCGAAGCGGTAGCCGCTCTCGTCGTCGTCCTCGGCTTCCGGGTCGTAGTCGAAAACCCAGCGCGCATGTTCGGCGCCGCCCGGCTTGAGCACCAGCGCGCCGATCTCGTCGTCCTCGCCGGCCCAGAAGCGGCGCACCCGACAGTGCTCGCGATGGGCCCGCCACTGCTCGACGTCGATGTGGCCGTTGCCGTCGAGGGGAGCGACGAATTCGTATCCATGGCGCGTGGAACCCTGCGGAAATTCGGGGGAGCGGGCGAGATTGAGCCTGATGCGCTTAAAGCTGTGCGGCAGGGCGGTCACGGAATGCCTCCAATCGGTCGAACGGTGCGCCTATCTGCCACAACATGGCCGTATCCGGCAAACCTGCGTATTGATCTGGATCAGGTCGACGAATTTTACCGCCGCTGATAGTACCGCCCCGCCAAGCCCCGCAAGGATGCGACTTTTCGATGAGCCAAGCCGACAACGCGCAGCAGGCGGTGCTCGACTTTCTCGCCGATCCGGCCAGCCACGGCGGGGCGCGCGTTACTCGCATCGATACCCACGCCGCCTCCGTGTTCCTGGCCGGCGACCGCGCGCTCAAGATCAAGCGGGCGGTGCGCTTTCCCTTTCTCGACTATTCGACGTTGGACAAGCGCGAGGCCGCCTGCGAATCCGAGATCGCCGTCAACCGTCCCTATGCGCCGACGATCTACCGCGGCGCGGTGGCAATCACGCGCGCGCCTGACGGCCGCCTGACCGTCGGCGGCAGCGGCGCGCCGGTGGAATGGGCGGTGGAGATGAACCGCTTCGACGAGAAACAGACGCTCGACCATGTGGCCGAGCGCGGGCCAATCGACGATGCGCTCGCCGACGCGCTCGGACGCGCAGTGGCGCAGGCGCATGCGCTGGCGCCGGTCGTCATGGACGGCGGCTTTCTCGATGAATTCGCCGAGATCATCGCGCAGAACGACGCCGAGCTTGCCGCCGAGCCGGCGCTGTTCGCGCCCCAGGAAGTGCGGGCGCTGAGCGCGGCGAGCCGGGGCGGATTTGCCCGCGTGAAAGACTTGCTGGCGGAGCGCGAGCGCGCCGGGCTGGTGCGGCGCTGTCATGGCGACCTGCATCTCGGCAACATTGTGCTCATCGACGGCAAGCCGACACTGTTCGACGCCATCGAATTCGATCCCAGGATAGCTACCGGCGACGTGTTCTACGATCTCGCCTTCCTGCTCATGGATCTGATCGAGCGCAAGTTGACACCGGCGGCCAATGTCGTCCTCAACCGCTATCTGATGGAGACGCGGCGGCTCACCGACCTGGATGCACTTGCGGTTCTGCCGCTATTTCTTTCGGTGCGCGCGGCCATCCGCGCCAAGGTTACCGCCGCACGCGCCAAAGGTCATGAATTGCACAGCGACAGGCGCGCGCAAGCCGAGCAGATCGCACGCGATTATTTCAAGCTGGCCCAGACGCTGCTGTCGCCGCCACCGCCGCGGCTCGTGGCGGTGGGCGGGCTGTCGGGCACCGGCAAGTCGGTGCTCGCCCGCGCGCTGGCTCCCGCGCTGAAGCCCGAACCTGGCGCGGTCGTCTTGCGCAGCGACATCGAGCGCAAGGCGCTGTTCGGCATGGCCGAGACCGAGCACCTGCCGGAGCGCGCCTACGCGCGCGAGGTCACTGCAAAGGTCTATGCCGCGCTGAGCGAAAAGGCGCGTCGCGTGGTGGCCGCCGGGCATTCGGCGATCGCCGATGCCGTGTTTGCCGAGCCGGGTGAGCGCCGTGCGATTGCCGGGGCGGCCGCGGGCGGCAACTTCCGCGGCCTGTTCCTCACCGCCGATCTCGATACACGCGTCGCCCGCGTTGGGACCCGCGCGCATGATGCCTCCGATGCCGATGCGCGCATCGCCCGGGCGCAGGAACGCTACAATCTCGGCCGTCTCGAGTGGGACGAGATCGATGCCTCCGGCAGTCCGGATGAAACCTTGCGCCGCGCAAAAGAGGCGCTGGTCCTGCCAGCTATGCGTTGAGCGGCCTGCTGCTCCCCCGCCCGGCCCCCTTGGCGCGGCGGGCGAATTCGATGCATAGCTTCGTCCAGCAATTTTAAATCCCACGCCAGCCGGTTCCCCTTTTTCCGTGAGCGCCGCCGCCAAAGCCCCGAGCCTTGCCCTGCGCCAGCTGGCGGTCGGGATCGCCGGCTTCTGCTGCTTCATCAATCTCTATTCGCCGCAGGCGATCCTGCCGCTGCTCTCGACCGAGTTCGGCGCCGGCGCCGCCGAGATCGCCAACATCATGACTGCCTCGACGCTGGCGGTGGCGCTGACCGCGCCGTTCACCGGCACCGTTGCCGACGTGCTCGGCCGCAAGCGCGTCATCGTCGCCGCCATGGTGTTTCTGGCGGTGCCGACGGTGATGGTCTCACTGGCACCCAACCTGTCGACGCTGGTGTTCTGGCGCTTCGTGCAGGGGCTGACGCTGCCGCCGATCTTCGCCGTCACCATCGCCTATATCGGCGACGAGTGGACGCCGCACGAGGCAACCGCGGCGGCCGGCGTCTACACGTCGGGCGCCAGCCTCGGCGGCTTCGGCGGCCGCTTCATCGCCGGCACGCTCGCTGACCTGATCGGATGGCGCATGGCCTTCGACGTACTGGCGTTGATGACCCTGATCGGGGCCGTGATCGTGTTCTGGCTGTTGCCACGCGAGCGCAAATTCGTCCGCTCGGAGGGACTGATCGCGTCGGGCAAGCAGATGCTGCGGCACTTCCGCAACCCGCAACTGGTGGCGACCTATGCGGTCGGCTTCGGCGTGCTGTTCAACTTCATCGCCACCTTCACCTATATCAGCTTCCGCCTCGCCGCCCCGCCCTACAATTTCTCGCCCACGCTGCTCGGCGCCGTCTTCATCACCTATCTGGCGGGCTCGGCGCTGACGCCATTGACCGGGCGCGCGGTCGGCCGCTTCGGGCGGCGGCATTTCATGATTGGCCTCATCGCGCTGTGGATGGGCGGCATCGCGCTGACGCTGGCCGGGCCGGTGTGGGCAATCCTCATCGGGCTCACCACCTGCGCCGGCTGCGGGTTGCTCTGCCAAGCGGTGTCGACCGGCTACGTGACCATCACCGCACAGGCGGGGCGCTCCTCGGCGGTCGGGCTCTATGTGACCAGCTTCTATCTCGGCGGCAGCTTCGGCGCCGCGCTCGGTGGCCTGGCCTGGACGCTGGCCGGCTGGATGGCCTGCGTCGCCATGGTCGCCGCCATGCTGACGGTGATGGGCGTCATCGTCGGCGCGGCCTGGGCGCGCGCGCCGCGCGTGGTGCCGGCAAGCCCGATCGAGCCGGCGGAATAACGCTAGCCGGCGCTGACGTGCCAGCGCGGCCGGTAGCCGGCGGCGAGCACGGCAAGGATTGACGGCGGGGTAAGCACGTCTGCTTCGCACGCGAGCGGACGCAGGATGGCTGGCGTGTAGCCCGCCGGCGTCCAGCGCCGCAGCGTGTCGCCACGCAAAGCGAATGCGTCACCGTCCACCACGATCATGGCACCGTCAGGCAGCGCATCGACAGGGCGACGATGCAGGCGTTTCGCCTTGCCGGCGAGCCGCTCAGCATGGAGCAGCCTGTCCATGGCCGCAGCGGGGGCGCGCTTGTTGGTTCCTGAAACCAGCGCGGCAAAGCTTTCGGCATCCTTGCGACGGCATTCGAAGCACGGCCGATGGCCGGCGGCAAAGGCCGTCACCTCATCGAGAAAGAACAGCTCGGTATAGCTATCGCCCCACACGTCGCGCTGACGCCCGTTGAAATCAAGCTGGCAGCAGATCCACTGCCTCGACGCCCAGCGTCGGGCACCAAGCGTCTTGCGCACGTCGTGCACGCGCCCGCCGCGATTGCCCATCAGCGTTCCGCGCGCGGGCGTCGCGATAAACTCGCCAAAAGGGGTGACGCGGTTTTGCAGGGGCATACACAATCCGGCATGGTCATGCCCGGCCTTATGCCGGGTATGCCGCCTAGGCTGGCACGTCCCTGCCTCATGAATCGAGATGGCCGGGACAAGCCCGGCCATGACGAAGATCACGTTTCGAAAAGCTACCCCTGCGGCTGCGGGGCGACCTCGCCGGCGGGCGGCTCGGGCCGCGGGCGTGGCTTGCCGGACGGCGGCACCGCCGAGGAGCGCGGCGTGGTCGGCTCGATCACCGATTCGCGCACCGGCCGCTTGCCGTTGAGCAGGTCCTTGATCTCCTCGCCGGTCAGCGTCTCGAACTCGATCAGGCCCTTGGCCAGCGCTTCGAGGTCGGCGCGCTTGTCGGTCAGGATATGCCGCGCCTCGGCGAGCCCGGCCTCGACATAGCGGCGCACCTCGGCGTCGATCTTGCGCGAGGTCTCCTCCGAGATGGCGTGCTGGCGCGCCACCTGGTAACCGAGGAACACCTCGTCCTGGTTCTCGCCATAGGCCACGGTGCCGAGCTCGTCGGACAGACCCCAGCGGGTGACCATCATACGTGCAAGCTTGGTCGCCTGCTCGATGTCGGAGGCGGCGCCGCTCGTGACCTTCTCCTTGCCGAACACCATTTCTTCCGCCACGCGTCCGCCCATCATGATGGCCAGCCGCGAGGTCATCTGCTCGAGCGACATCGACAGCTTGTCGCGCTCGGGCAATTGCATGACCATGCCGAGCGCACGGCCGCGCGGGATGATGGTGGCCTTGTGCACCGGATCGGTCGCCTTGACGTTGAGCGCGACGATGGCGTGGCCGCCCTCGTGATAGGCGGTGAGCAGTTTCTCTTCCTCGGTCATGACCAGCGACTTGCGCTCGGCGCCCATCATCACCTTGTCCTTGGCGTCCTCGAACTCGGCTTGCGTCACCATGCGCTTGTTGCGCCGCGCCGCCATCAGCGCCGCTTCGTTGACCAGATTCATCAGGTCGGCGCCGGAGAAGCCGGGCGTACCGCGCGCCACCGTCTTCAGGTTGACGTCGGGCGCCAGCGGCACCTTGCGAACATGCACCTTGAGGATCTGCTCGCGACCGACCACGTCCGGATTCGGCACCACCACCTGGCGGTCGAAGCGGCCGGGGCGCAGCAGCGCCGGGTCGAGCACGTCGGGCCGGTTGGTGGCGGCGATCAGGATGATGCCTTCGTTGGCCTCGAAGCCGTCCATCTCGACCAGCAACTGGTTGAGCGTCTGCTCGCGCTCGTCATTGCCGCCGCCGAGGCCGGCGCCGCGATGACGGCCGACCGCGTCGATCTCGTCGATGAAGATGATGCAGGGCGCGTTCTTCTTGGCCTGCTCGAACATGTCGCGCACGCGCGAGGCGCCGACGCCGACGAACATCTCGACGAAGTCGGAGCCCGAAATGGTGAAGAACGGCACGTTGGCTTCGCCGGCCACCGCGCGCGCGATCAAGGTCTTGCCGGTGCCGGGCGGGCCGACCAGCAGCACGCCGCGCGGAATACGGCCGCCGAGCCGCTGGAATTTGCCGGGATCGCGCAGGAATTCGACGATCTCCTGCAAATCGAACTTGGCCTCATCGACGCCGGCGACGTCCTCGAAGGTGACGCGGCCGTGTGTCTCAGCGAGCAACTTGGCGCGCGACTTGCCGAAGCCCATGGCTTTGCCGCCCGCCCCCTGCATCTG
>Ga0210062_1000108_pt1 | contig 23518 bp, 22 predicted proteins | sample Muzzi_CordA_D2_FD_185528 | JGI IMG/M metagenome (GOLD analysis project Ga0210062, IMG submission 185528) | Wetland microbial communities from San Francisco Bay, California, USA, that impact long-term carbon sequestration - Muzzi_CordA_D2 (SPAdes) | ecosystem: Environmental > Aquatic > Marine >...
CAGGTGTTCGCCGCCCGCCGCAGGCTCAAGCCCGCCGCCAAATAAAGCAAAGGGCCGGCGCGCGGGCGCCGGCCCCAGGCTATGTGGTGTCGCGGCGGCGCCGCGCCGCCCGGCGCCGCCGGTCGGCTCAGAACCGGAAGTTCAGGCCGGCGCGCACGATGTTGGTCTTGAAGGTGACATCGGTGCTGACGCCGCAGGTGGTGGCCGAGCAGCTCGCTTTGTCCAGATCGACATAGAGATATTCGAGCTTGGCCGACCAGGCGCCGAGGAAGGCGTATTCGACGCCGGCGCCGACGGTCCAGCCGAAGCGCGTCTCGGTTTCGCTGACGCCGGTGTTGGGCGTCATCTTGACGTTGCCGAAGGCGCCGCCGCCGGTGATGTAGGGCAGCCAGCGGCCGAAGGCATAGCCGATACGGCCGCGCGCGGTGCCCAGCCAGGTGTTCTTGGTTTCGCAGCCGGCGCCGCCGCACAGGCCGGTGCCGGTGGTGTCGCTGCCCTTGATCCAGCTGTAGTCGATGTCGCCTTCCAGGCCCCAGACCCAGACGCCGGTCTGCAGATTGTAGCCGAGGGTGCCGCCGACCAGGCCGCCCTTGGGATCGGTGGAGCCGGTGGCGGTGGTGCTGGACCAGTCCGACTTGCCCCAAGCATAGCCGCCGTTGATACCGACATAGAAGCCGGTCCACGAGAACACCGGCACCGGGGCATAGAGTGGCGCCTTGTACGCGGGCGCCTTGTAGACCGGCGGCGGCAAGTCGGCCGCCGATGATGGCGGCGCCATCGCCAGCGCCAACAAACCGGCGCAGGCCGCAAGAATGAAACGCTTCATGAGTAACCTCCTGATGTATTTCGGCCGAAATACGCAGACTCGTGGCGCGGACGCTATATCTTGTGGATGATTCGAAGTGTCGCTTTACAGCAACAGATCATCTGAATTTCTCAGACGAATCAGTTGCATGGGCGGCAAAAATCGACTAGAACATACCAAGAACGCAATCGCGGCGCCGAACGCGCCGGCGCTGCGGGACGTGCCCGGAAGGCCTGTGGATTAGAACCGAACGCGCTTGCCGCCCCCGGGGCGCGCTCTAGGGTTGACCGGGATTGCGAGCACGGACCGTCGGCGGCAGGCGGAGCCGGAAACGACAAGCGGCGGCGACGTCACGGGATCGTGCGGCCGCCCAAGCCCACGCGGAGAACATCATGGCAGGCAGCGTCAACAAGGTGATCCTCATCGGCAATCTCGGTGCGGATCCGGAAATTCGCCGCACCCAGGACGGCCGCCCGGTCGCCAATCTGCGGGTGGCCACCTCGGATACCTGGCGCGACAAGACCACCGGCGAGCGCCGCGAGAAGACCGAGTGGCACCGGGTGGTGATCTTCAACGAAGGCCTCTGCCGCATCGCCGAGCAGTACCTGAAGAAGGGCTCCAAAGTGTACCTGGAAGGCGCGCTGCAGACGCGCAAATGGCAGGACAAGGACGGCCAGGACCGCTATTCGACGGAAGTGGTGCTGCAGGGCTTCAACTCGCAGCTTACCATGCTCGACGCCCGCGGCGGCGGCGGCGGAGCCAGCGAGGGCGGCGACGATTTCGGCTCAACCGGTCCGAGCGCGTCGCGCGAGCGGCGGCCGGCCATGGCCGGCGCCGGCAAGGGCGGCGACCTCGACGACGAGATTCCGTTCTGAGGTGACGCCGCCTCAGCCGGCAAGCGCCGCGCGCACGCCGTCGATGACGAACTGCACCGCCAGGGCGGCGAGCAGCACGCCGAGCAGGCGCGAGAGCACCACGTTGCCGGTGGTGCCGACGATGCCGGCGATGCGCGCGGCCAGCATGAACACGGCGAAGCAGACGGCAATCACCAGGGCGATGACGCCGAGCAGGAGGGCGAGCCGCTGCGCCTGACCATCGGCGCGGCCGGCGAGCAGGACGCAGGCCGTGATGGCGCCCGGCCCGGCCATCAGCGGGACGCCAAGCGGGAAGGCGGCAATGTTGCGCACGCGCTCCTCGATCGCTTCCTCGGCCTGCTGCGACTGCCGCTCGATGCGCAGGCCGAACACCATTTCCGAGGCGATGGAAAACAGCAGCAGCCCGCCGGCAATGCGAAAGGCGGGAAGCGTGATCGACAGTGTGCGCAACAGCCAGTCGCCGATCAGGGCACTGCCGGCGAGTACGAGGGCGGCGATCAGGCTGGCGCGCCAGGCGACGCCGCGGCGCGCCTGCCGGGGCAGGCCGTGGGTGATGGCAAGAAAGGTCGGCACCAGGCCGAGCGGATCGACCACGACGAAGAGGGTGACCAGGGCGGAGACGAGGAATTCGGCGGGCATGGCAGGACTGACGCTACTCCGATACGGGGTGCCCGCAACGGCAAAGCGGGCACCTTGTGGCGGCCCCGTGACGGCGCCTTCCACAGGCCGGGCGAATGGCATCTAACCCATTGAAGAATAGCATTTAATTACCATCTGATAAGCGCTGTTTCCGGTAGCGGAGGGCCGTTGAATCGGCTAGAAAAAACACCACGCGAATCCGTACAGGAAGTCCTCCTTGTCCGACACCGACACTCCGAAATCGGGGGACGACAGTCCCTCTGATGTGCGTCCCGTCTCGATCACCGATGAGATGAAGCGCTCGTACCTCGATTACGCCATGAGCGTAATCGTGGCGCGCGCCTTGCCCGACGTGCGTGACGGCCTGAAGCCGGTGCACCGGCGCATCCTCTATTCGATGAACGAGCAGGGCCACACGCCCGACAAGAAATACGTCAAGTCGGCGCGCGTGGTCGGCGACGTGATGGGTAAATATCACCCGCACGGCGACCAGGCGATCTACGACACGCTGGTGCGCATGGCGCAGGATTTCTCCATGCGCCTGACGCTGATCGACGGCCAGGGCAATTTCGGCTCGGTCGACGGCGATCCGGCCGCGGCCATGCGCTACACCGAGTGCCGCCTCGACAAGGCGGCGATGGCACTGCTCGACGACATCGACAAGGATACGGTCAATTTCGTTGCCAATTACGACGGCAACGAGCGAGAGCCGGTGGTGCTGCCGGCGCGCTTTCCCAATCTGCTGGTCAACGGCGCCGGCGGCATCGCCGTCGGCATGGCGACCAACATCCCGCCGCACAATCTGGGCGAAGTGATCGACGCCTGCACCGCGCTGATCAACGATCCCGCGCTGAGCGTCGACGACCTGATCAATATCGTGCCGGGACCGGATTTCCCCACCGGCGGAATCATTCTCGGCCGCGCCGGCATCCGCAACGCCTACCATACCGGGCGCGGCTCCGTCGTCATGCGCGGCAAGGTCGCCTTCGAGACCCTCCGCAAGGAGCGCGAGGCGATCATCGTGACGGAAATTCCGTATCAGGTGAACAAGGCCGTGATGGTCGAGCGCATCGCCGATCTGGTGCGCGAGAAGAAGATCGACGGCATCGCCGATCTGCGTGACGAGTCCGACCGTGACGGCTACCGCGTGGTGATCGAGCTCAAGCGCGATGCCGAGCGCGACGTGGTCTTGAACCAGCTCTACCGCTTTACCGCGCTGCAGACCTCCTTCGGCGCCAACATGGTGGCGCTCGACGGCGGCCGCCCGCTGGTGATGACGCTGAAGGACATGCTCAATGCCTTCATCGGCTTCCGCGAGGAGGTGGTGCAGCGGCGAACCAAGTTCCTGCTCGGCAAGGCGCGCGACCGCGCCCATGTGCTGGTGGGCCTCGCCATCGCCGTCGCCAATATCGACGAGGTGATCGCGCTGATCCGCCGCTCCAGGGACGCCGGCGAGGCACGCGAAGCCTTGATGGGCCGCGAATGGCCGGCCAAGGACATGGCTGCGGTGGTCACGCTGATCGACGATCCGCGCCACAAGGTGAGCGAGCAGGGCAACACGCGACTCTCGGCCGAGCAGGCGAAAGCCATTCTCGATCTGCGCCTGCAGCGCCTCACGGCTCTTGGCCGCGACGAGATCACCGGCGAGCTCGACAAGCTCGCCGTCGAAATCACCGACTATCTCGACATCCTGCGCTCGCGCGCGCGCATCCAGACGATCATCAAGGACGAGCTGGCCAAGGTGAAGGCGGAGTTCGCCACGCCGCGCCGCACCGTCATTGCCGAGGAAGAGGCCGAGGTCGACGACGAAGACCTGATCCAGCGCGAGGACATGGTCGTCACCGTTTCGCATCTCGGCTACATCAAGCGGGTGCCGCTCTCCACCTACCGGGCGCAGAAGCGCGGCGGCAAGGGCCGCGGCGGCATGCAGGTGCGTGAGGAGGATTTCGTCTCACGGCTGTTCGTCGCCTCAACCCACACGCCGGTGCTGTTCTTCTCCTCGCGCGGCAAGGTCTACAAGGAAAAGGTCTGGCGGCTGCCGCTGGCGGCGCCGCAAGCGCGCGGCAAGGCGCTGATCAACATCCTGCCGCTGGAAGCCGGCGAGTGGATCACCTCGATCATGCCGCTGCCGGAGGACGAGCAGACCTGGGGCGCCCTCGACGTCATGTTCGCCACCACCAAGGGCACGGTACGGCGCAACAAGCTCTCCGACTTCGTCGACGTGCGCCGCTCCGGCATCATCGCAATGAAGCTGTCGCCGGGCGACGCCATCGTTCACGTTGCGATCTGCACGGAGAAGGACGACGTGCTGCTCACTGCCGCTGCCGGCCATTGCATCCGCTTCCCGGTGCCGGAGGTGCGCGTGTTCTCCGGCCGCACCTCCATGGGCGTGCGCGGCATCACGCTGGGCAAGGACGACAGGGTGATCTCGATGACCATCCTGCGGCATGTCGAGGTCAGCGCCGAGGAACGCGCCGGCTATCTCAAACGCGCCAGCGCAGTACGCCGCGGCATCAGCGCTGAGGAGGAGGCGCCGGTCGAGAGCGAGGAGAGCGTCGGTGCCATCGAGCTTGGTGAGCAGCGCTACGTGGAATTGTCGGCGGCCGAGCAGTTCGTGCTCACGGTGTCGGAGCGTGGCTTCGGCAAGCGCTCCTCTTCGTATGAGTACCGCACCACCGGCCGCGGCGGCAAAGGCATCGTCGCCATGAACGTGACGCCAAAGACCGGCAAGCTGGTGGCTTCCTTCCCGGTGGAGGAGGGCGACCAGGTGATGCTGGTCACCGACCAGGGCAAGCTGATCCGCACAACGGTTTCCGGTATCCGCATCGCCGGGCGCTCAACGCAGGGCGTAATCGTGCTCGATACGGCGGAGGACGAGCGCGTGGTGTCGGTCGAGCATCTGAGCGAGGAAGAGGATTAAGCCTCTGCTTTGTTATCGCCGGGCTTGACCCGGCCATCTCGATTCAAGGGACGCGGCTGTGCCATCCTGAGCGGGATCGCCGGGACAAGCCCGGCGATGACATGCAAATCAAAGCGCCATGAACTGGCATCTGTTCTCCGCCTTCCTGCTCATCACCGGCATTCTGGTGATTGTGCCCGGGCCCATCGTCACCCTGGTGATCGCCACCGGTGCCAGCCGCGGCATCCGCGCCGCCATGATGACGGTGATCGGCACCACGCTTGGCAACGCGGTGCTGCTCAGCTGTATCGCGCTCGGCTTAAACTGGATTCTGAGGACTTCGGCGGAAGTATTCGATTATGTGCGCTGGATCGGGGCCGCGTATCTGGTCTGGCTGGGTATCCAGGCGTGGCGTCATGCCGGCGCCATCGGCGAGGCGGCGCCGCCGCGCGGCGCGGTGCATGCCTGGCGCGGCTTCGTGGTGGCGCTGACCAATCCGAAGACCATCGCCTTCTTCACCGCCTTCCTGCCGCAGTTCATCGACCCGGCGCTTCCGGTCGGGCGCCAGCTCTGGGTGATGTGCGCGGTGACGGTCGTGCTGGCCGGCCTGCTCGATGCCGCCTGGGGCGTGACCGCCGGCCTTGGCCGCGCCTTCCTGATGAAGCCGCGGCACAACCGGCTGCTCGGACGCCTGTCCGGCCTTGTGCTGATCGGCGGCGGCATCTGGCTGTCGCTGCAACGCCGCCCTGTCTAGAGAACGGGTGGAAGCGAAAAACCGGGCCCGCTCATTGAGCGCTTTTCACCGGCACGAACGGAAAAGGATCGCTAGCGCGCGCCGGCGGCTTCGAGGATTGTCACCATCTCCGCATAGCCGCGCGTTTTCGCCAGCGTCAGCGGCGTTGCACCGGCCCGGTCGGCGAGATTGACATTGGCGCCGGCGCCCACGAGCGCCTTGAGGGTCGCGACATGGCGCTTGCCACCGTCGCCGAGCACAATCGATTCAATGAGCGCGGTCCAGCCCAGATTGTTGACATGATCGAGCGGGGCTTTGGCGGCAATCAACATGCGCACGACCTCATCGTGCCCGAGATGGGCGGCGGCAATCAGCGCCGTACCGTCATAGGGGCTGGTGATACTGGTCGCCTTGGCCCCGCCATCGAGCGCGAGCTTGAGCATGCTGACGTCGTCAGCGACCGCCGCAATGGTGACGATGTCATAGCGCTGGGCGTCGAGTGCGTTGGGATCGGCGCCGGCCTTGAGCAAAGCGCGCGCCGAGTCGATCTTGTGCAGGAATACGGCGACGTGCAGCGGCGTGCGCTTGTTTGCGTCGCGTGCATCGACGGCGGCGCCGCCCTTGACCAGGCGCCCGATTTCGGCCGCGTCGTCCCTGGCGGCGGCGGCATGCAGGCCGCGATAGGCCGCAGTCTCGGCGGCGCCCGGCGGCGTCTGCGCGGCAGCAGGAAGGGCGAAGGCAAGAATGACCGATAGCAGCAGGAAATTCGACCGCATTGGCGTGGGAGCCCCGTGATTGCTGTCGTCAGAAAGCTAACCCCGGGCCCTGCCAGCTATTCAATGGGTCGTTCAGCCGCCGAGGTGCTCCGTGGTCACCAGCCGCACATGCGGATTGCCGTAGCGCGTGCCGACGCAGCGCAAGTAAGGCCACGGCCGGGCGGCGCAAGCGCGCATCTGCGCGCTCTCGGCGTCGGGACGGGGCCCGGCGCTGAGCATGCCCGACGGCGCGGACAGTATGGTGACGGCGGCTGCGACCGCGGCCGCAACCATGATGGCGGTGCTCGATTTCAACATTGTCCTTATCCCTCGTTGCCGACGCCTCGACCCTTAGTCGCGCGCGCCAGTGACAAGGTTCGAGGATTCAACGATCGGGACGGCAATTAGTTCACCGGGTTCCAACGGCCTTGCAGGGCGGAAAACGCCGGGTTAGACCCCTTTTCATGCCGCGGACCGCCCTTTATGCCGGGTCTTTCGACCCGGTCACCAACGGCCATCTCGACGTGGTGCACAGCGCCTGCCGGCTCGCCGACCGGCTGGTGCTGGCGGTTGGTGTGCATCCGGGCAAGGCGCCGCTGTTCAGCGCCGAGGAGCGGCTGGCCATGCTGGAGGAAACCTGCGGGCCGCTGGCGCGGGAGGCCGGCTGTGAGCTCGCCTGCATCACCTTCGCCGATCTGGTGGTGGAGACAGCGCGCAAGAGCGGCGCCGGCCTGTTGATCCGCGGCGTGCGCGACGGCACCGATCTCGACTACGAGATGCAGATGGCGGGCATGAACCGGGCCATGGCGGGCGAGTTGCAGACCGTGTTCCTGCCGGCCTCGCCGGCGGTGCGCCCGATCACCGCCACATTGGTCCGCCAGATCGCCGGCATGGGCGGTGATGTCTCCGCGTTCGTGCCCAAGACTGTCGCCGCCAGGCTGAAAAAGAAATTCGCCAGCCGCGCCGGCTGATCCATCCCTGAAGCGAGGAGTGCCATGCCCAGCCGCCGATCGATCCTGACGCTTGCCCCGGCGCTGCTGCTGGCAGCGCTTGCCACGCCTGCGCCAGGCCAGTCGCCGGGGCTGTCCAACCCGGCCGCGCTCACCGAACCGGCGCCGGCCACCTACAAGGCGCGCTTCGACACCAACAAGGGTGCATTCGTGATCGAGGTGCATCGCGCCTGGGCGCCGCATGGCGCCGACCGCTTCTACAATCTGGTGAAGAACGGCTTCTACGACAATGTCCGCTTCTTCCGGGTCATGTCCGGCTTCATGGCCCAGTTCGGCATCAACGGCGATCCCGCGCTGATGGCCAAGTGGCGACTGGCGCGCATTCCCGACGATCCGGTCCGGAAGAGCAATAGTCGCGGTATGGTGACCTTCGCCACCGCCGGCCCCAATACCCGCACAACGCAGGTGTTCATCAACTACAGTGACAACCGCAATCTCGACGGCTTCGGTTTCGCGCCGTTCGGTCAGGTGGTGTCGGGCATGGCCGTGGTTGACAGCCTCAACGCCGAATACGGCGACGGTCCGCCGGAAGGCCGCGGCCCCGACCAGGTCCGCATGCAGATGGAAGGCAACGCCTATCTGGCGAAGGACTTCACGCGAATGGATTACATCAAGAAAGCCACCATCGAGCGCTGAGCCATTCGCGCGCGCTTCGAATTTGCTGAAAGGACACGCTATGGCCAAGCCGGAAGATACGCTGACGCTGGAGACGACCAAGGGGCCCGTGGTCATCGAGATGAGGCCGGATCTGGCGCCCGGACACGTCGCCCGCATCAAGGAACTGGTGAAGCAGGGATTCTACGACGGCATTGTTTTCCACCGGGTGATCGACGGCTTCATGGCCCAGACCGGTTGCCCGGAAGGCACCGGCATGGGCGGCTCCGGCGAAAAGCTGAAAGCCGAGTTCAACAAGGAGCCGCATGTGCGCGGCACGGTGTCGATGGCGCGGGCGCAAAACCCTGATTCCGGTGACAGCCAGTTCTTCATCTGCTTTGACGACGCCACCTTCCTCGACGGCCAGTACACCGCCTGGGGCAAGGTGATCTCCGGCATGGATAACGTCGACAAGATCAAACGCGGCGAGCCGGTGCAGGATCCGGACAAGATCGTCAAGGCGACCATGGGGGCATAGGCCCCGCCGAAGCGCCCGTCCCGTCATGGCCGGCCTGTTCCGGCCATCCGCGTCCTTGAAAATTTGCCAAGCCGCAAAGCGTGGATGTCGGGGACGGGATCGGCATGACGACGGGAAGTCATGAAGACCGATCTTTTCGACTTCGACCTGCCGGTCGAGCGCATTGCGCTCAGGCCGGTGCAGCCGCGCGACGCGGCGCGGCTTTTGGTGGTGCGGCCGGGCGGGGCATTGGAGCTCGAAGACCGCGGCGTGCATGATCTGCCGCAGCTCTTGCAGCCGGGCGACTGCCTGGTGGTCAACGACAGCAAGGTGATTGCGGCGCGGCTGAAGGGGCGACGGATCGGGCGGGGAGGTACCGAGCCGGCGATCGAGGCGACGCTGCATAAACGCATCGATGGCTCGCACTGGAAGGCCTTTGTGCTCGGCGCCAGGAGGGTCCAGGTCGGCGACACTCTGCGTTTCGGGACCGAGGGGCGGGTTTGCTTCCTCGACGAGCTCGATGCTCAAGTTTCACATAAAGATCAAGACGGCGAGGTAACCCTTTCATTCTCCTTCCATGGCCCTGTACTCGACCAGGCGATTGCCGAGCGCGGCGACATGCCCCTGCCGCCTTATATCGCTTCCCGGCGCGCCCCCGACGAGGCCGACAAGGCCGATTACCAGACGCTGTTCGCCCAGACCGAGGGGTCGGTGGCGGCGCCCACTGCGGGGCTGCATTTTACCGACGAACTGGTGGCCCGGCTGGAGCAACGCGGTGTGACGCTGCACAAGGTCACGCTGCATGTGGGAGCCGGCACGTTTCTGCCGGTGAAGAGCGGCGACACCGAGGACCACAAGATGCATGCCGAGTTTGGCGTGGTGCCGGAGGAGGTGGCCAAGGCACTCAATGCCGCGCGCGGGCGAGGCGGGCGCATCGTGGCTGTGGGCTCGACCGCGTTGCGGCTGCTGGAAAGCGCAGCTGGCGCCGACGGAAAGCTGGCGGCGTTTTCCGGCGAGACAGCAATCTTCATTACCCCCGGCTATCGCTTCCGCGCCAGTGATCTGATGCTGTCCAACTTCCACCTGCCACGCTCGACCCTGTTCATGCTGGTGGCAGCCTTTTCCGGACTCGATGTCATGAAGCGCGCCTATGCCCATGCCATTGCGGCCGGGTATCGCTTCTATTCCTATGGCGACGCCTGTCTGCTTTATCCTGCCGGCCGATGAGCAAGCCCTTCTCCTTCACGCTGCACAAAACCGACGGCGGCGGCCGCCGCGGCGAGATGGTCACACCGCACGGCCGGGTGCAGACGCCGGCCTTCATGCCGGTCGGCACGCAGGCCACGGTGAAGGGGCTGACGCCCGAGATTGTGCACGGAACCGGCGCCGAGATCGTGCTTGGCAATACCTACCATTTGATGCTGCGGCCCGGCCCCGAACGCGTCGCCGCGCTCGGCGGTCTGCACAAATTCATGAACTGGCCGCGACCGATCCTCACCGACTCCGGCGGCTTTCAGGTGATGTCGCTGTCGGAGCTGCGCAAGCTCTCGGAAGATGGCGTCACCTTCCGCTCCCATCTCGACGGCGCCATGCATGATCTGTCGCCGGAGCGCGCGATCGAGATTCAGGCGCTGCTGGGCGCTGACATCGCCATGCAGCTTGACGAATGCCTGCGCCTGCCGGCGCGCCCTGAAGAGATCAGGCGGGCGATGGCATTGTCGCTGCGCTGGGCCGAGCGCTCGAAGCGTGCCTTCGCGGGCCGGGCGCGCGACGGCTGCGCGTTGTTCGGCATCGTGCAGGGTGGCGACGACATTCCCCTGCGGCTGGAGAGCGCGCGCGAGCTCACGGCCGTGGCGTTTGAGGGGTACGCCATCGGTGGGCTGGCCGTGGGCGAGCCGCAAGAGGTGATGCTGAAGATCGTCGAGGAGACCGCGCCTGCGCTGCCGGCGGCGCACCCGCGCTACCTGATGGGGGTGGGCATGCCGCACGACATGCTGGAGGCGGTCGCGCGCGGCATCGACATGTTCGACTGTGTGCTGCCGACCCGCAACGGCCGCCACGGCATGGCGTTCACCCGCTTCGGGCCGATCAATCTCGCCAATGCGCGCCACGCCGCCGACCCGCGCCCGCTCGACGAGCAAAGCCCGCATCCGGCAGCGCGCACCTGGTCGCGCGCCTATCTGCATCATCTGGTCAAAGCCAACGAGATGCTGGGCGCGGTGCTGCTGTCCACCGTCAATCTCGCCTACTACCAGGCGCTGATGGCGGACATGCGGGCGGCGATCGAGGCCGGCCGCTTCGCCGACTTCCGCGCCGAGACGCTGGCGGCCTGGGAGCGGGGGGACCTGCCGCCGCTGTGAGGTTGTCTGCTGTGCCCCGGTTGGCTATGCCGGGCAGCCCAAGGAAAAAGGCTCGAAAAATGAACGTCCATGCCGGGTTCCTGAGCCATCGCCGCAAACCGCGCTTCAAGCTGCCGCCGGGGGCGACCGACGCCCACTGCCACGTGTTCGGGCCGGGCGACAGGTTTCCCTACGCGCCGAACCGGCGCTACACCCCCGAGGACGCGCCAAAGGAGATGCTGGCGGCGCTGCACGCCCATCTCGGCATCGAGCGCACGGTGATCGTGCAGGCGAGCTGCCACGGCAGCGACAACCGCGCCATGCTCGATGCCATCGCCAGCGACCCCAAATGCATCCGCGGCGTCGGCATCGTCGACGCCACGTTCGGCGACGCCGAATTCCAGGCGCTGCATGACGGCGGCGTGCGCGGCGCCCGCTTCAACTTCGTCAAGCATCTCGGCGGCAGGCCCGACATGGACCTGTTCCGCGGCACCGTCGACCGCATCAAGGAGATGGGCTGGCACGTGGTGCTGCATCTCGACGCGCCCGACATCATCCCGATGTCAGACATGATCAAGGCGCTGCCGCTGCCCTTCGTCATTGACCATATGGGGCGGGTGCCGGGCAAGGACGGCGTCGAGCAGCCGCCGTTGCAGGCGCTGCTCGAGCTGGCCAGGCGCGACAATGCCTGGATCAAGGTGTGTGGCGCCGAGCGCATCTCGTTCCCGCCCTATGCCGAGGCGGTGCCGATCGCCCGGGCGATCATCGCGACGGCGCCCGACCGCGTGCTGTGGGGCACCGATTTCCCCCATCCCAATCCGACCCATGAGGCCGACGAAGCCGACCTCGTCGACCTGGTGCCGCAGTTCACCGCCGAGCCGGCGCAGCAGCGCAAATTGCTGGTCGACAACCCGGCGCGGCTCTACGGCTTCGCGCCGCTGTGAGCGGTTATGGACTGGTCGGCGCCGCTCGATCTGTACTGCGAGCGTACGGACCCGTCGTTCTGGGCCGAGCCGGTCAACGCGCTGACCAATACCGCTTTCCTCATTGCAGCGCTGATCGCCTTCGTTGAATGGCGCCGCGCCGGCGGGCGTGACTGGTCCGCGCTGTTGCTGAGTGCGCTCACGGCCGTCATCGGCATCGGCTCCTTCATCTTCCATACGGTAGCGACGCGCGGCGCCGTCTTGTTCGACACCATTCCAATCGGCGTGTTCATCTACGCCTATCTGCTGCTGGCGCTGCGGCGCTTTCTCCATGTGCCGCCAATCGGTGCGCTGACGCTGGTGGCCGGCTTTGCCGCTGTCTCCTGTGCCGAGGCCCGGCTGGTGCCGGCCGGCGCGCTCAACGGCTCGCATGGCTACCTGCCGGCGCTCCTCGCCATGCTGCTGGTCGGCTGGCTGGCACGGCGGCGGGCCGCCGGTCGGCTGATGCTGGCAGCCGGAGCGGTGCTCACCGTTTCGCTGGTGTTCCGCACTGTTGATGCGACGGTGTGTGCGGCGTTCCCGCTCGGCAGCCATTTCATCTGGCACTGCCTCAATGCCGCGGTGCTCTATTTGTTGCTGCGGGCGGCGTTGCCGGACGCCTCCAATGCGGGCGCGCTGCCGAGAAATTAGGCAGCAAAAGCGCCGATCAGCGCAAAACCGGGCCTCTCGGCTGGCACAAACCTTGCTCAGTTATTGCGCGATCGCGTCGGATTATGGACGAGCCAACCATCGAGTCGAAGCCCATGCAGCGCAGATACGAGCACGACCATCTCCTGAATGGTAACGGCGCAACCGGCGGCGGCCGCGCGCCGCCGCGCACGGCGCAGTGGCAGACGCCGCACCGCCCCAACGGCTACGACCAATATTACCGGCGCGACGAGCCGGATCTCGATCTGGTGGAAGGCGCCTTCGCCGAAGGCTTTGCCGCGGCCAGCGACCCCATCAGCTTCCTGCGGCTGGCGCGCATTCCGTTCGAGGCCATCGACGGCGAGGGCCGGCGGCTCGTGCTGTTGCGGGTCGCGTGCGAGACCGTCGTGGACGTCGGCTCGGTATCGCCGCCACTTGGCAGCGGATCGGCCCGCTATACGCCGCTGCCGCGGCGCATGGCCGCGCGCCGGCGCCGGCTGCGGTTCATCTATTTTGACGGCAACAATCCGCGCGCGCTGTCGCTGGACGATACGAGGGCGCTGACCGAGGCCTAGAACTCAGGGCCCGCCGTAGAGCCAGGCGATGCCGTCGTATGACTGCTGGGGCGTGCGGCCCGACAGCGCCATGTCGCGCAATTCGGCAGCGACGCCGCGGGCGTGATAAAACTCACCATAGAAGCGCGCCATGATCTGGGTGCGTCCGGTGCGCAAATAACGGTCGTGCTGATACTCCTTGAAGGCCGCCGGCAGATCGTCCGGCCTGGCCGCCACTTTCTCCGCCAGAATGACGGCGTCCTCGGTCGCCATGCAGGCGCCCTGCGCCAGATATTGCAGCATCGGGTGGGCGGCGTCGCCGAGCAGGGTGACCCGGCCGTCGGTCCAGTTCTTCACCGGCTCGCGGTCGCATAGCACCCACATGCGCCAGGTCTCGATGCGCTCAAGCATGCGCTGTACCTGCGGCACCTGGCCCTGGAAGTGCTTCCAGAGCAGGTCCTTGCTGCCTTCCGCGTCCCAGCCTTCCTCGTAATGGTCGGAATGAAACACGGCGACCAGATTGTAGAGTTCGCCGCGGCGCAGCGGGTAATGCACGAAGTGGGTGCGCGGGCCCGCCCACAGCACGACGTCCGGCCGCCACAGGTCTTCCGGAACGTCCGCGCGCTTGAGCACGGCGCGGTAGGCGATGTGGCCAGAGACGCGCGGCTGGCCGTCGCCAACCACCTTTTCGCGGATTTTGGACCACATGCCATCGCAGCCGATGAGCGCGCGGCCCTCGACCGTCTCGCCGTTTTCCAGTGTGACCGTGACGCCATCGGGATGCTGGGTGTAGCCGGCGACGCGGCGGCTGGTTTCCAGCGTGACCAGATTGCTGCTCTGGCAGGCCTTCAGAAAGGTGCCGTGGATGTCGGCGCGGTGGGTTACCGCATAGGGCTGGTTGTTGAAGCGCTTGGAGAATTCGGCATCGAGCGGAATGCGGGTGATCAGCTTGCCGGTGAGCGCGTCGCGCATTTCCTGCGCCGGCGGCACGTGGGCGTCGGCGAGGATTGCGTCCTTGAGGCCAACCTTTTCCAGCACGCGGAAAATATTGGGGCCGAGCTGGATGCCGGCGCCGACTTCGCGGAACTCGGATGATTGCTCGAACAGGCGAACCGGGAAGCCCTGCTGCGCCAGACTATAGGCCGCAATGAGTCCGCCGATGCCGCCGCCCGAGATCAGAAAAGGCGCAGAAGTCCCGTTCGTCCGAGCCATGGATCGTCCTTTGAAGCGGGTGGTAGATCGTGCCGGCACCATAGAGCGGGCGCCCGCGCGAGGTAAAGCGCGCGAAACTTGGCGCGAAAAGCCCGCCGGTTTGGCAACCGGCGGGCACCCCTCGCGATACCGGCCGCAGGTTCAGGCGGCGCGGCGGGAACGGGCGATTACTTTTCCACTTGACCACGGACCTCGCCGGCCTTGTGGGCGGCGGTGTGAATATTGACGTACCATTTGCCGGTCATCAAGTCGTTGGCCTGGGCATCGGTCAGCGTGGCCGAGCCGGAGAACGTGTTCTTGGCGTTTGCGGCGCTGAAAATCGGCACGGCAACACCGCCATTCTTGCCGGCTTCGCCGGCGTGGAAATGGGCGGCGGTTGGCGGACCGCTCAGGTTCGTATAGCTGCCGTTCCAGGTCACCGTCTTGCTCGCCGTGTCGTAGCTCACGTCGACGGTGCCGCTGCCCTTGCTGTCGTTGGGCGGCACCTCGTTGGCCCCGCTGAGGTTTGCCTTCATTTGCATCATCTCTGCCCAGGCGGGAACGGCAAGGGCAAGCGCGGCAGCGCAGGTGAGCGCGGCCACGGCGGTGCGCGAGAATGCCAATGTCATTGTCATGCCTGCTCTCCATGCATTTCTGCGTACGGCCATGGAGGCAAACACCGTGGGCGTGCCGGTATTCCGGGATGGCTGTTCAGACGTCTTCGAGCGTGATGGAGGTGGAGGTGGTCGTGCCGCAGGCGTCGCAAAGCCAGTGGTGGCGAATCTCCCCGCCCTCGACAAATTCGGAGACAAGGGGGGCGACCATCCACTCCGCACAATCGGGACAGCGCAAGGGAGCGGCGAAGGCGCGGATTTGTGAGAGCTTCGCGGTTTCGACATGAAGCTGCATGGTTTCGGCCTCGCTCTTTGGATTCCCCCGGTAGCCTCCTTGGCTAGCCTGCGATCATGGCGCGTTTGGGACCGGCGCATGAAACTCCGGTGACCATTTGCCCAGGATATTGCGACAGTGACCGTGCTGCGGCGCGGGAGAGGAGACTGCTCATGTGCGCACATCAGGACGCTCACACGGCCGATGTGCGCGACATCGCAACGGCCATGATTTGGACGATTTTGTTAAATGGCGACGGACGTGGCGAGCGTGCCGGGGAGTTGGGTATTGTAGAAAATTTGAGAGCGGCAGTTAACAAAGCGCGAGTCGCAAGTCTGCTAGGAACAGATCAGTTGCTACGGCCGTTATAGGTCGTCGCAAACGGGAGACAGATATGCGGACAATCGCGATTGTTTTCGCTGGAACCATAATCGGTGTACTGGCCGCTGCCCCGGCAGCATCGGCGCGGCCAGGCGGCGGTCACGGAACGGGTGTCGGCGGCAAGCCCAGCTTTGCCGGCCGGGCAGACGGTCGCCCGGTTTGGCAGGGGTCAAACCCGCCGGGTTTCAGCATGGGCCAAAAATCCGGCTGGAACGATTCCGTGCCACCCGGATGGCACAAGGGCCGGAAAAAAGGTTGGAAAAATAATAGCGTGCCACCAGGCCTGTATCGTCGCTAGCGGAACGTGGATGAAGGCCGCGTGAATATGGAAAAGGCCGCGCTCTTCTTATGCGCGGCCATGAAAAGATCGCCGGCGACGGGATCCGATGCACGGGGCGGAACAGGAGATCGCGCACGGCCGAACGACTCGCATGGCCGGCGCCTTGTTCCCCGCCGACGACCTGTGCGACCGATCGCCGGCGCGACTGTCGTCGGTTTCCCCGGAGAATTACTCCAGGCAGAAACCCCTATATTATCTGACGTGATATTTTTGTCGTGACTGGTGAGCGCGCTGGGACTCGAACCCAGGACCTACTGATTAAAAGTCAGTTGCTCTACCGACTGAGCTACGCGCTCCCACCTGACGCACCGTCGCCTTGCAGAACGTTGCCTGCAAGTCCCGTTCCGATCATGCCGGAGGCAGGCTATCCGCGGGCATGCGCCGCGGTCCCCGTGTCTAGGGGGGCGGGCCTTTCCGGTCAATAGGTGGCGGCGCCCGATTGTTGAACTCGCGCGACCCCCTCGATTTGCTATGGTGCAGGCCGCACAAAGCCCTTCAGCCGACACTCCCCGGGAGCCGAGACCAGCATGCCGATTGTCAACCGCATCGCCGATTTGCAAGGCGAGATCACCACCTGGCGGCACGATCTGCATGCCCACCCCGAACTGCTCTACGATGTGCAGCGCACGGCGCGGACCGTCGCCGACAGGCTGAAGGCGTTCGGCTGCGACGAAGTGGCGACCGGCATCGGCCGCACCGGGGTCGTCGGCGTCATCCGGGGGCGCAAGGGCCAATCCGGCAAGGTGATTGGTTTGCGCGCCGACATGGATGCGCTGCCAATAGAGGAGGCGAACGACCTGCCGTACAAATCAACCGTGCCCGGCAAGATGCACGCCTGCGGTCATGACGGGCATACCGCCATGCTGCTCGGTGCCGCGCACTATCTGGCGGAGACGCGCAATTTTGACGGCACGGCGGTGGTGATCTTCCAGCCGGCCGAGGAGGGCGGCGCCGGCGGCAAGGCGATGGTCAATGACGGACTGATGGAGCGCTTCAACATCGGCGAAGTGTACGGCATGCACAATTATCCCGGCCTGCCCGTGGGCGAGTTCGCGCTGCGGCGCGGAGCGATCATGGCGGCGGCCGATCATTTCACCATCGAGATCGAGGGTGTCGGCGGGCATGCCGCGCGGCCGCATCTGACCGTCGACCCGGTGCTGATCGGCGCACAGATCATCAACCAGCTCCAGTCGATCGTGTCGCGCAACGTGGATCCGCTGGAGTCGGCGGTGGTGTCGATCTGTGTGTTCCAGGCGGGCAACGCCGACAATGTCATTCCGCAGAAGGTAAAACTCGGCGGCACCGGACGCAGTCTGACGGCGAAGGTGCGCGAGCTCCTGGAAAAGCGCATCGCCGAGGTCGCGGAAGGAACGGCCATGGCCCACGGCGGAACGGCCAGGGTCAAGTACCGGCTTGGCTATCCGGTGCTGGTCAACCACGCCGCGCAGGCCGACTTCGCCGCCAGGATCGCCTCCGAGATCGTCGGCGAGGACCGCGTCAACGCCGACATGGTGCCGGTGATGGGCGCGGAGGACTTTTCCTTCATGCTCAACGTGCGGCCGGGCGCCTTCATCTTCGTCGGCAATGGCAACAGTGCCGGCCTGCATCATCCGTCCTACAACTTCAGCGACGACGCCATTCCCTTCGGCACGTCCTATTGGGTGAAGCTGGTGGAAACCGCGCTGCCGGCGTGAAACGGGCCTGCCGATCAGGCGGTGGCGGCCAGGGGCCCGGCCTCGCGTGACTGCTGTCCGCTCCACAGCCGGCTGTAATGACTCTGGAAGCTGTCGATGAGCTTGGCCTCGCCCATGAAAACCGGGTTGTTCAGACGGATGGGCTTGTGGAACGGATAGGTTTCGCGACGCGAGAACAGGGTCAGGCAGTCGATCAGGTGATCGCATCCCCAATTGACGACTTCCTGGACCAGAACCGTTCCGCCGTTGTGCGTGATCAGCTCCGCGACGATGTCGGCAGAGACCGTCGTGCCGCGCGCGTGCGGGTTGTCGATCGTATTGCCATAGGCGTGCAGATTTGAATGGTGGATGAAAGCCACGCCGATCGAAGACAGCTTTCTCAGGATTTCCGGAACATAGGATGCCATGACATCCTGCTCGGCATGGACGAGGGAATCGAACGAGAAAACGACATCGAAGCTCCGGTCCTGCGTTTCCGTCAGCGAGCGGCCGTCGTTGGTCAGAAACGTGGCGTGTCCGGCGTCAGCAAAAGTTCGGCGGCAGGCGTCGGTGCATTTTTCGGACAAATCGATGCCGACGAACGCGTCGCAAGCGGGGATAAGGAACTTGGTCCAGCGCCCGAGGCCGGGGGCAATTTCAAGGATCCGCCGCGCCGGCAGGAAGCGATGCAGGCGTGGAAAGATTGAACCGAACCATTGCGCCTCGCTGCCGCCCCACGACTTGCTCCATTCTTCACCGCCGGCGGGCCAGCTGTAGGTCGATCCCCAGACTCCCCTGTTCCAGAATATGTCCGGCACCGAAATCCTCGAATGGCGCTTTCATCAACCTGCGGTCGCAAAGCGTAACAATGGCACCGATTCGGAGCAAGCGCAGTTAGCTACTATCAATGTTCGCATTTGGACATCGAACAGAACAATGACGAGCCGTTTCTGGTCGTCTCGCTGTATGACCTCGCGACCTAGGGCGACGGTCTGTTTTGTTGGGTGACCGGCGCCGGCACGCGCGCAGTGCGCCGAGGCAGGAGTTCGCCGAGCCGCATTTGCAGCGTATGCCACGTGGCAAAGTCGTTAAGCGGGCTACGCTCGACGAGCGCCAGTGCAACTGCGGCGGTGAAGGGCAGGCTCTGGATCACCAGCACGCCGGCGAAGACATAGATCTCGCGCACTTCCCTGACATTGGTGAGGACGAGCGCAGCCGCGCCGAGGATGAGCAACAGGGCAAGCATTGCTTCACCGATCGCGTGGAAGTCGGCGCCCTTGCTCATGCCGCCCTTGGCGGTGCGCACGAAGGGCAGGTGGTCCTTGATCAGACCGGAGCCGACGGCGCGCGCCACGGTCCACTGTACGGACATGGCGGCAAACACCGCGCCCAGCAGCAGGCCCATGTCGGCGCGCAGACGCATCCGGTAGAGGGTGAGGAAGTGCGCCATGGAGACAGCAAAACTTGCGACGATCGGCACTGTGAGGATGCGGTCAGGCACTGAAACGTCAAGAAAGGCGACCATCGGCACCCAGGCGATGTTGAGGATTGCGACCATGACACCGAGACTTTCGGCGCCCAGCCAGTTGAGCCAGCCAACCGCAAATTCTCGCTTCTGCTCGCGGGTCAGCCGGCTGGCGCCGGGCAGGAAACGGCGCCAGTGCTTCTTGACGATCTGCAGCCCGCCATAAGCCCAGCGGTGGCGCTGTTTCTTGAAATCGGCAAAGGAGTCGGGCAGCAGGCCGTGCCCGTAGCGCCTGTTGGTGTATTGCGCGTGCCAGCCATGCTCGAGAATGGTCAGGCCGAGGTCAGTGTCCTCGCAGATGGTGTCGCTCGACCAGCCGCCGACTGATTCCAACGCAGTGCGGCGGATCAGGCACATGGTGCCGTGCACAATGATGGCGTTGGCCTCGTTCCGCTGCACCATGCCGATGTCGAAGAAGCCGGCATATTCGCCGTTCATCGCGTGATGCATCAGGCTGCGGCCGTGGTCGCGGTGATCCTGCGGCGCCTGCACCAGACCGACCTGCGGGTCGCGGAACTGGGGCACCAGGTCTTTCAGCCAATCCGGATGAACGACATAGTCGGCGTCAATCACGCCAATCACCTCGGCGTCGGCGGCGGTGTGCGCCATTGCGAGCCGTAGCGCGCCAGCCTTGAAGCCGGCCATGTTTTCGGCGTGCAAAAACTTGAAACGCGACCCAAGCGCACGGCAATGCGCTTCGACCGGCATCCATAGTGCCGGGTCGGGCGTGTTGTTGATGACGACGACGCATTCATAATTGGGATAGTCGAGCCGTGCTAATGCATCGAGGGTTTGATTCAACATGCCCGGCGGCTCGCGATAGGCCGGAATGTGGATGGAGACCTTCGGCGCGTGCGGTTCGCTTTCGGCGGGCGGTGCCGCGATCAGCCGCCCCGGCTTGCGGCCGAAGACGATGGCCGCCAGTTCCTCGATGCGTGCCATGGCGATCATGATCAGCGGGATCAGCAGCACAGCGCCGAGCGCCAGCGCGATGCCGGTGCCGGCGACGAAGTAATGACCGTGCCAATAGGTGAAGACGGCGGCCGACCAGGCGCCGATCACATTGGCCGCGGCGGCCAGCATGGTGGCCTGGCCGAGTGTAACCGCGCCAATGGAAATGATCGGCAGCGAAAGCAAGAGGCCGACCAGGATAGCAATCCCGGCCAGCCGCCAGTGGTCGGGATTGCTGACTGTGCCGGTCCAGTCGAATTTAGCCTCGCGCGATGCGTCGAGCATGCCCCAATAAGGGCCGACACCACCTTCGAAAGTTTTCCAAGGCTGGTCGATGGCCTCGACGATGTTGTAGTCGATGCCCTGGGCCCTGGCGCGCGAGGCGAAATCGCGCAGCACCAGCGCCTGCTCGGCGCGGCCGGGTTCTGCGTTCTTCAGATTGTAGCCGGCGCTCGGCCAGCCGAACTCGGCGATGACGATCCGCTTTCCCGGGTAGGTGCGGCGCAGCTTGTCGTAGATCAGGATGGCCTGGTCGACGGACTGGTCGGCAGAGAAGCCTTCCCAGTAGGGCAGGACGTGGGCGGCGATGTAGTCAACCGCCGAGACCAGCTCGGGATGCTCCATCCACACATGCCAGATTTCGCCGGTCGACACCGGCACGCGCGTCGAGCGCTTGACCCGCTGGATCAGCTTGACCATTTCGGCCGCGCTCTGGTCGCGGCGGAAAACGGTTTCGTTGCCGACAATGATGCTTTTGACGTTCTTGTGGCGGCGGGCAAGATCGATGGCCGCGTTGATCTCGCGCTCGTTGCGGGCCTGGTCCTTGTCGATCCAGGCGCCGACGGTGACCCGCAATCCGTTCCCGGCGGCGATGCCGGGCACCATCTCGACGCCCCCGGTCGACGAATACAGGCGGACGGAGCGGGTGAGCGGCGCCAGCCGCGCCAGGTCGGAGCGTATCTGCGCCGCTTGCGCCACGTCGCCCTGATCGGGATGGGCGCCACCGCCGAACGGCGCGTAGGAAACGCTGGCAAGTTGCCCTTTGAAATCGGGCGCACTCACCTGTGTACGGTTGAGGGCCCATAATCCAGCATGCACGCACGCCACGAAGGCGATAACGGCAGCGGCGGTACGCATTGACCTTGTGACCAACTGGGGCTGAATGGCGAAGCCCCGAACCCGTCCCCTGGGCTCGGCCGGTGCGGCGTCTGCGGCGCGCGCAGTGCCAACCGACATGAGGCAGCCGCTGAAGTAGGCACGCCTCGTGGCAAATCCTAGGCGCGCTGGTGGCGCGCCCAAGAAATTTGTAGGCGGCAAGCGTGATCGGTGCGGCCAGGCTTCAACAAAGTTTTATGCGTTATTTATTCGGCGCCTTGCCGTCGGCGGGCGCCGCGGTGTCGGCCTGTGCAGGCGGCATGGCCGGATTGAGCCAGCAGGCGAAGACCCGCCCGTTCAAGGTTTCCTGCGCCTTGGCGTCGAGGGGCCCCTGGCGGATCAGGCAGCGAAAGGCGGCCTGGATATGGGCGCTGGGGCAGCCGAACCGGTCGTAGAGGTCGAGATGGCGGAAGGCGGTGTCGAGGTCGTCGCGCCAGAGCAGGCCGACGACGCGGCGGCCCAGCCAGAGGCATTCCGGGTTGCCGGCTGGGCCGGTGAGCACGCGGGCGGCCTCGGCGATTTCATCGCGCTGCTTTTGGGCTTCTTTCTGGGCGTCCCTGGTCGCTTCGCCGCCCGGCTTGGCCGGCTGCGCCAAGGACTTGCCGGCGCCGCTCTGGGCTAAAGCCGGCGGCACCGAAAGAACGAGGCTGGCCATGGAAAGCGCGGCGCAAAGCTGACGCAAGAAGGAAGGCAACAACATTTCTCGGCTGATATGGAGGGGCTGCCCCGTGAACCCGGAGCCAATTAGTGCATCCGATTGAGACACCATTGCGGCGCGGGCCACCAACCGCTCCTGGTCCAGCCTTGGCAGCCGGCGAGCGGCTCTATAAGCCGGAGTAGCGGTTGCACCACTCCGGCGGGATGGACCATGCGCCTCGTGTTTGCCTGCCTTGCGTTCTCGGGGTTGGTCATCGTCGCCGCCTGGGCCTGGCTCGGCGCACCCATTGCCATGCCGCAATCGCCGCTGGCGGCAGGCGACAAACTCTATTGCCTGTCCTATGCGCCGTTCCACGGGAAACAGAGCCCATTTGATCCGACCACCCGGATTCCGGCCGCCGCAATCGACGCGGACCTGAGCCAGCTCGCCAAGCTGACCGACTGCGTGCGCATCTATTCGACCGACCAGGGGCTCGAGCAGGTTGCCGGGCTTGCCGCCAAGCATGGACTGCAAGTGCTGCAAGGCATCTGGCTGTCGCGCAAGGCGGCGGACAACCGGGCGCAGATCAATACGGCGGTGGCGCTGGCGCGCCGCCATCCCGATAGCATCCGCGCTTTGGTGGTCGGTAACGAAGTGCTGCTGCGCGGGGAAATGAGCGGCAACGCCCTTGCCGATACCATCCGTTCAGTGAAGATGCGGGCAAATGTGCCGGTGACCTATGCCGATGTCTGGGAATTCTGGCTGCGCAACCGCGACGTTGCCAACGCGGTCGATTTCATCACCATCCATATTCTGCCCTATTGGGAGGACCTTCCGGTGGCGGCCGAGAAAGCCGCAGCGCATGTGGAAGCCATTCGTGAGCGGGTGGCGCGCGCCTTTCCCGGCAAGGACATCCTGATCGGCGAAGTCGGCTGGCCGAGCGCCGGGCGCATGCGCGAGGGCGCGCTGCCGTCGCCGGCCAACCAGGCGCGGGTCATCCAGGATGTGCTGGCGCTCGCGGCCAAGCGCAAGTTCCATGTCAATATCATCGAGGCTTACGACCAGCCTTGGAAACGCGCGCTGGAAGGGACGGTTGGCGGCCATTGGGGGCTGATCGCCGACGCCACGCGAGCGTTGAAATTCACCTGGGGGCAGGCGATCTCCAACCACCCGCTGTGGCGCTGGCAGGCGGGCGGCGGCGTCGTCTTCGCTGCGCTGGTTTTCGCCGCTGCTTTGGCTGCGCGGCGTGCGGCGCCGGTGCCGGCGGCGGTGTGGGCGGCGGTGACCGCCAATGCGATCGCGGGCGGCGTGCTGATCGGTTGGACAATCGAAAACGTCCCGCTGGAAAGCCTGCGGATCGGCGGCTGGGCCCGCTCGTTGGCGCTGGCGGCCCTGGCGCTGGCGAGCCCGCTGGCCCTGAGCGCTGCGATGACCCGCGGCGTGGCGG
>Ga0210062_1000109_pt1 | contig 23469 bp, 23 predicted proteins | sample Muzzi_CordA_D2_FD_185528 | JGI IMG/M metagenome (GOLD analysis project Ga0210062, IMG submission 185528) | Wetland microbial communities from San Francisco Bay, California, USA, that impact long-term carbon sequestration - Muzzi_CordA_D2 (SPAdes) | ecosystem: Environmental > Aquatic > Marine >...
GAATATAAAGGTTGATTGCCGGATTCAATTACGGGCACGCACCGATGTAGTTTATGCCCTGCTTGCCACCCGGCCGTCAACAAAAAAATATAAGCGTTCAAAGGTTCCGGGTTCAACGTTCAAGGTTATCTCCATCCTAACCCCGAATCCAGGAGTACGGGATCTTGAACCTTTGGCCCCTGCCTGTCCTCCGTCTTGTCCCGTCGTAGCTCGAAGAGCGAAGTCGGAAGCCTGGAAGACGAAAGGGGGAACTTTTGAACCGCTACGATTATTTTAAGCCTTCAGGAGTAAATCTAATGGGCACCTCGACATAAGGCACCTTGATCGCGTCCGGATGCGGAGAAACCGGATTGGCTTTGACCACTGCTTTATAGACCGAATCATCAAAATATGAGTTACCCGATTTTTGAGTAAATCTGATGTCGGTTATTTCGCCGCTGGGCAACACCCGGAACACTAAACTGGCCTGCAGGGCCTTGCCATCGCCGGCCACCTGCGGCGAAAATGCCCACTGTCTTTCTACCTGAAATGCAACTTCAATTTTATATAAATCGGCAATCTCAAGCGCTCGCTTGCCGCCGGATCCTGTTGCTCCCGGGATACCGGTGCCTGCCGCGTCCGGGTTTCCTTTAGCCGTCAGGTCCGACTGGGAAGCGTCGGCTTCACTTTGGGCGACTTTCTTTTTCAAACGATCGATGGCCTGCCTGACGGAATCAGATTGTTTATTTTCAACATTTTCCTGGACACTGGACAGTGCCTTATCAATCATTTTTTGACGATTTTGAGTTTGTTTCTTGAGAGACGTTTTAACCTTGGGTTTGTGTTGTTCGGGAGCCACTGAAACCGTTTTTGCGGGCTCTGATTTAACCGGCAGCGTTTTAGGGGGTGGGGTTTCAATGACCGCTGCTTTCGGCGTCTGTTCGATTTCCTTTTTGGGAACCGCAATGGTTTTGGCGGCCGGTTCGGGTGCCGGCGCTGGTGCAGGTGCAGGAGCCGGCGCAGCTGCAGGAGCCGGCGCAGCCTGCGGAGGTCCCGGTAAAGACACCAAACTGACATTAATGGCCCCCTGTCCGATCCTCGGTCGGGGGTTAGATTGAGGCATAAATACCACGGATCCAATGAAAATCAGATGAATTACCAGTGAAATTCCAAAATAAAACACCATCGTGCGGGAATCGATTCCCGGCCCCATTGGATATGCTGGAGCATAGGTTGTTTTTTTCATCAGCTTTTTGCTTTTTCCGCTTCACGTATCTTTTCGAGAATCGCCGGTTCGGTAATCATACCCAGCTGCTCGACACCGGCACCTTTAATCTCGGCCATCACCTGCACGACGATCCCGTAGGGAATGCTCTTGTCGGCTTTCAGATAAACGTCCCGGTCAGTGCGCCCCTGCAAAATTTTCTGCAGCTTTTCACGCAGAAACTCAACGGTGACCTCAAAATCATTGATATAAACCTGCTGGTCTTTGTTGATCGTAATTACCAGATGCTCCTTTTCAGAATCAAGCGGTTTAGCCGTCGCCTCAGGCAAATCAACATTTAGCCCCTGAATCATCATCGGTGCCGTAACCATGAAGATGATTAACAGGACCAGCATGACATCGACAAAAGGCGTCACGTTAATCTCAGACATCAGCTCGCTGTGTTTCCCGCCCGAGGTCATGCCCTTCTCCTCTCAATCCGCAGGATATCCCGCTCAATGATGTTTAAAAAGTCCGCTGCAAAGCTGTGCAGTTCGGTTTCAACCGTCCGGATTTTATTCATGAAAAAATTAAAGGCAATGACCGCCGGTATGGCAGCAGCCAGGCCTGCGGCAGTTGCCACCAGGGCTTCGGAAATACCGGGTGCGACAACCGCCAGGCTGGCGGAACCCCGCTGGCCGATTCCGTGAAATGAATTCATAATTCCCCAGACCGTTCCGAACAATCCGATAAAAGGAGCCGTATTGCCGGTGGTTGCCAGAAATGGAACCATCTGGGTCATGCGAGTCATCTCAGTGTTCGTCGCTCTGCGCAATGCCCGTTTGACATTGTCTATTCCGGCAAATCTAGTATTGAAAGGCAGGTTATTGCCGGGATTTTGGACAGCATCCGGTGTGACTGGCTCACCGGATTGGCTCGTTTTTTTCAGTTCAAGGTATCCGATTCTAAAAATTCTGGCTAAGGGACTTCCATGCAGTTGCTTGGCTTTTGCAAAGGCATTTGACAGATCGCGACTCTTCCAAAAGAATTCCGTAAACTCGGCCGACTGTCTAAATGATCTTTTAATGTAACGATATTTGACGATAATAATGGCCCAGGAAGTCACTGAAAAAAACAACAGCAGCAACAGGACCAATTGAACCACAATACCGGCATTGCTTATCATATGGATCAAATCGATTTTGGGAAGCGCCATATAAATCTCCGTTTTTTATGAGAATTTTGAATTCGCTACGATCACATGATATCTGAAACATAAGGATCATTTGACGGCAAGCAAGTGTACTAACTTTCTGTTTTAACTGTTATTAGTAAACTTTATACTTAATGTATCATAATTATACGAAAATCGATGGGGTGTCAACCTATTTGGTATACAACATGTTGTGGCTATTTTTAACTTGCCTTCCGACTAAACGCCGATTAAGAGTATAATGACTGATGCCGGCAACTGGGAATTTCAAACTTTGAACACCGGATTGCGGGCAGTGGCTTTCTGTACCGATGCCATTTGGTATACGATCATTTAGATTCTTAGCTATAATTTCTTTGCATTTTATGAAAAAACATATTTATCACGAAAACACGAAAGTTAGAAAACACGAAAATTTTCTTAGCTTTTTTCGTGCTTTCGTCATTTCGTGCTTTCGTGATTGATCTTTTTGGATTCCGGCTTGTCCGGGTTAAGGTTCGAAAATGAGATCAATCTATTTGAAAATCGTGCGCGGCATAAACACCCGCTGACCTGACGAGGAGCCCATGAAAAAAATCGCCAAACTGCTGTTCGAGGCTAAAATATTGAAGGATATCCCCCGCTCCGGCTATCACTTTCTGGGTGTAGGCAAAGAATCCGTGGCCGAGCATTCTTTTAGCACAACCTTTATCGCCTATGTGATGTCCGAGCTGGAATCCGATGTCGACGCACTCAAACTCATCAGCATGTGTCTGGTCCATGACCTTGCTGAGGCCAGAATCGGAGATCTGAATACGGTTCACAAACAATACCTGACCGCCGATGAGGACCGGGCCCTGGCGGACACGACCAGGGGCCTTGCCTTTGGAAACAGTCTAAAAGAACTGGTGCGGGAATATAACGAGGGCCTTACGACCGAGGCCAAGCTGGCCCATGACGCCGATCAGCTGGCCCTTATTCTTGAATTAAAAGATCTGGTAGACATCGGATACCAGCCCCCCAACAGTTGGTTGAGCAATGTAATGGAGCGTGTTAAAACAAAAACCGGCCGGGAAATCGCCGCCGCCATCATGGACACCCGGCGGGATGAATGGTGGCTGGATGTCACCACCTGATTGCTTATCGTCATGATCCCAGGCCTCTACCCGTTTCTTAAAAATGGCGATCCGCGCTGCCGAACAAATCTATTGACATGTTAAATGAAAAAAATTAATGATTGTGGCCTTTATCCGACCTTAGATCCAACAGGAGGAAAGTATGAATTGGATTAAGCAAACCCTCTGGTCCTCCATCGGTAAAAAGCTGATGATGGCCCTCACCGGCCTGGCGTTTTGCGGTTTTTTGGCCGGTCACCTGGCGGGTAACCTGACGATATACGGCGGCCAAAATGCCTTCAACGCTTATGCAGAACATCTTCATTCTCTGGGGCCGTTGCTGACGCTGGCAGAATGGGGGCTTGTTATTTTGGCCCTAATCCACATTATTACCGGCCTGACCCTGTTTTACCAGAATACCATCGCCCGCGGCAGCCGCTACGCCGTCAACAAAAAGGGCGGCGGCCGGACGATCGGCTCCGCCACCATGCCCTATACCGGCGTACTTTTGCTGGTATTTGTCATTATTCATCTGGTTAACTTTCACTTTGTGGATAAAAGCAATACGACCATCTTTCAAATCGTATCAGAAACATTTACCAATCCGCTGTGGGTTATCATCTATGTCGTTGCCATGATTGCGGCAGCCGTACACGTCAGCCATGGTTTTTGGAGCGCCTTCCAGTCATTCGGCGCAAATCACCCGAAATATATGCCGACAATTATGGTATTGAGCATATTGTTCAGCCTGGCAATCGCCCTCGGATTCGGACTGCTGCCGCTGTACATTTCTGTATCAGGTTAGAAAGGAAAAATTATGCCACTTGACGCCAAAATTCCAGGAGGCCCTCTGGCACAAAAATGGGACCGGCACCGTTTTGAATTAAAGCTGGTCAATCCGGCCAACAAAAGGAAGTTCGAGATCATTGTGGTTGGCACCGGCCTGGCCGGCGGTTCTGCATCGGCAACCCTGGCGGAACTGGGCTATGATGTCAAAACATTCTGCATCCAGGACAGTCCACGCCGGGCCCACAGCATCGCCGCCCAGGGCGGCATCAACGCCGCCAAAAATTACCCCAATGACGGTGACAGCATCTGGCGCCTGTTTTATGACACCGTCAAAGGCGGGGATTTCAGATCCCGCGAGGCCAATGTGTATCGTCTCGCCCAACTCAGCAATGATATCATCGATCACTGCGTAGCCCAGGGGATTCCATTCGCGCGGGATTACGGCGGTCTGCTGGCCAACCGTTCCTTTGGCGGTGCCCAGGTTTCCCGGACTTTTTATGCCCGGGGACAGACGGGTCAGCAGCTGCTGCTGGGCGCCTACAGCGCATTGTCGCGCCAGATCGGTGCTGGAAAAGTTAAAATGTTTGAACGCCGGGAAATGCTGGATCTCGTCGTGATCAATGGCCAGGCCAGGGGGATCATCGTCCGCAATCTGGTCACCGGTCAGATTGAACGCCACGACTCCCATGCCGTCGTCCTGTGCACGGGCGGCTACGGCAATGTGTTTTTCCTTTCCACCAATGCCATGGCGTCCAATGTGACGGCAGCCTACCGGGCCTATAAAAGAGGCGCTTACTTTGCCAATCCGTGCTTTACCCAGATTCATCCCACCTGCATACCGGTGCACGGTGCCTATCAGTCCAAATTAACCCTGATGAGCGAAAGCCTGCGCAACGACGGACGCGTCTGGGTACCCAAAAATCCCGGAGATAAAAGATCGCCCCAGCAGATACCGGAATCGGACCGAGACTATTTTCTGGAAGAAAAGTACCCGAGTTTCGGCAACCTGGTCCCGCGCGATGTTGCTTCGCGCAACGCCAAAGAGCAATGCGATATGGGCAAAGGGGTCGGTGCCACGGGCCTGGCGGTCTATCTGGATTTTGAAAACGCCATTTATCGGGACACCAAAGCGGTCATCGAGAAAAAATACGGCAATCTTTTTCAGATGTATGAAAAGATCACCGGCGAAGACCCCTACCAGACACCGATGCGGATCTACCCGGCCGTTCATTACACCATGGGTGGACTGTGGGTTGACTATAATCTGATGAGCTCCATCGACGGTCTTTTTGTCATGGGCGAAGCCAATTTCTCCGATCATGGCGCCAATCGCCTGGGCGCCAGCGCTCTGATGCAGGGTCTGGCCGACGGTTATTTCATTGTGCCCTACACCATTGGCGGATATCTGGCCGGCGCGCAGTTTCCGGAAGTCAATACCGACCATTCCGCCTTTAAGGATGCGGAACATGATGCGCAGTCCCGCCTCAATAAACTGCTATCCATAAACGGCAAACGCACCGTGGATGACTTTCACAAGGAACTGGGCCTGATCATGTGGGAATATTGCGGTATGGCCCGCAACAATCAGGGGCTTGAAAAGGCCCAAAAGCTCGTCCGGCAGCTGCGGGCTGAATTCTGGGAAAACGTTAAGGTTCCAGGGTCCGCCGCGGACTTCAACCAGAGTGTTGAACGGGTCGGCCGGGTAGCGGATTTCCTCGAATTCGGTGAATTGATGATCATTGATGCCCTCGCACGCCAGGAATCCTGCGGCGGCCATTTTAATGAAGACTTCCAGACCGAAGGCCACGAAGCCAAACGCGACGACGAAAATTTCTGTTACGCCGCGGCCTGGGGATTTTCCGGTGATGACGGCCAACCGCAATTGCATAAAGAGCATCTGGTCTTTGAAAATGTTGAATTAACCCAAAGGAGTTACAAGTGACAACGACGATTAGTTTAACATTGAAAATATGGCGTCAAAGTTCGCCGCACAGTAAAGGTAAACTTGAAACCCATCAGACCGGAGATATTTCAACGGATATGTCGTTTCTTGAAATGCTCGACGTTATCAATGAAAAATTGACGTTGGCTGGCAAAGACCCCATCGCCTTTGATCATGACTGCCGCGAAGGCATTTGCGGCATGTGCGGTGCAGTGGTCAACGGGCGCCCCCATGGACCGGAGAAGGGCACGACCCTGTGTCAGCTGCATATGCGGCACTTTTCAGACGGGGACACCATTGTCATTGAGCCCTGGCGGGCAAGGGCCTTTCCGATTATCAAGGACCTCGTGGTGGATCGCAGTGCTTTCGATACCATTATTCGGGCCGGCGGATTTATTTCCGCCAATACCGGGGGGGCCCAGGATGCCAATGCCCTTCCGGTTCCTCAGGTTAATGCCGAAAAAGCCATGGATGCCGCCGCCTGTATCGGCTGCGGTGCCTGCGTGGCGGCCTGCCCGAATGCTGCGGCCATGCTTTTTACAGGCGCCAAGATATCCCACCTCGCCCTGTTGCCCCAGGGACGGCCGGAAGCAGCCAAACGGGCCATCGAAATGCTGCGCACCATGGACAAGCTTGGATTCGGCAACTGCACCAATGAAAGAGAATGCGAAGCCGAATGTCCCAAGGAAATTTCCATTGTCAACATTGCCCGGTTGAACCGCGAATTTCTAAAAGCAAGCTTTATTTCGGACGAAAAGTGATGCGTCATTCTTCAATCCTCAATCCTGCCCCCCCTTCGGCCAGGATTTTCTCGATGTCCTTGGCGAAATGCAGCAGCTCGAAAGGTTTTGAAAAAATATTGTTGAATCCCAGTTCAACCACCTCATCCAGTTTGGGGTGGTCGGGATAACCGGTCGTAATAATAACTTTCATGTCAGATAATTTAGGCTCACTGCGAATACTTCGGCATACCTCCAATCCATCCATTTCGGGCATAAAAATGTCCAGTATGAGAAGATCCGGGCGATAGGTGCCGAGCTTGATCGAGGCTTCGATGCCGTTGGATGCCTCTTCCACCAGATACTGGTGATTGAAAGTCAGAACCTCGATCAGCATCTTGCGAATCGAGATGTCGTCATCAACCACCAGAATCCTGGCCGCTTCGCGATTTAACAGGGTCGGCAAAAATACCGTGAAGGATGTCCCCTGTCCCGCCCGGGTTTCAAAAGTAATTTCACCTTGATGGGCTTTTACCAGAGTGTAGGTGACGGAAAGACCAAGTCCGGTGCCCCCTTCGTTTTGCTTGTCTGTTACAAACGGCAGGAAAATTTTGTCCGCCATGGCGGGTGAAATTCCCTTCCCGTTGTCTGAAATTTTGATGTAAACCCGTCCGTCTTTGACCTGGTATCCCGTCTTGATATTGATTTTTCCACATTTGTGGTCAATGGCCTGGACGGCATTGATGATAATATTTAGGATAATCTGCTCAATACTTTGAAGGTTTCCTTCGATGTCCGGCAAATCATCTTCCAGTTTAAGGCTGACGTGAACGGATGATTTTCTGAGGGTCGTCTTGGCCAACCGCATGGCGTTATTGACAGCGTTGTTGACCTGCATCGGTGCCTTCTCGGCAACATTGGATTGCTTTGAATAATTTTTCAGATCGGATACGGTCTTGGCAACGCGATGGGCTGCCAATTCCATATCCGCCACAAGTTGAACCAGATTTTCTTCAAGAAAATCATAGGCTAAACCGCCGAATTTTTGCTCCGGATCAATTTTCTTTTGTTCGATTAAAATCGGCAGTAGATCGACCCAGATTTTTTTTAAGAGCGGGATATTATACATAATCAGATTGAGCGGGTTATTAATTTCATGGGCCACGCCGGCCACCAACGTCCCCAGGGTCTCCATTTTCTGGGCCTGTTGCAGCTGCTGCAGGCTCTCGTCCAATGCCAGATTGTCGTACTGCTGTCGGGCTTCCAGCTGTTCTATCTGCTGCCTGAGCCCGGCCAGTTCCCGCATGAGTTGCTCTCGGGTTTTATTTGTGTCGTTCATCGATTTAATCGGTTTCGCATCTGCTTGACAATTTTTTCCAGCGTATCCATGTCAATATCAGTCTGGATGCCGGGGCATGAGTCGGCCATGATCAGCCAATTATTGGTATCAACCAGAATACTTTCGAGAAAGGGCCACTTACGGCACATCAGTGGTTTAACCGGATGAATCGTGCAGAGCTGATCCCAAAAAATGCAATAACCATCTTTGCGTTGAGCCAGCACCGGTCTGTTGCCGGAATAATTACAAAATTGAGCAACAAATCCTTTGGGATCCGTGTTGATATAACGGGAGATGCCTTCGATATCGTTGTCTGTCAGAAAGGTGCCGCCATAGCCTTTACAGCAGTCACCGCATTTGCGGCATTTAAACAGCACCTCGGGCTGAATGGTGTCAGAGGGCATGACGGGTCTCCAGAGCTCTTTTCAAGGTAACCTGATCCACGTATTTAAGATCTCCGCCCATGGGAACGCCGGATGCAATCCGGGTAACTTGAATATGATACTTTTCCAGAATTTGAGCAATATAGGAAGCTGTGGCCTCACCTTCAACATTGGTACCGGTAGCCAGCACAACCTCTTTTACCCGATCTTTTTCGACCCTGGCAATCAGTTCCCGAATCCGGATGTCTTCCGGTCCGATTCCATTCATGGGAGAAAGCGCGCCGGAAAGAATGTGATACATTCCGCGAAAAGCGCCTGATCTTTCGACCGCGACCATGTCCGCCGGCTGTTCGACGACACATAACAATAAAGGATCTCTGGCCGGATCGCTGCACAGGCCGCAGGTGTCACTGTCGCTTAAAGCAAAACACCGGTTGCATAATTTCACCCGGTCTTTGATATTCAGGATACTATTTGCCAGTTGTTCAGCTTCCCGGCGAGATCCGCGCAGGATGTGCAAAGCCAGACGTTCGGCCGTTTTCTCTCCGATGCCCGGCAGCCTGGAAATATGTTTTATCAGATTCTGAATCGATGCTGGATAGTAACTCATGGGATATATCAGCCCTTAGCTATTGTTTTAATTATGGATATCCGTAACAAAATACCAGGAGGCAAAATTAATAAATTCGGAAGTCGGAATGCGGAAGTCGGAAAAAAGGATTAAAGAATATCTGACGAAAAAAATAAATGGAAATTTAGGGTTCCAAATGCGGCAATACCGGGCATTTTTGAACTTCCTGTTTAAACCCATGGAATTTCTTAATTCGTTCCGCCGCAGGCCGATCAATTGTCATTCGTCATTCGTCATTCCTATTGTTCGTCATTCAATTAACTCAACCCTGGTATATTCAGCCCACCGGTCAGTTTGCCCATCTCGGAGCTGACCATCTCCTGGGCTTTGGCCAGGGCGTCGTTGACCGCTGCCAGGATCAGATCCTGGAGCATATCAACATCATCCGGATCGACGACCTCGTTTTCAATTTGAATCGATACAATCTGCTGGCGACCGTTGGCAACGACAGTTACCATACCCCCGCCGGAACTAGATTCCACTGTCTTCTCAGCCAGTTCTTCCTGCAGTTTCATCATTTGAGATTGAAGCTTCTGAGCTTGCTTCATCATCTGACCCATGCCTTTCATAAATAACCTCCTGTAAAATAAATGCCTAAATTGGCTAAAGTATTTTCACATCGATCAATTTCCCGTCAAAAATCTCAATGGCATCCGCCACCAGGGGGTGACTGATTGCCTTTTGCTTCAATTTTTTATCTTTTTTTTTTTTTTGCTTTTTATCTTCCAGTGAGCTGTTGGCTGTGAATTGAAGCTTCCGGCGGCTGCCTAAAATATCCGCGCAAACCTGCGTTAACACCACCATATTTTTTTCACGCTGAATCATATTTAAGGTGAACCCGTTGCCGGGAACCTCGATCTCAAGACATTGATCTGTCGATTTTTTAATTTGACATTTTGCCAGGTTGGCTGCCAGAGACGGATTTTTGCGGGCAATCGTCTCTATGACCTGCTTCCACCTGCCGGTCAGTTCCTTTAGGGGCCCGACGGTTGGTGCGACGCTTTCGGATCCGCCGTCGGTACTATCCGGCGCCCCTTTTGACGCGGCGGGCGAAGGCTGCATCCGCGATCTCACCGGCGGCGCCTGTAGGATATCGGGAGACTTCGCAGGGGGCGGCGGGTCGGATTGCGGCCGCTGACCGAAAGCGAGCATTTCCTGTCGCAGGTCATCGAGTTTGTCAATGAGAACGTCTATGGGCAAAACGGGCCCGGCCTGCAGCAATCTGATCAGAGCCATCTCCAGGGCCATTTTCGGCTGCGGTGAAAGCCTGACGGTCACCTCCTCTTTAAAGAGCCGATCAAAGATTTGATTTAACGCGCCGGCGGAAACCAGACCGGCCTGATTGACTAACTGCTCAATCTCGGCCGATGGAAGATCGATTAATTTCTCCACTTTTTCGCCCAGAGTCGCAACCAGCAAGTTTCTGAAATGTTCCAGTAAATCCGCATAAAGTTTCTTCATATCATGCCCGCGATCGTAAATATCATCGAGGACATCGAGTACTGCCGGTATATCGGTGCTCAAAACCGCTTGCGATAGATCATATATCATCTTGCGATCGATAACACCGAGCAGGTCCAATACCTGTTCGTGGGTCAAAGAACCCTGGGTGCATGTCATGATCTGATCCAGCAAACTCAGGGCATCCCGCATGCTGCCGCCGGCCTCCCGGGCAATCAGTCCAAGACTTTGATCGCTGATCTCAAAGCTTTCCTGTTCACAGATCCATGCCATATGTTTTGAAATAGCGTCTAAATTAATTCGTCTGAACTCATGCCGCTGACAGCGGGAAAGAATCGTAATCGGAATTTTATGGGGTTCGGTAGTGGCAAACATGAACAGGATATGTGAGGGTGGCTCTTCCAGCGTCTTTAACAACGCGTTGAAGGCTGCCCCGCTGAGCATGTGGACTTCGTCGATGATATAGATTTTGAAGGTGCTGTGGGCGGGCATATATTTGATGTTTTCCCGCAGTTCCCTCACCTGGTCGACGCTGTTGTTGGAAGCACCGTCGATTTCAAAAACGTCCACGCCGTGCCCGCCGGTAATCTCCTGGCAGGATCTGCAAACATTACATGGCACCGAAGTCGGCCCCTGCTTGCAATTCAATGCTTTGGCCAAGATCCGGGCGACGGTAGTCTTACCGGTGCCACGGGGTCCGGAGAACAGAATCGCATGGGCGACCCGATCCGTCGCAATCGCGTTGGTTAGCGTTCGCGTGATGTGGGCCTGTGCGATGACCTGTTCAAAGGTTTGTGGACGGTACTTGCGTGCAAGAACGAGATAAGACATGGGGAATGTGTATTGTTATGGCGGAGAGAGAGGGATTCGAACCCTCGGTGCCGCTTTTGACAGCACACACGATTTCCAGTCGTGCTCCTTCAGCCAGCTCGGACATCTCTCCGGTTTTAGTAAAATAGTTGCATGGGTTAACGGATCAACTGGTTAACCATTTGACCGATTAACTAAAAGTGGCGGAGAGGACAGGATTCGAACCTGCGGAGGGCGTGAACCCCCAACGGTTTTCGAGACCGCCGCTTTCAACCACTCAGCCACCTCTCCCGGTTGATGAAAAAAATAATTTTTAAGTAGGTCTCAATATACCTTTTACATAAGGCTGTCAACGACCATCTGAATTATCGGTCACCGAACGAAAGCTTAATTCTAAGGCCTGACCACCGGAATTGCAATCAAAATTTGAGTTTATAAGTTGATTATGTTTATTGAGTTGATTGAGTTTTCCGGGTTCAAAATGCTATCGGTTTTATCCGCTTTATGCGGCTTAGAGCCGCAAAGCAGCCCCCCAATCGACAAACTTAACCAACAACCAGCCGGTCAACTTATGAACCTAATCAACAAGTCAACCTATAAACTTAATCAACCAGTCAACCTATAAACTTACTCAACCATCACAGTTCAAACATCTGCTGCACGTCATCCGTGTATTCGCCTTTCTCATCGTAGAGGATCAGGGGTGGTGCAACTTTGAGCCCCGGCCGGCCGCCTTTGATGCCCTCGATCAGGATTAATCTGGCTTCCGTATCCCGCTTTGAATGAATCAAACGCAGCATTTTAGGCTCAATCCCCTCAATTCTCATCTGGGACAAGATGTCGGTCGTACGCTCAGCCGTGAAGATGGTTACAAACCTTCCGGCCGTACGCAGCATGCGCCGGGTTGTTTGCAGAATATCGCACAGGCTCGTGTCAATTTCATGCCGTGCTACGGCGCGTTGTTCGTCCGGATTGATTCTACCCGAGCCGGTCTTGTGATATGGCGGATTGGTAACTATCAGATCACAGGGACCGCCGGTCATATGCGGAGTCAACAATTTCATATCCGTGCACAGGATGTCAATACGATCTTCCAACCGGTTTTGGTGGACGTTGGCGGCAGCCAAATTGGCAAGCTCCGTCTGGACTTCAACGCCATAGATTTTCAGCTCAGCGCTGCGACTGGCCAGAATGAGCGCAATAATCCCGCAGCCGGTTCCTAAATCAAGGACTTTATCCCCCGGGCGCGGGACCGTGTGATATGCCAGCAGTACGGCATCGATCGAAAAACGATAGCCCCGCCGGTTCTGCATCACCCGGATTTTACCGTCAAAAAAGGTATCGGAGGTAAAGGAAGACATACTATAATTGACGAATGTCAAATGTCGAATGTCGAATTAAGGAATACAGTCTTTTTTAATTCTGGTTTTAACCTGAAACGGTCCTGTTTGGGACGAAATACGGTGGTTGAATTTTGTCCGCAATCTAATCAATAATGAATTAGGCCTGTATCTAACCGTGATGATCATTGTTTCGAGTCAATTGTGGCAACAACGCCTCGATAATGACCAAGGTTGGTTGTGTCCAAAATACATAAAATCGATAGAATTCCATCATTCGTCATTCGTCAATCATCATTCATCATTCCCCATCGGTCCAATCTTGAATTTGAGATCCTCGATCAGGGTTTTCCCCAGCGCATTGTTTAATTTGGCCATCATCTCTTTTTTCAAGAACTGCAGCTGGTGAATCCAGGTCGAACTGGCCACATGAACCAGCAATATCCGGCCCTTAAATGCAGCCGGTTTAGCATTTTGGGCAATGACATCCCCCACAATGTTATCCCAGACCTGCCAGACCTGCACGATCTCCGCATCCGTCTCGCGCCGGTATTTTTTTATGACATCATCTAGGATGCTGCCGATGTGAACAAATTTAGTTCTGTGTTTTTTTCTTTCCATAATTAATCCGCGGCAGCTTCGATCTGACAACTTTCTTCAATCTTCAAAATATACATCTACTCTCTGAGCGACATATCTTTCAGGGCGGACTGATTAACTTATGGCAACCGATTGCTTGCCTGTCAAGCAAAACTCATCGCGTTCGTTTAGCGTTTCAGGGTTCAGGTGTACCACGCCCGTCAAACTTGCCCCGGGGCCAATTTTCTTTTTCTATTTGACAGGCCGTTGTGCAGCCAGCGGCGGCGCTGAACGGTGAACCCTGAACCTTTAAACACTCACGCTTTTTACTTGACTTGAATGGCCGGGTAACTTATTGTTTAGTAAAAATTTAGGCAGCATGGATTCGTCAGATTCAAAGACGCGCTGCCGTGAGTCTTTTTAAATAAACACCAGACAGGAAATAAATTATGAGTTGGGATTGGGACAAGCTGAAACAACAACAACAGGGCCGGGGTGGTGGTGCACCGCCCCAGATGGATGAGATTCTGGATAGATTTAAAAAATTCAAAATGCCCGGCGGCGGGCCGCTGGTAATTCTGGTGATTGTTATTGTCCTGATCGCATCCAGCACTTTTTTTACCGTAAAGCAGGATGAGGTCGGCATTGTCCAGCTTTTCGGAAGATATGTTCGCACGGTCCAACCGGGACTGAACTTCAAATTGCCGATCGGCATTGAAAAAGTCACCAAGGTAAATGTCAAGCGTATCCAGACCGAAGAGTTCGGCTTTTCCTCGGCCAGAGCGGATAGCCGGTCACGAATTAATTCCGGTGGGGAGAGTGAAAATGTTGCGCTGATGCTTACCGGGGATCTGAATGTCGCCCTGGTGCCCTGGATCGTTCAATACCGGATTAAAGATCCTTACAATTATCTGTTTAAGGTTCGCGATGTTCGACGGATCCTGATTGATATGTCCGAAGCTGCGATGCGGCTGGTGGTGGGCGACCGCAGTATTGACGAAGTCATCAACAAACGTGACGAAATCGCTGTGGAAGCCAGGGGCCTGTTGCAAAGGGAACTTGACCATGCCGAAACCGGTATCCACATCGTGACCATCGAAATGAAGCGGACCAATGTTCCCGGCCCCGTGCAGCCCTCCTGGAATGAGGTAAATCAGGCGACCCAGGAAAAGGAGCAAATGATCTATCAGGCCCGGGAAGAATACAACAAAGCCATCCCGGCCGCCCGCGGCGAAGCGGAACGAACCATCAAAGCGGCCGAAGGCTATGCCCTGAACCGCGTCAATCGCGCTAACGGTGATGCTGCCAGGTTTACGTCGATATACGAAGAGTACGTTAAAGCCAAGGATGTGACCAAGCGGCGGATGTACCTTGAAACCCTGCGCGAGCTTTTCCCGAAACTGGGCCCGAAATATATTGTGGATGCTGATCAGAAAAATTTTCTCCCCTTACTTAACATGGTAAATCAGGGTGGTATTCAAAAATGAAAAATAAAGGCATATTAATCATATTATTGCTTGTGGCAGCGATGCTGGTTTATAATTCAGCCTATATCGTCGACGAAACCGAACAGGTCGTGATCACCCAGTTCGGTCGTATCATCGGAGAACCGAAAAAGGATCCGGGATTAAAATTTAAAATTCCCTTTATCCAGAATGCCAATTATTTTGCCAAAAACCTGTTGGACTGGGACGGTGATTCGGGTCAGATTCCGACCCTGGATAAGACCTTTATCTGGGTCGATACTTTTGCCAGGTGGAAAATTGTCGATCCGATCAAGTTCTTTCAAACTGTCAACAACCGGTTTAATGCTATCGGCAAACTCAACGATATTATTGACCCGGCCGTCAGGAACTTTATCACCTCACACAGCCTGATCGAAGCCGTGCGCAAATCCAACCGTGAAATGGAAATCGCTGACATCGGACCGGAAGGCAAAGAAAGATTATATGCGACAATCACCACGGGCAGAGAAAAAATAACCGAGGGCATTCTGAAGCAGGCTCAGCCAAAATTAGCGCCTTTCGGAATCGAGTTGGTGGACATCAAAATCAAGCGGATCAATTATGTCGAACAGGTCAGAAAGTCCGTCTACGGCCGAATGATAGCCGAACGGAACCAGATTGCTGAGAAATTTCGTTCGGAGGGAAAGGGCGAAGCCCAGAAAATATTAGGCGATAAAGAAAAGGATCTGCAACAGATAACATCAGAGGCGTATCGCACAGCCCAGGAACTCAAGGGTAAGGCTGATGCGGAAGCAACCATAATTTATGCCCGGTCCTATGGGGCAGACCCCGATTTCTATTCGTTTGTCCAGACACTTGAAATCTACAGTGAGTCCCTCAACCAAACCAACACCTTAATTCTTTCAACCGATTCAGAATTTTTAAAATACCTGAAAGGATACGCCGAGTAGGCAGCTGGCAATTGTTAATAAGATATATCAAAAAAGCACCGGCGCATTGACATTGCCCGGTGCTTTCTTATTGGTCCAGAAAAGATTGGCGGTATCATTATTTACCTTTCCTTCTCTGATGACGTGTCTTGGCTAAAAGTTTTCTATGTTTGTGCTTTCTCATTTTTTTTCTTCGTTTTTTAACAACACTACCCAACTCATCACCTCCTTTGCTTCGAATTAAATTGTTTAACCTGACCCGGAGCCGGTCCCAAACCTCAGATTACGCTTTCACATACGCCCCGGACGCAACGAATGAGGTCTTTAACTTTCAGGAAACCATAACCGCGTTATTTAACATACCCGATATACAAATGTCTATATCTTTTTAAAGATCGATGATAATACCCAAAAGGGCCGCAGACAATTGTGGATCATATTGGGGGTCTATGCTATAGTTAAATTCTAAATTAAGTCAGGGGAAGAACCGTGTCAAACTATGGCATACACCGCAATTCAGAGCGGCAGTATCAACACAAATGACCATCAGATTTTAATTTTTGCAGTCTTGAAAGGCAGTTATGGGAAGCAAATTTTTTGTTAACAGTATCGGGATTGGCGGAGCTATTTTCATCGGGATAGTCTTATTCTGGTTTGTTTTTGTATATCTTAAAAAACGCCTGACTTCGGATCAATCGAATCCGGGTCGTTTAGCAGCGCCAAACATTTCCTGGGAAGAAAAGCGGCAGCACCCGCGACTCGAAATCGAATGGCAGGCCTGTCTTGAAAATTCGCAAGGGAACCAGGAGGCCCGGCTAAAGGACATCAGCCTCGGCGGCGCGTTTGTGCTCTGCCAGAATCCTTTGGCTTTGCAGGATCAATTTAAGATCACTATAAATTTGCCGGATCAAAGACCCTTGCAGCTCACCGCCGAAGTGGTCTGGTCTAACGTGAACATGGCAGCGGACAAGGTTGTCAATCGCGGCATGGGCATTCGGTTTATAAAAAACGATGAAATCGCACGTCGGCAACTTCAGGATGCCATTCACGCTGCCGTTGAGAAACCTGTCGAATCGGTTGCCGGCAAGCAATAAATTCAAATATGGTCCAATCAAAATGCACAGACTTAACGGCTTCGGTGCCGAGCAAATAAAAATCGTCAACAATGCCGTGGCCATGGCGGAAGAGCTTGTCAGCAATCACTATAAAATGTCTGCAAGTCAGTGGCTCGGTCCGCGTTACGATGTCAAAACCCTGGCCGATCTGGATCCGGATGAAATCATCGACGGCCCTTTTGCCCAGATTATTCGCTATAAAGGACGCCGTAAAAATACATCGTTAGGATCGGCAACTTATGATTTTTATAAAATCTGCCTGCAGGACCATACGATTCGGTCGACCCTGGAAGCGGCACCGGGTATCGCATTGTTTCCCTTTTCGCTTTACATCATCACCCACGAGCTGATTCACATTGTCAGATTCAGCAAATTTTTGCAAAGCTTCGAGGCTTCCGACGGGGAGCGCATGGCAGAAGAAAAGCGGGTTCACCAGCGAACTCATGAGATATTACAGCCGGTTCAGGTGACAGGTCTGACCAGTGTGCTGGAATTTTACAACGACTGGCGCGTTCCGTATGAGGGCATGCGTGATCCTTGAAAAAATAGACGCTTGACAAACCCGGCTCACCGACTATATAAATATGTGTTTCAAACAGACAGACAGCCGAAATCGCGCCTTGCCGGCTGCCGGGGTAATTAGGGGAGGTCTTTTAAGATGCCGATTTACGAATATGAATGTGCCCAATGCGGCAATATCGAAGAAGTGTTACAAAAATTTTCGGACAAACCTCTGACCCGCTGCAGACACTGCAAAGGCAAACTCACCAAATTGGTTTCCCACAGCACTTTTCATCTTAAAGGCACTGGCTGGTATACCACCGATTACGCCAATAAATCCAAGGATACTGCCAAACCCTCTCAAACAACGAAGGAAAGTAAGTCGACCGAGAGCAAATCGTCAGCTAACGGTTCCGACAACAAAAAAGCTGCGTCTGATTAATCCGGGCCGAAACATAATTCATTAATTTTGAATCATGATATGCCGTCAGGCTTTTTCACCTTTCGGACAACGGATCACAGGGCCTGTCTTGACAGGTTATATCATGGCGACACCTTCCCGCACCCACGGCGGAGCCGACCACCGGCGCCGCGTGCCCGCCCATACCCGCCACCCGATATTTACCGGCAAAATTTTTTAAATATTTCGTGATCAATCTCTTTACAAACACAAAAGGGTGATTATTATTTCAACAAAAAAGCCTTTCCTAACAACTTAATATTATAAACATTTTTGAAATCAAAAAGTTAATTCGAAGGGGGGTGAATCAGCTGACCGCCATTTGAAAGGGCGGACTGTAGTTTTTGCGAATTGTTTTAGAGTTGTACAAATTGATGAAGAAATTTTTCAAAATGTAAAAGGAGATTTTTAACCATGAAATTGAGACCATTACAGGATCGAATTTTAGTCCAACGCGTCGAAGAGGAAGCGACCACCAAAGGTGGTATTATCATCCCGGATACTGCGAAGGAAAAACCGGCCGAGGGTAAAGTTGTTGCTGTCGGCAATGGTAAGGTTGGTGATGACGGCAAAAGAGTTCCACTGGAAGTCAAAAAAGGCGACCGGATACTTTTCGGAAAATACTCCGGTACTGAAGTAAAAGTCAGTGGTGAAGAATATTTGATCATGCGGGAAGACGACGTGCTTGGAATAATAGACTAAATAGAACTTTAGGGAGGAATAATTAAGATGTCTAAACTCATTAAATACGATATGAAAGCCCGGGAAGCGATGCTGAACGGGGTAAGAACTCTTGCTGATGCAGTAGTTGTGACTTTAGGTCCCAAAGGGAGAAACGTGGTCCTGGACAAATCCTGGGGCTCTCCGACAGTCACCAAAGACGGTGTTACCGTTGCTAAAGAAATTGAACTGGAAGACAAGTTCGAAAACATGGGCGCCCAGATGGTCAAAGAGGTCGCCAGCAAAACCAGTGACATGGCCGGTGACGGCACGACGACAGCCACCGTCCTGGCACGGTCCATTTATGAAGAAGGGCAAAAACTGGTTGCAGCCGGCAATAATCCCATGTCAATTAAGCGCGGCATTGATGCGGCAGTGGAGGTTATCGTCAAAGAGCTGCAATCCCTGAGCAAAGCCACCAAAGATCAACGTGAAATTGCCCAGGTCGGTACCATTTCCGCCAACAACGACGAAACCATCGGCAACATCATCGCCGAGGCAATGAATAAAGTTGGCAAAGAGGGTGTCATTACCGTAGAAGAAGCCAAGAGCATGGACACCACCCTGGAAGTGGTGGAAGGCATGCAGTTTGACCGCGGCTATCTTTCTCCGTACTTTGTTACGGATCCGGAGAAAATGGTCGCCTCCCTCGAGGATCCCTATATTCTGATCAACGAGAAAAAAATCAGCAATATGAAGGATTTGCTTCCGATCCTGGAGCAGGTAGCCAAAATGGGCAAACCCCTGATGATTATCGCCGAAGACGTTGACGGTGAAGCGTTGGCAACCCTGGTGGTCAACAAACTTAGAGGCACCCTGCAGGTAGCGGCGGTAAAAGCTCCCGGTTTTGGTGACCGCAGAAAAGCCATGCTGGAAGATATTGCCATACTGACCGGCGGCCAGGTCGTATCCGAAGACCTTGGCATCAAGCTTGAAAATCTGACCGCCCAGGATCTTGGCCGGGCCAAACGGATCAGCATTGACAAAGACAACACCACCATCGTCGATGGTGCCGGTTCCCGTTCAGCGCTGGAAGGAAGAGTTAAGCAAATTCGCGCCCAGATTGACGAGACCACTTCCGACTACGACCGCGAAAAGCTGCAGGAACGCCTTGCCAAGCTGATCGGCGGCGTGGCGGTGATCAATGTCGGTGCTGCCACCGAGACCGAAATGAAAGAGAAAAAGGCACGGGTTGAAGATGCCTTGAATGCAACCCGGGCTGCCGTTGAAGAAGGTATTGTCCCGGGTGGCGGTGTGGCGCTGGTGCGTTGCCTGGAGGCCCTCGGCAAAATGAGAATTAAAGCCGATCAGAAACTGGGTGTCAAAGTCATCATGCGGGCCATCGAAGAGCCGCTTCGTCAGATCGCTAACAATGCCGGCCTGGAAGGATCGGTTGTGATCGACAAGGTCAAAAATGAAAAAGGCGGCTTCGGATATAACGCCGCCACAGACACCTACGAAGATCTGATGAAAGCCGGTGTGATTGATCCCACCAAGGTGGTTCGACTGGCCCTGCAGAATGCAGCCAGTGTTGCGTCCTTGATGCTGACCACCCAGGCCATGGTAACGGAAAAACCTGAAGAAAAATCAGACGCCATGCCGGGTGGCGCCCCCGGAATGGGCGGCGGCATGGGCGGTATGGGTGGTATGGGCGGTATGATGTAATCGCTCCAACCCAACAACTGTAGTTAAAAAAGCCCTTACGGCATTAACTTGTGATCGTAAGGGCTTTTTTGTTATTCGAATTTGGTGCATCGAAAAATTTGACAATTGCACGATAATCTTATAATCTTATTACATAAAAGCGAGTTTTTGGTTTCGAAAATAAATGTAAAAAGAATCGGAGTACCTGATGCATCGCAAAATGAATGCCTACCTCACCGCAAGCCTGATTATGATGATAATTTTCCTGGCTGTTCCGTTATCCCGGGGCGTAGCAGAAACACAGGAAAATGTCCAGTATGAAACCGGGTTTTACTACACCGTACAACCTGGCGATACACTTTGGGATCTGTCCCAAAAATTTTCGGACACCCCCTGGCAGTGGCCCGAAATGTGGAAGGAAAACGATCAGATCGCCAATCCCCATCGCATTTATCCCGGCGAACGCATTCGTCTGTATCGCCGCCTGGGTGCCGCCGGATATGGCAAAGCTGAAGATGAAACTTCAGGCGCGGATAAAAGTCTGGAGGATAAACCGGAGCTGACCCATTTGCTATTCTTTGATTATGCCGCCATCGATCGGGTCGGATTCATTCGTGAGGAACCCGTTCTCTCCCACGGGCAAATTTTCAAAGTGGAAGGTCAAAAAGAGATGATCAGCACCGACGATCTGATCTACATCCGGCCCCGCCCGAATTTTGCGCTGACAACCGGTGATCGGTATACGCTCTACCGCACCTTGAAACCGATTAAGGATCGGAAAACAAATGAATTTATCGGCTTTCAACACTATTTCACCGGCGCCGTGGAAATAATAATCAAGCGACCGGAATTTGTAGTCGGACGAGTTATCGCCGCCTACCGGCCGATTAAAGTCGGAGACCTGCTGATGCCGTATAATCGGCGGATGGCGAAAATTTCAATGAATCCCAGCCCGCCGGGCCTTGAAGGCAGTATTATCGCATCCGAAGAACATCAAGGAATTTTTGGCGAAAATGCGATCGCTTTCATCAACAAGGGTCGGAGTGCGGGGGTCGAACCCGGCCAATTATACTGGATATTTAAACAGGAAAAGTATCGAATTAATCCGGATGACGAAAATCAGGTCACCCTCACGCCGGTGCTGTTAGGTGAATTACTGGTCCTGCATATCGAAAATACGACTGCCACCGTCATGATCACCGACTCGCGCAGGGCTATTCATGCCGGCGCTAGAATTATCACCCCGTTTAAGCTCGAGTAGGCCTTTTCTCTTATTCGGATGATCTAAAAAGCCGCTTCCCGATTGGGAAGCGGCTTTTTTTATTATGGGACCCGTGGTTTGTCGGGCTATAAATTATGGTATGTGACCGGCTTTCATTATCCTGCCCCCCGGCCGGGAGTCTCAGTTAAAAAACATGCGCTTTAATCTTCAATGCCGCCGGAAAGGCGAACCAACTCTTCCGCAACGACCTGCCCATCGGGCAGCTTCATTCCGATCACCCTGACCGTTTGCCCGCGGTCCAATGAGTCAAATGGGATCGCTCTGCCATGAGCATCGGATAAATCGGTATGAATATATTCCGCCCCAATCCTAAGATCCACCACATAAATTTCATATTCGGCTACGATCAGTATATTTTTGGCGTAGTCGATCTCCATGATTTTTGCTGTGAGCTCAAACGGTTCACTGTACCGGACATCCGAGGGTTTGATCACGCTGGACTCAGCCCGGCTTTGACCCGGACACCAGGTTATGATCAGGGTAACGGCAAGGATGGCCCCAAGCCATCGATTAGCCCCAAACCGTCGTTTAACCCCAGACCGTCGTTTAAATAGATCCGCATTATTCATTGACGCCTCCCGCAGGCACATATTTAATGTGCAATCCCTATCGCTGATGCGATAAGGCCCTAAAAGATTTGATTCCAATAATAAGTGTACATATCCTGGGTGGCGATGGTCGGCAGACTGACAATACCGCCTTCAACACCGATGAAGATACGTGCCCCGCCGGATAAAATGGCAATAACCGGAGCCGACGGAATAGCAGTTCCGATGGCCACGCTGCGATCTTTTTTGCCGAGATCAACCGGGTCACCGGCAGGATTGGTTTCAGTCTCACTGGAAAGCTCCAGCACCGAAGCGCCGGTTTTATAGTCTATCGCGTACATGCGGCCAATTCCGCGAACCGTGGAGACGGCACAGGGATCCCCCTCAACTCCCTCGGTTCCATCAGACGGTGTATAAGTCGTAAAATAAACCACACCGCCATAGACCCGGGGAGAGGCCACCACCTTTTCGCCAAGATTTTCCAGTTGGATAAACCACCCGCCGGCGGCCTGCAGGGCGGTTTTAACACTTTCTTGTTCGGCGTCGGTGCCCAGTTGGATTAAATCGTTGGTGACATCCACCAGATCCGATTCAGTCAAAGTGGCGGAACTTGCCCAATCGTTTTTGACGGCATAGATTCGGTTGACCACTGTGGTCTTTCCCGGGTCGCTGCGATCACCGGTGCCGAAAAAAATCATCTCACCGAATGTTTCTCCCACGGCATCCGGTGGATATAAAATTTTGCGCTGCACACCGTCGGTCGAGGCATTAAACAGTTTCTTTGCAGTCCAGACACCGTCAACGATAACCTGGGAGATATCCGTCGAACATGGGGTAAATATCACTTCTTCGTCATCTCTAAAAGCGAACATATTTCCCCCCAGATCACCGGCATATACCCGGCTGTGAATTCCATCGCCATCATGATCCAGAGCGGTCATATCAACGAAGGAATGCGTCATCCCCAGGCTGGAATGGCTGACGGCATTAAAATTAAAGTTGTCAACCAGGGCACCGCTGGAAACATTGATGGCAAATAAAGCCCTGCCGACCGTGTCCGTGGCGCTGGGAGTTGTCTGATCCTGATTATTATCGTAGCCGCCGGGAACCAAAAATACATCCTGGGCCGTCGTTTCGATGTTCAGATTACAGCCCGCTGTGGTCACAACCGAGCTGGTTGCGATGGTGGCCCTTTCCGGTTTGCCCCACGACTGACCTAATTGCTCATAGGGATTCGAGGGATCGCCGGTATCCTCATCCAGGATATGGGGGCCGAAAGAGTACAGCCAACTGGGCGCAGTCGGTGAGCTGATATCTAAGG
>Ga0210062_1000111_pt1 | contig 23275 bp, 19 predicted proteins | sample Muzzi_CordA_D2_FD_185528 | JGI IMG/M metagenome (GOLD analysis project Ga0210062, IMG submission 185528) | Wetland microbial communities from San Francisco Bay, California, USA, that impact long-term carbon sequestration - Muzzi_CordA_D2 (SPAdes) | ecosystem: Environmental > Aquatic > Marine >...
GCTGGTGCTTTTTGCTTTTATTTTCTTTTTCCGGATTCAATTTCGCAAGATCGTTTTAAAGCCATTGGGGACATTGGCCGACTCCATGAAAGACGCTCAACTATCCAACCACAAGGACGTCAATCTGGGTACCCGCGATGAATTCCAATTGCTGGGCGATACCTACAATCAGATGCGGCAGAGCCTTGTTAATGCCCATGATAAACTCTCAGAGATCAATGAAAGACTGGAGCAGCTTGTCGATGAGCGCACCGCTGAGTTAAAGCGCGTCAATGAGGAGCTTTTGCAGGACATCGCTAAACGTGAGCAAATTGAAAAAGCACTTCAGCAAAGTGAAGGACGCTATCGTTCCCTCGTGGAAAATACGCTGGACGGCTATTTTATTTGCCAGATTCCTTCGGGGCGCTTCTTATTCCTGAATAGCCGAATCTGCAGCCTTTATGGTTATACGATGCTGGAGGGACTGGATCTTACAGTATGGGATGTGATTGACGGCGAGGCTCATGATCAAATCTCAAAACTGATTCAGGAGCGGCTGAAAGGCAGGTTTATGAAATTTGACCGCCGGATCTATAAAGCAATTCGCAAGGATGGTTCCACCTTCCGGGCTGAAGTCTCCACCTCAATGGTTACCTTTCAGGGGCAAACGGCAATTCAAGGCGTCCTGAGAGATATTACCGAACAGGAGCGGTTGCAGGAGCAGCTTCAAAAAGCTGAGCGGATGCAGGCTATCGGGACCCTGGCCGGTGGAATCGCCCATGACTTCAACAACTTGCTTATGGGTATTCAGGGGAGAACTTCGCTGATGTTGCTGGAAATTGATCAATCACATCCATTCTATGGGCAGCTTAAAGGCGTTGAGGATCATGTGAAACGGGCCGTGGATCTTACCAATCAGCTGCTGGGATTTGCCATGGGCGGCAAATATCAGGTTGCACCGGTTGATCTAAACCGGCTGATTCAGGAAAATATCAGCATGTTTGCCCGGACTAAAAAAGAGCTGTCGATCAACCTCAATATGCAGGAAAATATCTGGTCCGCCGAGGTCGATCGAAGCCAGATTGATCAAGTTCTTCTGAACCTGTATGTCAACGCCTGGCAAGCCATGCCCGGCGGCGGTCAATTGACCATCCAGACCCAGAACTGCAGACTCGACGATAAATTTGTCAAACCATTCCATGTCGACCCCGGAAAGTATGTTCAGATTTCGATTGCCGATACCGGTGTCGGCATGGATGCTGAAACCCGCAAGCGAATTTTTGATCCTTTTTTTACGACCAAGGAAAGAGGTCGGGGGACCGGTTTGGGACTGGCCTCTGCTTATGGAATTATCAAGAATCATGGTGGAATTATCACCGCCCGGAGTGAAAAAGGTGAAGGAACGACGTTTACCATTTATCTGCCGGCCTCTGATAAACCCGCCAGCAGAGGCGTGATCGCGCCGGAACGACAATTATCCGGGGAGGGCTTAATTCTCATTGTTGATGATGAAGAAATGATTCTGGATGTGGGTAAAGCCTTGTTGGAAAAGCTGGGTTATCAGGTCCTGGTTGCCGGCGGTGGAAGGGAAGGTCTTGAAATTTATCGGCAAAGGTCCCGTGAGATTGATCTGGTTATATTAGACATGATCATGCCCGACATAAATGGCGGTGAGACATATCAGCGGTTAAAAGAGATCAATCCCCGGGTCAAGGTGCTCCTTTCCAGCGGATACACTGTGGACGGCGTGGCCAAAGATATTTTAAAACAAAACCCGCTTAGTTTTATTCAAAAACCGTTTGATATAAAGAAGCTCTCCCACAAGGTCCGGGAAGCATTGCAAATTTCTGATACGCAAAATTAAGCATCTTCCTTCGTGAAAAAATCGGATAAAACCCCCATAAAGCGGTTGTATTTGATTGCATAGTGGCTTAAGCCCTGTTGGACAAAACCGGCGGAAATTTCGCGGTCTGCCTGCTCCAGATGAGGCGCCCTGGCCTGCCAGGTTTGCTCATCCATCGCCAGGATTTCTTCAATTTTTTGGCGATAAAAATCGGCCACCGGCAAGTCCGAGTAGGCGTTGACGAACCAGGGCATGACGCGGCCGACCTTTTTTAAAAACAGATCATGGGTCCGGCCGAACTTAAGGCAGGAGGCGTCGGTGAAGTTTTCCAGGTTGGCCATCTTGTCAAAATCAATGTAATCGCCTTCAACGCTCAACTCGTAGGCCCTGGTGCCCGGAAACGGGAAGAAAAAAGACCAGCGGTAGCGTCCGGGTTTGGCCTGGGCCATCAGTTTGATGGTTGCCATGAGATCGTCGCGGGTTTCAGCGGGCAGGCCGATCATTAAAAAGACGGAGGTGTGCAGTCCGTGCCGGTGAGCGGTGTCAATGGCCCTAATTATTTTCTCATTTTTCATGCGGCGCTGCAAAATTTGACTGCGGATGCGTTCACTGCCGCTCTCCACACCAAATTTTACGATTTTGCAGTTGGCATCCGCCAGATAGCGGGCTCTTGGTTCATCGAAAAAGCCCACATGGGCATTGACCACAAAGGGCAGGGAACTGATTTTCCGGTAGGCCTCGCAGAATTGCTTGACATAGGGACGATAAAAGGTGAACAGATCATCGTCCAGGATAAACATTGAGATATTCTGATAGTTGTCCTGCAGGTATTCGATTTCCGCCATCAGCTGCTCAACCGTAAAATGTCGGATGTAATTCAGTCCCTTGAAACTGCAATGCAGATCCTCGCGGTATTGGGAAACCAGCTGATGATTAAAGCAGTAAGTGCAGGAAAACGGGCAGCCGCGGGACGCCATCAGTCCCACCCAGCCGTTTTTGGCATCGATGATATTTTGAAAATCAAATATATCGTAATCTTTAAAGGGCAGGTGTTGCAGGTCCGGCAGCGGGCGCAACGGGTTCAAACGCACTTGCCCGTTGTGCATAAATCCCAGATTTCTGACATCCGACACATCCGCCTGCCGCTGAATCTTGTCGACCAATTCGGCCAGGGCCGCTTCCGCTTCACCGCGCAAAATATAGTCAAATAAGCCGGATTGCAAGACCGATTCCCCGGCAGCCATGGTATGAATACCGCCGCAGACCAGCGGTGCGCGTGTCGCCTTGCGGGCCCATGCGGCCAATCTGGCGGCATAGGGCCACTGGTTGGTTACCACCGAAAAACCGATCATGTCGGCCGCTTCCTGTTTCAGCCGTGCGATAAACTCTTTTTCTGAAGGCAGCGGCGCCATGTCTTCACACAACTGCCAGAGGGCGACTTGGTGGCCGGCTTTTTTGAGCACCGCCGACAGGTGGGCAATGCCGTAATTGAAGCCCAGCTGGGAGCCGGCGTTGGGGTAGATGAAGAAAATTTTCACATCTTCCTCTCATTCATAATTCGGATGATGATATCTTCGACGTCGATTGAAGACGGGTCGCTGAGGGTGTCGACATGTACGATTTTGCAGGTGTTTGAGCCAAAAGCGCTCCAACGCCGAATAAAGCGCATGTTGTTGGAGCCTGCGAATATGGTTAAGCAGGGCGTCTTTACAGCCGCCGCGATATGCTGACAGGCGGAATCATAGCCGATATACTCGTCACAATTTGCAATTAAGGCGGCAATTTCGCCGATGCGGGTCTGCAAGCCGATGACACCCCAGTTGAGCGGTCTTTCCAAATCTGCGTCAAATACCATATGATGGATTGCATACCCGGCGGCATTGATCCCGGCAAGCAGTGAGTTGGAGTTTTGGAGTTCTTTATCACCGAATCCCTTATCCAGCAATATGACCGTGTTGGGTTCCTGCAGCAGGTTCAGCAATAGCATCTTTTCCAGGCTTTCGCTCACTCTTTTGCGCGGATTTCCGCCCACCCCAAAATTAACGGTGATAACCCTGCGGGCTCCATTTCTTTTGACTTTGGCGCACAGTTGAGCTGCTTTTTGAAGGTTTATCGGCAGCGGCCAGACCATGGGGTGATGAAAATCCTCCTCACCCGTTATTTTATTCAGCCAGGTATTGGTCAACTGCGCCATGGACAGGTTGCCGGCTAGTGAGACCTCTGAGCGACTGTCAAAAAAGAAGTAGTGATCAGGGTCGATGATGGGCAGAACTCCCAGCTGTGATAAGCGCGAATCCGGATCGACCAGAATGGTATTTTCCAGCGGGCAGCCTGCCAGCTCGCGATCAATAATTTTCAGCACCGTCTGCCAGCTGGATAAGCGATCGAGCAATCCACCCTGGCGGTTGTAGTCGACATGGCTCATTCTGATATTGGAATTTCCGCCATATATCTCATCGAGTTTACGGCCGCCGATCAGCACCAGCTCTGCCTGTGGAAATAATTGGGCCAGCCGTTGAATGATGATGCTGGTAATGGCGACATCGGCGCCGATAGTTACCCGCGACAGAAGCAATATTTTTGCCACGTTGCGTTGGCGCGGCAACATTTTATTGTCCCTGCGAATCTCGTTGATGCGCGTCAGCAGATCGTCGCGGGTATAGATTTGGAATTCCTGCAAAAATCGATCGATATCATTTGCGGCCCGAAGTTTACGGCAAAACGATATGATCTGGGCCATGACGCGGTTATAAGTCTCGGTTTGCAGGTCTTCAAAGTCATCGCACAAGCTTTCAATGATGATCCTGAACAGGGCCCCGGCGACGATGCCGTTGAGATCGTTATCTTCGGAGAAAGTTGTCATTTCACACAGCAGATCGATATAATCGTCTTCGTAATGGCAATCCTTTAAATAGGCATCCATAAATGAATATGCGATTTGTTGCGACAGGCGCCTGAATTCATGGGGGGTAATAATTTGAGCTTGCAGGTCAGACCATTTTTGCCGGTAAAAGGAAGATTTCATGGATTAAGTATGCTCCCGCAGCAATTGTTCAGCGGCCAGCATCACCTCTTCCGGTAAAATTTCCGCCATGCAACTGTGATGCAGCGCGCATTCTTTTTGGTGACAGGGTGCACACTCCAGGTCCCGGCGTACGATAATCGTTTTCTCAAGGTTGGCATCGGTATAGCGCGGATCGGTCGGTCCCATGATGACCACCACTGGAATATCAAAAGCGACGGCATAGTGACGGGGGCCGGTGTCATTGGTTATCAGCAGCCGGCAGCGCTGAATCAATGGTTTCAAAAGTTCCAAACTTGCCTTGTCCGGGTTGGGATTGATGATTTTGGCGTGACTGAGATTTATGATTTGCCGGCCGAGATCCTGCTCTCCGGGACCGATAAACAGCATAATTTTACAATCCCATTTTCGTGAGATCAGCTCGGCCAAACGGGCGAAATATTCCGGCGGCCAGCACTTGGAGCTGCCATATCTGGCTCCCGGGTTCATGCCGATTACCATGTCATCGGCAGAGATGCCGTAGCTTTCGAGGAGCCGGGTACCCCGTTCCAGCGTGGCGTCCGAGCAAAACAGGCGCGGTTTGAGCTGCGATGGCGTTGCGAAGTTCAACCAGCGGCATATTTCCATGTAGTATTCAACCATCGGCCGGGGCGTGATACGATAGCTTTTGCGCCAGGGTGCGGGACCGCCGCTCATCAGCGCCGTTCGGCCGTTGCGGCGATAACCATAGATCTTGCGGGCCCCTGCCAGCCGGGCAATCAGCACCGAGCGAAATGAATTCGGCAAAATCAGGGCCAGGTCCGGTTTTAATCGGCGCAGCTGAGAGACTAAATCGATTACGCCGCCCATGGTTTTGTCATTTATTTCGATGAGGTCATCAAACCACGGCCCATCCTCGACGACCCCCCTGGCATACCGGCGTATCAGGCCAATAATCCGGGCTTCGGGCAGGTTTTGGCGGATACAGTCAAAAGCCGGTGTTGCCATGACCACATCACCGACCCAGTTGGGGCACGCAACCAGAACCGTTTGCGGTTGTATTTGATTCAATTCAGCTGTCACTTGATTCGGTTAACCTGTTTTTAGATGGGGAATATAGATAATGAATGGCGCAGTGTCAATCTTTAACCTAAGTTGAGACGTTCAGGGTTCAGAGGTTTCAGGTTTCGGGTGTTCCGCCGGAGGCGGAACAGGAGACAGACGACAGAATTCGGAAGTCGGAATGCGGAAGTGGGAAAGATACGGCAGAGGACAGAAGTAAGAAGCTGGGAGGTTTAGAAACTAAACCTCTGATCTTGATTAATCTCTTTGCGCCCTAATTTCATTTCCGCCTTCCCATTTCCGCATTCATTCGACCTTTGACTTTTCTCCTTTATCCCGTATGCCTGAGAGCGCCAGCGACACTTTTTCCATGACCGCGTCCGGGTGGATTGAATACATGCACTGCTGGTTGAGGTCCAGGCATCTTTTTTTGTAGCAGGGGGCACAGTTCAGTCCGGCTTCCACGACAAGCTGTTCACAGCCGAAGGGAGCGGTTCGCTGCGGGGATGTGGGCCCGAAAAGGGATACAAAAGGAGTTTTGACGGCTGCCGCCACATGACCGGGACCTGAGTCGGGACCGACTCCGACCGCTGCGGCCTTCAAGACGGCAGTCAGCTGCGGCAAGGATGTTTGGCCAACCAGGTCAATCATATCGAGTGTTTTGATGTTTGCGGTCAGGCGTGCGGCAAGTGTTGTCTGAGAGTCGTCTCCCAGCAGCACAACCTTTAAAGTTCGGTCTGCCAAAATTTGCTGAATCAGACCGAGATAACCTTCATAATACCAGTTCTTGGTCTCCCAGGATGTACTCAGGACGACGGCGATAAAGGGCTGTTTCATTTCCGCTATGACTCCGGGTGCCGTTTCTTTGACACTCAGGGATGCGAAGCCGAATTCCAGGTTAGCGGGCTCCGGAAGTCCCAGATATTCGGTAAATTTTAAATAATGCTGAATTTTCGGTAGATTATCGCTGAAGTAGTCGATACGTTCATTGTTAAAAATCCAGTTGAATTCCTTGGCATTGCGACGGTGAAAGCCGATGCGCCGTTTGGCCCCTGAAAGCAGTGAAAAAAAACCGCTTTTAAGAATACGCTGCAGATCCAGGGCAATATCGAAATGGTCCTGACGCAAATCTTTAAAAAGCCGCCAGACGGCAGACAGGCGCCAGGCACGCCTGAAGACAATCATCCTGTCAATCTGTCGGTTTAACCCGACCAGCTCCGACCACTTCGGTTCCACCAGCCAGGTTATCCGGCTTTGCGTCAGATTCGCCTTGATATGGGAGACCAGACAAAGCCCCCGGACAACATCTCCCAGCGATCCCATTAATATGATCAGAATGGAAGGGGCGGGGGGGATATTTTTATGCGCAGGTTTGGGCATAATCGATTTATAGATTTTTGGTACACGTGTTGACTTGGATGACGAAATTCGGAATGCTGAATCTGAAAAGGAATCAATCCGCCGTTATCATTATTAAATTCGACTAAGTACATCCTATTTAAGGCCATCTTGCATCATCTCTGTTAGAATTTTGGGCAACCCATGCTTATTGACCGCTCGCTGCCAGCGGGAAAGATAATGTATTTTTAGCTTTTGCCGTTTCGCGGGATAGACGCCGCCCCTGTCGAAGTCCAGCAGATAAACTTTTCCGGTGGGGTCTACCACGATATTGCCGGGATGCAAATCAACATGCAAAATGTTATTTTGGACCAGCAAGGAAATCTGTTCGATGACGGCTTGCATGACGGCGCCGGTTTTTTTGGGGTCCTGCAAGCTCAGGCGGGCCAGGGACAACGGCTGATGAATTGCACGCGTGACCAGCCAGGCCTGATAAAAAAGCGGGCCGCGATGAGCATAAGCGACGGGCTGTGGGACATTCAGGCCCAGAGCACCGACAATGTCCAGCAATTCAAATTCACGGTGGGCGCGGGTTTTGCCGATATTCAGATAGCGGCTTTTAACGATAAACCGCATCAGTCCGCCCCGACGGTAATGCTTGATGACGGCCGGTCCGATACCCTCCAGCATAACCGTGGTCACCGCAGTTCTGCCGCCCAGCACCGATACACGGGCGGGATCTGGATCATGAAAAAATCCTGTGAGGGTGCGCAGCTGCGATTCTGTCAGGTTGAAAGAAAACCCGAAATGATAGGAATCAATTGTTCGCGTTTGTATCATATCCTAATTGTTTCAAAAAATCGCCCAGCAGTGCATTCAACGTATTTTTATCCGCATCCGGCAACTCTGTTTGCCATTTGAAATTGCGATTATCCATGCCGGCCGTGATCGTTTGCAGCAAATCCTGCGGCCAGACCAGGTCGCATATTTCACCGACCTGCTCAAACATTTTTGCCGGCCGGGCAACGAACTCTTCGTACTTTAACGCCATGTGCTGCTCAGGCGGCAATTTTTGGACCGACTGCAATACTGCTTCCACCGTCATTTTCCACTGCATGGCGCAGGCATCGACGAGTGGAAGCTTCAAAAGGTCCTGCCAGCCGGGCGGTTTGACACTCCAATAAGCCCCGGAATGCTCCAGCCTGGAGCGCATGATGGAATAGGCCGCCGCCCGGCCGTCTCGGATGACATGGATGAAGATCGCGTCCGGGAAAATCGCTTTCAGGAAATCAATCCTGACCGAGTTTCCGGGGCACTTGTTGACAAAGCGCGGCTTGCTGAAAATTTGAAGATTATTTTGCACAACCGTATGAAGATATTTGCTTGCGCCGGCCGTGGCATCATTGCGACCGAGGGACTCGTCACTGCGGCCTGCGAATTTTTGCCAGACATTGTTGGCTTCCGTCGGGCGATGATCCTTTCGAAACAGCATGATGACGCGGGTCAACCAGAGAGAACTCGGAATTTTTTTGGTAATATTTGAAATCCAGGCTAAATCGGGATGCCTGGCAAATGTGCGGTAAAAAATGTTGGTACCGCTGCGCGGGGCGCCGACAATAAATATTGGACGATATATTTTCTCATGCATCGTGATGCACCTTGATTTTCGGTTCTTTTTTCTGAAGCTCTATGACATTTTTAGCAGATATTTGCAAGAGACGAGTACCGCAGCGGGGCCGCTTTAAATGTCCTTGCCTGCACTGTAAGTTTCTGTTAATTTTGATTTAACCTTTCCGGGGTTCAAGGTTCACAGGTTCAGGGGTTTGGAGGTTCAGGGTTCAAGGGTTCAGGGTTCACAGGTTTAGGGTTCAGAGGTTAAGGAACTTAAATATGGAGGAAGCATCCAGCAAGATTTGTGAAAAGAGCGACCTGGCCCGCAAACTCGCCGAATTTCGAATTACGGTCAGCCCTTTGAATCCAGGGTTTGTTTTTGAGGACATGCTGTCTGAAGTTAACGCCTGCAGAGTTGTCAAGGAAAACAACCGGCGTCAGGTGTATCACCTTCAGACCAATGACGGCGGCTACTTTCTCAAGCTCAGCTCCCTGGTCAGAACGAAAGATCGTATCCGGCATTTTCTTTTGCCGCGCCGGCGATGGGCCGAATGGCGCAATCTGCACCGTTTGCGACAGACCCAGGTACCCGCAGCCAGGCCCATGATAAAAGGGCAATCACAAATCAGTCATCCCAAATCGTACTTTATGCTGACCGAACAGGTGGCGGGGGCACATATTCCGGTTAATTCCATGGCCGATGCCCGCAGCCTCGGCCAGTATGCGGCCTTCCTGCATCGCCTGAGAGTTTATCACGCTGACTTAAATCGGAAAAATTTTATTCTTAACCCTGCCGGCCGGTTTTACCTCCTTGATGCCCAGGAAGTTTATTTTCTACCCTGGTTGCCGCGCCGCTTGCGGATAAACAACCTCGGCCGGATGATTTTTAATCTCTGCATTCTGGATGATCCTGAACCCTGGGTGGTTGAATTTTTAGCGGGTTACAACCGGGACCTTGCAAAAAAGGTAGATCTTACTGAAGTGATCGACGCGGCCAGGCACCAGCGGCGTCGCCGCTACCGGTCGAGGTCAAAGCGCTGTATTAAAAACAGCAGCGAGTTTGAAGTTTTAAAAAAACGGCATTTGCGCGGTTACGTGCGCAGAGGGTTTAGCTGGGGGGCACCGGAGTTACAACAGGCCGCTGCACAGGGAACATTCCTTAAAGGGTCACATGTCATCGGTTATGAGGGAGTTTGTATTAAAAAACAAGCCCGGAAATTTTTCCATCAAAATCGTTGCCTGGCCAGCTGGAAAATGTCGCGAGCCCTGGAGGTGCGAGGTATTGCGGTGCCCCGCGCGCTGGGTTATTTTAAAACCCGGGGTCAACGCTGGTTTTTGGCTGAACTGCTGGGCGACAGACTCCACCTGAATGCCTATTTGTCGGCCCAATCCGATGAAAAAGCGAAACGACAAGCGCTTAAAAAGCTTGCTTTATGGCTGAAAACATTCCATGACACCGATGTGTGGCAACGGGATTTTAAATCCAGCAACATTTTGTGCCGCAACTCAAATTATTTTATGGTTGATCTGGACGGAGTCAGAATCCGCCGTCTGAGTGAGCAAAATAAAATCTACAATCTGGCCCAGCTCAATGCTTCCGTCAGCAACGCTGTTTCCATCAAAGATCGGCTGCGCTTCTATCATTATTACTCGGCAGCTTTTCAGCCGACCCGGCCGCAGCGGCGAAGGGTTTACCGGCAGGTGTGGGAGATTACCCAAACCAAGAATACCAAAATATATGACCTGGATTTCGCTGAACTGATCGATTCTCAGATCAAGGCCGGGCAGGGCACAAGAATATGAAATCCGTCAGCATTATTATTCCCAACTGGAACGGGGCCGACCTGCTGCGCGCATACCTGCCATCCGTACTGGAAGCGCAGGAAAAATACCGTGGAAAGCTTGAAGTAATTGTGGTTGACGATGCCAGCACCGACGCCTCCGTCAAACTGCTGCAGGAAAAATTTCCGGGCATCCGGGCCATCGTTCATCAGCACAACCGGGGATTCGGCCAGGCATGCTGGTCCGGAGCCCGGGCGGCCGAGCATCCGATTTTAATTTTCTTAAATTCGGATGTCAAAGTCGCTCCGGATTTTATCAGCCCCCTGGTAGAATGTCTGGAAGACCCGACGGCTTTTGCCGCATCGCCGCTGGTTTTTGACGAACAAGGCAACCTGAGCAATGTGACCATCAGCATCCCTTACTTTCGGCGCGGCAAGATTCGCTATCGATCATTTGCACCGCAACTGCTGTTGAACAATACCGCACCATTGCCAAACCCCTGGTATACTTTATTTCCGATCGGGGCCGCGTTTGCGGTTGACCGGGCACGTTTTTTAGCGTTGCAGGGTTTTGATGATTTGTTCAATCCGTTTTATTATGAAGATACGGATCTCGGGTTTCGTGCCTGGCGGCGGGGCTGGAAATGCATCGTGGTACCGGCTGCCCGGGTAACCCATTACCATACCGGCACCATCGGACGTTCATTTAAGAAGTTTAAAGTCAGCGCCATTCGCAAGCGCAACCGGCTTTGGTACCTGTGGAAAAATCTGACAACTGCCCGATTGCTGCGGCAGCACCTCGTATTTCAGCTGTTGAGGATCTGCTATCGGCCTTTTTGTCTGGATTGGATGGTTCTGGTTGCAACCGTTCTTGCAATTCCGGGTTTCAGTGCCGCCATGGGAAGGCGGCGTGAAGAGCAGCAGTGCATCGTCAATTCCGAGGAGCAAATATTTCAGATGATCAGTTCGGCCAACCAGGCGAACCGAGGGGTGATCGAAAAAACCGGTTCATCCTGAACGCGATCCCACCCACCAAGGCAGAAAGAGTGCTGGTTATGTAGTGATGCAATGGGTAGGTGTCTGGTGTCAGGTTTCGGGTGTCAGGAAGGCAAATCATTAAATTCTGAAACCTGAACACTGACACCTGAAACCTTCATTTGAGTACAAATTCCGGTAAAAGGAAGAATATTTGAACGTTTTTATCGTCGCCAAATCCAAGCGGCACACCCGCATTTATTATTATTTCAAAAAGGCCTTCCAACGGCAGGGACATTCGGCACACTGGATCAAGTACCTGAAGCTGAAATCCTATCTGGGGGAGCGGGCGGCCACGGCTTTCGTCGACGGGCTGATGCGCATGGCCGGACCGGACCTGCTTTTTTTTCACGGTCGTGATATATCCGATGAACTCCTGCTGAGGGCTAAAAAGCGAATGCCGGTGGTAATGTATTATGATGATTGCATCAAAGGTTCGAGCCGCAGTTTTGAAGAAGTTATCAAACAGGGTCGGCAAGCTGATATCATGTACCTGACCAACCGGGGTGAAGTCGCGCAGTACCGCGAACGCGGCGTCAATGCCAGATTTATAACCGGCGGCTGCGATCCGGCGGCCCATCGCATGGTTGCCGGCCCGGACCGATCGTATCAAAGTGATGTGGCCTTCATCGGAAGACCCAACACCCCTGAGCGGGCCGAGTGCATGCATGTGCTGGCCAAAAAATTTGATCTGAAACTGTGGGGATCGGGCTGGCAGAAATATGGACTGAGCGCTGCGGCCACCGATGTTTACGCATCCGAATACCGCCAAATTTGTGCCGGGGCCAAGATCATGCTGGGCTGGAACATTGACCCCAGCATCGATCTTTATTTTTCCAATCGCACCTGGTACACGCTGGGTTGCGGCGGATTTCTGCTGACCGCCTATACGCCCAACCTGGAGGAGATTTTCGAGCGCGGCAAAGAGCTGGACTGGTTTGAGTCCGTGGAGGAGTGCTGTGACAAGATCGAATACTATCTGCAGCATGACGACGAGCGCCGGAAAATCGCCAGAGCCGGCTATCAACTGGCCCACCATGATTACAGCTATGACAAGATGGTAAACAGGATCATCGAAGACGTACGACAGGAAGGTTTAAGGCTGAAGGCATAAGGCTCAAGGCTAAAGGCTCAAAGCTCAAAGCATAATGATATCGCTAAATAAAAAATGAAAATCCTGCACATCAACACCGAGCGCACCTGGCGGGGTGGGGAGCAGCAAACCCTGAATCTGGTGGTCGGTCTCAAGGAACGCCGCCTCGACTGTCATCTGGTCTGCCAGGCCGGCTGCCCGCTGGAAGCGAACGCGGACCGGGCCGGGGTAGACGTTATTCCAATTACTATGCGCGGAGAAATCGACCTGGCGGCCGCCTTTCGAATTCGCGGGCTGATCAAACGATACCACTGTGATATCGTTCACTCCCACACGTCTCACGCGCATTCACTGGCCTTTCTGGCATCCATCGGCACCGGCGTGACGCGCCTGGTCACCCGGCGGGTGGATTTTTCCATTTTTCGCCACAGTTTTCTGAAACTCAGCGGCCTCAAGTATCGCTTGATGGCCGATTATTACATTGCCATCTCACATAAAATCAAAGACGTGCTGGTCCATGACGGGATTGCCGACCGGCGTATTTTTGTGGTCCACAGCGGCATCGACCCGCAAAGATTCAAGCAGGCCTCCGGTGATCATTTGTTGTCCGAGTTTGATATAGGAGAAAACCAACAGGTGGTCATCAATGTCGCCCACCTGGCGGGACATAAGGGACAAAAATATCTGGTGCGGGCGATTCCACAGGTTCTAACCAAATTGCCCGACACCCGGTTTTTTATCGTCGGTCAAGGCGAATTAATGGATGAGCTGAAACGGACGGCTTCAGCGTTGGGATTAAAGCGGGAGCTTGTCTTTACCGGCTTTCGCAACGATGTGGCCGATTTTTACCGGATTGCCGATCTTTTCGTGATGAGCAGTGTGCAGGAAGGTCTCGGGACTGCCGTGCTGGATGCGCTGGCCCTGGCCAAACCGGTTGTCGCAACCGATACCGGTGGTCTTCCCGAAATTATCCAGGACGGCAAAACCGGCCGCCTGGTGGCGCCGGCCGATCCTGCGGCATTGGCCGAAGGAATCGTTGAGATGCTCACCCGGGCGGAAGCCGCAAAAGCAATGGCCGAAGCGGGGCGGGCCATGGTACAAAATAATTTTTCGACTGATGCCATGGTTGAAAATAACATCAAGGTATACGAAAAAGTGTTGGCACATGGATAAACCGGTTAAAATATCTGCTGTTATCATCACCTACAATGAAGAGCAGAATATCGGCCGCTGCCTGGATTCGGTCAGGGAAGTGGCGGATGAAATCGTGGTGGTGGACTCCTATTCAACCGATAAAACCAAAGAGATTTGCAGCGGCATGAACGTCAAGTTTGTGCAGCATCCGTTTAAAGGACACATTGAGCAGAAAAATTATGCCGTTTCCTGTGCCGGCTACGGACATGTCCTGTCACTGGACGCAGATGAGGTCCTGTCGGAAAAATTGAAGCAGTCCATTTTAGCGGCCAAGCAAAACTGGCGATTCGATGGCTACGCCTTTAACCGACTGACAAACTATTGCGGCAAATGGATACGGCACAGCGGCTGGTATCCGGACACCAAACTGCGATTGTGGGACAGCAGCAAAGGGCGCTGGGGCGGGGTCAACCCCCACGATCGGGTCATGATGGATGAGCAAAGCCGCGTCTGTCATATTGCCGGAGATCTGCATCACTATACCTATCACACCATCAAAGATCATATCGACCAGATCAACCGCTTTTCTGAAATAGCCGCGCGGGCAGCCTATGCCAATGGTCGAGATGCCAACCTGTTGCTGGATATTGTCCTGAATCCCCTGCTGACTTTTTTTAAAAAGTATTTCCTCAAATTAGGCATCCTCGACGGTTATCCAGGTTTTATGATTGCCATTCACACAGCCTACGGCAAATTTCTCAAATACATCAAGTTGAGAGAGTTGCATAAGTCAGAGGTGAAAAGGACATTTCCGAATGGAAACTAATACATGAATTTTTAGCCATAGCTGGACAACCCGGTGAATGCCTAAAGTGCCTAAAATGTCTAAAATGCCTAAAATTATGGTGTCGCTGCGCTCGGTCGTTTTAATAAAAGGGTCATGTCTGGTATATGCAAAACCAGAAATTTAAAAGTTAAGATAAAATACTTATGATTAATTTTTTATAAAATCGATAGCATACCTCAATTTTAGGCATTTTAGGCAATTTGAAATTTTAGGCAATTGTTTTTGCTGTTTTCTCAAACAGCAGCGCTTCAATTTGGCGGCTGGCGTGGGCGGTGCCGCCGCGGCGCATCTCAAAGAATCGATGCGCCGCTTCGACTACTGCCGCGCGGGGTCGGGGGGCATCCATATCCTGCAGAATATATGCCGCAGCCTGTCTCCAATCGACGGCCACCCTGAGCAAACCGGCATCGATTATATCCCGGCCGACCCAGGCAAAATTTTCCCACGAAGACCCAATGACCGGTATCACGCCGCTGATCAGCGATTCTAGAAAATTCTGGCCTCCCAGCGGAGCCAGACTGCCGCCGACAAAGGCGGATTGCGCCAGGCGATAGGCCGGCATTAACTCACCGAAAGTGTCCCAGACGATAATGGTGCCGGCCGGTACCGGATCCGCAACTGCCGACCGCAAAACCCAACGCAATCCCAATCGAGTTAACGCATTCTGCCAGAATTGTATACGCTGTATGTGCCGTGGGAATAAGCCTATGACGGTCCGGGGTTGATGGCCGGCAATGTGATGAAGCATTTGTTTGACTTGGGATTCTTCCTCTTGCCGTACCGATGCCAAGACCACGAACGGAAGGCCGGCCGGTATAATAGATTCCAGCTTGCGATGATCATCGTTGATAGATTTTGCAGGAGCCATTCGATCAAATTTTATGTTGGCCATGACTTCAACGCAATCCGGTCCGAACAGCGTCCCGAATCGATCGGCATCGGCTGGAGATATCGCCAGAACTTTGTCCGGCCTGAGATTTTGCCAGATCGAAGGCCAGAGATGGTATCTTTGAAGGCTTTTATCGGTAATTCTGCCGTTGACAATGATGCTCTTGCGGCCTTGTGCTTTCAGGGCCAGTAAAAGTCCCGGCCAGATTTCCGCTTCCAGCAAAACAGTCAATTTCGGCCGGATGGCAGCCACAGCCGCTGCCATAATCTTTGGTTTGTCAAAAGGAAAATAGCGCACCGCCGTCTTAATCCGATTTTTGTCGCGAACGAGTTCCGGCAGTGTCTGATTGAGAATATCAATTCCCTGGCTCGTGTTGGAGGTCAGTAAAATTTGAATAGGCTGTTCTACCCGGAGGCTTTTCAGAATTTCCAATGCCAAGAAGGATTCGCCGACCGAAGAGGCCTGAATCCAGAGATCTGCCGCCCCCGGCGACCGGTCCTTTAGTGCACGCTGATGGTAGCCTTCAGCCAGACTATGATTCAATCTGAGCCAGGGCAAGGCGATCCGCCAGCTAAAATCGTAGAGTCCAAAAGCGGTTTTATGGAAAAAGTTGATTGACATTAGCGTCCAAATAGCCTTTGTTTTTTTAGGTAAAATATACTTTAATAGACGAATAGTATTGAAAAGCGGTCTGTGTGTCAAATCATTCAATTGTGGATTGGGCAACAATCTTGTTTGCGGCCCATCAGGGATTCGCGACATTGACAGCTTGGTGGTTGTCTGTTACTCGTTAAGCGTTTTTTTCTGTATGGTCGTTCCCACAGGAATCAAGAATAACGGGAAAATCGATATTTAACGCAACCATCACAGTCGGCAGCAATATGAGAAATTCAAAAACGATTCGACATATGAAGCTTGCTATTGCGTTGGGACGCATCATTGGAACGCTGGCCTATCTGATCGATATACCACACAGACGTATCGTCAGAACGAATTTGAGGCTGGCTTTTCCGGAATGGCCAGCGCAAAAAATCCGCCAGACCTCCAAACTCGTATTTCAACATTTGGGTGCTGTTTTGGTGGAGATTTGTCAGTTGGCGACCTACTCGAAAGCGGATGTTTTGGCAAGAGTGCGGGTTGTCGGTGAGGAACGCTGGCGGCGGGCACTGGCTAGAAATCAGGGCTTAATTCTTGTTTCGGCTCACCTGGGAAATTGGGAATTCGGGACCCAATACACAGCCTGCTTTATGCAGCAATCCACCCTGGGTGTCGTAAAACAGATTCGTTTTAAACCGCTTAATCAATGGGTGCACAACCTGCGAACAAGGTTCGGCATTACCACTATCTATAGAAAGGGCGCACTGCCGGAGATGCGCCAGGCGCTGCGGCGCAACCAAAATGTCGGTTTGCTGGTCGATCAGAGCAGACGTAAAGACGGCGTTGATGTCATTTTTTTCGGTCACCGGGTCCCGGCAACACCGGCGGCTGCTTTTCTGGGCCTGCGCTGCAAAAGTCCGATTTTGCCGATTTTCTGTATCCGGGAAGCCTCCGGGCAATTGACCGTTCATGTCGATGAGCCCCTTGACCTCAAATGGTCCGGCGATCTGCGCGCCGATGTCCGGGCCAATACCCAACTGATTACCGATGCGGTGGAGCGCATGATTCGCAAATACCCCGAACAGTGGTTCTGGGTTCATAAGCGCTGGAAGAAATATTACCCTCACCTGTACCCGGAGTATCAATTGCGGCGGCAGCGATACAAAGCAAAAGAGGCCAGGCGCGAGCAGCGGAGGGCAGGATGAGACGAAAAGCAGGTTTCAGGTTTCAGGTGTCAGGAGGAGGCCGCTAGTAATTCGGAAGTGGGAATGCGGAATATGGAAAAAAAGAAAGGTGCAAGGCATAAGGCTCACGACGCACGGCAAAGCGGCATTAAACCAGTGAAAAATTCAGCTTCTCCATTTCCGAATTCTTTCTTCCGACTTCTGATTTCTGCATTCCGCATTCCGACTTCACTAACCTCTGACACCTGAAACCCGAAACCTTTTTCAGGGTCCAAAACGCTTATGTCTAATCTTAAAATATTACACCTTCTCAGCAACTGGAAATGGACTGAAATATCCGAACCCGCGGTGGATTTGGCATTGGCCCAAAAGAGACTGGGTGCGGAAATTGAATTTGTGTGTGGACGCGGCCCGCACGATCGATCAAAACGCCGTGTTGACTACCATGCCCGCCTCAAACAACTGGACTCGATTCACGTGCTGGCAATGCCCAAGCATTTCAGGGTTGTTCCCGCGTATAGCGATCGTGCGAATTTACGGTCAATCCTGAAACGATTTCAACCGGATATCATCCATTGTCATAAAAGCAATGCCCACCTGATGGGATTTTTGAGCAGAGGCATTTCAAAGCCCCCGGCAATTGTCAGAAGCTGTTATGACCCCGACGGTCTGCCGCATGATTTTAGATCCAGGTTATTGCTTAAATTCGGTACCGAGGGAATGGTGGTCATCAATGAAAAAAGCAGGCAATTGGCCATTGCCCGCAACGGATTATCGCCTGAAGCCATGCAGGTGATTGAACCCGGTATCGATCTGGATCGATTCTCCCCGCAGCGTAAGATCTCAGAAGATCCGCTGCGCTTTGGGTTAAAGCCGGATGCGTTTGTGATCGGGGTTGTCAGCCGCATCAGAGAGGCCCGTCGTCTGGACATTTCCTTGAAAACCATCCAGGCCCTTGCCGGGGCGCATCCTCAATTGCAGCTGCTGCTGGTCGGACGGGGACGCGACGGGGCGGTGGAAAGGGTGGTGGAAGTGCCGGCGCGGGAAATGGACATTTTGGATCGAGTCGTTTTGGCCGGATACTGCGATGGCGATCGTCTCGTGGCAGCATACCGGGCCATGGATGTGCTGGTCTATCCCAGTCCCGGATCGGATAAATCGTGCCGGACGGTGCGTGAAGCCATGGCAGCCGGCATACCGGTCATCGCCCCCGCTACCGGTTTTTTGCCTGAACTCATCAAGGACCAGGTTAGTGGACGTTTGATGGATCCGTCAGGGGAGAATCTGGCTGAAATCATGGAGGAGCTTATTCAGGATCCAAAGACACTGCGCGATCTGGCACACCGAGCTTTAAAAACAGCCATCCAAAGATTTTCGCCGATGCTTCAGGCCGAAAGGACGCTGAATTTTTACCAAAAGTTGCTAAAAAGTTTAAAGGAATAAATTGTGCTGGGATGCCGGCAAGCCCGAAGGCCGGGAAGCTCAAATGGCAGAGAATTGGCGAAAATAATTTTCCTCCAGCCTTATAGCTTCCTGGCTTGCCAGCTCAATATCAAAATTGAGTCGAACGATGAGTATGAATATATCCTGATTCTGGAATTAGCAAAAAGGATGATATGATCCGAGTTGAAAAAGTTGACTGTGCGAATTTCATGGGTATCCATGATATTCTTGCAGAAACCTGGGGCACCGGCAGTGAAGAGAAAGGCCGAAAAATCTTTGGATATCAGTGGGAGCGGGATGAAACCCATTGCGGCCTGATTTTAATGGACGGCGACCGAACCGTCGGATTTCTCGGGATGATTTTTAGCCGCAGACGGATCAATGGTCAGGTTGAAAAATTTTGCAACCTGACTTCCTGGTATGTGCACGAGGATTATCGCAGCCGGGCGATATCGATGATTTTACCCCTGCGCGGTATGAAAGATTATACCATCACGGATCTGACCCCCGCCAAAAACGTATACAAAATCCAAAATAAACTGGGTTTTAAGGACCTGGACGCCGCCGGCCGTCTGCTGCTGCCTTTTGGTCGCCGACTGTTTCAGCCCAAACATTTTGCCGCAAACCTGACCCATGACCCGGCGGCGATCGAGCAAAAGCTTGACGGTCAGAATCTAAAAATTTTTCGTGACCATCAACTCTGGGACTGTTTTCATTTTCTGCTGACCGACCGGAATCGATACTGCTACATTATTTATACCAAGCTGCGAAGAACACGCATCCCATACGCCCATCTGCATTATATCAGCGATCCGGATCTGTTTGCGCTTGCCTACCGCGAGATCCGCCGGTCAATCCTTTCTGAGGCCGGGGGCTATTTTCTTCTGATTGACTCAAGATTGGTCAAAAATATGAAACTGCCTGTCAGTATTTGTTTACCCTACCGGGCGCCCAAACAGTATCTGTCGAAAACGCTTAAGCCCGAACAAATTGATAATTTATACTCCGAGCTGGTGATGCTCAACCTGCGCACCCATCCCCGGCTGAAGTATTTGATCCGGAACATGTGTCGCCGGATATTCGGTTATTGACACCCATACGCTTTTTTGCGATACTTAGCCTTACAAAAAGCAAATTCCCATTTTTGTAGGCAGGGTCATGAAAAGGCTATCTTTTTTAATATGCATGACGTTGATTTCTGCTGCGACATTTCTCCCACCCGCCAACGCGGCAACGATATCCCTTGTTCCTCAATCACCTGCGGTTTTCGTGGGCGATCTGATAAGCATCGATCTGATGTTCGACTCGGCTGATCCTATATATAGAGGCTCATTAGACATCACCTATCCTTCTGATTTGGTAAACTTTGAATATTTTGATCTGAATCGAAATGCAGTGGACGGCTCATTGTCATTTTTGCCGAATTCATCGACTCCCGGGATACTCAATAACTTTTCGTTTGCGATGCGATCTGATTCCGGTCCGCAATCAGAAAGACTGGCCACGATTTTTTTTAATGCCTGAAGTAGTGCCGGCCTTGCTGACTTTCAGGTTTTTCTTGAAACCCAATCAATTGGTCCGGCGTGGATTTGGGGCCAAACAGGGGATCAGAGGGAATCACAACCTATCTCGGCTGCTGATTTAGCGGACTTCAACTTGATTGGTGCTTTCGTTGAAATCCAAGCTATTCCAATCCCTTCAACACTGATGCTATTTGGGGGAGGATTGTTGAGCCTGATTGTTTTGCGGCGACACGCAGAACACCGGCGGGCTTCCCCACGAACAGCTTAATCTTTTGAGCAGTTGCGCACACGTTATGAAAGGTGCACCCGTGGCGCACTGTATTGAGACGATCCCACTTCGGACTTCATCCATCTGGCGTTTGTCATATTTACTCGGTTCCCTTTCCCGCCGACCGCAACCCGGGAATCAGATAGTACTTGCCGAGTTTAAACAGGGTTGCGCGACGACTCCAGGTGACACGGGGTATGCGCAGCAGGTCGATGTTGGTGGCGGTGAGTTTTTTTTTGCGGGTGGTAAAGGCCATCTGATAGCCGGCTTCATGAACCTGCTGGATTACTGCGGCCGATGTATTGCCCCAGGGATAGGCTAAATAGGGGACTTCCACGTCAAAAGTTTCTTCCAGCAACACTTTGGCATCGTGCAATTCTTGCCATAGTTTCGCGCCATCGATTTTAGTGAAATTGACATGGTCATAACCGTGGGCGCCAATTTCAACCAGGCCGGTATCCAACAGGGTCCTTAATTGCGCGAGATCTAAATGACGGCGAGCGGGCGCCAAGGTTCGGGTTGAAAAATGGCTCTCGCGGCCGATAAGACCGGCAATAACAAATATGGTAATGGGTATGGCCTGCTGTTGGAGTTGGGGAAACACATGATCGGCAATGGATATGAGGGCATCGTCGAAGGTCAACACCGCCGATCGTTTGGGGATCTCTTTCTGACCCAGCAGCCACTTCCGCAGGTCGCGCATGGGGATAAACCGAACCCCGAAGCGCTTTAGCCACCTCAGCTGGCGCAAAAATGTGTTCAGGTCAACCGTGCCCCGCTGCTCTTCACCGGCGGGCAACGGAACCACATTATGACAGGTGTAGATGACACAGCTCATAAGCTAACCTTGTGCCGTGATTAAACCTGCGCGCGTAAAATCAGCGAACCGAAAAATATCGAAGCATGGAATCGCTGTGCTCAGTCTTTATTATAAAATAGAAAGAATACATTCCTTCGATCCGCCTGCGGCGGAAAATTCAGTATTCGGCATTCGATATTCGCTTTTTTATTCCTTCAACCCTGAACCTTTGAACCCAGAACCCTGAACGCCCTGATCACAACTTGCGCAGGCCGTTTTGGCAGACGACGTCGGGATCCGGCCATTTAAAATAGGGATGCTCAGTTTGCTCGATTATCTGCGGGACCGTCCGCCACTTTTGGACCGGGTGGTATAAATGATAGGCGCGGGCTTTTGTCTGCAATGGTATTGCGCGGTAGGATCCCTTGACCAGGCGGTTGCGCAGGTCGGAGTCGCTTTTGTTGTAGCCGGCATAATTTTCGTCATAGCCGTTAATTTTTTTAAAGACGTCATGGTTGACGGCACAATTACCGCCCCAGATCTTGGGCTTTCTGAACTTTAGCGCGATGTAAAGCCGGCTTTTCCAGTAGCGTTTAAAATTTCTCCTGGCAGAACCTTTCTTCAGATTTTTCGATTGGGCGGCCCGGGACCAGAAGTTGTGCTGTGTAAACGATTGATGGTCTTGCAGCACAGATTCTGAAAGTTGCTGGTTCAGATAGTAGACGCCGCCGAGGTAAAAGGCATCATGTGCGAAATGGGCGGCATAGGTGGAAAGAAGGTTTGGCGCCGGTATGCAATCGCTGTCCAGAAAAATAAGGATATCGCCGTCGGCCAGGCGGCTTCCTTCATTGAGAATAAACGCCCGCCGGTAGTTTTGGTGCTCATGCCGGCAGTGCCGGATCTCCAACCCCCTGCTGACCGAGCGGGCTGCTGCAATCACATCCGCTGTGTGATCGGTTGAGCCGTCATCGGCAACGATAATTTGCCATTTGCCGTCATAATCCTGCGCTGAGAGGCAGGCCAGGCTTATCCGCAAATAGTCGGCCCGATTATAGGTCGCCACGACGGCCGATATTGCCGGAAGTTTCAATCCGCTGTCGTTCATATTGCGTGCGTCATTCTGATAGCTAAAAGTGGCGGTTCCAGGTTTGGGACTTCGCCCGGCGGGCTTCCGACTTCGCTCTTCGAGCTTCCGACTTCGCTCTTCGAGCTTCCGACTTCGCTCTTCGAGCTACGACGGGACAAGACGACGGGACAAGACGACGGGACAAGTCGACCCCACAAGCAGGGCTCAAAGATTGGAACCGAATTTTCTTAACCCGGAACCTGCCGGAGGCAGGCAAGCGTTGAACCCCTGCCCAGACCTGAATCAGATGTGAATGCCTTTTTTCCAACGGTCACAGCGGTTTAACGTCATCCAAGCGTATTCAAAGCAGTCGCGCCAGAGCAGGCCTGATCCAAGCAACGGTTATTTGGATTTAGCCTTGACCTCTAACAATCTTTGCCGTAATTTGCAAGCCTTATAAGTAACTGAAAAAGAAAAGTAAATAATACTAAACAGCTCCGTCTAGGGTGGGTTATGTTCGAATAGATCCATTTTTAAAAATGAATCAGGAATTTTGTGCTTGATATCCTCTAATATCTGCAATAAGTAAAGGTATCCTTTAATTACTCCGCCCTGAAAAATAACCGTACCAGGTGTGGATGAAACATATTTCTTTTTTAAACCTGAAAAAAATAATTCGAAACAAACAATAGATTTTGGGAGATGGTTATGGCAATTAGTCAGGAGCTGTTGGATATTTTGGCCTGTCCCAAGTGTAAGGGAGACATACATTTGAACGATAA
>Ga0210062_1000112_pt1 | contig 23272 bp, 17 predicted proteins | sample Muzzi_CordA_D2_FD_185528 | JGI IMG/M metagenome (GOLD analysis project Ga0210062, IMG submission 185528) | Wetland microbial communities from San Francisco Bay, California, USA, that impact long-term carbon sequestration - Muzzi_CordA_D2 (SPAdes) | ecosystem: Environmental > Aquatic > Marine >...
TGGGCGATGCCAGCATCTGCTCCATGAGGCCGGCCAGCCGGTCGGGGTCAAGATCCTCGCCGTCGATCACCTGCAAGACACCCGCTTCGGCCAGGCGCCCGGCCCGCAGGCGTTGCTCTCGATTCTGGGGAAACGGCCACACCAGGGCCGGCACCCCGCTTGCCAGGATATTCATGGTCGTATTGTAGCCGCCCATACTGACCGAAAGATCGGCAGCTGCCAGATAGGACAGGAAGTCCGGGGTAAACCTCTCAATTTGCACATTCTGGCCGGCCACTTTTTTTAGGCGGTCTAAATCTCCGCATTCCAGAAATGGCCCGCTAAAAACCTTCAGACGGCACGGTTTTGAGGCGTTTAACTGATCAAATGCCCGGACCACGGCTTCCAAAAGCGGGCCGCCCACATTTCCCCCGCCCGCGCTGGCAATGATCAAAAACTCATCGGCTCCGATTTTCAGTTGTTGACGAATTTTTGGTCCGGCATCCGGTTTGGGTCGGGGGGCGATGTAGCCGGTGTAAACCACGGGGATTTCAATCTCATCGAACTGATCGAAGGTTTCGTCAAGCTGCGCCAGGAAGGGATCGGCATGCACCAGCACCGCATCGAAATAGCGGTTGAGGGTCTTGACCGCCCTGGCTTCGTGTTTGGCCGAGTCTTCCTTTTCGACGAGGATATCGCGCACACTGCAGACGACCCGGCAGGCAGGCAGTCTTTCGGCGCCGATCCCCTGTAAAACCGGATCGAGTTCAAAACGAAAGCCTTTGCGTCCGAAGGGATAAAGCTCGACCAGAAAAACATCCGGCTCTTCATTTTTAAAAAGGTCAAACAACCGCTTTTGCCGCTGTTCTTTGATCTGATCCAGAGTAGTATTTTTTTGGGAACTGTAAAGCCCTTTAAATTCCCGGTTCATCTGAAGATCGGGAAGACGAATATGCCGGACATGACCCGGCAAATCGGAGTCCACCTGCGGACCGCCGGTCACCATAATCACGTCGTGACCGCAAAGCGCCCGGCAAATTTCGAGGCTGCGAAACAGGTGGCCGATTCCCAGAACATGCTGGCAGTATTGAATAATTTTCATTTGATTACATTTGTCTGAGATAACGCAAATGGCTTAAAAGAACCGACACGGGATCCTGATTACCCGCAGGCAACAAACTGACCGTCTGATCGGTGGCGACTCGCGGCAAACGGGGTTTATGGATGGCAAGCCCGGGATGCGCCTTGTGCAAAAAGTCGCAAAGGATTTCACCGGCCATTTTGGCGGCGGCATACTCCCCCATATCCAAAGGAAGTTCCTCAATCGCGACTGAGGATGGATAGAAAACCTTCTGCAAGCCGTTTGTTGGGTCCGCTAAGGCTTGAACCGTCCGAAGAAACCCGGTGACATAATACTCATTAAAGGATGCAAAGCGCTGCGGCGAAAACCGGCCTTTGGCTGCTCCAAAAATATGCGGTGTGGCGAAATAATACAAATACAGCGGCCTGAAACGATTGGTAATCATTGCCGCCAGCCCTTGGGATGGTTCCAGCACATTCAGCGAGAAACAATCCGCATTGGCTCCGTTTGAAACAATTTCTTCAACAATACCCCGGGCATCCTGTTCTCCGCGATAATATGTCAGAATGACGTCAGCACCGCCGGCAGCCAGAAGCTTGGCAGTGACTTCCCCTAAACCCCGGGATCCGCCAACAATCAACGCCTGTTGGGCTGAAAATTCTTCAGATTCAACCTGTCGTTGGATGTCTGTAAAGGCGGCCTGCTTTTGGGGTAAGGGTCGCAGGAAGGCTTTTACCTGTCCGTTCATCCCCGGGGCCGCAACCTCCATTGAGACCAGGGCCAATCGTTGGTTGTAGTCCGCGACATGGTAATTCAGATTCGAGCCTTGGGCGTTGTCCGAAAAAAATGACAGATTGAGGCTTGAATAAATGGAGTGGGTCCCCGGACATTCCATTCCGATAAGACGTGTCGTCGCCAGTAGAGCAGCAAGCTGCATCGGAGGCAGAATCCGGCTGAGATTGGGGAAAAGTCTGCCGGCCAGATCACCGTTAAAGAACAAAGTGAGCTGACCCGATGCGGCGGCCAGCTCCGCTAAAGATATTTCCCGGCCTTGTTGCGGATCCGAAGTCATATCAGGAAGCATACCCTTCCGGAAGTGCTGTAACGGGCTCCAGGTAATTTCTAGCCATGATGCAGGCACGTCGTCCGCCTCCAGTTGGATTGCGACGCGATTCTCATCCTGCCGGGTAACCAGGCAGTGGACTGTCTGTCCGACTCCGATTCCCGCCAGAAAACTGGCTTTGACTGACCACAATTCCAAAGATTTCGTGCAGGACTTCAGATGGTGATCCAGGCTCCATAACAGGGCATGCAAACCGTGCACGACCTGGCGCCCAAACAGCAGACGCCTGGCGAGCACAGGATCCAAGTGCAACGGGTTATAATCACCGGAGAGTTTGGCGAAGTCAATTTGATCCTCGGATGTAAATTTACGCTGTGTCATAGTTCGTTAGGCGGATAAAGGCGCCCGCATCGGCAATTTTTTTCAATTTTGTCGAGTGCATTTGCATATCAAAGTTTTACTGTATTCAGATTCTAAAAAAGTTTCGTCTCCGATCTAACTGGCCGTCCGAGAATATAATCTTCGGCGGCCAGCTGTTTGGCTGACACCTGACACCTGACACCTGAAACCTGAAACCCTTAGCTTCCTACAAGCTCAATATGCTCCGGCACAGGAAAAGCCTGCTCTTCCTCCCGGACAAAACAGTCCCCCTCCTGTCGAAATTGTGGAGACAGGTTTTTAAAAAATTCCAAGCACGGTCTATTCTTGGGCGTGGGAATATACCGGGCGTACACATTTTTTATTCCCAGTGTCTGTGCATGGTGAGTCGCAGTGGCAATCATCGTTTCTTCTATTTTTCGTCCCATAACCCGACAGCTTAGAATAAAATCAACTATTTGAGCGCTTTGATCATGAATTTCCAGACTGACGATACCCGTTAGACCGGCGTCCCCAAATTTATCAGAGGCGCGCAGGGTCCAGAGCCTGCAATGTTCCTGTTCGGCCCAGGCCATAAGTTCGGCTTCAGACATACGTCGGGTGGACAGGTTCATTTGATTGGTTTTGTTCAGCAGCTGCGCGGCCCGTTGCAAATTTGCCAAACGGAGTTCTTCAATTTGAACTTGTATATTTAAGCGGGTTAACCATTCCTCCAATGAAGAAACAGTTTTTTTAAATTCCTGGCGTTTATTTTCCGTGAGATACATTGTGGTCCGGTCCCGGTCCTCCCGGCTGAGAGAAAGCATTTCAAAACACCTCAGACCGAACAGGGTCGCAGGATAGAGCAGTGGATCCTCCGGCCAATCAGGCACCAACACCTCCGGCAGGCTCTCTTTAACCCGTGCCCGCTCAGCAGGATTGTCGTCAATAAACACCGCTGACTGGAGCCCCAGATTCATTTCGGTCATCAAGTCGATGATATTTTGAGCTTTATCCTGCCAGTTAATTCGCCAGCCGGCAAAATCGTTCAGTTTGAGCACCATTTCAGGGTGATTTCTGATCGCTTGCAGCGCGACCTGCTCCTCATTTTTACTGACAATTGCCAGCAGAATCCCTCGGTTCTTTATTGATTTCAAGGCGCGTTGAAAATCTGCATAGGCCTCCCCGATGTGGTGATGCCCTCCCAGGACAAGATTTTCCCACCCCGCATCACCGACGATGCCGCCCCACAGCGTATCATCCAGATCGACGATGACCAATTTGCGTGCGTACCCGAGCATTCCGCCCAGGGCGGCTTTGATGTCCCGGACGGCCGCCTTGAAGACCTCGTTGTCGAATGGAATTTTTGCCAGATACCAAAGTTTAGGGCTGAAGGCCTGCGCCCCTGCCTGCGCGATCCAGTCGTGGGTATTGAGAACATAGATATTGGTAGCTTTTTCCAGATTTTCAGCCAGCCTGAGATTCATCCGCATGATGGTGTTCGTCAATCCGATTTCGGTCTGCATGTCCAGCATCCCGAAGAGGTTTCGGTAAGACGGCAGCACCCAGGACGGGATTAAAGCATACTTCACCCGCTCACCCAGGTTAACCAGCAGTGCACAATAATCATCGACCTGTTGCAGGATATTTTTTAGTGATACGGTTTCGTAATTGAGAAGCGCCTCAAAGGCAGAGACAACGGAATGGGGTCGGGTCCATATCACAGCAAAATCCGGTGTGTTTTGCCAACAGGGCAATTCCCGGTTTAAGAGGGTTGCGATCGGCTGCCCGAACGGGGCGCTAACCGGCTTGATTACGGGAAATTCCGGATCGTTGGCGAGATAGCCGGAGAAATTCTGCAGGTTAAAATCTGAGACAAGGACACATGTGCAGAGTTGCTTATTCATCATTATCTTCGTTCAGCCTCAGATGAATGTAGTCTGCCAGCGTACCCAGTGTATGGAATACCTGATCGACCTGAGATAATGTGCGATCATCGGTTAACACAATGGGCCGGCCGAGTTCTGCGGCTAACTTTTGTTCCGTCACCACAATCAGATTAATCAACCCTGCTGAATCCAATCTGCCGGAATCACCGGATAGCGGTGTCTCCAGGTCCTTTTTCAGGTGTTCATGGGTCGGTCGCAATTCGTTGAGCTCATCGATGACGCCGAACAGTATTTGCGCAATTTTAGTTTGCAATGCCACAGGTATTCTCAATTCTCAACTGAATAAAACTTTTAATAAAACGCCAGATCACCATCTCCGCCATGCAAGCGGTAATTTGACAAGGGTACATCCGCAAACGCTTTCGATAGAGAAAATCCTCTCGACCTTCTTTTGACAGACCAGCAGGGACAGCCAAGCTCCGATATACCCGAAATTAACTGGCCGTCAAACAGACTGAGAGTAGCCACATCCATAATCAGTGCGTGATGGAAAATTGCAGCAGTGACAGACGCGGCATGCCGGCTTTCGAAATAGGAATACACGACACCCATCCGATCATCACGCACCTTCAGCAGAAAAAAACCGATCATTTCATTTTGATGCTGAAAAACCTTGACGCCCAAATACAAAAATCTATCTGCGCGCGAGGAAAAATAATATTTTTTGCTGGCCGAATCCTTGAGCGGTGCCGATAATACCCAGGGATTATTCATTATCCAACTGAGGTCGGACTTTTCTTTGCGAGTCAAATCGAGTTGGTTATACCGTTTTATAAAACGGTCGGTTTCTTCATCAATGGTCGCAATATATTCGAAGCTCAGCTGTTGACTCCGGTTCGTCTTCCTTTGCCAGAAAAAACTTCTAAGATTCACAATTTCATCCAGCAGGGCTTCGATGATTTTGAAAATTCCCCGAAATATCCTCATCGCCGGAAATTTGCGGAGGATAATTCGGGTAATCTTCAAACGCAACCGAATATCCAGCCCCTGTAATGGCTTTAGCGCCATAAATTTTTGAGAGGCATCCAGTGCTTTTCTGGCCTCCCTGGAGCTTCCAGAAACGCCGACGTACTGGTTATATTCGTTTAGGGCCGTAAAAAGAAGAATGGCACCAACTCCTGCGGTTGCATAAGAAGGATCAACCCACCAGCTCGTTAACCAGCCCAATTTGTAGATGTTGTCATTGACAAAAATATTATCGGGTAGAATCCCGAGATAGCCGATCACCCGTTTTTCCTGGTAAGCAACCAACAAAACAGGGTCATTCTCCTCGGCCCGTGGATTTCGAGAATATGACAGGGCTCGGTGTTTGGTGATCGGCAAGGTTTGAGCCAGCCAGAAATCCTCGAGCTCCAGCGCCGCCTTTAGATCGGCGACAGTAAATGTTTTAATTTCCATCGTGTCACGGTTGTAAACGAAATGTTTCCTGCATAATCTGCGCTGATTCGAGTTGTGTATCGCGCAAAGTTATTGTGTGTCAAGCTTCACGCATACACCATCTAATTTCGATTCGAAGAAGGCGGCCAAGATACCGGCCCGGTCTAAAAACTGCACAACATTGAGTTGCCGAGAGGTGTCCATTCCTCAAATAAACGCCTCGCTTCTGCGGGATAAGGCTCACAAATTGACTCGTCGTGGCTGGCTTAAATATCAACAAGGCTGTCGATATCTATCCTGCCGAGCACGTCGGTGTTTTTTCCGGGCCGGGCGGCAAAAAATTTATTAAACCCGAAAGCTTTTAGAATCAATATTAATTTTTCATGGTGCTCATTAAACGGGAAGCAGTACATATCCGGCGTAAACCCCAGATTGTCCATTACCCATTTTAGACACAACTCGGTGTCAGCTTTAACATAATTTTCCCATTCTGTACTGGATCTTCTTCTAAGTGACCCTTCCTGAAAATCGAAACCCTGAAAAGCAATTTTAGACCGGATGCTCAAGTCCCGCCTGGAAATTTCAGGTGAATTCTGAAACCGCGCCAGCTTCCATTTACTGGGGGGTTTTCTTTTACGCGAATGGGTACGGGTCAATATGACGTCATGCCAATGGCTATGGACACCAATCTGTACGTTAGGCTTAGTCGAAAGTTCCTGGATTTCTTCGGTTGTCATGAAGTGATCGAATTTATTTTCGATAAAGCATCGGTACATATATTTTTTCGGTTTTAAAGACGGAAGGTATTCACCGGCAAACATGCTTCGGGCCCGGCCGGGTCGTATAAATGAGGTCGTGATAAAAAAAGTCAATTTATCAGGATGATTTTTATACACCGGATAATAGTAGTACTGGGAAAACAGCCCGTCATCAAACGTCAGCCGGTATTGATCCAGGCTCAGATCAAAATATTCTTTGCGAATGTCATGAATCATCAGGTAGTGCATGTTAATTCTGCTTTATAAGGTTTGAATGATGCTGATTGAGTGCATTTATGTGAATTACCGGCTTAATGAAAGATGGAAAAATTCCAAGCACCAAAAACCAAATCTCAAACAAATTACAATACCCAAATTCAAAATTCCAAACAAATATTCCTTCATCGGTTGTGATCAACAGTGTCATCAATGGTAGACTTAGGGTGTGAAGCGATGCGATACATCGGTAGTCAATGTTTTGGTCATTGGATATTGGAATTTGAGATTTATTTGTAATTTGGTGCTTGAAATTTGAGATTTCTTATTAAACCTTCTAATAGCAAATGGCTTAAAGCGCGCCTTGTTGTTATCTTGCCCTCATAAAGCGACTAATCAGCACTAAGTTTGAGTGCATTTATTTTCTCTATTTGAAGCCCGCTGTTGCGGTAAACCAACCAGTGAAGCTGATAGGATTTCAGGATCGCCGGCTCGCCGGCCAAAAACTTGCGGCCGTAAAGGTGGTAAATCAGTGCTTTAACGACCCCTTCGTGGGTTACAACCAGTAGGATTTGGCCGGCGTAGCGTTCGGCAGCTTCCTGCAAGGCCTCCTGGCATCGGTTCAATACACGGTAACGAGATTCACCCCCGGGAGGACAAAAATCCCAGCCGGCCTTGATTTGTTGGTCCAGCATCTGAGGCGCTTCTGCTTCTAGCTGTCGGAGGGTCTTTGCCGCCCATTGGCCCCAATCCTGCTCTTTGAGCCGGGAATCGATCGTCAGAGGGACCTTCAAAGAAGCATTGATCCTTTCAGCAGTGGCCAGGGCACGGCCGGAATCGCTGGCCAGAATCCGGCTCCATGAAAATCGTTTTAAATCATGCCCCCAGGCTGCGGCCTGCCGTTGGCCTTGCTCCGACAACGGGGAGTCATTCTGACCCTGGATTCTTTTTTCCTGATTCCAAACAGTTTGAGCGTGACGAATCAATCCAAAGCGGGTGATTTTATATTGATCTTGCATTTTGTGAATAATTTTTTCCATCACGAAACCACAAAATTTAGAAAGCACGAAATTAATCTTATTTCTTTTTCGTGTTTTCGTGATTAATGTCTTTTTTTTGGTTCCGACTGGTTCTGCAAATTTTTTTTTCGACTTTTAACAATTGCTCTTAGCGATTGTTCAAGCTTCTGATAATTTTTATTTAAGTCATGAAATTCCCGGACATAAGATTTGGCAGCCAAACCCATCTGCTGTCTCAGATTTTTATCGAGCATCAGGCATTTGATGGCCTCCACAAACGGCTCGCGGGCGTACATGGGCACCAGCAATCCGGTCTGCCCATCCCGGACGGCTTCCGGAACCCCGGCATTGTTAAACGCAACCACCGGCAACCCACAGGATTGCGCTTCCAGAAAAACCATGCCCAATGATTCTCTGATACCGGGAAAAACAAATACATCGGCGGCACTGTAATAGCGATATAAATCCTCGCGCGGTATTTTCCCTAAAAACAACACGCGGCCGGTCACCTGCTCAGCGGCCATCTGCTGAAGTTTCGCGCGTTCTTTGCCATCTCCGGCGATGACCAGCTTAAAATTTAGCCCCTGCCGCATAAGCTCACCGCAGGCCCGAATCACCCAGCGGAGCCCTTCGGTTTTGACATCCGGCCTGAACATGGCGGCGGAAAAAAGTACCGGATCGTCCCCGACATTCCAAGTCCTGCGCAGCTGCTTTCGGGCATTTTCGTCAAAGGAAAATGCTTCCGGGATAATGCCCGGTGCCACATAGGTTACCCGATTTTCAGGCAACAGGCGTTTGAGGTTAAGCAGATCGACGGATTTGTTGGTAAAAACGTGACTGGCGGCGCAAAGTGTATTTTTATTGAGATAAAATCCCGCTTTGGCTGTCCACTGGCGCCGGCGCTTGGTGGAATATATGCCTTGAAATATGACATAAGGAATATTCAGTTTTCCGGCAACCACAGGACCCAGTAAATCCGGCGCTTTATAATAGCTGTGATAGGTGAACCACAAATCAACAGGCGTGTGAGAAAACTCATGGACAACTCGCCGTCTCTCCCGCAACAATTTAGGCCATAACCAGGGCTTCCAGTAAATCCAGCGGCATCGAAGGGTGCTGGCTGCGGCGACCTGGTGCCCTTGATTGACAAAGAAATCGAAGATACCCTTTGCGGTTACGAGATCACCGGAAGGATTGGCATGGTTTAATGGTTTAAAAGGAGCATAGTAGGAAATTTTCATACTGGACTTTCTATGTTTTTTTATACGAAAATTCCAAGCACCAAATACCAAATCTCAAACAATTTCCAATGACCCAAATTCAAAATCCCAAACAAAAAATCCATTTATAGTTGCGCCCAATGACGTGACCACTGACCGATCTGAGTTTACGATGCAATCAGATACAATAGGGGTAAATGTTTGGGGCATTGAATATTGGAATTTGAGATTTGTTTGGAATTTGATGCTTGCGATTTGGAATTTTATAGTCAATAGTCTGAAATCAGCAATCAAAAGTCCCCGTTCAATGCCCCTGGTCCTAATCTCTCTTGGCTGTAAATATCGGCCAGCTCTTGTATCAATCGCCGGTTGTCAAATTCCCCCACCACACGCTGTTTGCCCGCGGTAATGACCCGCTTTCTTAATTTTTCATCGGTCAGCATGCGCAGCATGCCCGCTGCCAGTTTATCCGGTTGGCCGGGAGGCACCAGCAGACCGGTTCTTTGATTTTCCACCAGCTCCGGTATACCCGATATGTCGGTCGCAACAACCGGCAGTCCCATGGCCATGCTCTCCATTAAAACGTTGGGGATGCCGTCCCGGTCGCCATTGGGAGCGACTTCACAGCCCAGAACAAAAATGTCGGCATTTTTATAGTGATCCAGGACCACCTGGTGGGGTTGGGTTCCCAGCAGCCGGGTCACGAATGCCAGATCCAGGTCTTTGATCAGAGACATAACTTTTTCACGGTCCTCCCCCCCGCCGATATGGGTATGCTGCAATGAAACCCCCTGATCGCATAAAATCCGCAGCGCTTTGTAAATCGTGGGCAAACCTTTTTTGGCAGTTAGACGCGCAACAGTCAGAATCTGATAGGGCGGGACGGGTATTTTCGGTATTTCATTTTTATCGCAAAAAAGCGTGATATCGATTCCATGATAGTTGCGATGGATCGGGGTTGCGTGTCCATCGCCAAGTTTACAAAGATGTTTTCGATTGTATTCCGTGCAGGTGACCACAAACCGTGCCAGGCCGATCTTTTCGCGAATTTGTCCGGGGTCCGAAGTATAGATGTCTTTGGCATGGGCCGTAAAGCTAAACGGTATACCGGTCAGTTGACTGGCGAACATGGCAACCGAGGTCGGAGAATGGGCAAAATGGGCATGCAGGTGCGCCACCCGGCGTTCAGGCAACAGACGGTGCACCAGATAGCCTGCTTGGAGCAGATGCTTTATGGTGGCGGAGTTTCGGGTTCTTAGAAATCGATGATAGGCCGTCTTCAGCGCGGCGCCATAGATGCCCGGTTTTTTGGCGGCCAGACACAGATTGTGGTACATCAACTGCGGCAGAGGCTTGATTAAAGTTTCAGGCAGATAGTCGACCGCTGCCTGTATTTTTTGGACACTGTTGTGGGTAAAATTTTCCCGCGGCCGGCGCATGGAAAACAGGTGAATTGCAAAATCGAGTTTTTCCAGCAGACGTATTTCATTGGAAATGAAAGTTTCGGAGATGCGGGGGTAACCTTTCAGGATCATCCCCAGAACAGGTCGGGTGGGATTGCTCATAACTTGCCGCACCTGAATTCAAGCAGGCGCTGTTTCATGGTTTCGATGCCGGTCAACCGGAAGCGGGAGATGGCTTCGTGATAGGGTTCGGGATTTTGCAGGAGGGCAACCAGTTTTTCGTGCAAAAGACCGGGGGAAAAATCATCCCAGGGGATGTAATCCACCAGATTTTGTCGATGAAACGCCCGGGCCCGAATAATTTGCTCTTGACGGGGAGTTTCCCGCGGGATGACGAGGCTGAGGGTTCCCTGACCCAGGATTTCACACAGGGTATTGTAGCCCCCCATACTGACAACGATATCGGCCGCCGCAAATATTTTTTCCATCTGGCGATAAAAATGGTAGGTTCGCAAGCCCAGCCTGCGGGCACGTTTAAAAACATCCCGTCTTTCCTGCTTCGGCATAAATGGACCGGTAATCAGGACACTCTTAAAGGGCAGGCTGCGAGTATAGGTTTCAATGGCAGTCAGATAAGTATCCATGACCCGGTAGCCGTCCCCACCGCCACCGGTGGTCACCACCACCAGTCTTTCACCCTTTTTCAGACCGAGCTCTTTTTTAATGTGGCGCACCGCATCTTTGCCGGGTATCTTGCGGGGAATATAACCCGTAAAATGCATTTTGCGACTGATGGCATCTGAAATTTCATATTCCTGAATCGGATCATAAAATTCCTGAATCCCGTAAATCCAGATTTCACTGTAGAGATTTTCGAGGTGCTGGTAGACCCGTTTTTCCTTCCAGTCTTTTTTAACGGACTCGGCATCATCCATAATATCCCGCAGTCCGAGAATAGATCGTGTGTCTGGCCGGCAGCGCCGAAGCCACTGGAGTGTGGGCAGCACCTCTTTTTTCAGTCCCAACGGCTCCTTGTCCACGATAAACAGGTGGGGTTGAAAGGTTTTAGCGGTGGCCGTGATGATATTTTTCCGAATATCCAGAGCATGCCGCACATTAATCTTAATGGAGAGGGGCAGGTATTCATCGTTGGTTTTTTTAATCATGCCCGGAATCCGGACAAAATCAATTTGTTCCGGAAATGAAAATCGACCGGCAATGGGCGATCCCGTCAGAATCAGAATATTGATGCGGGGTCCCAACAAATGGGACGCGATCGCCATGGTCCTTCGAATGTGGCCAAGACCATAGGTGTCGTGCGAATACATCAATATATTATAGGTCGAGTTGCGGGGCATTCCCTTTTCCGATTAATGCTGAAACCTGCTGATACAGCCAGTCTTGAGTCGCTGAGCACTCAAAATAATTTTTTTCCGCATTTCCTATACCACATCAATCGAATCGCATCAAACATTCCTGTAAAATTATCCTCAAATTCTTTGCATTAGACAACAATTTTGTTATATGAAAGGGTTGTTTTCCCAGTCTAGTGCCCGTCAAATCATAGGGCCTTGTCACCAGCAGCCTGAGGCTCTTAATGGTTAAATCAGTGCACATTATGGCAATACATTTTCGCCAACAAGGCACCACCACACACAGAGGATTTTTGCCAAAGGCTTTCCGCTGTGTCTTGGAGCCTTAGTGGCAATATTTTATCCGCTTCAGGCGGATCCTGGTTAGGAATGTCGTAAATGAAAATTGAAACCCAGCGTTTCATCGATCGCTATGTCGGGTCACTGATTTGCAGAATATTTTCTTTGTATTATCAGATATTTAAAAAAGAACCCGCTACGGCGGAAACTAAAAAAATTCTCATTATTCTGTTATCCGAAATGGGAGCCCTGGTTCTGGCCCATCCGATGTTTCAACGCCTGAAAGAAAAATATCCCCGGGCCGGGCTGCATGTGATGCTGTTTGAAAAAAACCGGGAAGTTGTGGAATTGTTAGAGCTCATTGCTCCGGAAAATCTTATCACCATAAACGATACTTCCATGCTGACCTTTATCCGGGACACCCTCAAGGGGTTGACCAGCATGCGAAAGCTAAAATTTGACACGGTAATCGACTGCGAGCTGTTTTCAAGAATCAGCAGCATCCTGGCTTTTCTCAGCGGCGCTGCCGTAAGGGTCGGATTCCATTCCCACACCCAGGAAGGCCTGTATCGCGGCAATTTTATAAATCGGCCCGTCCTTTATAACCCCTATCATCATATTTCCAGACAGTTCCTAACCCTGGTCGAGGCTATCGATTCGAAATCCCACCCCAGAGCCAAGCATCAGGTGCCGGATCAACCATTAACGATTCCCGCCCTCAAAGTTGCATCGCAGGAAATTGAAAAGGCCAGAAAAAGGCTGTTTGCGAAGGCTCCGGAACTTGAAGGCAAAAGACTAGTGCTCATCTATCCCGGCGGCGGACTGCTGCCCATCCGGGCCTGGCCCCTTGAAAATTATTGCACTCTGGCTGAAGAATTGCTTCACAGAGGCTATGCCGTGTGTGTCATCGGCCTGGCCCAGGACAAGCAGATCGCCGCCGAGATCCTGTCTCACACCGGCAGCCGGAATTGCGTGGATTTAACGGGCTATACCCAAACCATCCGGGAATTGATGCTGATTTTTCATTTTGCCTCGCTTCTGATCACCAATGACGGCGGACCGGGGCATTTTGCCGCCATGACGCCCATTCCGGCTATTATTTTTTACGGCCCGGAAACACCGCTACTCTATGGCCCCCTATCTCAAAATGCCGGTAATATTTTTCTGGGTCTTTCATGCTCGCCCTGTGTCACCGCCTACAACCACCGCAATTCCCCCTGCGACGGGGACAATTTGTGTTTGAAAATAATTGATCCGGATCAGGTTTTGGCCAAAGCGCTGAGAATATTGGAAGGATAATGAGCGTGCAAATTGCACGAAGTCCGTGGCATTGATCCGTTGCCTATTACTTGCATCCCGCTGATTTTCAAGCGGGGCAGCCGCGATATGAGTTTGGAATTTTGAATTTCGGTCATTGTAATTTGTTTGTTACTTGTGATTTGTAATTTGGCATTTTATAACTGCTGAAACCTGAACACTGACACCTGACACCTCTGGTCTGTAAACATGCCATCTAACACCCAAAAATTCTCCCAGACAACATACCGAACGCTGTTCTGGCTCTTTCTGACCTTGATGACCATCTTTCGTCTGCTTTTGTGCAACAAATTCGGCCTGGGTGTCGACGAATCCCATTATCTGCTGTACTCCCGCCATCTGGCCTGGGGCTATTTCGATCACCCCCCCATGGTCGCTTTTCTGGCGGCTTTAACATCTCTGTTGGGCGACAGCGTGTTTGTGGTGCGGCTGGGACCGGTCATTTGTTCGGTTATCAGCCTGATCCTGTTAAGATACCTTGCTCTGGAGCTTTACCACGATGAGCGGATCGGTTTCTGGTCGGCAATTTTAATTCATTTAATGCCCTACCAGCATCTTTTGCTGGTGGGTTTGCTGCCGGATGCCACCTTGAATATTTTCTGGTGCGCGACACTGCTGGCAGTGTGGCGGGCCATGCAAACCGGCAAGTGGTCAACGTGGATCCTGACCGGGCTTTTATTCGGTGGCGCCCTGCTGAGCAAATACCACGCGGTTTTGCTGGCATTATGCCTGCTGGGCTATATTATCACCTCCTCCCAGCACCGTTTCTGGTTGAAAAAGAAGCAACCCTATGTTGCAGTTTTGATCGGCCTGGTCGTATTTATGCCGAACATTTTCTGGAACGCCCGCCACGGCTGGATTTCCTATGCCTATCAATTAGGCCACGGCAGCGGTGACGGTCTTGATGCCGGCAGGTTTCTGACGGCCATCGGTGGGCAGCTCGGCGCCTGGTCGCCGATAATTTTTGGGCTTCTGATTGCCGTCTTTATCGTCATTATCCGTCAACCAAAGATCAGTGAGGCCGATCGTTTCGCGGTCTGGACCAGTATCCCGATTTTTGTTTTTTTCTGCCTGGCGGGGCTGACCAGCAAGATTTTGCCGCACTGGACATCGGTGGGCTGGTGGACCGGATCCATTGTGGTTACAATGGTGATATTGCAAAATATCTCCCGCCAAAGCCCCTCCTCGAATCGCTGGCGCCGCTGGTCCGCAGCGGCCGCGGCAACAGGTCTGGTAATGACCGCATTGCTTTATGTGGTGCTGTTTCTGCCCATCGTCGGCCCCGTCTACAGCCGGGCGCGGGATGTTTCTCTAAGCCTGAACCAGAATTTTCCCGCCCTAAAACCCCTTGAACCATTTGAAACGGGCTTTGACATCAGCAATGAACTGTTCGGCTGGCCGGAAATCGCCCGCCAGGTGGAAACCATGCGGGCGCAGATGCCGCACCCGGCAACCACCTTTGTTTTTGGTCATCGTTTCCATTCGACCAGCCAGCTGGCCGTCTATCTGCAACCCGCCACCGTCGCAACGACCCTGCACCACAGCTATAACCAGTATCGGCTCTGGTTTGCGGCTGAAAAACACGTCGGCTGGGACGCCCTGTTTATCGTTGACTATAAACGCCACCAAAAGCGGGCCGAACGCTACCGGCCGCTGTTCGGCCGGATGGACCCGCATCCGCTGGAAATTAGAATTTTGCGCGATGGACGGTTGGCTCAGAGGCTGGAAGTTTATAAATATTTTGGATTTAAGGGCAAATATGATGAGTAATTAACTCTACTTTGTCATATTAATTTTTACTTCAGCCTCTTATCATAACAGCCTGATATAGTGTAATAAAAAATGCCTATCCCGCCTAAAAACTGGCGGACAAGAATGCACTAAATTGCCTAATCCGCCGGAGGCGGAACCCGCGGCAAGTCAAAACTGGTTTGGATCATGGGAGACTTAGCCCCCGGTTTTGTTCATCATCTTTTCTGCCTTTTGAATGTTATTTTTGGCCTGGGTGTTATGCGGATCAAGCTGCAGGACTGCTTCCCACTCTGAAACGGCCGGATTCAATTTTCCCGCCATGGCGTAAGCCATCCCGAGATTGTAATGGGCCATCACAATTTCAGGGTCAAGCTCATTGACCTTGACATAGTGCCGGATCGCGAGGTCCCATGAATGCTGCTGGAGGTATAGGGTAGCAAGGTTGTAGTGGGCTTTTACGGAGTCGGGCTTTAACGTTAGGGATTGGTTAAAATATTCCAGGGCTTTTTTCAGCTCCCCTTTTTTATGATAAACGAGTCCCAGGTTGTAAAGGCTCTTGTGGTCCCGGGGATAAAGCTCAATCGTTTTTTTGAATTGTTCCGCGGCTTCATCCAACTGCCCTCTTTCCAGATAAGCCATGCCCAGTCCGCCGCGTGCAACGAGACTGTTCGGTGAACGTTGAATGGTTTTCGACCACAACACATAATTATTCTGCCAATCGGCGTTGCGAGCGATGGTGACGGTCGCATACAGGCTGATGATAAGGACCAGCGGCACCAGGGTCACCACGTTGACAGTGGATGGATTGGCGAATTGCTGCTTGGCTGCCGCATGGATCAATACCGGCAACACCAGGCAGAATCCGATAATCGGCAGATACAGGTAACGCTCAGCCAATGGATGATAAATTTCGATCAGATTATATACCGGAAACAGGGTAATCAAAAACCACCATATACCGAAAGAAATCTCTTTCGAATATCGATAAACCCATAAAGCGATGCCAACCAGCACCAGAACCACCACCACGCCGATCAAGTTCCGGATTTCAAAAAAACTGCCCGGATAGGAAAACACATAATCCGCGTTTAAATGAACGGGAAATACAACCAGTCTGATGAAACTGAAAATATGGCCGGGAAGGTAAATTATCCTTTCAATCAGGCTACCGGCGGAAGCTTTAAGGGATTCGCGCGGATTGTATAAAATGAAAAACCGCAGGCCCAGATAAACCAGGCTGACGGCCATAAATCCGGCATAAAATGTTATTCTTTTCCCCAAAAGGCTCGGCAGATGTCTGAAATTTAGCGGCCCCGAATCGGTCTCTCTGACCACCAGATCGTACAGGACAATTATGGCCGGCAGGGTGATGGCCATTTCCTTGGACAGCAATCCCAGAAAGAAAAAGAGCAGTGCCGCTAAATAGTTTTTAATACTTGGCAATACATGGTCGGTTTTTATCCGGATATAAAATATCAAAGCAAACAGGGAAAAAAACGTCGCCAGCAAATCATCATTGAAATCAATACAAAGCACTGCTTCGGAGATCGCCGGGTGACAGGCAAACAACAAGCCTGCCATCAAGGCTTTCAGGCGATGCTGCAGGATAATATTGGCCAACCAGTAGACCAGAATCGCATTCAGCATATGCAGGACCAGGCTTGCCAGATGGTAATAGAATGGATTAAGGTCGGCGAAGGCATAAATTAAAAAGTAGGATAAGGTAGCCACCGGCCGGTAACTCGCCTCGAGGCCGGCGAATTTATAATAGGACTGATCGAACAGGGAGGCTATAAGTCGGCCCGGTTGTACAATGTACCGGTTCTCAACGATTGAGCCTAAATCGTCGTAGACAAATTCATTGGACAGGGAATGATAATAAACAATTAGACAAAGCAGCACCAGCAAGGCACCCGGCAGCAAATGTTGCCTTGATGGGTTAGCAGGCCCTTTTTCCGATGCCACCCGTGAGCCGGCGCTTTTCCTTGATTTCTTCTGATTGATGTTCTTATTCATTCGGGAATTACACCGGAGACAAACGCATCGGTTGAGAAACCCGAGGGAAACGAATTGTACATGATAAGACCATTAAAATTATACACCCGCATAAAACATAGTCTTGACTAAACCGGGTCAATCATACATTATTTGGACGTGAAAATCAATGAACCACCCCGCCGCCCCGAATGGCGGGATCGCCGCTTCGCTAGGACAAGCGACGGCGTATCAAATTGAAGGGTTAGCAATGGAATTCGAACCTGTCATCGGACTTGAAGTACACGCCCAGTTGAAAACCAAAACCAAAATTTTTTGTGGCTGTTCAACATCTTTCGGCGCGCCGCCCAACACCCACACCTGCCCGGTTTGCCTCGGGATGCCGGGCGTGCTGCCGGTGCTCAATAAAAAGGTAGTGGATTATACCCTGCGCATGGCCCTGGCCACGAATTGTGAAATTGCCCCGGAAAGCCGTTTTGCACGCAAAAACTATTTTTATCCGGACCTGCCGAAAGGCTACCAGATTTCCCAGTATGAATTGCCCATCGCAGAGCACGGATTTATCGATATCGAGGTTAACGGCGGCCAGCAGCGCATCGGCATCACGCGCATCCACATGGAAGAAGATGCCGGCAAACTGGGTCATGACCCCGGCCGGCCGCTCAGCATGGTGGATTTTAACCGTACCGGTGTTCCGTTGATTGAAATCGTCAGCGAACCGGATATTCGCTCGGCTGAAGCCGCCGGGGCCTACCTCAGGCAACTTAGATCCATCGTACGCTATCTGGGTATCTGTGACGGCAACCTGGAAGAGGGCAGTTTCAGATGCGATGCCAATGTGTCGATCCGGCCCAGAGGCGAGGAAAAGTTAGGTACCCGCACCGAGCTTAAAAATTTAAACTCCTTTAAACATGTTGAAAAAGCGCTGCTTTACGAAATCAGCCGCCAGAAGGAAACCCTGCTGGACGGCGGAAAAATTGTCCAGGAAACCCGGCTTTGGGATCCGGCTAAAAATAAAACGGCTTCCATGCGCGGCAAAGAAGAAGCGCATGACTATCGCTATTTTCCCGACCCCGATTTGCTGCCGCTGGTAATTGACAGCCAATGGATCCAGAGCATCCAGAAGAGCCTGCCGGAGCTTCCCGACCAGAAGAAGAAACGCTTCATGGAACAATTCGATTTGCCCTCATATGATGCCGGCTTATTAACATCCGACCGCGAATTGGCGGATTATTTTGAAGCGTGTGTCCGCCGCTTCCCCCAGCCCAAAACGGTCAGCAACTGGGTGATGGGATCTTTGCTGGGACTGTTAAACGCCCAGGATAAAACCATTGCCTATTCACCGGTGTCGCCGCAAAACCTTGCCCGGCTGCTGGAGCTGATCGAAGCGGGGGTCATCAGCGGCAAAATTGCCAAAACCGTGTTCGACGAAATGGCCCGCACGGGCAATCCGGCCAAACAAATTGTCGCAGAAAAAGGCCTGGTTCAAATTACCGATACGGATGCCATCGATGATGTGGTTGCCAGAATAATTTCAAGCAATCCCAAAGAGGTTGAGGCCTACCAAAACGGCAAAGCCAAATTGCTGGGATTTTTCGTCGGCCAGGTGATGAAAGAAACCAGGGGTAAGGCCAACCCCAAGCTGGTCAATGAGATTTTGAAGAAAAAGTTGGCATAAAAAAATGTCAGTTGTTGGCAGTCCGTTGTTTGTTGTAAACTGCTCGTGATCAATGGTTCGATGCTCACAACCTATCCGTAGGTGTCTGTTGGAAAAGCAGCATAGGTTGGTCCGCCGGAGGCGGAGAAACCCAGCATCACATTAGCAACCATCATTGAAATTAAAAAAAACTTCTATATCTGCTGCTATGTAATCTGTAAGTAGCTTTGGTTAATTTGGAACCCGTCAGGCCGATGTTGGAAAATTTTTGAACCATAAGCATTGTTTGATGTGTATTAACCATCACGCATATAGCTGTGTTTATACAAAAATACATTTTGTCCGTCTTATATAATATGGAAAAATCTGAACATTCAGTGCGAAAAAATAAAGGAAAAACTACGTTGAAAAGATTAGTTCCCGTAAAAATAAGTTACATCCTTATCAGCCTGTTATTAACGATCTTCTTCAGCAATATAAATTCGATTGCCGCCGACCCTAAGCGAGTCGCCCTGCTGCCGTTTAAAATCAACGCTGCCCAGGATCTGTCATTTCTAAAGGATGGCATTTTTGATATGCTCAGCTCGCGTTTGTCCAGGGAAGGCCAGGTGGAGGTGCTCAGCCGGCAACAAATTGAGGGGGCTGTTCAAACCGAGGCGCCATCCGGTAACATCAATGAGGCCACGGCCCGCAAGATCGGCAGCCGTCTTGGCGCCGATTTCGTGCTCTTTGGCAGTGTGACGGTGCTGGGCGAAAATGTGAGCATCGATGCCAGGATGGTGGACATTTCCGGCGCCAGAACAACTCTGACTTTTTTCGACCAGAGCCAGGATCTGGGTGCCGTCATTACTAAAATCAACCTGATGGCTGTCGACATCAATGACAAAATGTTCGGCCGGACTCAGGCCGCTGCATCTGCCAAAGCACCCGCGGCCATTGCCGCAGCGCCGGCCGCCAAGCCGCTGCCGCAGCCCGAGAAATCCAGCGTGCATCAACATCCGGAAAAACTCCTGCAGGAAGACGGTTTTATCAGCCACGGCAAGGCTGAAGATGTCGAAAATCTTGAAGCCACGCGCGGTTTTGCCCGCAAGACCCAGACGAAATTTTGGAGAAGCGCCAGTTTCAAATACCTCATCAACGGCATTTCCCTGGGGGACGTCGACGGTGACGGAAAAATTGAAACCGTGATCATCACCCCCCATGCAGTGATGATTTTCCGCTCCGAAGGCGGTGCATTTCGCAAAATTGCCGAAATAGAAGGAAGCATCAACAAAAATCTGATCGGTGTGGATGCCGCCGATATCAATGAAAACGGCTATGCTGAGATTTTTGTTACCAGCCTGAACGCTGATCACAAGGTCGTCAACTCATTTATCCTTGAATATAACGGCAAAGTTTTTGCCAAAATAGTGGACGACAGCCGCTACTATTACCGAGTGGTGGAGACCCCCGAACGAGGCAAAATTTTATTCGGCCAGCGACCCAGCAGCGGTAAACCTTCTGCGGGCGCAATTTACGAAATGAAATGGCAAAGTGGGGATTACGTCCCTTCCGATTCGATCCGCACGCCGCGCAATACAAATCTGGTGGGCTTAACCATCGGCGATGTCCTCAACAACGGCCAGGAAACGGCCGTTGCCTACAGAGAAAGCGATCGCATCCGGATAATTGATTCAGCGGGCCAAATTATCTGGGACGGTTCAGACCAACTGGGCGGCAGCATGTTGTATTACAGCCTTCCCCTGGATGATCGGGGCCAGGTAGAAAACAAGATGTATTACCCCCTGCGGCTGGTGGTGTGGCATGACAAGGCCCGCAAGGAAAGCGAAGTCATCGTCGTAAGAAATGAAGATGCAACCAACCGAAAACTCAATGTCCGATATTTCACAAAATCTCAAATAACGTCCTTCACGTGGGATGGGGTGGGCCTGGCACCGGTCTGGAAGACGCGTGAAATATCAGGCTACATTCAGGATTTCTACGTCGGAGACTTTGACAACGACGGTCAGGATGAACTCGTTGCCGCCCTGGTCATCCATGAAGGACGGGTGGCCCTGATCTCCGAACCCAAAAGCACTATCATTGGATACGAACTGACCGGCCCATCGGAATGACGAATGGCGAATGAATCGGCATCGCCTGCACTGGAAAAGGCTCCGTTCAGTCGTCCGATGTTGTGTGTGTTGAAAAAAATTTATGGGATTGGCGTGACTGGCTGAATTTTCCCGGTATAATCTTTGCCGTATTCCTTCAACTATCCGCCCATTTGCAAGATGATGAATCGCGCCAACTTTTGTCGTCCATGCACCAGGGAAAGCTGAGTGACAACTATCCGGCAACTTTGGCCCGGGTAGCGTGTTCCCAGGAATTCAGGCGCTTACCGCCTTGACGGTCCATTATAGCAATAAAGAAAATATGATGAATTCGCCTATTTGCGAATTAAGATGTTGACATAAAAAAAACCGGGGCCGCAAGGCCCCGGTTATTTTATTACGACTAAGCGGTTACAAGCGGCTTAGAAGTCAATCTGCCATTTACCACCCACGTAGAATGTCGTGAGGGCATCGGAATCGTCGAAAGTTTTGTCGCCGTCAAAGTAACCAACTTCGGGAATGATATAGACACCCGGTGCCAGGGCAATCACAGACTGCACGTAAGCAGACCAGGGTTTGCTCGTTTCGGCGCCGTTGACATCCGGATTATCAGAGCGGTAACCGAAACCGCCTTCAAAGCTCAGCATGTCGCTGACTTTCATGCCAGCCACTAAAGCGGCCATCCAAGTGGTCGTGTCGTCGATACTGTCGTCGCCATCCCATACAGCGGGGCTGCCCTGATTATGATTGCCGTCAAGACCCCAGGCGGCATTGCCCCAGTTCTGACCATAGGAAACGGCGGCCTTGACATAGCCAGGGCCGAAGTTGAAGCCGGCGTCCCCACCGATGGTATAGGAGGATACACCGATGTCGTTCGTATCACCCGGATTCGTCAAAGATTGCGCGTCTTTGATCGAGTAGTAATTGTAACCACCCATCAGGTTGAAATTGAAGGCATCAAAGCTCATGCCCCATTTCGCCTCGATTTTGGGGATAATCTCCTGGACATCGCCGACAGCACTGGTGCCGCCACCAGTGGAAATATCACCGCTCTTCGGTTGAATCAGTGCAACTTCGAATCCGCCGAAGCCGAAGGCGATTTGAGCTTCACGGTTGCCGTACTGGGTACCAATGCCCAGCAAACCGAGGTCGGCGTCAAACACCTGACCGGAAATGAACTGGGAGACCGGGGTGTAGTCTTTGCCGACTTTCAGGGTGCCGGGACCGAAATTCCAGACACCGTAGAGACGCCGGGCACTGACATTGCCGCCGCCGGAAGCGTCGCTGCTGACACCGAATTCAAATTGGCCCTTGAGGTTTTCAGCCTTGACATTGGCGCCGACACGGCTGTTGCCTTGTAAATCCCACTGCAGGTCGGTCAATTTGTCGTTGCCAGCGTCGGTATCATTGCCACCGAGGTCTTCGGACACGTAATAGGTTGCCATACGGGCGCTGCCGTAAAAATTCCAGTCCACGGCCATAGCCGGTACGCTGAAGCATACCAGCGCGATTGCTGCGATAAGTATCGTTAATTTCTTCATCTAAATTTTCCTCCTTAACGGAAATTTAATTGATAGTTTGCCTAATAATACATGCGTCGATAACAATTTAAATTAGCCTAATAATTTAAATTCGCTTTGCCTTTTACCGCTTCGGTTGACACCTCCTTTCCAGGCTGAATGGTACCCGCATCAGCAGTTTGGGGCGGCCGCCCCATCTAATAGCCTAATATTTTTTATCTTTTTTTGCTGACCCAGGTGATTTACTGCATCTTAAAATGGAAAATGCCTAAAGTCAAGATTTTTTTTAATTTTTTCGCCGTTTTGTCGGGTAGAATTCATTCGCCGTTGATCGGGTTGGGTGATATGCAAATCATCAATATACGGTGCTCATTAATCATGCGCGGAGTCAACATATCCGGATCATCAGTATTTATGCAGATCACAAATTGTGGTTTTGACTTTTGAGTTTCGGTCATAATATTCAATCCAAAAAACGTTTAATTCTTAGTTTCTTTTAGCCTATACCATGCGCTTCAAACCAATGGATTTCGGTTTGCCTTATCGTAAGATCAGTCAGACGAACGGTTGCAATCCCTTTTAAATTTATTGATTTTGTTTTCACCAAATTCATTAAACAATCCTTTTGAACGACTTCTCCAGCGTTCTCAACTCCCAGCGCAGCCAGGTGGGGCGACCGTGGGGACAGTGGAAGGGATTTTGACATTCATCCATCTGATTCAGCAGGCCCTTGATCTGCTGCTCGGTCAAGGCCTGGTTGGCACGGATGGCACCATGACAGGCCATGAGCATGCGGCATTTATCCAGCGTTTCCGCCAGACCGGGACCCGTGCCAATCTCCACAATTTTTTCAACAAATTCGAT
>Ga0210062_1000113_pt1 | contig 23265 bp, 18 predicted proteins | sample Muzzi_CordA_D2_FD_185528 | JGI IMG/M metagenome (GOLD analysis project Ga0210062, IMG submission 185528) | Wetland microbial communities from San Francisco Bay, California, USA, that impact long-term carbon sequestration - Muzzi_CordA_D2 (SPAdes) | ecosystem: Environmental > Aquatic > Marine >...
CGGAACGAAGCTTAGAGGGAGAAAATTAATGAGATAAAATCGACGATAACCCTTTTTACCTATCGGGTATGTGGCTTTCGGGCTCTGAAACTCCCAGAGTGCTGGTATTCAAATCTATTGATACGTCGCATTTAATTTCATACAAGATTCAGGTATCAACTTTATAGAATAGATCGCAGTATACCACTCGGCATGTGAAGCGCGGCAGACTGCGGTGCGCCGTGTGAATGCCCGAGTCGCCGGTTACCCGGACGCCAGTTTGACCCCTTGGCGCTAAGCGCTTCGGGAACCATACGTTCGCCCCTGCAAATTTTCCCGGATAACCAATCAACTGCGTTGCCGATTTTTTTCCTGGTAGTATAACTTGCCCCGAAAAATGGCCGTTTTTGTCGGCCTGCCCAAACTGTACTATTTTGCTAACATGGCGGATATCTTCTGGAAGAAGGCAATGCTCGCCGCTTCCCAGCCCAAGGGGCCAGGTGTGTAGCTTAGCTTCACAATGACCGTGCTGTTTTTCGGATCGATATAGATGAATTGATTGTGCAGGCCGATTGCCAGATAGGCGTCAGAATTTGGGATGGTCCACCATTGATACTGGTAGCCGAGTGCCTCGCCTTCTGCCACGGGTTCATATCCTTCGTCCGGCACAGTGGATTCCTTGACCCAATCCGCTGGCACCACCTGCTTTTTGTTCGCTATGCCTTTATTGAGCATTAGGAGCCCGAAACGGCCGTAGTCGCGGAGAGTCGCATTAAAGCCGGCACCAAAAAATTCACGACCAACGGAGTCGGGACCGTCCATTATCCAATATCCGTCGTACTCCATACCGGCCGGTCTCCAGAGCTTTTCAGACAGGTATTGGCTGCCTGTCACACCGACAGCGCTTTCCAGAATGCAGCCCAATACACTTGCGTCGAGTGTTGAATAGTTGAATTTTTCACCCGGTTTGCCGGCACGCTTCGATTCATTTGCCGCATAGTCGCACCACCGATATTTGTAGGCCACTAGGGAGTTGTCGTGGACCCGGGTGAGCTGGGTGTCGCTTCCGAACTCGTAGATCTCCAGCCAGGCTACCCCCGAACGCATGCGAAGCAAATCCCGGATCGTCGCGCCCGCATAACCTGAGTCTTTCATCTCCGGCAGATAGGCGGCAACCTTGTCATCGATGCTTTTAATTTTGCCCTCAGAGACAGCGAGGCCGATCAAGGTCGCTACAATGGACTTTGCCATGGAAAAGGATATGAAGCGGGTCGTCTCATCGCTTCCATTTCTGTATGTCTCGTGGACGATCTGGCCGTCCTTGATAACGAGAAGTGCATTGGTGGCGCTCTTTTCAAGAAATTCTTCAAGCCCAAAGGAACTTCCCTCAAACTCGAATTTGCCCTCGATGGATACCCGTGAGTAAGGAAGTTTCCAAGCTTTTTCTCCGGCCGGGACGATTCTTGTTGCGAACATTTTGTCAAGGTGCTGGAAAATGAGGAAGTTAAGCTTTGGATTAAACATATTCGCTCGCGCATTGATCATCGTCGGGGTAAGCCAGCGCGAGTCGTTATCCGCCAGAGCTGTTCCGGCTTGTAGCAGCAGGGTGAATGATAATCCGACGCAGACTGAAATAATTGCGGTCCTCAACTTTCTTCTGATGTGGGTTTTTTGCATGTTTTTCTCCTTTCACATAACAGAACCAAGATTGATGTTATGAATTACAACCGATATCACATACCGTATAGGAAAAACCGGACATTTTAAGATCCAATAAACAATCGACCACGATAGGGGGCATCAGTAATTTGTATGAGGCGACAGCTTTACTGTCTTCTCAATCCGCGGATAAATTCAGTGGGCGTGATACCCTGGAACCGCTTAAATTCTTTGATGAAGTGAGATTGGTCGAAATATCCCAGTTCTGCGGCCAGACCGGCCATTCGGACCTCCGGGTGAGCATTTACAAAGCGCAGGGTTTTTTGGTAGCGAATGATGCGGCTAATTAATGTGGGAGAAATGCCTAAATATTTGATGCAAAGTCTGTGAATATGCCGACTGGTAAATCCGGCTTGAAAAGCTTTTTGGGCATTATCATTGAATGAGGTATCTGACGCTTCGCTTATCGTTTTTATAAGCAGTTTATGCCGTGCCGGAATCTGGCGCGAGTCGATTATTATTTCCAATAGGAAGCGTTCAAAAAGATTTACCCGGCGGTGAAAAGATTTGGCACGGGTCATTTCCTCCGTAAAACGTTGTGACGCTTTGGGAAATATTTCATCTAATGGAATATGACTGTCGATGATCTCGGAAGGGGGAATGGGAAATAAACAATACCCCCTGCCCAGCCAGAAGAAGGCAACAAAGTATTCGCTTTTGGAAACCACGTATTCTGCTTTGCGGGGAAAAGTGGGGGTGCCTACCAAGAATGATTGGGGCCGGCGATTGTTCAGACGACATACAACGGCTGAATTGCCTGCGGGGTAAATCTTTCCACTTTCATTTTCGTCTATCCCGATTTGGTGGTAGAAGGCCACAAAATCATCATAAGGCCTGGAGGGAAAGCTAAAACTAACTCCTTCGTCCATCCGGTAAGGTTGGATCGGATACATGCGGCCGGATGTATAATCACCCGGATTCACGTCCAAAATAGGCAGCCGTTTTAAAAATTGTTTCATCCAAAGTACCTCGCAGGATGAACCGGGATGGTGGTGATGGTGGTAATGACTTTGCTTTTCCAGACACAGAGACTATACGGGATTCGGCCTTGCGTGTCAAGAATAAGGCCGGTCCATGATGCCGTTGTGGGAATATGGGGGTAGTTGGAAAAGCCGGCGGACTTCAGATTCTGTAGGAAAAAGGGGTCGGATCTTTGAATTTGAAAATCATATCACTCTATGCCTGTAAGATCTCATGGCAAGACCCCTGAATAGCCAGCTAATGCTTGAAAATCTTGACTGGATGGGTATTATTCAATGACATGAGAAAAAAAAGTTAAGGGAATTGGAGCCATGAATCAGTTTGATCTTTTAAGGTATTATACCCAGTCCGATCTTTCAAGCTGAGGATATGAGATCGAAAACGGAAAAAATGACTTACGGGAGAGGCGTTTGAGGCAATCGCCGTATAATACAGAATTATAAAGTATGAATAGCATTGATTGCCCTGTGGTGATCACCATAGGGTTTGCAGTCAAAAAACCAATTATATAGGTATCAGGAAAGGAGGACCTTATGGAAAAGGACATTATCGATGCCAAGGTTTATGACTTATACGATGAATACTGCCACACCCGGATGACAAGGCGGGATTTCTTTAATAAAGCCTCGGCACTGGCTGTCGTTGGCGGGTCAGGTTTGTTTATGGCGAAAGCTCTGCTGCCGCGCTATGCCGAAGCTCAAACAATCTCCTTTACCGATGAAAGGATCAAGGCCCGTTATGTTGAGTATGACTCTGCGGGCGGTACGTCAGGCAGGATGCGCGGGTATCTGGTTAAGCCTGCCGGTGATGGACCATTTCCCGCTGTGCTGATTATTCATGAAAATAGAGGCTTAAACCCCTATATAGAAGATGTGGCCCGACGCGTCGCTGTTGAAGGTTTTCTCGCACTTGCACCTGATGGGCTTTTTCCGATCGGCGGTTACCCCGGAAACGATGAAGATGGAAAGGTTATGCAACAGTCTTTGGATAGAGAAAAACTCTTCACGGACATGTTAAACAGTGCCAGATTCTTAAAAGGCCATCAGTTGTCCAATGGCAAGCTGGGAGCAACGGGCTTCTGCTGGGGTGGTGGTGTTGTCAATAATCTTGCAGTGACAATGGCAAAAGACCTGGATGCCGGTGTTCCGTTTTATGGTCAAGCCCCGGCAACTGAAGATGTTGCCAAAATTCAGGCAGCGCTTATGATCCATTATGCTGAAAATGATCCTCGTATAAATGCTTTACGCGAGGAATACCGGAAAGCTTTGGAAGCGAACAGGAAAGATTTTGTCATGTATACCTATGAAGGTACCCGTCACGGCTTCCATAACAATTCAACCCCCCGTTATAATGAAGCGCAGGCGAAAATCGCCTGGGAACGCACAATCTTGTTTTTTAAAAAACAGCTCTCCTGATAGGAGGTCTCCAAACACCGGGTAAGTTCTCTGAGACAGATGGTTTGCCTTTATTGATGCATGAATTTTACAGCATGTATATCTCTTATTGCCACAAAATATGGAACATTAATTTTTTATTTTACTGTTTTTCGTACAATGACGTGATTATCCAACACAACATTGGAGGACCATATGAATTTAGCTTTTTTGCCGATGAATAATTCAGAAAAATTCATGTACGCGGGTTTATTGTTCACACCAATCGTGTCATTGGTATAGACTGTCGCTGAAGGCCAGGAACTGTCATCAAAATCTTTCTTAAGCCAGTCTTTTGGGAGGGACCAATGAGCCGCAAAACAATCTTCCCGGCAAGTTAATTGTTTTACACGGACTTTTGAAGTGTCACGAACATTACCCAATATTCACATCATTGATGGAGGCCGGCGTGACATGAGTACATTGATTATATAGATCTGTCGCTTTCCGGGCTTTGGAAAAAGCGACTGGGGCCGGTACTATCCATCTCTTTTCAGATTTATCGATAAAATGTCCGATACCACTTTTACGATAGCGGTCGGCGCATTCATATAAATTTTCTATATCGGTGGTTGCCCGTCCCTGGGTGATGACCATTTCATTCGCATGGGAATTGATTGTGGCAAAAAACAGCAAAATTAATATTATAATACGCATATAAATCTTTATAATTCAAAATTAGTTGGGATGTCCACAATTTCACTGAATTTAAAAGCGGCTTTTGGCGTAAGGATTGAATTATGCTAAAAAAGCGTTATTTTGATTATATTCGTTCGTTTGGCCCGGAGGGGATTTCCCGCAAAAAAGGATCGAAGCGTAACAAAACAGCTGATTATTGGGCCGGCGATACTGCAAAAGGCAGATGACCACTTTTCTCACCATAAAACGAACTGATACCAATTCAATTAGGCAAAACAAGTTTTGATAATTTAACGATATGACGAAGGACACGGATCAGATCGTTCGAAAACTGGCTGCCATCCTGAGCACGGATGTGAAAGAGTACAGCCGGCTCATGGGTGACGATGAGATGGCCACAGTCGAGACCATCACCCGCTACCGCATGGTCATCAGTGAGTTTGTCGAAGTTCACCACGGGCGAGTTGTCGATTCGCCGGGAGACAACCTTCTGGCTGAGTTTGCCAGTGCCCTGGACGCGCTCGATTGTGCCGTGGCCATTCAGAAAAAGCTGGCGATAGAAAACCAATCTTTGGAGGTTCACCGGCGGATGGAATTCCGAATCGGCATCAATGTTGGCGATGTCATCTCCCAGGGCGAAAGGCTGTACGGCGACGGCGTCAACATTGCCGCCCGGCTCGAAGGGTTGAGCGATGCCGGCGGCATCTGTATATCCGGTACGGTATACGATCAGGTCAATAACAAGACCGGGTTGCCGTTAGAGTTTATCGGTGCCAGGCAGGTCAAAAACATTGCCGAGCCCATTAGGGCCTATAAGGTGCTCCTTTCGCAGGAGGCGCAAAGGATGAACGGGCTTTTGGCCCAAGAAGCTTCAACTTTTCAGGGCGCAGCAGAGAACAAACAGCTTTCCGGCAGTGCTATACTGCAATTGCCCGACAGACCATCCATAGCCGTGCTCCCGCTGGTCATAATGGGGCAGGGCACCGATCAGGACTACTTTTCAGACGGTTTGACAGAGGACATTATTACCGATCTGTCAAAAATATCCGGCATTTTTGTCATCGCCAAGAACTCTGCCTTCGCCTACAAGGGGAGATCGGTCCAACCATCCCAGGTTGCCCGGGAATTGGGGGTGCGCCATATCCTGGAGGGAACTGTCCGGCGTGTCGGTCAGAGGGTGCGGATCGCCACCCAACTGGTCGACGGTTTGCTCAACCAGAACATCTGGGCGGACCGGTTTGACGGAAACCTCGAAGATATATTCGACCTTCAGGACCAGGTGACCGGGAAGGTGGTTTCGGCCTTGGAAGTGAAGCTGACGAGCAGAGAAAAGGAGCGGCGCACCAGCCGGAGCAGCGTCAACCCGGAAGTTTACGATCTGGTTAAAAAAGCTGACAGGCTGGGCCTGGATTCAACCTTCAAATCCCATCTCGAAGCCCGAGAGATCTACGGGCGTGCACTGGAGCTTGACCCGGGTTACGCTCCGGCGCATGTGGGCATGGGGTGGACCTGGTTCGACGAGTGGCCCTTCGGCTGGAGCGAAGACAGAATGGTTCTTGAAAAAGCGCTGCATTTTTCGGAAAGGGCCATAGATCTCGATCCAAACCTACCTCAGGCCGCTTCTCTAATGGGCTGCACCTACCTGTGGATGGAGGAGCACGAAAAGGCGGAAAAGGTCATCAAGCGGCTGCTTGCCATTGCACCCAACAATGCCGATGCCCTGTCGTTTTACGGCTATGTTCTGGCATGTTCCGGGCGGCCGGAGGAGGCGGTTGCGCCCATCATTCGAGCCAAGCGCCTGGACCCGGGCCGGCATGTCCGCCTTTCAATGTACTTAGGAATGGTTTACAACCTGCTGGAGCGTCACGCAGAAGCGGTGAAGGAACTGGAGCCTTATCTTGAGGACTACCCTTCGTATTTTCCCCTGCAAAGGATGTTGGCCTATGCCTATTGCCAGGCCGGTGATATGAAAAGGGCCAGACAGACTGCCGCCCATGTCATGCAATTGGAACCGGGCTTCAACTGCGAAGCATATGGCCGGAAGCTGCCCTTTAAAGACTCGACGATGCGAGTTCGCTTCATCGATACGCTGAAGAAGGCCGGTTTCCCCTGATTTTTTTGACGTTTTGTCTAAAGAAAACCTTAATTGCCGTATCCCAGGTTCAGGATAACATCCCCCTTTTCATACCCCGTATTGACATACCGGTAAGCATCCGCTGCCATGACCTTATCATGAAATACCTTTACCCAAATCTTATCTTATTAACAACTTATATCTAATTTAAATTTATACAAATAATTTAAAATATCTATATAATTGAATAAAAACAAGCAGTTATAAATTTGATAGTTTATATAGAAATTTCAGATATATAAAAGTTATAAACAGGCTATGAACAAGTTATGAACATAAAATTGTATTCAAATCGTAGCGAAAGGTAAAAAATTTTCATCAATTATAGTCAGTGGACTAATGGACTTTTTTTCCAAAGTTCTTACTATTAAAAAATCACCTCTGTGCTAATTCATCGTTTTATTTCGTAGGACCAAATCAATGAGAACTTATTTTTATGCAGATAGAAGGGATCTTTCCACCCATGGACTTTTCAGTGGACGGCTTAGACATAAAGGATAATGGCGAAACGAGATCAGGGCAGGACAGACGGAAGTTTAAAAATATGGGGCGTATCCCTGAGCGAAGAACCGGTCAAGAACGCAGAAGCGGGACCGATCGCAGAAATGGTCCAAGATATCGAGGCGAACTGGCTGTGGAACGCAGAGAAAAGAATATCAATCTTATCAGGGCGGGAATGCCGTGACCGGGAAAAGTTCAAGTGGCTTTCAAACGATTGCCGTTTTTTAAAATCGAAAAAGAATTAAGGGAACGGGTTGATTATTGACTAACGGATTTTTGGACACTGTATTTTTATGTCTCCAGAAAAATAGGCATCATAATCGGACCGGAATGTCCCCAATGGTCTCTCAAAGTTATTTTGCGATTGCTGCATCCTCGATCAATACATCATATTTGTATCCGAAACCAAAATCTTTATCAGCCGCCAGGACACCTTCAAGGGAGATGGTGGTGCCTTTTTCCACAATAGCGGATGAGGTAACTACCAGATCATGGGTATTTGACGTCGGGTCTCCGGTGCCGTCTTGAATATGGAGCCAGTTTTTCCCCATGATGTTCGGGGATATCTTCACAACTTGCCCCCTTACGGTTACTTTCTGGCCATTCAAATCGACGGCTTTATCAAACAGTTCACCAACCGTGTAGCCGTTCTGAGCAGTTGATTTATCAACCTTGACCCCGCTGAAAGACACAATTGCACGGGTGCTGCCGCCGGATGATTGTGAGGCCATGCCGTGGGGGGCGATCTCGGATTGAACGGCACCCGAAGATCCGCCGTTATCACCTCCCGGAGCCTGGGCGTTTTTATTTTCTGAACCTCTGACAAAACTGGAGGCGAAGACGATGGACTCAAATGTCCGGTTCAGGGTCTTACTGTTAAAATTAGTCATAACTGAGCCGTCCTTCAGTGCAATTTCCTCCCCGATCTCCAATTGGGCCTGGGGAAGGGCAGCCCAGATTTGATTGCCCGTCCCATCTTCCAGGCGAACATATGTATAGGGGCTAACATCTTGCTTCTCCACTACTTTCCCACTGAATGCTGCAAGTTGAGGATCAGAAGGCGCTTGAACCGGTATCTGGTCCTGCCGGCCGGCTTGATTCGATGGATTGGTTTCGGATATATCATTTCCGCATGCGATCAATGCAGCAATCAAAGCCAAGCTGTTTAAACAAAAAACTATTTTTCTAAGGGTCATGGTAATAGATCTCCTCTATTTTTTAATTAATACGAATACCGGTACCGGTTTGAAAATTTTTTGATTTATACCATAGCAGTTTCTATTAAATTTTTCACGGTTTTTCCGCAGATGGGTCAACGTTTATTGCCGGATGTCCGATAGTGTCAGCGGTTACCGCGAAAGCTTTTCGATTTCCAACTGAATTTCTATCGCGAACAGCAAAAATAAACTAAAATATTCTTGACAAGAATATTTTAACCCGCTATCAGTAAGGATAATTCATAAAAATATTCTGCTTTTCAACCATTTATTGAATCGGATTCATCTATAGTCCGGGAGTTCCTTGGATGCCCCTGCTGGAAATTTGTAACCTCCGCACCCACTTTAAAACGCCGCAAGGCACGGTTCGGGCGCTCGACGATGTCAGTCTCGAGATCGGGTCCAAAGACGTGCTGGGTATCGTCGGAGAATCCGGTTGCGGCAAAAGCGTTCTGGCCTTGTCGATTCTGCAATTATTGCCGAAACCCCCGGCCTTTTATGCCGGCGGCAAAATTATATTCGAGGGCCACGATCTGCTCCGGGCCACGGCCGAGGAGGTGCGCAAGATCCGCGGCAACCGGATCAGCATGATTTTTCAGGAACCCATGTCGGCCCTGAATCCGGTGTTTACCATCGGCAACCAGCTGTCGGAGGTTTTCAGAGTCCACTGGTCCCTGGGGGGATCCCAAGCTCTGGCAAAATCCGCGGAAATGCTTGAAAAAGTAGGAGTGCCGGCCCCGCAGCGACGTGTCAGGGAATATCCTTATCAGCTTTCGGGCGGCATGCGGCAGCGGGTGATGATCGCCATGGCCCTGGCCTGCCGACCCGCGCTTCTGATTGCCGATGAGCCCACTACCGCCCTGGATGTGACGATTCAGGCCCAGATCCTGGATCTCATGGGCCAACTGCGCGAGGAACTGGGTACAGCCATTGTGATCATTTCCCATGACCTGGGAGTGATTGCCGAAACCGCTGACCGGGTGGCGGTCATGTATACCGGGCAGATCATGGAATCAGCCGACACCCTGTCCCTGTTCGCAACGCCCCTGCATCCTTACACCCGGGGGCTGATGAAGGCCATTCCGTCCCTGGCGGCAGGCGCCGGTCAGACCGAGCTTTACGAGATTGCCGGAGTCGTTCCCAGCCTTTTGGACCTGCCGACGGGCTGTCCTTTCAATCCCCGCTGCCCGCAGGTCGATTCGATCTGCCGCAATCAGAAACCGTCCCTGCGTGAAGTTGCCGACGGCCACCGGGTGGCCTGCTGGATGGTGGATCATGCCTGAGCTGCTGGAAGTCTACAACCTGGTCAAGCACTTTCCGGTGCGCCGCGGTTTGCTGCGCAGCCGTCGGGAGTATGTTCATGCCGTGGACGGCATCTCCTTCTGTCTGGGATCGGAAGAGACGCTGGGCCTGGTGGGAGAATCGGGCTGCGGCAAATCCACCGCCGGCCGGGCCATTTTGCGGTTGATCCAGCCCACTGCCGGTCAGGTCTATTTCAAAGGAGAGGATGTTCTGGCGATGGATACCCTGCAGGAGCGCCGGATGCGGCGGCAAATGCAGATGATCTTTCAGGATCCCTTCGGCTCGCTGAATCCCCGCCTGACCGTCGAGCGCATCGTCGAAGAGCCTCTGGTGACCCACAAAGCCGGCGCTAGTCGCCAACGGCGGGAGCGGGTAGCTGAAATTCTGCGCACGGTCGGTCTGCTGCCCGAGCACATGCGGCGCTTCCCCCACGAATTTTCAGGAGGGCAGCGCCAACGGATCATGATCGCGCGGGCCCTGGTGCTGCAGCCCGAGCTGATCATCGGCGACGAGCCGGTTTCGGCGCTGGACGTTTCGGTGCAGGCCCAGGTCCTCAACCTGATGGTGCGACTGCAGCGGCAGTTCAGGTTTTCATACATTATTATTTCCCATGATCTGAGCGTTATTCGGTATGTCAGCCACCGGGTGGCGGTGATGTACCTGGGACAGATTGTGGAGATGTCTGGGGCCGAGGCCCTGTACGAATCGCCCCGTCATCCTTACACCCTGGCGTTGCTGTCGGCCGTGCCGGTCGCCGATCCCCGTCGCAAAAGGCAGCGGATCATCTTAAGCGGGGACGTGCCTTCTCCGTTGAATCCTCCGCCAGGATGCCGTTTTCACCCGCGCTGCCCGCAGCGCATGTCCGTCTGTGAACGGGAGGCCCCGGTCATGCGCCGGGTTGCCGACGGCCACCTGGCAGCCTGCCACCTGCACCGCGATGGCCCCGAGTGGCGCCCAACCGCACCCGGCGCATCGCCCCCGTGAGAGCAGGGCGCCAGCGCATTGCAAGCAAGTTGTTTGGAAACAGAAATACACACAACTCAAACGAAAAGGAGGTTTTGTTATGAAAAAATTGTCGTTCTTAACCCTTGGCGTATTCATTTGCCTGGCCCTGGCCGGCGTACCGGCTGCGGTTGCAGCATCTGACACCCTGGTGGTGATGCAGGAGGCCGAGCCCGTCGGTCTGGATCTGATGCAAAGCTCCATCCAGACAACCATGAGCGTCTGCTACAACATTCACGACACCTTGTTTCACCCCCAGGAAGATGCCTCCGTGCTGCCGGCCCTGGCCGAAAAGTGGGAGAAAGTCGACGATCTGACATGGAAAATCACCCTGCGCAAGGATGCCGTGTTTCACAACGGCGAGCCGGTCAACGCGGCGGCCGTCAAATTTTCCTATGATCGTATCAATAACGAGGCGCTGAAAAGCCCCAACCGGGGCAAGCTGTCGGCTTTCACGGAGTTGAATGTGATCGACGACTACACATTTACTGTGAAAACCGCAGAGCCCTATGCCCCCGGCCTTTACATGCTGGGCTATTACCTGCCGATCGTGCCGCCCAAGTACATCCAGGAAGTGGGCGACACCAAGTACAACACCGATCCGATCGGCAGCGGCCCCTACCGCCTGAAAAAGTGGGTGCGGGGTGAGGAGATCGTGCTGGAAGCTTTCGACAAATATTACGGCCCCCAACCGGCCTACAAGAACCTTATCTTCAAGGCTTCCCCCGAGGAGGCCTCCCGCATCGCCGCCCTGCTGACCGGCGAAGCCCAGGTCATCAGCGGGATTCCGGTCCACCAGCGCAAAAAGATCCAGAATTCCGGCAAGGCCTACCTGACGCCGCAGATGGGTGTGATGCCCTACATGGGGATCAACACTTACGAAGCGCCCTTCGACGATGTGCGGGTCCGCCAGGCGATCAACTACGCCATCGACAAGGAGCTGATCAACAAGGCGCTTTTCGACGGCCAGGCGATAATCTGCGCCGGCCCGATCAGTCCGCGCACCTTCGGCGCCAGCCCCAACTTGAAGCCGTATCCCTACGATCCGGACAAGAGCCGGGCCCTTCTCAAGGAGGCCGGTCATCCCGACGGCATCCAGGCGCGGCTGGCGTATCCCACCTACATGTCCCAGATCCAGGAGCAGGCCGAGGCGATTGCGGCCAACATGGGCAAGGCCGGCATCAACGTCACCCTCGAGCCGTTTGAGCGGGCCGTGATGTGGGAACGCTACAAGGGCAAAAAACACCAGCTCTACATCTACTGGTGGGATGATGCCCCCGAGCCGGATCGCTACATGTACTCCCTGTTCAATTCCAAGAGCCGGGACTACTACTACAAGAACCCGGCCGTCGACGAACTGCTCGACAAAGGGCGCACCATCATGGATCGCACCGAGCGGGCCAAAGTCTACGCCCAGATCGATGAACTGCTTTACCGGGACGCCCCCTGGGCCTATCTCTATGTGGTGCCCGAGGTCTTCGGCGTGGCCAACGATGTCGACTACCAGGGACGGCGCGACGGATTCCTGAACATGCGTTTCGCCAAGCCGAAGATGTAAACATTATGCTGCAATATCTATTCAAAAGACTGTGGCATACCGTTTACGTCATCATCGGCATTTCGGTGATCAGCTTCTTTTTTATCCACCTGTCCGGTGATCCGGTGATGCTCATGCTGCCGGGCGACGCCTCCCACCAGGAGATCGAAGACCTGCGGGAACAACTCGGGTTCAATGATCCCATCTACGTTCAGTACCTGAGGTTTGCCTGGCAGGCGCTGCGCGGTGATTTCGGCAACTCGCTGTATTACAAGATTCCTGCCATGCAGCTGATCCTCGAGCGGCTGCCCGCCAGCCTTGAACTGGCGGCAGCTGCCATGCTGATTGCGCTGGTGGTGGCGGTGCCCATCGGTATGATCTCGGCGGTGCGGCGCGGGTCGCTGCTGGACATGGGCAGCATGCTCGGCGCCCTGTTCGGCCTGTCCATGCCGCACTTCTGGCTGGGAATCATGCTGATTATGATCTTTTCGGTCAACCTGGGCTGGCTGCCGACCTCGGGCCGGGGCACCCTGGCGCACCTGATCATGCCGTCCGTGGCGCTGGGTTTGAGCCTGATGGCCATGTTCGCCCGCCTGACACGTTCGGTGATGCTCGAAGTGCTGAGCCTGGATTACATCCGCACGGCCCGCTCCAAGGGCCTCAAAGAACGGATGGTCATTGCCAAACATGCCTTCAAGAACGCACTGATCCCGCTGGTCACCGTAGCGGGCATGCAGTTCGGGTTTTTGCTGGGCGGTACGGTGATCATCGAAACCGTTTTTGCCTGGCCGGGTGTCGGCCGTCTCGTGGTCCAGGCGATTTTCAACCGGGACTACCCCCTGGTGCAGGCCACCGTCCTGGTGCTGGCGGTGATCTTTGTCGCGGTCAACTTCATCGTCGACATGCTTTATATGTACCTGGATCCCCAGATCAGCTATTTTGAGGACAAATGAATTCGCAAATTATTGCCAAGACATCTATATTCGAAGTCATTTCACCCCGGCTGCGGTTTATGATAGAGACCCTGGGTGAGGTGGCCCGGCGCCCCAGCGCCTTGATCGGCGGGATCATGATCACAGCCATCCTGCTGACCAGCGTTTGTTTCCCGCTCTTTTACGGGGTGGATCCCCTGGAGCAGGATTTGCTGGCCCGCTTCACACCACCGGTCTGGCAGGAAGGCGGCAGCTGGGTTTACCCCCTGGGGGCGGACAACCTCGGCCGCGATGTGCTGTCCCGTCTGCTTTACGGCAGCCGGGTATCGCTGCTGGTCGGCTTTGCGGCCGTGCTGGTCGCGGAGCTGGCTGGAATTTTTTTAGGACTTTTTTCAGGCTACTACGGCGGCAAACTCGACAGCCTGATCATGCGGATGGCCGATATCTTCATGGCTTATCCCTTTATGCTGCTGACCATATCGGTCATCGCCGTGCTGGGAAACTCGATCTTCAACCTGATCCTGGTGCTGGGACTTTCCGACTGGGTGACCTATGCCCGCACCATCCGGGGCAGCGTCCTGTCACTCAAGGAAAAGGAGTTCGTGGAAGCCTCGCGGGCCATCGGTACATCTCACCGGGTGGTGATCTTCCGGCATATCCTGCCCAACGTGATTTCACCCCTGATGGTGCTCGGCACGCTGCGGGTGGCCAACATCATTATCTGGGAAAGCGGACTTTCATTCCTGGGCATGGGCGTGCCGCCGCCGATGCCCACCTGGGGGCGAATGCTGGCGGAAGGCCGGCTTTACATTACCGACGCCTGGTGGCTGGTGACCTTGCCCGGTCTGGCCATCATGCTGACCATTTTGTCGATCAACCTGTTGGGCGACGGGCTGCGGGATGCCTTAGATCCCCGGCTTCGCAACATCTGACGGATAGAAGGGGAAAAAATGACGAAAGTACTGGTACTGGGCCTGGGCCTGCAGGGCAAGGCGGTTATTCACGATCTGGAGCAGAGCGATCTGGTCACAGAGGTCGTGGTGGCGGATATCGACCCGCAGGCGATGCGAGGTTTTTTCGAGGACAAGGGGTACGCCAAGTGCCGGGCGGTAGGGCTGGATGCCGCCCGGGATGGGGCTTTGCTGGAACTTATCCAAACGGTCGCACCGCAGATTGCCATCAGCATGCTGCCGGCCGACTTCAATTATCCGGCCGCCCGGGCGGCCCTGACGGCCGGGTGCAATTTTGTCAGCAGCAGTTACGCCGGCCGGGTGATCGAACTGGATGCGGAAGCCCGGGCCCGGGGGGTCACCCTTTTGCCCGAAATGGGAATGGACCCCGGGATCGATCTCGTTCTCGGACGGCTGGCCGTGGACGAACTAGACGTGGTGCACGGTTTATACTCTTACGGGACCGGCCTGCCCGAGCCTGACTGTGCCGGGGACAACCCTCTGCACTACAAGATCACCTGGACCTTCGACGGCGTTCTTAAAGCCTACAAACGATCGTCCCGCATTCTGAAAAATGGACGCGAAGTCGCCATCGCCGGGGAAGAAATCTTTAGCGACGAACACGGCCACACCGTTGAGATCCCGGGACTCGGACCGCTGGAGGCCTATCCCAATGGCGACGCCATCCATTACATCCAGGTTTTTGGGCTCGGAGCTGGAGTTCGGGACATGGGCCGCTTTGCTTTGCGGTATCCCGGACATCGGCGCTTCTGGGCGGTGATGGCCGGGCTGGGGTTTCTGGACGACGCACCTCTGCCGATCGACGGCGGGTCGATCTCACCCCGGCAGTTTTTGGTCCGGCACCTGACGCCGAAACTCCAGTTCGGCGCCCGTGAACGCGATGTCATCGTCCTGCGGGTGACCGCCTGGGGGCTTAAGGAAGGCCGGCAGCGACGGGTGACCTATCAGCTCATCGATTACCGGGATCTGAACACCGGGCTGTTTGCCATGAACCGAACCGTGGGCTACACCGCCAGCATCGCGGCTCAGATGATTCTCCAAGAGCGGATCACAGCGGCCGGGGTTCTGTCTCCGACGCGGGATGTGCCCCCCAAGGATCTGCTGCGCGAACTCAAGACGCGGGGGATGAAACTGGAGCACCGGATTGAAGAAAGCGAGAACTTTTAATCGGATGGAACGGAGACCCGAACAAACCGACGACCTGGAAAAACACATTCAGCGGCGGGTCGGCGCGCGGGTCCGCGAACTGCGGCAGGCGGCCCGGATGACGACCCCGGTCCTGGCCGGTCAAGCCGGTCTCTCCCAGGGGCAGCTTTCCAAGATCGAAAACGGCAAAGCCACCCTGTCGGTCAAGACTCTGGCACGTCTGTGCCGGATTTTTGATCGTCCGGTGGGCTACCTCTTTCAGAGTTTGGATGAGATGCCCCGGGTGCTGGGAACCTTGACCACGGTCAAAGGCCCGGAAAACGAAGCCATCCGGTGGTTTGCCGATGAAGTTCGCAAATTGGCCGGCGGGCATCTGCAGCTGATCCCCCTGCGCCCCTCCCAGATCGGCTCCGCCACCGCTCAGGTCGATCAGCTCCAAAAGGGCCTCATCGACCTGTTCGTGGAGGAGCCTTTCTATTACGGCAAGTTCGTCAGCGGTTTCAAGGTGTTTTCCCTGCCATATGCCTTCAACTCTGAAGATCACCGACAGGCCTTTCTCGGTAGCCGCTTTTTTAAGCAGCAACTGTACGAACCGCTTTGCCGAGCAGGGATCCGCCTGATCAATCGGCAGTGGAACTGGCTGCGGGGGCTGGAGTGGGTGCTGGCTTCCAACCGGCCCGTGGTCGCTCCCCGGGATCTGCGTGGTCTCAGGGTCCGGGTGGTCGAAAATCAATTGACACAGCGATTCTGGCAGGCGCTGGGTGCCCGTCCGGTGGCGGTCGCCTGGTCGGAGGTGGGTGCGGCTCTGCGATCAGGTGATATCGATGTGCTGCCGACCCACAAGGCCCACCTTTACCCCCTGGAGTTCTGCCGGCATGTCCGCTATATTTCGCTGCTCGGAGATCTGCCCCCGGTCTTGAGTGTGGCCGTCAACAAGGCCAAATACAGGATTCTGTCACCCGAAATCCAGAATGCCTTGCTGGAGGCCTGCGACCGGGCCGGTGTCTTTTTCAGCCGCCACGTGCGGCAATCTGAAATTAAAAACGAACCCTTGAACATTCGGCGGTATAAGGCGGCTTACCTCAAGGTTTCGCTCGATCCCTGGCTGGAGGCGGTCGACCGGGCGCGCCGCGATCTGTTGGCCGAGGGATTGCTGGATTCAGACACGGCTGCGGCAGTGGCCGCCGCCGCCGGACCCGTCATAGGAGATGCCCAAGCGTCATGAGCAAATGGACCACCCGAATTCTGGCAGAATATGTCGGCGACATGGCGCAAACGAGGCCGAACGCCGTGGTTGCCGGGGCCGCCGCCAATGCCCTGATCGACCTGATCGGCTGCGCAGCGGGCGGGTTTGATTCTGCGGCCGCCCGGGCCACGCGGCGGACGGTAGTTGAACTTTACGCCGACGGTCCGGCCGCCATCTGGTTTGGTCCAAGACGGCTGCGGGCCGAAGCCGCGGCCATGGCCAACAGCACTGCCGCCAGCGCCCTGGATCTGGACGACGGCCACCGGCGCGCCGGCGGCCATCCCGGGGCGGCCATCGTGCCCACCGTCCTGGCAGTGGGACCGGCAGCCGGCGCCTGTGGACGAGACCTGATTACCGCCCTAGCCGCCGGGTACGAGGTGGGCGTGCAGGTTGCAGCCGCGCGCGACTTCAAGCGCCTGGACACACTTTCCTCCGGGCGCTGGTGTGCTTACGGCACGGTGGCCGCCGCCGGTCTGCTCGGCCGGGATGATCCTGGGATCCTGGCCCAGGCGTTTGCCGTTGCCGGCGTCCTATCGCCGGGGCTGTCTGCGGCAGGCTACAGCACGGTGATGGGCAATCAGGCCAAAGAGGGAATTCCATGGGCGGTGATGACCGGGCTGACGGCCCTGGAAATGGCGCGCCGAGGATTCACCGGACCCTTGGATATCCTGGACCACGCGGACTACTTTGATGCGGCCGCCATCACCGCCGGGCTGGGCACCGGCAGTGCGCTCAAATCGCTTTATTTTAAACCGTATGCCTGCTGCCGCTGGATTCATTCGGCCCTGGATGCAATCATCAATCTTGTCAAGGGCCATAATTTGGCGGAGGCAGATATCCACACGGTGGACGTGTTCACCTTTGAGCGCACGTTGCGGCTCAACAACTATGCTGATCCCGCCACTCTCGAAGGGGCGCAGTACAGCCTGCCTTTCTGCCTTGCGGTGGCTGTGGTCGGCGGGGCAGCGGCGCTGATGCCGCTATCCCCGGACTGGCTGCCGCGACCGGACATAGTGGCGCTGGCGCACCGGGTTAACCTGCATCTCGACCCCGAATTGGATGACCGGTTTCCGGAGGAAACCGGCGCCCGGGTCTGCCTGCAAACTGCCGGCGGGACCCTCCAACAGACCGTCCGGCATCCGCTCGGGGATCCGGCCAATCCGATGGATAAAATCCGATTGACGGCCAAGTTTAAAAAACTGTCGGCTGGGATCATCTCTGCACAGGACCAGGCCGAATTTTTGGCGCTGATCGATCGGCTGGCCGACGTGGCGGATACCGCTCAAATTGTGGACTGCCTAAGAGGATCTGATGCCGGGGATGCATCCCTTAGGCCCTCAAATAAGAACGATGCTACAAATTTTCAATTAGAGTAGGGGAGGGGTTTATCCCCTCCCGGAACTGCTTCGCGAAAACGATGTATCGGATAGAAGGATAGAAAATCGGGAATCGAGGGGTTGCAGAGGCCATTGCGGGAGGGGATAAACCCCTCCCCTACAGAGAAGTGCACCCCGTTGCCGATACAGATAAAATTCAGGGCTTAACTAAACGCTTATGTGGACGCACCCGGTCGGCCGTGAATTTAACCGCCCGCCAGCGGTGAGAAGAAAGACAGGGTGTCGCCTGGATGGAGCTGGGTTTCCAGGCAGGCCGGACGTCCGTTAACGAACAGCACCAACCCCGGCAGTTTTTGGGATGAAACCGCCAGGCGGGTGAGAGCCTTTCGGACCGTGTCGCCGGGATCCAATTCCATTAGCGCGCCTTGCGGCAGGCCGTCGGTGAGCGATTTCAACTCATGGTAGCTTTTTACGCTGATTTTCATGATTCGACTCACAATATAGCCCGAAATTAGGCCCCGAATCAAGCCCGGATCTGCAGCGGTGATCGGCGACGAACTGCCCGGCAACAGACTGGGCCACGGAACGCGATGGCCGCCGGGCGGATTTACTATTCAAAAGGAGGATAACCATGCATGGATGGCGAGGAAAAGTTCTACGGGTCGACTTGTCCGGCGGGCAGGTCACGGATCAACTCCTGGATGCAGAAATGGCCAGAAATTACATCGGTGGACGCGGCTTCGGCATTTTCACCATGCTGGCGGAACTCCACCCCAATTGTGATGCCCTCGGACCTGATAACATTCTCATTATGGCGGCCGGCCCGCTGACCGGAACCCGGGCGCCCACCGGCGCACGCTACATGGTGATGACCAAATCCCCCCTGACCGGGGCGATCACCTGTTCAAACTCCGGCGGAAATTTTCCGGCCATGCTGAAGAAAAGCGGCATCGACATGATCATATTCAGCGGTAAAGCGTCCGAACCGGTTTACCTGTGGATCAATGCCGGCCGCGCCCAACTGCGTCCGGCCGCCCATCTGTGGGGCAAAAACTCCCATGACACCGAATCGCAGCTGCACAGCGAAACGCTTCCGGAGGCCCGCGTGGCCTGTATCGGCCCGGCCGGTGAACGGGGCGTGCTGTTCGCCGGCATCATGAACGACGGGGACCGCGCCGCCGGCCGGTCAGGGGTCGGTGCGGTCATGGGCGCAAAAAACCTCAAAGCAGTCGTCGTCCACGGCGATTCGCCCGTCCTCCTGTTTGATGCAGCTGAATTCAAGGAACTGGCTAAAAAATTCAACCGCAAGTTCAGCGACAGCCTCAAGGGCGAGCCGCCGGGACTGCGCACTTACGGCACCGCGGCGACCATTACCGGCACCCAGACCGTCGGGGCGCTGCCGACCCGCAATTTTCAGCAGGGAACTTTCGAGGGGTGGGAAGCTATCAGCGGCCAGGCCCTGACCGAAAAATATCTGGTCAAATCCAAAGCCTGCCATGCCTGCCCGATCGGCTGCGGCCGCGTAAGCCGGGTGGATGAGCCGGATTTCCAGGGCGAAGGCGAGGGGCCCGAGTACGAGACCATTTATGCCATGGGTTCAAACTGCGGGATCGACAACCTGGCGGCGATCACCAAGGCCAACTACATCTGCAATGAGCAGGGCATGGACACGATCACCATGGGCTGCACTGTCGCCTGCGCCATGGAGATGTTCGAAAAGGGAATCATCACGGAAAAAGACGTCGGTATGCCGCTTAAATTCGGTGATGCCAAGGCTCTGGTGGAACTCACCCGGCTGACGGCGGAAATGACGGGATTCGGTGCGTTGCTGGCCGAAGGCAGCCTGCGGCTGGCCCGGCGGTTCGGACATCCGGAGCTGGCCATTACGGTCAAGGGGCAGGAGTTTGCGGGCTATGATCCGCGGGCGGAACAGGGCATGGGACTGGCCTACGCCACCTCCCCGATCGGCGCGTCGCACATGCGCGGCGATCCGGCCTACATCGAAATCCTGGGCGTACCATTTCAGATAGATCCCCTCACCTGGGACGACAAGGCCCAGCTGATTAAAGACTGGCAGGACACCTTCGCCGTGATCGACGCGGCCGGTCTGTGCGTATTTTTTTCGATGCGCAACCTGGTCATTCCGGATCGGACGATTCGTCCCCAGGGCATCATGGAATTGCTTAATGCTGCGACCGGAGCCGACTATACCCTGGATGAGATCTGCCTGGCCGGTGAGCGGATTTTCAACGCCGAACGCCTGTTTTTGACGCGGGCCGGGTTCTCTCATAAGGACGACACCCTGCCCGAGCGTATCCTTAAGCAGCCCCTGCCCGATGGACCGGCCAGCGGCATGGTCTGTCATCTTGACGAGATGCTGGGGGACTATTACCGGGCAAGGGGATGGGACGCCATGGGCCATCCGAGCCGCGACAAACTGAACCAATTGGGGCTTGCGGAGATTTAAAAAACAAGGTGAAAATATATATGCAAAAGCTAACTTCAATTGGAGATTGACTAAAATCCTAAAAATTGGGATGAGTGCATTTAAATTATACCTTTAAATATCCGGATCGTCTGACCTTACTGCTTGGGCGGGGAAATTATGGGGGCTTTTTTAGATAAAATTCCGTACTCAATTATTGTTGTGGCTGCAGTTTTTATGATTCTGGCTCCGTTTAGCCCGATGCCGCACGTATTGGAAAAATTGATCATGCTTAAAAACGGTACCCTAACCAAACCGATTGACATATTTGATCTGTTCTTCCATTTGGCTCCGACCTTGATTTTGCTGCTGAAGATATTTCGAAGTCATGCGAATTGACCGTTTGTTGGATTGTCAAACCAAATTCCTATTTTGTAAAATTTTTCTTGAAAGATCGGCATCTGTCAATATATTTAAACCTGATTACTGCTTAACGGGGGAAGGAGGTAATTGGTAGAGGATTTGATCCTTAAACATAAACCCTCGATTGAAAGGAGACAGCATGATGAAGAAGCTCAGTGTAATATTAATTATGATGGTTGCCGCATGTTTGATTATTTCCGCAACATCACAGGCTAAAAGTTTTACGATTGGTCTCAGCAACGGCTGGGTCGGCAGCGAATGGCGTACCCAGATGATCGACGAGGCCAAAGCTGCTGCCGCCAAATGGAAAGCACAAGGCGTGGATATCAAAGTGCTGGTTCAAAGTGCCAATGTTGATGTCCAGGGCCAGATTGCTCATGTTCGCAATTTTATCAACCAGGGTGTCGATGCGATCATCATCAATCCCAACAGCCCCACCGCCTTCGATCCCGTCTTCCGCCAGGCCAAAAAGCAAGGCATTCTCGTGGTCTCAACCGATGCCGAAGTGTCGTCCAAAGATGCCATTTACGTCGGTATCGATCAAAAAGGCTGGGCTATGAAATCTGCCCGGTGGCTGTCTGCGACCCTGGAGGGCAAAGGCAATGTCGTCGCCATTAACGGGGTCGCCGGCCACCCTGCCAACCAGATGCGCGTGGAAGGCTACCGGGAAGTTTTCGGCAAGTATCCCGGCATCAAGATCCTGAACGAAGTTAACGCCAATTGGGACCAGGCTCAGGGCCAGCAGGCCATGCAGAATCTGCTGGCAACTTACCCGGACATAAACGGTGTCTGGGTGCAGGATGGAATGGCGGCCGGCGCCTGGCGCGCCATCCTGGCCGAGGGCCGCAATGATATCGCCGCCACCGGAGAAATCCGCAAGGATTTTCTGGAGACCTGGAAAGAGAAAAACCTGAATTCCGGGGCTTCCGTGAATCCGCCGGGCTGCATGGCCAGTGCACTGAACGTGACGGTCTACCTGCTTCTGGGCAAACAGTTTAAAAAACCGATCAGTGCCGGCAAATACGGCAATGCGCTTTACATTCCCATCCCGTTTATTGACGCTAACAATTTCGACGAGGCCTATCGGCAGGTTCAGGGAAAACCGGGACACTACTCGGTGTCCAGCTCTTTGTCCATCAAAGAGGCAGCTGCTTACTTTAAGTAGTTATGGGTATCCTTGAAGTAAAAGGCGTTGACAAGCATTTCGGAGCGGTTATCGCACTGGAAAATGCCGAGCTCGATGTCGAGCGTGGTGAGGTGCATGTGCTCATCGGGTCCAACGGATCCGGCAAAAGCACCCTGTGCAAAATAATTGCCGGATCTGTTATGCCGGACGCTGGAGAAGTGCGCATTGAGGGCGCCGTCGCGGCCATTAATGGACCCAAGGACGCTACGCGGCAAGGCATCGGTGTTTTTTATCAGGAGCTCAGCCTGGTTCCCCAGCTGTCCGTGCAAGAAAATCTGTTTTTGGCCGCCCTGCCGCGCCGGGGCCCGGGTTTGGTGGACCGTGCCGCCATGCGTCGCCGGGCCGACGACCTCGTGCAGCAGTTCGCCGGCGTGACCGGTGCCGGATTTACCCTTGACACCCCGGTGGAGGAGTTGCGAACCGATCAGCGCCAGATTGTGGAAATCCTCAAGGTCCTGGCCACCGAGGCCCGCATCATCATCTTTGATGAGCCCACCTCTTCTTTGGACAAGCGCCAGGTGACTGTCTTCTTTGATTTGGTCCGGGGATTGCGGGATCAGGGCCGGGCCATCATCTTTATCTCCCATCGCATGGACGAGATTTTTGAGATCGGTGACCGGGTGACCGTCCTGCGGGACGGCCGATCGGTGGAGTGCCTGCGCCTAACCGAAACGGATCAGGACACCCTGGTCAAGCATATGGTGGGCAGCCGCATCACCCCGGTGGAAGCTGGCGGACGCCGGCTTGAAATCGGAAATAATGATTCGGTTTTAACCGTCGAAAATCTTTGCGGGCACCGCCTGGAAGGCATCTCTTTTGCGCTGAAGCGGGGTGAGATACTCGGGTTTGGCGGGCTGCACGGTCAGGGCCAATCTTTAGCCCTGCGTATCCTTTTTGGCGCGGAGCCGGCAAGCAACGGCAGCATAAGACTGCCCGGAGGTGAACGCCGACCGTCCAAGCCCGCCGAAGCCATTCGCCGGGGGGTTGCATACCTGTCGGGTGACCGCAACCGCGATGGGATTTTTCTGGCCCGACCCATTCTTGAAAACCTGGTGGCCGCCGATCTGACCAAGAGCAACCTGTTTTTTCTTTCGCCACAGCGCCTGATACGAAAAGTATCTGCGGTCGTTAAACGATTGAAGATGCGGTTTTCCG
>Ga0210062_1000114_pt1 | contig 23175 bp, 22 predicted proteins | sample Muzzi_CordA_D2_FD_185528 | JGI IMG/M metagenome (GOLD analysis project Ga0210062, IMG submission 185528) | Wetland microbial communities from San Francisco Bay, California, USA, that impact long-term carbon sequestration - Muzzi_CordA_D2 (SPAdes) | ecosystem: Environmental > Aquatic > Marine >...
ATTTCGTCCCGCCGATACGGAGCAATTGCAGGCCTTCGAGATCGGTGCAGTCCGGGAGAAGGACGTCGGCGGTATGGTTGGTTTCGTCCAGCGTATAGGCAAAGCATACGGTGAATGGAAACTTCGCCATCGACCGGGATACCGCGTCTGTATCCCAGAACGATATTGCCGGATTCGTCCGGTATACGAACCAGACATCCGGAGGCGTCGCCACCGGCAAGTGGTTAAAGTCCTCGTTCTGCATCATCCATGCGAGATGTGTCGGGCCGAGCGCCTGGCTCCATGCAGAGTTGGCAACAAGCGGCACCAGCATTCGATGGGCGCTGCGCACCTCCGGCCGCGAGTTCCATTCTTCCTTGCTTGTCGAATTCATCGGGTATTGCATGAAGCCGTCGTCGCCGCCCTTGACGCTCGACCACCGACTATCGGCTGGCCGGTTTAACCTGACCGTCGTGCCCAACGTGCCACCCGGCACTTCGAGCCCCCCAATCAGGCACGCAAGCAAGGTTCGCGCCCAGCAGCATTCAAAACCGCCCCACCCGTTGTTGACCGTTTTCCCGAGCGAAATCGACACAGGCCGGAGCGGCAATACGGCTCCCTCGATTTCAACGGTTTCGCCGACGCGGGCGTGGTCGAGGTATTCGTTAGCGACCCGCCGGATGGTTGCCGCCGGCACGTCGCAGACCGACTCCGCCCATTCCGGCGAATAGTCCTTCACGTGATTGACGAGATGCACAAAGGCGGTACTGACGCTGACACCCGCATGGGGAATAATCTCGTCGTCAGGACCGATTTCGACGCCATCGACGACGACCGAGCCTTCCAGCAACGGCTCCACTGCGACGTCAAACGGTACGGCTGCGCCAGTTGTCCTGTCGACCACCAGAGGCTTGCGCGTTGATCGATCGCGCATGAAATAGCCGCTTGGGCCGACAAGATAGGGCGACGACGTCCTATCCTTAAGGAACGGCAGATCCAAACGATCACGCGGCTGCTCGTGCAGCAGCACGTGGATCATCGCAAGCAGGAACGCCGAATCGGTTTTTGGCTTGATCGGAATCCATTCCGCCGAACATGCACCGGTAACCGATAGATGAGGCTCGATCTGCACGCGCTTCATGCCGCGCTTGCGGGCATCCGCGTGCCGCTTTACGCCGCACACCCCGCCGGACGCTTCAACATTGGCGCCAAAGGAGACCAGGTATTCGCAGAGTGGCGTGTCAGGTGAAACGGTGAAGGCGCGATGCCAGAACTCTCCATAGAGATGCTCCGAGTGATAGCATTTCACGCCCTGACCCGAGCCAAAGCTCATGTCGACGGGACCCCACGCCGTCAGGAACGCCGGGAAAGTCCCCATGTAGGCGGTTGGGGTTCCGCCACCGCCAAAGCTCGCCGCAATGCGGGGATAACCTGACTCATCGATCAGCCCAGCGGTACGCGCGGCATTGAGTTGGTCGGCCACCAGCGCCAGCGCTTCGTCCCAAGAAATGCGAACGAAGCCGGGATCTTCATTGCGGCCTTTTTTCGGATTGGTCCGCTTCATCGGGTAGAGCACCCGACTCGGATTGTAGGCCTTCTGCACCAACCCATATGCCTTGACGCAGGCCTTGCCGCCGGCCGGATGAACGGCGGCGGCTTCGAGATTGGGCATCACCTCCGTCGCGGTGCCGTCCTCAACACGCACTTTCAACAGGTCGGGACCAGCCACGCACTGGTAGCAATAGGTCGATATGGTCCGTTCGTTACGGCCGGTGCGCTGGGGCATGACCACCATCCTGCGCTCGCTCCGACGCCTTGGCGGATTTCTTCTTTAGTCGTTCGACCGTCTTGTCGATAGCGGTCACGAAGCGGCCGTGCGTGCCTGCACAAATCGGTTCTACGTCGTCGCAAGCCGAAATTTCAAACGAGACCCGTCGCCCGTCGACCGCAGCCACTGTCGCGGTAATTTCGACCTTCATGTCAAGCAATGTCGGCGCGAGATGCTTGATACTGACGTCGGTACCGACTGAATCCTCGTTGGGGTCGCAATAGTCCAGCAGCAACTCGCGACAGGTAACTTCGATGTCACGCACCAGATTGGGCGTGCTGTAGACGCGGCCTTCCTCACCCATAAAATCGATCGAACGCCCGCGATCCACGACGATCGTGTTGGTCCGGGATACCCCGGGGCGAAGCCCCTCCTTCATCTGTCATCTCCTAGACGGCGATCATTGGAGGAAATTAGGTGTGCCTCGCGGCCGCTGGCTTGACCGATGTCAATGGGCCCAAGATTTCTTGGGTGTTGGCACCCTGGCTGGCAGACCGCGCCGATACTCCATGGTGAACCTCAAGTCGGATAGACGGATTGTGGGTTCCCGCGGAACGAGCGGAGCCTTTACTAAATTAAGGCGAAGTATCCTTCCTGACGGCTATCCATTTTACTTGTTCGGCCAGCAAATCACGGGTCTTCGACATGGTCAACGTCCTGACCGCGCGGTCGATTCATTCTCGCCAATCGAGGGGTTCCAGTAATGATTTGGCTGGATCCGACTGAGCCAGCCAGGCGAGATCGTACGCGATGTTGGCTTCTGCCCCACGGCGAAGGCGATTGAAGCGACCTTCAACCTGCAGTGAGATCGACCGAGCGGCCTTCTCGCTTGATCGAAGTTGCGACGACCACCAAAGCATAGCTTATGAGGGCGACAACCGTTGCCAGGCCAGCGATCTCGCGTCCGTTCTGCCATTCGACCAGATCGGCCCACACGCGCAACCCTACAGAAGCGTGCAGGAGCATGAGGGGCGTGTAGGCGGCAGCGTTTGAGCGGATGCGGACACCCGTTACAGCGGGAAAAATGATAGGAGCGTGACCGAAGATCATGGAAAAAACGAAGCCAATCGTAATTGCATGGATTATCGCATCGTAAGCGAAGGTCGCCGCCGCCGGCGGCAGAAGCAATAGCAGCAATCCTGCCGTCATCAACCACACATAGCCGGCGAGCATGCAGGCCGCTGAAAACCGGGCCGTTCCGGCAGAACGGATGGTTCGTACCGCAATGTCGTACCGCAACAGCCATGCGGTCATGACAATCAAGCCGACACCCATGAATGGCGCGACACCGCGCGCGAGCTCGCCGCGCCATGCGCCTGCGATGACCAGCACATTGGCGGCCGCGAACACCAATTGGCTGACCATCCCGGGGGCCTTCAGGCGACTGAGTTCGAGACGCTCGGCGGCAATGGTCAGGATCAGGAAATCCAGCCACCATCCAGTGACGACGGGCATGTCATGTCCGGTCAGCCACAGGCCCGTTCCTGCCGCCCAGCAAGCCGCCGCCAGCGCCAAGATCGCTGTGGAAAGCGCGCCGTGGCGCACCATGAGGGCCGCCGACGCCGTGGTGAGTGCGGCACCCGCCGCCAGAATTGCCAGCGCAGACAGCGTGGGAAATCCGGCCACGAGCGCCAGGGCACCGGCGGCGGCCAGCACCGGTGCGATGTAACCCCACCACCGGCCAATCGCGACGGCCCTTTCCAGGCTGATGACGGTGCCGAGAAAGCCGGCGATCATGAACGCGCTGTGAAATTCCGCCAGATCGACGGCGACGTCCGGCACCTGCAGGCCGAGCCGCGCCAGTCCGGTGAGCAAACCTGCGATGAGCGCAATGGCGCCAAGGCCGAGTGGGATGAAACGCAGTTTGCGCCGGTTTACCGAAATGGACATGGCTCGGCCGTCCGGGCTTCCTTCATGGCGGCTTACCGATTCCGATGAACCGGCCATGCCGGCAGCTCCGCTGTGGCGACCGCGCTTCGAGCTGCCGAGGTCGCGTCCATTCTATAGGTGCCGGAATGCGAACCCTGTCCGGCCCACCCGCAAACCTTTTCATTTCCTACCCCGACAATCCGAGCTGGCGTCTCCCCGCCTCGCTCAGCCGGTCGGGGGACCACAGGACGCCACGGAGCAACCTGACTTCGACGCCGCCGGCCTCGGGGAAGCAACCGGCAAGAACCTGCTCCGCCTCTTCGACGATCATCTCGCCCAGCGGGCATGCCGGCGTCGTCATAATCAGGGCCACCTTGATGCCGCCGTCGGTACAGACAACTTGCTGAACCAGCCCAAGGTCGACGATGTTGACCCCGAGTTCAGGATCTACGACAGAGCGCAAAGCGGACAGAATGTTGTCATTGCTTACGGTCGTTCCAGGCGTCACGGCCCTAATCGCTTGCATGACATTCTCCACCCCATCTTCTGCGGACCGATGCGGCCCTTAACTATTCGCCAGCTGGCGACCATCGAGGGCAAGCATGTCACCCGTCAGACACGCCGCCGCCGGCGAGGCAAGAAACACCACGATTCCGGCGATTTCCGCTGGATGCCGTCCTGTCCGAGCGATGCTCGCGTTATCGGCAAACCGGCAAATGTCAATTCACCGATTATCGACGAATTACCCTTTACCCCTCTGGCGAAATATCCCGGCCCTACAGCATCGGCCGTGATGCCTGCAGCTTACCGTCATAGTCCGTAGTGGCCGCTGCTCAGAGATACATGATCTTCAACCGAGCGAACGCCGGGGACCGATTCGGCGGCGACGCGCAGGGCTTCCTTTTCATCTAGAGACTTAACTTCTGCCCATAGCTCGACCGCTCCATCATGAACGATCACGTTGATCTGAGACTCGTTAACATCGAGGTTCGATCTGATCTCATCAAGGATGCGCTGCCGCAGCGCCTTGTCGTCCACCCGAATCTCCGCGGTAATAGCCGTATGCATAGCCGCCAATGGCTGCAGAAGATCGGCGCGACTGACAATACCAACCAGCTTGCCGTGTACGACAATCGGAACCCGTTTGATCCGGTGTCTTTCGAGCAACGCCGCCAAGTCGCCGAGCGGAAGATCGGGGCTGGCCGTAACGACCTGTCGCGTCATCAGATCCGACGCTCTAGCCGCGTGAGATTTTACGAAATCCCGAGCGAGCCTGTCTCCGTTGATTACCAGCTTACGCCACCATGTGTAATGTCGCTCGGTCCCGGCCTCTACCCGATGAATGAGATCGCTCTCGCTGATGATTCCCAAGAGCGCGCCCTCACCATCGACAACGGGCACTGCACTTATGCGATTGGTCAACAGGATGTCGGCGATCTCATGAACCGTGGCGTCTGGCTGCACGGTGATCACCTTGGAAACCATGACATCCGAAGCTTTCATCACATGATTCCAGTTTATCTTTGTGAATTATTGCCCCTCTCCCGGAAAAGAACTTGATCAAAGTCAAACGCAACTCATTCTTTCTGGACAACAGAGCGCGGAAAACATCGAAGAGCAGGCTAGGACGCCCTCGGCGATACTTTGATGCCGAGATAGGCTTCTTGCACGCGCGGGTCATTCGCAAGTGAAGCGCTGGAACCGGCGAGTACGATGCGGCCGGTCTCGATGACATAGGCGCGGTCGGCAATCGCCAGCGCGGCGTTCACGTTCTGCTCGACCAGCAGGACGGTCATTCCACTTTCGCGTAGCGTTACCACTGTATCGAGGATCTGGTCGACCAGCACCGGTGCGAGGCCCATCGACGGCTCGTCGAGCAAGAGCAGGCGCGGCCTGCTCATCAGCGCGCGCCCGATCGCCAGCATCTGCTGCTGGCCGCCGGAGAGGTTGCCGGCGGCGTTTGTACGCCGCGCCGCCAGATCGGGGAACAGGGCATAGACCTGGTCGAGCGTGGCGGCGACCTCGGCGTCGCGGCGGCTGAAGGCGCCGAGCCGCAGATTGTCGTTGACCGAGAGCGGGGCAAAGACCTGGCGCCCCTCCGGCACCTGCGTAATGCCGCGCGCGACCCGGGCATGGGCCGCAAGCGCGTCGATGTCTGTCCCGTCGAAAAGGATGCGTCCGCGCGCCTTCGGCTGCACGCCGGAAATGACCCGCATCAGTGTGGTCTTGCCGGCGCCATTACTGCCCACCAGGGTGACGATCTCGCCCTCGCCGACTTCGAGCGATACGCCATGCAGCGCCTCGATGCGGCCGTAGCGGCTGACCACGTTCTCAACCTTGAGCATGGGCGGTTTCCCGCTGGGCATGTCGGCCGAGATAGGCTGTGATCACGCCGGCATTGCCGCGCACGATGTCGGCCGTACCTTCGGCTATGGTGCGACCCTGGTCGAGCACGTGGATGCGCTTGGAAATTTTCATCACCAGCTTCATGTCGTGCTCGACCAGCACCACGGCAATGCCGGTGGCGGCGATGGTCTGGATGAGCGCGTCGATCTCCTCCGTTTCGACCGGATTGCAGCCGGCAGCCGGTTCGTCGAGCAGCAGCACCTTCGGCTCGGTGGCAAGCGCACGTGCGATTTCCAGCCGCCGCAGAGCCCCATATGGCAGGCTGCCGGCCGCACGCCCGGCCAGTTCAGCGAGGCCGACCAAGCCAAGCAATTCCTCCGCCTTGGCACGCGTCTCCGCGTTCTGGCGCAGCACGGAGGGCAGTGCGAGCAGATGAGCGACAACGTTGCGCCGCTCATGCAGGTGGCGGCCAACCATCGCGTTCTCCAGCGCGCTCATACGGAAGAAGATCTGCAGGTTCTGGAACGTGCGCGACAGCCCACGCCGCGCCAGGGTGTGCGGGGCAAATCCGGTAACGTCAGCGCCGTCAAGCCGCACCTCGCCTTGTTGCGGCGGATAGAGTCCGGAGATCACGTTGAACAACGTGGTTTTGCCGGCGCCATTGGGACCGATAATGGCAAAGATTTCGCCTGGCTCGACGGCAAACGACACGTCAGCCAACGCGACCACGCCGCCAAAGCTGATGCCGATGCGGTCGACTGCCAGTACCGTCATGGCGTCCTCCGCTGCAGGACGCCGGCGAGCGCAGGCACGATGCCGGTGGGCAGGAAAACCATCACCACAATCATCATCAGCCCGAGCATGATGTGCTCATAATCCTGAAACACGGTCAGGACTTGCGGCAGTACCACCAGCACGGCAGCGCCGACGATGCTGCCGAACACCGAGCCCAGCCCGCCGAGCACGGCCATGGTCACGAACTCGATCGAGCGCAGGAAGCCGGCTTCGGTCGGGGTAACAAGCCCATCATAGAGTGAGAGATAGGAGCCGGCGACCGCGGCATAGATGGCCGACAGCACGAAGGCGATCAGCTTGTAGTGGGCAACATCAACGCCGAGCACGCGGGCGGCCACTTCACTGTCGTGAATGGCCCGCAGCGTGCGGCCGGTGGGGCTGGCAATGACATTGGCGGCGATCCAGGTGCCGATCACCAGGCTGACGCCAGCGATCCAGTACCAAGCGTGCGTGCCGTGTACCGTCCAGCCGGCGACATCAAGCTGGGGCACCAGCATGCCGTCGGGACCGCCCGTCCATGCCGCTTCGTTGTTGAACACCATCGCGATAAGCAAGCCCATGCCCAGCGTCGCGACGGCGAGGTAATGGCCGCGCAGCCGCAGGATCGGTCGTCCGATAACGAAGGCAATGAGGCCGGCGCCAAGCGCACCGGCCAGCAGCGCCAGCCAGGACGGCACGCCAAGTGAGGTCGGCCCGATTGCCACTGCATAGGCACCGATACCGAAAAAACCGGCATGCCCAAGACTGACCTGGCCGGCAAAGCCCATCAGCAGGTTCAAGCCGACCACGGCCAGAGAGAAAATAAAAACCAGCGTGGCGATGCGCAGATAAAAGCTCGACTCCAGCAGCAGCGGCAACAACAGCACTGCGAGCGCCGTTGCGACTACAACGAGGTAGGGATTGGCGAAGAACCGCCGCATCGCTCACACCCGCTCGATGTGGGTGCGGCCAAGCAGGCCCTGCGGCATAACGAACAGCACAGCGAGAATAACGATAAAGGCGATGGCATCCTTGTAACTCGACGACAGGTAACCGGCACCGAAAGCTTCCAACAGCCCAACCGCCAAACCGCCGACCACGGCGCCGAGCGGATTGCCCATACCACCCAGCATGGCGGCGGCGAAGCCCTTGAGCGCGAGCAGCGTCCCGACATCGTAGCTGGTCAGCGTGATTGGCGCAGCCAGGATACCGCCGACCGCGCCGATGGCGGCCGACACCGCGAACGACAGACCGACCATCGCGCCGGTGTTGATGCCGACCAGGCGGGCCGCAAGTCGGTTGGCCGCAGTGGCGGCAACCGCCTTGCCGGTCAGGCTGCGCGCCATGAACAGCCAGAGCGCCAGCACGATGACCCCTGCGCCGATCAGCACGATGATACTTTGCGGCAGCACCGCGGCACCGCCGAGCATGATCGGCTTGGAGCCTGCAAAGGACGGCAACGAATGAAAGTTCTTGTCAAATGCGAGGCTGGCGAGTCCCCGCAGCAGGATGGAGGCGCCGATGGTGATGATGATCAGCGATACCGCGGACGCCCCGCGTGCCGGCTCGATGGCGAAGCGATAAAGCGCGAGGCCAATGGCCACGGTGATGACCACGGCGACCACTGCCGCCAGCGGCAGTGGCACACCGGCGGCGAGCGCGAACACTGTGACCATGCCCCCCAGCATGACGAATTCGCCCTGGGCGAAATTGATCACGTCGGAGGCATTGTAGATGAGCGTAAAGCCGAGTGCGACCAGCGCATAGATGGCGCCCACGGTCAGACCGGAAAAGGCGAATTGCAGAAACTCGGCCATCTGATCGCCCCAAGAACACGGAATCGCCGCACCGCTCAACCTGCGGGGTGCCGGCCTGCGGCCGGTTCCTCATGATAGGAACAAGCGGATCGGCGCCGCCTCATGGTGGGGAGCGCCCTGGGTGTGACGCATTCCGAACCATGAGGCGGCTCCGCCGGTGCACGCCAGCCTAGGCTTACATGATCATGAAGCCTAGTTCACCAGCGTCCAGTCTCCGTTCTTGATCTCCAGCATCCGGAAGGCGGAGAGATCGAGTCCGAGATGATCCGTCGGCGACATGTTGACCACGCCACCAGTGCCGACGAAGCCCTTGGTCTTCTCGATTTCGTCGCGCACTTTGGCCTTGTCGGCGCTGCCGGCGCGCTTCATCGCCTCGACCAGAATCATCAGCGCGTCATAGGCGTGGCCGCCGAAGGTCGACACCTCCTGGCCGGTTTTCTTCTCGTAAGCCTTCTTGTAGCTCTCCACCACTTTCTTCTGTGAATCGCTGTTCGGCAGCTTGTCGCCGACCAGCAGCGCGGCGGCCGGCAGCCGCACGCCGTTGGCTGCGTCGCCAGCCAGCTTGATGTATTGCTTGGAGGCAACACCGTGGCTTTCGTAGAGCGGCACCTTTATGCCGAGCTGGCGGTAGTTGCGCGTCACGATGGCTGGGCCCTGGCCGAAGCCGGGATTGACCACCGCCTGCACGCCTTTGGCGTTCTTGATGTTGGTGAGTTGCGGCGTCATGTCGTTGTCACGGGCGCCGTAGGTCTCCTCGTGAACGATCTCGATGCCATACTTGCCGGCCACCTTGTGGCACTGCGCGCTCATCGACTTGCCGAAGCCGCCGGTGCCGGAGATCAACGCGATCTTGGTGAGGTTGCGCTTCTTCAGGTCGGTGAAAATCTTCTCACAGGCCATGGTGTCGGTATGCGGAACCTTGAACACCCATTTGCGCACCGGCTGGATGATCTGCACCGCGCCGGCGAGCGAGATTAGCGGCACGCCCGCCTCCTCGAAGGCCGGCATGATGGCGAGTGTCGCGCCGGTGGTGGAGTCCCCGATCACGGCGTCAACCTTGTCTTCTTCGATCAGCCGGGTGGCGAATGTCTTGGACTTGTTGGGATTGCCGCCGCTGTCATAGACGATGAGCTTGATCTTCTGCCCGTTGACGCCGCCATTGGCGTTGATCTGGTCGACATACATTTCCAGCGTCTTCTTCTCGGGATCGCCGAGGAACGAGGCTGGACCGGTGACCGCCAGTACCGAGCCGATCTTGATCTCGGCATGGGCGGCCGTGGCGGCGACAAGGAATGCGGCCGCGGCCATCAGTTTTGGCACGTATCGCGTCATTGATGTCCTCCCGTGGGCTTGATTGGCAGGTGGTCGCGCCGCAGTGGCGCAGGAAACGGCATCAAATGCAGCCTTCGTGATTGCGGCACTACGACATGTGGTCGAGTGAACATGATTAGGCGGGTGAACATTCAACTTACTTGACCAAAATCAAGCGCCGGGAAGCTAAGATGTCTCTCCGTTCGGGAAATCATGCGGCCGGATTTACGGCCGCCGCTTAGTGCCGTGCCGATCGCAGTGCGGCAATGGCCGGAGGCTCGCTTGTCAAAGTGGCGGCGCCCCCTGTAACGCCGAGGCGGGAGCAATAGCCGTGGGACATGGCTTTGCCATGCGCCGGCGCATGAGCTCGATTTCGATAACCGGGGCTGCCAATAGCGCGGCGATTGATCGCTTTCCAAGGGGGCTTCTCGCACAAGCTCGACCGCACTGCCCGAAGTGATGCCGGCAAACAGTCTGACCCGGGTATTGATTTCAATCAAGTCCCGGCACGATGGGCTGGTTTAATCGTTAAACATGCCACCGGAGGCTTCGACTCCCCCACTTTCGCGGCTCAGGGCGTTATTCCAGCATGCCCCGGCAGTGCTGTTGGGGCCGGTGCCGCTCGCGCTTCTGCAGCCGCTGTTTGCGCGCATGGCAGATCACGTCGCGCACTCACATCCAGAACTGTTCGACCGGCTGGGACCGCATGCGGGCAAACGCTTCCTGATCGATCCCATCGACCTTCCTTTTGTATTGGTGCTGGTTCCAGAGCCCGACCGGCCTCGCATGACGGTGCATCGCCGCGCCGAAAAGCCCGCGCATGATGCGCGCATTGGCGGCAGATTCTTTAAGCTGCTCGATATGATCGACGGTAATGCCGACGGCGACGCGTTGTTTTTTTCACGTGATCTACAAGTGAGTGGCGACGCCGAGGCGGTGGTCGCCTTGCGCAACGCGCTCGACGATTTCGAAGGCAGCGCGCTTGATAGCGTGGCCGGCAGTTTTGGACCATTTTCTCATCCGGTTCGGCTTGGCTTATCAGCCGTCCGCGCCATGCGAGGAATTACGCAGTGACGACCACTAACACCTATCAGCGTCCAGAACTGGTTTGCCCGGCGGGGACGCCCGCGGCGCTCCGGGCGGCGGTAGATGCCGGCGCTGATACAGTCTATTGCGGGCTGCAAAACGATACCAACGCGCGCAATTTTCCAGGACTGAACTTCACGCCGGCGGAACTTGAGCGGTCGATCGGTTATGCCCATGCGAGACAAGCGAAGGTACTTCTGGCGGTGAACACCTTCCCACCGGCTGGTCACTTCGACCTCTGGCGCGAGGCGATCGATCTTGCCGCGCATTCAGGCGCCGATGCGGCCATCATTGCCGATATCGGAGTCGCCGACTACGCGGCACGCACGCATCCGAACTTGCGGTTACATCTGTCTGTGCAGGCAGGCGCTTCATCGCCAGAAGCAATTTCCTTTTATTGCGAGAACTTCGGCATCAAACGGGTAGTGCTGCCGCGCATGCTCACCGTCGCCGAGATTGCCGACCTGCACCGGCAGATCCCCTGCGAAATCGAGGCCTTCGTGTTCGGCAACATCGGCATGATGGCGGAGGGACGCTGCAGCCTGAGCAACTACGTGACCGGCATATCCACCAATATGAACGGAGTCTGTTCGCCCGCCGCCGACGTGCATTACGAGGAGGATACCGAGCACCGTCTGACGACGCGACTCGGCGAATTTGTCATTGATCGCTTCGCCTGCGGCGAAAATGCTGGCTACCCGACAGTGTGCAAGGGTCGCTACCTCTGTCAGGCACGGACGCAGCCCTATTACGCCTTCGAGGAACCAGTCAGCCTCAACCTCTCGGCGTTGCTGCCCGATCTGATGCGGGCGGGTGTCACCGCGCTCAAGATCGAGGGCCGCCAGCGCAGCCGCGCCTACGTGAAGAAAGTTGTTTCCGCTTTTCGTCGGGCGGTGGACGATCTAATGGCCGGGCATGACGCGAGCCTGTCGAGCCTGCTGGCGCTCACCGAGGGTCGCCGGGAAACGCACGGCGCCTTCGCCGGAAAACACTGGAGATGACGGTGGTTGACGTTGTTGCGGGCGACCTGACGCTGGGACCGGTGCTGTTCAACTGGAGCGCGGACCGCTGGCGCGACTTCTACTTTCGCATCGCCGACGAAGCGCCCATCGAGACTGTCATCCTGGGCGAAGTGGTTTGCTTCAAACGCGCGCCGATATTCCAGTCCCATATGGACCAGGTGGCCGATCGGCTTGCTGCGGCCGGAAAAACAGTCGTCTTTGCAACCCTCGCAGAAGTCATGTCCAAACAGGAGCGCGCCCTCATTGCAGCGGCTTGCGCGGACGGGGCACACATGATCGAGGCAAATGATGCCTCCGCTCTGCTGCGGCTGCGCGGACGACCGCATCACATCGGGCCTTTCGTCAACGTCTACAACGAGCATACGGTTGCGGTGCTGGCGGCAGGCGGGGCGCGTAATATCTGCCTGCCGCCGGAAGCGCCGGCGCATACTATTGATACCCTCTGCCCGGCCGCCGCTGCGCTCGGCGTCACCATCGAAGTGCAGGTTTTCGGCAGAATGCCGTTGGCACTTTCGGCACGCTGCTACCACGCACGTGCGAACGGCCGCACCAAGGATAGTTGCCAGTTCGTGTGCGAAAACGATCCAGATGGCATGAAGCTGCAGACGCTGGAAGAAAAACCGTTCCTTGTGGTCAACGGCATCCAGACCATGTCCAGCGAGTACCTCAATCTCGCCGGAGAACTCGCCGATCTACGGAGGATGGGTGTGACGCGCTTCCGCCTCTCCCCACACACCTGCGATATGGTCGAAGTGGCCGACGTGTTTCGCGCCGCTCTCGACGGCCGCCTGGATGCGGAGGCGACACTCGCCCGGCTTGAGGGCCTGAATCTGGATGCACCCTTCTGCAACGGCTTTTATTTTAACAAGCCGGGAAACACTTGGGTCCCGGTGCACTCGTCGTGACGGCGACGTCCGCGAAATTGGGCCGGTGCACCGTTATGGATGGGCTAAGGATTAGTAGCCAATCGGCAGGTACGGCCCGCCCTTGATGCGGCAGGCGCGCTGGCAATAGCGATCGCAGCGATCGGTAATGCGCAGACACGTGCCTTGCGCGTCGCGGTAGACGCATTCGGTCAGCCCCCAGGCGCAATTTCGGCTGCAGTCCTGCCAGCACGCCGTCCCGGTCCAGACTGACTGTGCGCGCTCGCTGCGCGGGAATGGCAGCATATAGACCCGCTCGGCGAGGGGCTCGGCATAATGAGCGATGCCGATTTCGGCGGCCGCGACCGCACCAGCCGGCAGCATCAAGATAGCGGCCGCCAGCAGGCTCAGCAGAACCAGCGCACGTTTCATGGGCCGTCGCTCCTCGGTGCAGAATGTTCGAATGATAACCCCGGCCGCGGGCGCGGCCAATTGCCCGGTTCTCGGATGGAACCTTTCGCCGCTTCCCGGCCATCGTTATTGTAACAACAACCCAGGCGTTCGGGGGCGCGCCTTTGATTCTGCATGATGTTTGGCGAAACCCGGACCTTTCCCCGATCCTGCCAGGATCATACGCTGGCGCGAAGGAGCAGTCGGTGAGCGGCGTCGCACAGAACCAGGTCCAATCTGCTGAGAATGAGCTTGATCAACGATTTGGCACGAACGGCATCAAGCCGATGGGACGGCCGAGCCGCGTCACCCGAATCTTCATGGAGGTCGTGGCGGCGGCGGAGCGGCTCAATCTGAGATGCAGCACGGTGGACAATCCACCGATCTACGACAATTCCGTTTTCCCCTGGACCCACGAGATCGAGCAGAACTGGCGCGCCATCCGATCCGAGCTCGACCGCGTGCTCACCCGCAAGGACGATCTGCCCGGTTTCCACGAGATTTCGTCCGACGTGTCCACCATCAGCCATGACCGCGGCTGGAAGACCTTCCTGCTTTGCGGCTATGGCTTCCACTCAGAGGCCAACATCAAGCTGTGCCCGCAGACCTGGCGCATCTGCCAGAAAATTCCCGGCCTGATCACGGTAATGTTCTCGATCCTCGAGCCAGGCAAGCACCTTCCGCCCCATCGCGGGCCCTATAATGGCGTGCTGCGGCTGCATCTCGGCCTGATCGTGCCCGAGCCACGCGGCCAACTCGGCATCCGCGTAGAAAAGGAGATCTATCGCTGGCGCGAGGGCGAGGCGGTGATCTTTGACGACGCCTATGAGCACGAGGCCTGGAACAACACGGCGCACACCCGGGTGGTACTGTTCGTCGACTTCATCAAGCCGACCCGGTTCCCCGCCCGCTTCCTCAACTGGCTACTGCTCAACCTGGCGGTGTTCACCCCTTTCATCCGCGAGGGTATGGACAACCAGAAGGCCTGGGAGAAGAAGTTCTACGAGGAGGCGGAGGCGCTCAGGAACCGCTAGTCGGTCGCCTTGATCTCGGCCGCGATTGCGACTAGCTCCCTCTTCGCATGCGTGCCCCGACCCCGGACAATGACGGCCCCGCCGCCCCCAAGGTCAGCTTCGTTTCGCTCGGCTGCCCTAAGGCGCTGGTCGATTCCGAGCGCATCGTCACGCGGCTGCGGGCGGAAGGCTACGAGCTGAGCCGCGAGCACCGCGACTCCGACCTGGTCATCGTCAACACCTGCGGCTTTCTCGATAGCGCCAAGGCAGAATCGCTGGTGGCCATCGGCGCCGCGCTAAGAGAAAACGGCAAGGTCATCGTCACCGGCTGCATGGGCGCCGAGCCGGAAAGCATCGCGTCGGCCTATCCCGACGTGCTGGCGATCACCGGGCCGCAGCAATATGAGACCGTCGTCGAGGCCGTGCATGCGGCACTGCCGCCGAAGCACGATCCCTTCCTCGACCTGGTGCCGCCGGAAGGCATCAAGCTGACGCCACGCCACTACGCCTATCTGAAGATTTCGGAAGGCTGCAACAACACTTGCTCCTTCTGCATCATTCCGCGCCTGCGCGGCCGTCTCGTCTCGCGGCCAGCGGCCGAGGTGCTGCGCGAGGCGGAAAAACTGGTTAAAGCAGGCGTAAAGGAACTGCTCGTCATCTCGCAGGACACCTCCGCCTATGGCATCGATCTCAAGTACGCAGCGAGCCCGTGGCGCGATCAAGAGGTACGCACCCGGTTCATCGATCTTGCCCGCGAACTCGGCGAACTCGGCGCGTGGGTCCGGCTGCACTATGTCTATCCCTATCCGCATGTCGACGAGATCATACCGTTGATGGCGGAGCGCAAGGTGCTGCCCTATCTCGACATCCCCTTCCAGCACGCATCACCGCAAGTACTCGCACGCATGAAGCGGCCGGCGGCGCAGGAGAAGACGCTTGAACGCATCGCGCGCTGGCGCGCGCAATGCCCGGAGCTGACGCTGCGCTCCACTTTCATCGTCGGCTTTCCCGGTGAGACCGACGCAGACTTCGATCTGCTGCTGCAATGGCTGCAGGAAGCGTCCCTCGACCGGGTCGGCTGCTTCAAATACGAGCCGGTGGCAGGTGCCGCCGCTAACGACCTCGGTAACGCCGTGCCCGACGAGATCAAGGAGCAGCGCTGGCACCGTTTCATGCAGGTTCAGCAGGTGATTTCCACACGCCGGCTGAAACGGAAAGTCGGCAGCCGGCAGCAGGTCATCATCGACGAGGTGGGCCCGAGCCTCGCCAAAGGCCGTTCGATGGCCGATGCGCCGGAGATCGACGGCTCGGTCATCGTGGCGAGCCGGCGGCCGCTGCGGGTCGGCGAGATTGCCACAGTCAAGATCGAGCGCGCCGACGCCTACGATCTGCACGGGACCGCGGTCGGCTTCTAGAGCCGGTAAAACTTCGCCGCGTTGTCGTGCAGCACCGCGCGCTGCTCCGCGTCGCTGTATTCCGACAGCACCTTCCGATAGATGCCAAAGAAGTCCGCGTAACTTGCGTTGAGTTTCTCCAGCGGGAAATTGCTGCCGTAGATCGTGCGCTCCGCGCCGAAAATCTGGATCGAGTCGCGGATGACCTGTCGGGCCTGCGGCAACGTGATGCCCTGGCTGAACATGCCGAGACCGGAAACCTTGACGTGCAGATTGGGAAATTCCGCCATCATCATGAGCGCCTTGCGCCACTGCTCGATCATATCTGGCGCGCGGTCGGTCAGCATGCCGGAATGCAACAGGATCATCGGCACGTTCGGAAACGCCTTGATGAGTTCGACGGCGTATTTGGCCTGACCGGCGAAGACCTGCAATTCGAAATGCAGGTCGTATTTTTCCAAGAGCGCGAATCCGCGACGGAATTCCGGCTTGTTGCACAGATCCGGCGTCGGATTTGGTTGCCGCAGCGGATGGCTGTCCCAGTGCAACTGATGGCGCACGCCGCGCACGTTTGAAAACTGCGTCTGCGCCTTCAGCTTGGCGTCGAGATCGGAATCGGTCATGTCCGCCTGGCAAACGATGCCGTGCGGAAAGCCGTGCTTGTCGGCGGTGTTCTGCAACCAGCGCGTCTCATCCAGGGCGCGCGCAACACCCCACATGGCCGTGACATGCACCGATTTTGTTACGCCTTCCGGCGTCACGTCGTTGATCCACTCCTCCACAGGATAGTCGCGGCGCAGGCCAAAATAATCGCCATACATGCGCGGGATCGGCGGATCGGCCAGCCACGGAACGTCGTTACGAAACCAGATGTGATGGTGAGTGTCGATCACCGGGCCGGTGTAGGCCGCCATGGCAATTCCTCTGCAGTTCCTGATTCCAGTTCAGGTCTTCAGTGAAGCTAGAACATTGACGACCGCATTGGTCAATTTCGATAGTTCGTCGGCCCGGATAGTGAATGCCGGTGTCAGGTAAATCGTATGACCGAACGGCCGCACAAAGACGCCCTCGTCGACGAAACGCGCGCGCAAGGCGCCGAGATCGGCAATGCGCGCCATTTCCACCACGCCAATCGCGCCTTTGACGCGCACATCTTTCACGCCCGGAACAATTCGGCAGGGCGCAAGTTCGTCCGCCATCTGCGAGCAGATGGCCGCCACCTGCTGTAGCCGCGGCTCCTGCTCGAACAGATCAAGCGACGCGTTGGCCGCCGCACAGGCCAGCGCATTGGCCATGTAGGTCGGCCCGTGCATCAGCGCAGCGTGCGGATCGTTTGACCAGAAGGCGTCGAACACCTTTTGCGTTACCACCGTCGCCGCCAGCGGCAGCGTGCCGCCGGTCAGCGCCTTGGACAGCGCGATGATGTCGGGAACAACTGCTGCGCCGTCGCAGGCAAACATCGTTCCGGCGCGCCCAAAGCCGGTAAAAATCTCGTCGAAAATCAGCAATACGTCGTGCTTGTCGGCGAGCGCGCGCAGGCGCTTGAGCACAACGGCGTCATGAAAGATCATGCCGCCGGCGCCCTGCACCAGCGGCTCGACGATAATCCCGGCAATCGTGTCGACGTGAGCGCCGAGCAGCCTGTCGAGCGCATCCGCCTTTGCCTCGTCTTCCGGCAGATCGACGCTGTATTGCTCAGGCAGCAGCCCGGCGAACAGGGCATGCATGCCGCCCTCCGGATCGGTGACCGCCATGGCGCCGGTTGTGTCGCCGTGATAGCCGCCCTTGAAGGCGAGGAATTTCGTGCGCCCGCGTACGCCGTTGTTGATCCAGTACTGCACCGCCATCTTCAGCGCGATCTCGACGGCGACGGAGCCGGAATCCGAAAAGAACACGCGCGAAAGATCATCCGGCAGAAGCGCGGCCAGCCGGCGCGCCAGAGTCAGCGCCTGCTCGTGAACGAGCCCGCCGAACATGACATGCGGCATAGTGGCAAGCTGGCGCTCCACCGCCGTCCGGATGTGCGGGTGATTGTAGCCATGGCAGGCGGTCCACCAGCTGGCGATGCCATCGATCAGTTCGCGTCCGTCGGCGAGCACGATGCGCGCACCATGCGTGTGCGCAACCGGCAATGGCGGGGTAGCCGCCTTCATCTGGGCATAAGGCAGCCAGACATGGCCCATGCCCGCCTCGTACCAGCCGGGCGGCGGGCCTTTTTTGCTGCTATCGTCGGCCATTCGGCGCTTCCCTCGCCCTCATGCGGCAGGCATGGTGCCCGCGAAACCGGATCTCTTGATGCACTCGCTCGACGCCTTCGCGCAAGCCAAGCTCGACGACCTGCAGCGTCGCCATCTGCGCCGCGCGCTGCGGCAGACCGTGCGCGAGGACGGCATTTGGGTCGAGCGCGACGGCCGCCGGCTGCTGTCCTTTTCCTGCAACGACTATCTCAATATGAGCCAGCGGCCGGAAACCCGACAGGCGGCGATCGCGGCGATTGAGCGCTACGGCGCGGGCTCCGGCGCCTCACGCCTGATCACCGGCAATCATCCGCTCTATGCCGAGCTGGAGGCGCGGCTTGCCCGCCTCAAGCAGACCGAGGACGCGGTCGTGTTCGGCTCCGGCTATCTGGCCAATGCCGGCATCATCCCTGTGCTGATCGGCCGCGACGGGCTGGTGCTGGTCGACGAGCTGGCGCATGCCTGCATTTACGCCGGTGCGCAACTGTCGCGCGGCACGGTGCTGCGCTTCCGCCACAATGATGTGGCGCATGCGCGCGAACTGCTCGTGCGCCATCGTGCAGAACACGACCGTGCGCTGATCGTCACCGATGGCGTCTTCTCCATGGACGGCGACATCGCGCCCCTCGCCGAGCTTGATGCGTTGGCGCATAAACATGACGCTTGGCTGATGTCCGATGATGCGCACGGGCTGGGCGTCGTCGGCGACGGACGCGGCTCCTCCTTCTCCAACGGCGTGCGTGTCAATGTCCCCTTGCAGATGGGCACGCTATCAAAGGCGGTCGGCGCCTATGGTGGTTATTTGTGCGCCTCCAGGCCGGTCATTGACCTGATGCGCAACCGCGCACGCACGCTCGTTTATTCCACCGGCCTGCCTCCTGCCATCGTCGCCGCCAGCATCGCCGCCCTCGACCTGATTGAACGCGAGCCGGACTATGCCGCGCTGCCCGTGAAGAAGGCGCGCCATTTCACGCGCCTGCTCAATCTGCGGGAGGCGCAGAGCCCCATTGTGCCCGTGCTGATCGGCGAGGAACAGGCCGCGCTTGCCGCTTCTCAAATTCTCGCCGACGAAGGCTTTCTCGCCGCGCCCATCCGCCCGCCCACGGTGCCCGTTGGCACCGCGCGGTTGCGCCTCACTTTCACCGCTCAGCATCCCGACAACGAGATCGAACGGCTGGCGAGCCTGGTACGCGACAAGATTTCGGTGCGCTGAACCATGGCGGCCTATTTTGTCACTTCCACCGGCACCGACATCGGCAAGACCTTCGTCACCGCCGGACTGATCCGATCGCTGCGCGGCGCCAATCATGCGGTTGATGCGCTCAAACCGGTGGTCAGTGGTTACGATTCCTCGGTCGTGGAGACCAGCGACCCGGCGGTACTGCTCAAGGCGCTCGGCCGCCCGGTTTCGGCAGACGAGATTGCCCGGCTGGCGCCCTGGCGCTTCCGCGCACCGGTTTCACCCGATCTTGCCGCGGCCCGCGAGGACCGCAGCATCGATTTCGACGCCTTGGTCGATTTCAGCCGCGCAGCGGTCAACGCGAGCAACGGCATCCTGTTTATCGAAGGCGTCGGCGGCATCATGGTGCCAATCGATGCGGAGCGCACCGTGCTCGACTGGATGGCGACACTGGGCATTCCACTCATCTTCGTGGTCGGCGGCTATCTCGGCACCATCAGCCATACCCTCACCGCGCTCGACGTGCTGACGCAACGCCAGCTGAGCATCGCCGCCATCGTGGTGTCGGAGAGCGAGCGCAACCCGGTCGAACTCGAGGATACAGTCGACAGCATCGCGCGCTTTTCCGACGGCACGCCGGTGATCGGCTTGCCCCGGCTGCCCGCCGGCATCAACGAGCATCCCGCCTTCGCCCGCATCGCGGCGCTGCTCTAGCGCGATGCCGCGAGCGCCGTCTCCAGCATGCCCTCGAAATTAACCAGAGCGTGCAGCAGCATGCACAACACCGTCGAGCCGGTCGCCCAGCGGAACCAGCCCAGCATCAGCCCGAATACCAGAACCTGCGCGATGACGAACAAGTCGTATTGCACGTGCACCACGGCGAATAGCAACGCGGTGATGGCAATCACTGCCCAGGCATCACGCGGGTTACGGTGCCAGCCGCGGAAGAGAAAGCCGCGGAACAGCGTTTCCTCGCCGATCGGCGTCACCACCACCACCGCCAGCCAGAGCAGCGGCAGCCAGCCCGTGCTCGATGCGGTGCTGTAGATATCGGATTGAAAGGTGGTGACGATGTTCTGGCCGGCAAGCCAGCTCACCGTGTTGCCGAACGCAATAAAAGCCACCACGGTGACGACGCCGAGCAGCACCTCGCCGCGTCGCGGCAAAATGAAACCGAGATAGGCCGCTGGATCGCCGCCGGGCTGCCGCGCCATCAGCCAGAGCAGGCCCACCTGGATCGGCGTCGAGATCAGGATGACCAGCGAGACGGCGACGCCGTCGCCGGAAAAATCCGGCAGATGCGCGATGCCGGCGCCGTACCACCAGGTCAGCGCCGTCAGCGCGGCGGCCTGCCCGGCCAGCATGGCGAGCAGGCCGAGGCCGAAGGTTGAAAACCGCCCCCAGGCCCTCATATCTTGTTCATGCGCGCACCCTCGCCGTCTTGAGGGCGCGCGATGCCGCCGGATGATCCGCGCGCAGCACGCCTGCTACGGCACCAGGATCGATGTGCCGGTGGTGCCGCGGCCTTCCAAGTCCTTGTGCGCCTTGATGGCATCGTTCAGCTTGTAGGTCTGGTTGACCGGAATCTTCACCGCGCCGGAGCCGACTTTGTCGAACAGGTCCTTGGCGCAGGCGGCGAGCTCCTCGTTCTTGGCCACGTAGTGATTGAGGGTCGGCCGGGTGGCGAACAGCGAGCCCTTGGTCTGCAGAATATTGATGTTGAAGGCGTCAATCTGGCCGGATGCGCTGCCGAAGCTGACGAAATAGCCGAGCGGGTGCAGGCAGTCGAGCGAGCCCGGAAAAGTATCCTTGCCGACGCCGTCGTAGACCACGTCGCACATCTTGCCGCTGGTAATCTCCTTCACCTTGGCGACAAAATCCTCGTCGCGGTAGAGGATGGTGTGGTGGCAGCCATTCGCCTTGGCCAGCTCCGCCTTCTCCTTGGTGCCGACGGTGCCGATTACGGTGGCGCCGAGATGGTTCGCCCACTGGCACAGGATCAGACCGACACCACCGGCAGCCGCGTGCATGAGCACGATCGAACCCTTGCCCACCTTGAAGGTGCGGTTGACCAGGTATTGCGCGGTCATGCCCTTGAGCATCATGCCGGCGGCCTGCTCGTAGCTGATGTTGTCGGGCAGCTTGACCGCGCGATCGGCCGGCACCAGCCGCTCGGCCGCGTAGCCGCCGAGCGTGCCGACGAAGGCGACGCGGTCGCCGACCTTGACGCCGGTGACGCCGGCGCCGACCGCACTCACCTCGCCGGCGCTTTCGTTGCCGGCGATGAAAGGCAATCCGACCGGCGACGGATAGGCGCCCGTACGGAGATACGTGTCGATGAAATTGACGCCGCAGGCGTGCTGTTTGATCTTGATCTGGCCCTGGCCCGGCGCCGGGATATCGACGTCTTCATAGGTTAGCACCTCCGGACCGCCGGTTTTGTGTACGCGTACTGCCGCGACCATGGTTTTACTCCTTCGAAATTGATTGGATAGGCGGATGGCTGGATTTCGGCGGCGATCATAGGCAGGTAAGCGCCGAACACAAGGCGGATGGCCATGACAATGACGCTAGCGCGCGCCTGATACCCGCAGATTGGCGCCGTTGATGTAGGAGGCAGCGTCGGAGAGGAGGAACAGGACAGCCTCGGCCACCTCGTCAGCCTCGCCCGCCCGGCCCATCGGCAGCATGGGCGACAGCCGCTCGAGCCGGCCCGGCGGCTGGATTTCGGTATCGATCAGGCCCGGCGAGACGGCATTGACCCGCATGCCCTCCTTGGCCACTTCACGTGACACGCCGATCACCATGGAATCGACGGCGCCCTTGGCCGCGCCATACCAGACGCATTCATTGGCGCCGCCAAGCGTCGCCGCCATCGACGACAGCATCACCACCGATCCCCCCTTGCCACCATGTTTGGTCGACATGCGGCGGACGCAGGCACGCAGGCAGATCAGGGCCCCGAACGTGTCGACGGCCAGCACTTCCTCAATGGTGGCGGCACTCGCCTCGTCCAGACGGGAATAGTCACCGATGATGCCGGCACTGTGCACGAAATGGGTGACGGGTCCGAGCGCACGCGCCGCCTCGTCGAACACCCGCTCGATGTCGGCCTCGCGCGCCATGTCGCCGGCCAGCGCCAGCGCCTTACGGCCCGCGCCCTGTACCGCCGCGACCACGTCGTTCGCCGCCTTGGCGCTGCTCTTGTAGTTGACGGCGACGTCATAGCCGCGGCTGCCGGCAAGTCTTGCCGTCGTGGCGCCGATCCCACGACTGCCGCCGGCGATGAGCAGAACGGGCATGAATCAACGCTCCACTGGTTCGGCCGGATTGCGCAGCAGCCCGGCGAGGAAGAAATAGCCCGCGATTGCCGACAACGGAACGGTGACGAACGGGCCAGGCCGCAGGTCGGCGATCACCGCCACGAAGGCCAGCACAGCCCAGGCGATCAGCAGCGCGACGTTGAGCAGGCGCAAGCGCTCGACCCGCAGCGGATGCGGGAACTTGAACGGGGTGAAGGTCAGCGCGGCCAATACGGCGACGCCGGCGGCGGCAATCCAGGGCGGCGGCTCCAGCACGTAGAGATAGAAGGCGGCCAGATTCCATACTGCCGGAAAGCCGCGGAAGTAGTTGTCATCGGTCTTCATCTTGCGGTCGGCGAAATAGAGCGCGCCGTCGAAGACGGTGACCGAGTCGACGCCGTAGGGAACCTCGGCGTCCACCTTCGCGGTGCCGGAAACGGTGCCGTCGGTGGTCCACAGCGAGCCGACGCCGTCGGATTCGAAAAACAACGCCTCGCCGCCGGCGGCGGCGACGGCGTCGATGCGGAAGCCGGCGGCGCGCAACAGCGAGGTCCCGCCGGCGGTGCCGTCACTGACCCAGAGCTCGTTCTCGAGACCGGTGCTGCGCCGGCGCACGGTGAAGATCAGACGCTCGCCGAGGGTCGTCTGCGAGGTGCCCAGGTAGGTGCCGTCGGGCAGCTCCAGCAACAGCTCGGTGCCGGCTT
>Ga0210062_1000115_pt1 | contig 23146 bp, 18 predicted proteins | sample Muzzi_CordA_D2_FD_185528 | JGI IMG/M metagenome (GOLD analysis project Ga0210062, IMG submission 185528) | Wetland microbial communities from San Francisco Bay, California, USA, that impact long-term carbon sequestration - Muzzi_CordA_D2 (SPAdes) | ecosystem: Environmental > Aquatic > Marine >...
TTCACCCCCGCCGTTGGCCGGCGGGATCGGCGCGCCGTCGGCGGAATATTCGTTGAGCTTGTTACGCAACGTACGAATTGAAATGCCGAGAATGTTGGCGGCATGGGTGCGATTGCCGAGGCAGTGCTTGAGCGTTTCCAGGATGAGGTCGCGTTCGACCTCCGCAACGGTGCGGCCGACCATGTGTCGGGTGATCTGCTCGGCGGTGGCCGCGGCCTGGGCGGCGGTGCTGCCGGTCGAGGACCCGAGCCGCGCCCCGTCCGGCGACAGGATCCCGTCAACGCCGATTTCCGGTCCGCTGGAAAGCAGCACGGCGCGGTGCAGCGTGTTCTCCAATTCGCGCACATTGCCCGGCCAGCGGTGGAGGCCAAGCGCGCGGCGTGCTTCGGCGGAAAGCGGACGCGCGGGCAGACCGTTGGCGTCGGAATATTTCTTGACGAAGTACTGCGCCAACTCGTCGATGTCGGCGGGCCGCTCGCGCAAGGGCGGAATCTTCAGGTTGACCACGTTGAGGCGGAACAGAAGGTCCTCGCGGAATTTGCCCTCGCGCACGGCTTCGGTGAGGTTGCGGTTGGAGGTGGCGATGATGCGGATGTCCACCGGTACCGGCCGGCTGCCGCCGACGCGGTCGATCACGCGCTCCTGAATCGCGCGCAGCAATTTCGCCTGCAGCCGCCCGTCCATCTCGGAAATCTCGTCGAGCAGCAGTGTGCCGCCGTTCGCCTCCTCGAACTTGCCGATGCGGCGGCCGAGCGCGCCTGTGAAGGCGCCCTTCTCGTGACCGAACAACTCGGACTCCAGCAGGTGTTCGGGGATAGCCGCGCAGTTGACCGAGATGAACGGCTTCCTGGCGCGCTGCGAGCGCGCGTGCAGATAGCGCGCCAGCACTTCCTTGCCGGTGCCGCTCTCGCCCGTGATCATCACTGATGCGTCGGCGCCGGCGATCTGCTGGGCGAGCTTGACAACTTTTGCCATCGAATCGTCGCGGTAGATCATCTCACGCGAGTCGTCGGCGACGGCGGCGAGCACCGCCGCGATCAGATCCGGGTCCGGCGGCAGCGGGATGTACTCCTTGGCGCCGGCATGGATGGCGGCGACTGCCGCGCGCGCATCGTTGGACACGCCGCAGGCGGCGATCGGCACGTGGATGCGCTCGGCGTCGAGTCGCGCGATCAGGTCGCGGATGTCGAGACTGACGTCCACCAGCAGCAGGTCGGCACCGCGGCCAGAGCGCAGCACGGCGAGCGCCTGCTCGTTGGTTTCCGCGTGGGTGACGCTGGCGCCCTTGTCCATCGCCAGTTTGGTGGCGGTGGTGAGTTGGCCTCCGAGCGTGCCGACGATCAGGAGTCGCATGGCTTTATTCCCCTATTGGGCATTACCCCAGCACCTTAATTGCGTTCCGCCTTGATGATTTCCGTCATGGTCACGCCGAGTTTCTCTTCGACCAATACCACTTCGCCGCGCGCGACCAGGCGGTTGTTGACGTAGATGTCAATCGCCTCGCCGACCTTTCGATCAAGCTCGATCACCGCGCCGGGCCCGAGCTTGAGCAGATCGCCCACCTCCATGCGCGAGCGGCCGAGCACGGCGGAGACCTGCACCGGCACGTCGAACACCGCCTCCAGGTCGGCGACGCCGCGACTCGCGGCCTCGCCATCGTCCGACTGCACCATGGCCTGCTCGTCGCCGGCCTGCTGTTGCAGGTCGCTGCCGCTGTTTTCCAGGTCGGGCAGCGGCACTTCGTTGTTGTTTTCGTCACTCATCCCGTCGATCTCCCGAAATTATGATTGTGCGCCGGCGTCGGCGCCGCGGGCGGCCACATAGCGGCCGACCGCGTCTTCGATGGCTGCGCGAGTGGCCGCCTCGTCGCGATTGATGCCGCCCTCGGCCCATTCGATGCGGCAATCGCCGGGACTAAGCGTGGCGTCGGCGTTCACCACCAGCCGGCCCTCGAAACCGCGCGCGCGGGCGATTTCCTCCAGCTTGGCCTTGGCGGCGTCGAAGATCTCGGCGCCAACGCGCACCGCAATGTGTGGCGCGCTGACAAGATGGCGGAAGCAGTCGATGGCAAGCGCGGCGATCTCGGCCAGCGGCTCGCGCGCGATCAAGTCGGGCGCCAGTTTTGACGCCACCGCCACCGCCACCTCCACCGCCTCGGTCTCGAAGCGTGCCTCGACAGCGGCCAGCGTGCGGTCGAGCCGCTCGAAGTTATCGGCAATCAGGGCAAGGGTGGATGCGATGTGCTGGGTGGCCTCGTTCTGCGCCTGCGCGTGACCGGCGGAAAAGCCGGCACGATAGGCCTGCGACTCGGCATCGGCGCGGCGGCGCTCGTGCTCGACCATGGTGATGGTCGGCTTTTGACCGGCGCCGAAGTCCTCGTCGAACAGATATTTCGCTTTGGCCGTCATTTACCTTCCTTGGCGCGCGATCCTTTCCGAAAACCCAGCTCCGATTTCCGGGATCGTGCGCGGTCGCTCAGTAGATCAACTCGTCGTCGCCGCGGCTCTTGGTAATGAGAATTTCGCCCTTGGCGGCGAGATCCTTGGCGGTGTTGACCAGCATTGCCTGCGCCTCGTCGACGTCGCGCAGCCGTACCGGGCCCATCTCCTGCATCTCCTCGACCAGCATCTTGGCGGCGCGCGTCGACATGTTGGAGAAGAAAAACTCGCGCACGGTTTCGCTGGCGCCCTTGAGCGCGACCGCCAGCTTGTCCTTGTCGATGTGGCGCATCAGCGTCTGTGCCGAGCCGGTGTCGAGTTTGACCAGGTCGTCGAAAGTGAACATCAGCTCCTTGATGCGCTCGGCCGATTCGCGGTTTTCGACTTCCAGCGCGGTAAGGAAGCGCATCTCGGTTTGCCGGTCGAAATTGTTGAAGATCTCCGCCATCACCTCGTGGGCATCGCGGCGGCGGGTCTGCGACAGGTTCGACATGAATTCGGTGCGCAGCGTCTGCTCGACGCGCTCGATCACTTCCTTCTGCACCGCCTCCATTCTGAGCATACGGTTGACCACGTCGAGCGATAGGTCTTCCGGCAGGATCGCGAGCACGCGTGCGGCATGCTCCGGGCGCAGCTTGGACAGCACCACCGCCACGGTCTGCGGGTATTCGTTCTTCAGATAGTTGGCCAGCACCTCTTCCTGGACATTGGCCAGCTTCTCCCACATGTTGCGGCCGGCGGGACCGCGGATTTCGTCCATGATGCCGTGCACGCGCTCGGGCGGCAGGTACTGCTGGAGCAGCCGTTCAGTGGCGTCGTAATTGCCGAGCAGCGCGCCGGAAGCCGACATACGCGAAACGAATTCGAGCAGCAGTTCCTCGACATTCTCTGCCTCGATGGTGCCGAGTGAAGACATCACTATGGAAATCTCGCGCAGCTCGTCGTCGTCGAGCAGGCTGAAGAGCTTTCCGCCGTATTGCTCGCCGAGCGAGAGCATCAGCACTGCGGCGCGTTCCGGACCGGTCAGCTTGCGCTGCGCTTGCCCGGGATGGGACTTTTTGGCGAGTTCGGCCATGAGTCCGCCGATGTCCTCGCGGACCACCTTTTCTCTGTCCTTGGCGGTTCGGTCGTAGGCTGACGGCATGATTTAGGCTGCGTCCTCGTGGAGCCAGCTGCGGATAATGGCGACCGCCTCGTGCGGGTTCTTTTCGGTGAGCTCGCCAACCTTCTGTACCGACTGGGCGTGCACCTGGCCCTGCACCTTGGCGACGTCGATCATGGCGGAGGTGCGGTTGGAGATGGCGACGGCTTCGTCGCTGCCGACGATCGACACGTTGGGGCCGCCCGCACTGGTAATGGTGCCGTTGCCGCCGCTGCTGATCGTCATGCCGTCCTGGCCGGCGGCGTCGACGCCGAGCGCGCCGGCCACACCGGCCGCGCCGGCCAGCCGCGCGGCTTCCGCACCCTCCGGAGTGACGATGCGGCGCACCAGCGGCCGCACCACCATGAACAGCACAATGAGTCCGAGCAGCGCCATCACGCCCTTCTCGGCGGCGCTCATGATGTCGTCCTTGGTGAATTGAAGATAGTTCATCCAGCCGGTCGGCGTGCTCTCCATCACCGGAGGAGTATCGGCAAAACGCAGATTGACCACCTCCACCTGGTCGCCGCGCTTGGCGTTGAAACCGATGGCCGAGCGCACCAGCGCGGCGATGCGGTCAATTTGTTCCTTCGGCCGCGGCTTGTAGACCACCTCACCCTTGTCATTCTTGTCATAGATGCCGTCGACCAGCACGGCGGCGGAGACACGGTTGACGCGGCCGGCCTCGATCACTTCGGTCTTGGTAGTGCGCGAGATCTCGTAGTTGACGATTTCCTCGGTCTTGCGCGTCTGATCGTTGTTGTTATTGCCGCTAACCTGCTTCGGCCCGTCAGAGCCGGGCAATTCATTGCCGACGGAGACGGCGCCGCCGGTACCACTGCCGGACGCCGACTGTTCCTCGCGGGTCTGGCTCGAGCGCACGACGCGGCCGTCGGGATCGTATTTATCCGATGTCTGGGTGATGCGGTTGACGTCGAAGTCGGCGGCGATCTGAACGCGCGCACGGCCGGGGCCGACCACCGAAGTGACGATGTCTTCCACTTCTTTGCGCAGACGGTTCTCGTAGGCGACCTTGCGCTCGTCGGCGCCGGCGCCGGCGAGGCCGTTGGAGTCGCCGGCGCCATCGGCCAGCAGTCTGCCGCTTTCGTCAACCACCGAGACGCGCTCGGGCCTCAGGCCTTTGACCGCGGAGGCAACCAGATGGCGGATGGCGCGCACCTCCTGCGCAGCCAACGAGCCGCGCACCCTGAGCACGATAGAGGCGGTAGCCTCCACCTTGTCGCGCGAGAACAGTGGCCGCTCCGGCAAGACCAGGTGGACGCGCGCGCTTTCCACGCGGTCGAGGCTGCGGATGGTGCGTGCGAGTTCGCCTTCCAGCGCGCGCAGATGATTGATGTTCTGGATGAAGGTGGTGGCGCCGAGCGCGTCCGACTTGTCGAAGATCTCGTAGCCGACGCCGCCGCCCTTGGGCAGGCCGTTTTCGGCGAGGGTCATGCGCAGCCGCGCGACTTTCTCCTGGGGCACCAGGATGATGGCGCCGTTGCCCTTGAGCGTATAGGCGATGCCCTGGCGGTCGAGATCCTTGATGATCGAGGCGGAGTCGTCGATCGACAGGTCGGTAAAGAGCGGCACCATCTGCGGCGCCGTCATGCGAATCATCAGGAAAGAGAAGAAGCCAATCAGCGCAAGCGTTACGGCGGCCATTGCCGCCATCCGCGCCGCACCGAGCGACTTCACGAAATCGAAGAAACCTTGCACCGGTCTTGTCCCACCCCGCGCGCTTCGTGTTCGCGCTTCACCCGGCAAGATTTGCCCAGTTTATGGTTAGCGTCGGGTTAATAGCGGGAACAGGATTGGCCCAGGCACAAAGCCGATGGCGACGCGCGTTACTGGCGATACTGCTGGATGCGGGTGGTGCGCAGGCCGGCGAGGCCGTGCTGGTCGATGGAATACTGCCAGGAGAGAAATTCTTCGACCGTGAGCGTGTAGCGGGCGCAGGCCTCTTCCAATGACAGCAGCCCGCCGCGCACGGCCGCGACGACTTCGGCCTTGCGCCGAATGACCCACCGCTTGGTAGACGGTGGCGGCAGATCCGCGATGGTCAGCGGACTGCCATCGGGCCCGATGACGTACTTGACCCTCGGGCGATGGGGCTCGGTCATTGGTCTATACTCACAACACGACTGACAGGTACTTCATGCAACCTACTGGCCGCGACTTAAAAATTGCCTAAGCAGAACGTGCGAAGAGGCAATTGTTTGCCGGCGTTTCTGCTAACCTTTTGGTTACAGATGGGGCCGCGACTCCTTACCCGGCCCTTAGCGCCGACGCTGCGCATGGCGCTAGGATGCGATGGCAAATGACCTTTTGGGGATGTGAGGTTTGAACAGGTTCCAGCCCGGCCCAGCCTCGGACTGGCGGTCGCCGGGCCGCTATCTGGCCGCCTTGGTCGTGGTGGCCACCGTTTATTTCTTGCTGGCCAAGCTCGGGCTGCGGCTCGCCTCGGTCAATCCGAGCGCCAGCCCGATCTGGCCGCCCACCGGCATCGCGCTGGCCGCGGTGCTGCTGGCCGGGCAGCGCATCTGGCCGGCGATCTTCATCGCCGCCTTTGCCGCCAACGCCACCACCGCCGGAATTCCGGCCACCTCTGCGGCCATCGCGCTGGGCAATACGCTGGAGGCGGTGGTCGGCGGGTTTCTGGTCGCGCGCCTGTCGGGCGGCGTTGATACGTTCGCCAGCCCGGCGCGGGTGGCCAAGTTCGCTCTGGTTTGCGCGGGCCCGGTCACCGTCGTCAGCGCCAGCATTGGTGTGGGGGCGCTGTCCCTGGCAGGCTTTGCCAGCTGGGACAAATTCAGCCCTATCTGGGTGACCTGGTGGTTGGGCGACCTCGCAGGCGCGCTGGTTGTGACGCCGGTGATCGTGCTGTGGGCGCGTACCGACTGGCGCGCCATCAGCCGCACGGAAATAGTCAACACCGCGGCAGCGCTCGCCGCCAGCGTCGCCGTCGGCGTCGTCGCCTTTAGTCCCTTGTTGCCACGCGGTGACTATTCCAGTCCGCTCGGTTTCCTTGCCATTCTCCCTTTGGTGTGGGCGGCGCTGCGCTGCGGACCGCGCGACACCGCGACGGTGGCACTGATCCTCACCGGCTTTGCCATCTGGGCAACGGCGCAGCAGGCCGGACCCTTCGGCCAGCTCGGCCTGAACGAATCCTTTCTGCTGCTGCTCACCTTCATGGTCAGTCTTTCGGTGCCGAGCCTGGCGCTGAGCGCCGATGCCGCGATGCGCCGGCAGATCGAGCGGGATCTGCGCCTTGCGCAGGCCGGACTCGACCAGAGGGTCAAGGAACGGACAGCCGCGCTCGCCGACGTCAATATCCAGCTGCAGGAGGCGCAGCGCATCGCCAATCTCGGCAGCTGGACCTGGGACATCGCCAACAATCGAATCGTTTGGTCCGATCAGCTGTTCGCCATCTACGGGGTCGCGCCGGCCAATTTCAACGGCACGGTCGAACAGTTCCTCGACTTCGTCCATCCCGAGGATCGCAACAAGGTGGAGGCCAGCATCCGTAATGCGCTCGAGCGTGGTCACGAGTTCAGTCACGAAGAACGCATCCGGCGGCCGGACGGTAGCGTGCGCCACCTGGACAGCGTCGGCGAAGTCATGCGCGACGCGAACGGCAAGGCGGTGCGCATGCTTGGAATCTGTCTCGACGTGACCGAGCGCCGCGAGGCGGAAAGCGCACTGCGAGAGTCCGAGGAAAGCTACCGTCTGCTACTGGAAGGCGTGCGCGACTACGCCATCTATATGCTCGATCCCGCGGGCCATCTGCGCAGCTGGAACGTGGGCGCGGCGCGAATCAAGGGCTATGACGCCGACGAGATCATCGGGCGGCATTTTCGCGTGTTTTATACCGAGGAAGATCAAGCTGACGGCGAGCCCGAACGCGCGCTGGAAATTGCGGCGCGCGAAGGCAAATACGAGTCGCAAGGGTGGCGGATGCGCAAGGATGGCAGCCGCTTCTATGCCAGCGCGATGATCGATGCCATCCAAGACGACGGCGGCAAGCTGGTCGGTTTCGCCAAGATCACCCGCGACATTACCGAGCAGCGCGAGGCGCAGGCCGTGCTCGAGCAGACCCGCGAACAACTGGCGCAGGCGCGGAAAATGGAGGCGCTCGGCCAGCTCACCGGCGGCATCGCCCATGACTTCAACAACCTGCTGATGATCGTGTCCGGCTACGCGCAGATCCTTCAGAGTCGGTTGAGCAACGCCAAGGACGTCCAGGCGGTGGAGGCGATCCGCGCCGCCACTACGCGTGGTGAAAAGCTGACCCATCAGTTGCTGGCGTTCTCGCGCCGACAGCAATTGACGCCGGTGGTGGTCGACCTGCGCCGGCGCATCGATGGGGTGCGCGACATGCTGGCGGCGTCGTTGCGGGGCAATATCGACTTTACCTGCGATGTGGAGAACGCGATCTGGCCGGTGGAGGTCGATCTCGGCGAACTCGAACTGGCGCTGGTCAATATCGTGGTCAATGCACGCGACGCCATGCCAGACGGCGGTTCCATCATGCTGTCGGTACGCAACGTGGCGCTCAAGCCCGGCTCGGCGGCGGGGCCGCTGGAAGGCGAGTTCGTCGCACTGACGGTGACTGACACCGGCGCCGGCATTGCGCCCGACCTGCTGCAACGCGTGTTCGAGCCGTTCTTCACCACCAAGCCGGTCGGCAAGGGGACGGGGCTCGGACTCTCCCAGGTGCACGGGTTCGCCAACCAGTCGGGCGGCGCGGTGACGGTGGCGAGCGAGCCGGGCAAGGGCACGGTGGTGACCATCTATCTGCCGCGCAGCAGCCGGACGCCGTCGGCGCATGCAGAGGAGGACGGCGCGGCACCGGTACAAGTAGCGCGCGGCACGGTGCTGCTGGTCGAGGACAGTCGTGAGGTCGCCGACGTCACCACCACGCTGGTCGAGCAGCTCGGCTACCGCGTGGTGCGTGCCGAGAACGCCGCCGAGGCGTTGCGCGACCTGCAAGATGGTCTGCGAGTCGATCTGGTCTTTTCCGACATCGTGATGCCGGGCGACATGAACGGGCTGGAGTTGGCCGAGGTTTGCCGAGAGCGCTTTCCGCACCTGCCGGTCCTGCTGACCAGCGGTTATTCCGACGTTGCGCAATCGGCTGACAGCCGCTTCGACATCCTGCGCAAGCCGTTCGATCTCGCCGCGCTCGAGCGCGCCATCGCGGCGACCGTCGGCCGCCACGGCGAGCGCCGCGCGCAGGCGGGGTAGGGCGTCAGGCGTGCGGGCGCACGATCCGCTTGATCTTGTCCAGTGTGTAGTCTTGCCCGTTGATGGACAGTAGCGGCGGGTTCTGTGTGAGGTCGACCGAATCGACCATCGCCTCTACCTCGGTGGAGATGGCGGTTGATTGCTTGTTGGCGTCCACGGCGGTGGCGGTGAGCGTGTAACTGCCGTTCGGCCACAGCTTGCCGTCGTTGCCGTGCCCGTCCCAGGTGAAGCGCTGGCTGCCGGGATTGATCGCAAACGTGCCGCTATAGGCGGTCTGGCCGGTGGCATCGTCCTTGATGGTGACGGTGGCGGTGGCCGGCTTGCTGACGTTGAAAGTCCAGTTGGCCTGGCCACCGCTGAGCTGCGCGGTCGAGCCGTCGACCACCACTGTGGAACCGACATAGGCGAGCGCGGTCGTCGCCTGCGCGCTCTTTTCCAGCGACACCAGACTGGCGAGCTGGTCGTTCGACTTCATTTGCTGCTCGACCTGGGCAAACTGCACGAGTTGCTGGGTGAACTGGTTAGTGTCGAGCGGATCGAGCGGGTTCTGGTTCTTTAATTGCGTGGTCAACAGCTGAAGGAATGTGCTGAAATTGCTGGCAATGGTTGTCTTGTTGATAGCGCTGGAGGCGGTGCTGGCGGCGCTGGCGGAGGGTACGGGGCTGGCGCTGATCGCTGTCATCGTTGACGTCCTTACACGCGAATGTCGATGCCGCCGTCGCGCCCGATGAAGCGGGTGCCGGCAACTGCGCCGAGGATAGGCAGCGTCTCGTCCTCGATGACGAGGCGCATGGCGTCGCCGCGGCCGGCCTGCTCCTGATGCTGGCCGGTGGACTGGTCGCGCAGCGAGAATTGCAGGCCATTGTCGGCGGTCTTCAGCCCGGCGTCCTGCAGCGCGCGCTGGAGCCCGGCGGCATCGCGTTGCAGCAGGTTGAGCGTATCCTTGCGGTCAGCGACCAGATGCGAGGTGACGCGGCCGTCACGGTCGACGTCGAGGCGGACTTCGATGCGGCCGAGCTCGGGTGGATCGAGACGGATCTCAAAGCGGTTCTTGCCGGCGAGCGCTTTGCCGGCAATCTCGATGGCGACGCCGGCGAGCGGGACAGCGGCGGCTTGCGCCGGTGCCTGCGGGGTGGCGGCGGCCGCAGTCGGTGCTGGCGCCGGCTGCTGCTGATGCGCCGGGGTCATCAGGGTGAGCGGCTGGGTCACGTCGGTGGCGGCCCTGGCCGCGGCGTGTGCGTTGCTCTGCGGCGGCGGTACCGCGCTGTCGGTGGGAGCGTTGCGATGGGCCTGCGCCGGCAATTCGGTTGGCTGCGGTGCGGCGGGTTTTTTCTCGCCGTCCTTGGGCGCCTCTCCGGCCTTTGACTGCGTGTCGCTTTGGGGCAAGCCCGGCGCGGCTTTCTTGTCCTCATTCTTTGCCTGGGCATCGGCCGGCTTGCTGGCGGCGGCCTGTAATGCGGCGGCCGCGACCAGCGGCGTCCTGCCTTCAGCGGCGTCGGCCGCGTGTGCAGCATTCTCGGAATGCGCAGCCGCCGGCGGCGTAGGCGCGACGGCCGGTTCTGTGTTGGCAGCGGTCAGATACGACGTATCGGATTTGCCGGCATCGGCTTTGGTGTCGTCGACGTCGTCGGCTGGCTGGCCGTCGCCGCCGCCGGCGGCCGGTTCGGGCTTTGCGCTCTGGCCGGCCGTCTTGACGGGATCCCCGTGCGCTACGCCGTCCTTGCTTTCGCCATCGGTTTCGGTCTCGCCGGATCGATCGGTCTGCGCGGCTGAATCAGCCTGCGCGTCAGCGTGGGTTTGGCCGATGTCGGTGGACTCGCTGTCGGCGGACTCGCTGTCGGTGGCCTTGCTGTCGGCGGGCCTGGCGTCGTCGCTCTTTTCTGCCCTGGCGGCGGGCTTGCTCTCGGCCGCCGGCCGGCCCTTGGAATTGCGTTCGGCAGGAGCGCTGTCGCGGGGGGAGCCGGGCTTGGACCGGTCAACGGCCGCTTGGGCGTTCTCGTCAAGCATGCTTTCGAACGCCGACGCCGGCGTGTGCCCGGGCGCGGCTTGGGGCCGGACGGGGAGAGTGGAATGACTGAGGGCGTATGTTTTTGTTTCAGACGCAACTTGTGGCACTGGCAGACCTCCGGATATCCGCTGTCTCCTCTGCAATCGTCAGGCCAGCTCCGCAATCGGAATAATATTGTGATTTGACAATAGCTTGTAGATGGTCGATCGCGCCGGCTTGACGTCTACCCGGCAGCGCCTGCTGGTCTTGCGGGCAAGATTTGCCGGGCCGGGCGAGCCCTGGATCTGCAAAGTGGCGCCCTCACATTGCGCCCCCTCGCTCGCCACCTATAGTAAGAAGCATTATGTCAAGCAGCCTCGATATCGCCCAGCACCCAGGGGACACCCGTGTCGTCGTCGCCATGTCCGGTGGCGTCGATTCCTCGGTGACAGCCGCGCTGCTCAAGGCGGAAGGCTATGACGTGGTCGGCGTCACCCTGCAGCTCTACGACCACGGCGCCGCCACCCACCGCAAGGGCGCCTGCTGCGCGGGGCAGGACATCTATGACGCGCGTAGCGTCGCCGAGCGCATCGGCATTCCCCATTACGTGCTCGATTACGAGAACCGTTTCAAGGAAGCGGTCATCGACCGATTCGCCGAGAGCTACATCCTCGGCGAGACGCCGGTTCCTTGCGTCGACTGCAACATGTCGATCAAGTTTCACGACCTGCTCGACACCGCGCGCGAGCTGGGTGCGCAGGTGCTGGCCACCGGCCATTATGTTGCCTCGCGCGCACTGCCGGGCGGCGGCCGCGCGCTGTACCGGGCGCGCGAGGAAGAGCGCGACCAGAGCTATTTCCTCTTCGCCACCACGCGCGAGCAGCTCGACATTCTGCGCTTCCCGCTCGGCGAGCGCACCAAGGCCGAGGTGCGCGAGCTGGCGCGGCAGTTCGGCCTCGCCATCGCCGACAAGCACGACAGCCAGGACATCTGCTTCGTGCCCACCGGCCACTATGCCGATGTGATCGAGCGGCTGAAGCCGGGCGCCGCCGAAGCGGGGCCGATCGTCGATCTCGATGGCAAGGTGCTGGGCGCGCACAACGGCATCATCCATTACACCGTCGGGCAGCGGCGCGGACTCGGCCTCGCCACCGGCGCGCCGCTCTACGTGGTGCGGCTCGACGCCGAGCGGCGCCAGGTGGTGGTCGGCCCGCGCGAGGCGCTGCGCATGAGCCGCATCCTGCTGCGCGACGTCAACTGGATCGGCGACGGCTCGATCGAGCAGGCGCTCGCCGACGACCGCCGCGAGGTCTTCGTCAAGGTGCGTTCGACACGGCCGCCGCAGGCGGCCTGGCTCAGCGCCGGCGCCGACGGCTACGAGGTGGCGCTGGCCGACGGCGAACACGGCGTCTCGCCCGGGCAGGCCTGCGTGTTCTACGACGCCGCGCAGGGTCAGGCGCGCGTGCTCGGCGGCGGCTTCATCAAGAACGCGCTGCCGGCGGCCAAGGCCGTGCCGGCGCGCAATGCGCGCGTGGTCGCAAGCGTGCGCGGCTGATCTATTCCGGACATGGGCGACATCGACACCCGCAGCGTCACGCGCGCCTATGCGCGCTGGGCGCCGGTCTACGATTTCGTCTTCGGCAAGGTGTTCGATCCCGGCCGGCGTGCGTCCATCGCCGCTGCCGAGCGGGCCTGCGGGCCGGGCGGAGGGCGCATTCTCGAAGTCGGCGTCGGCACCGGCATTTCGCTGCCCGACTACGCCCGCGTGAACCGGCTGGTCGGCTGCGATATTTCCAAGCCGATGCTGCGCAAGGCGGTGGAGCGCGTGCGCGCGTACAAGCTCGACAATGTCGAATTGCTGGCGGTGATGGACGCCGAACGCATGCCGCTGCCCGATGCCTCGTTCGACGTGGTGGTGGCGCAATTCGTGATCACCGCGGTGCCGCATCCGGAGGAAACGCTCGATGAGTTCGCCCGCGTGATCAAGCCGGGCGGCGAGATTATCCTGGTCAACCACATCGGCGCTGAAAGCGGGCCGCGTCATGTGTTCGAGCGCTGCTTTGCACCGGTGGCGCGCAGGCTCGGCTGGCGGCCTGAATTCTCCTTCGCGCGCCTGTCCGATTGGGCCGCGCGCCACGGCGGGGTGCGTCTGATCGAGCGCCGGCCGATGCCGCCGCTCGGCCATTTCTCCCTGGTGCGCTTCGTGCGGCTGACGGACGGGGCGGCGCGCACGGCGGCATAAAGCCATCGTTGCGCGTGACCTTTCCGAAAACCGGTTCCTTCTTTCGGCTCACGCGGGCGGAACCTGTGGTTCCAGCTGGCCGTTGTCCCTCGTGAGATTGACGAGGGAGCGACGTTCGATGAAGCCAAAGACGCGACTATTTGTGCTGGCGGCCGCGCTGCTGCTGTCGCCGGCGATCTCCGCCGCACAGGCGCCGCCGCAAGCGAAACCGCCGGTGGTGCCGGAGAAAGAGGTGCGCGACCCCAATGCCTGCGCCGAGGCGCCGGCCACCGTGGGCGAGGGCGGCGGCCTCGACCTCAGCAAGCCGGAGGAGCGCTCGCTGAGCCGGCAATTGGCGGCATCGGGAGGCGTCATATGCCCGCCGCCCCGTGTCGATCCGGCGATGCGGAAGCCGGCCCCGGGCGGTGGCACCATGCCGGTGATCCCGCCGCCGGGTGCGCCGGGCGGCAATCCGTATATCCAGCCGAAGTGAGCAGCAGAAACGCTGTCCGCTTGCGGCCCCTTGGGCGCCGGCGGACGGCCGCAAAGGCGCCGCCGGCGGCCTTTGCTTGACAGTGTTTGCCGCCGCTTCCTATATCCCGCCCAGCCCCGGCGCTGCCGGGTGTCCGGTGGCGGGGTAGCTCAGCTGGTTAGAGCAGCGGAATCATAATCCGCGTGTCGGGGGTTCGAGTCCCTCCCCCGCTACCAAGTATCGATCTTCCGAATCAACACGGTAAGGAAGCCGCCGTCGCGCCACGACGGAGCGGACAGGACATGCCACGATGCTATGATACTCGCCCGGCTGCGCCTGCAGCCGCGGGCAGGGGAGAGCACCGATGTATACGCCGGGACTGCTGGTGGCGCCGTTGACGCCGTTCGCGCCGGACCTGACGATCGACACGAAAGCCCTGCGGCACGAGATCGACTACGTGGTCACCGACTGCGGCGCCAGCATGGTAATCGCCGCCGGCGTGGAAGCGCAGGAATACACCTATCTCTCTTTTGACGCGCGCAAGGAACTGATCCGACGCACCGTCGAGTTCGTCGGCGGCCGCACGCCGGTCATGGTCGGCATCTCGCATCCCTCGTTCAAGGTGGCGGTCGAGCTCGCCGGCTTTGCCGATGAGCTCGGCGCCGCCGCGGTGCAGGTGCTGGCGCCGCTGCGCGCGCATGGCGGGCCGCCGAGCGAGGCCGATCTCGTCGCCTATTACGAAGCGATCAGCCGGGAAGTGTCGCTGCCCCTCGTGCTCTATCTCAATCCTGGTCCCGGCGCGGAAGTGTCCATCCCCGCCACCATCGCGCTGTCGCGGCTGCCGAAAGTGCAATACATCAAGGAGAGCTCGCGCGATCTTGCCCGCGTGTCGCGGCTGATCGTGGAGATCGATCACGCCGGCCACGCACGCTATTTCACCACCATGCAGATGCTTTTGAGCACGCTGCAACTCGGCGGCGCCGGCGCCACCATGCCGCCGCCGGCGGCCGAGATCGCCAACAAGATCGTGCAGGCCTTCGTTGCTGGCGACTACGCCAGGGCCGCCGAGATCCAGTTGCAGTTCGCCCTGTTCCCGGCGCGCTGGATGCATCGCGGACTGACGCCGACCATGAAGGCGGCGATGCGGCTGATCGGCCTGCCGGTCGGCGATCCCTATCCGCCCTATGCGCCGCTCGACGCCAAGGAAGTCGCCGCGCTGGCGGATTTTCTCAAGACCACGGTACTGGCCGAACGTACCCTGCACGCGCACAATTAGTTGACAGCCCCGGCAGGCTGGCGGCGCCGAAATAAATTTCATCGTGATCAGCGGCGGGCCGGATGCAAGCATCCGGCCCGTCGTTTCAAACTATCCAAATGTTTTCAACGTGCTGCGTGGCGTCGTCAGGCCGCCATCATGACCTGTTTTGTGCACAACAAGTCGGCGATTCGAGGTTGCCGTAACTGGCAGGGGATGGAACAATATCGGGCCATTGTTCGTAGTCTTACGAACGTTGACCCGCCATTTCCCGCATAAAGCGACGGAGGCCGTGAATGGCGCGCACTGCAGTTTCGCCCTTGGCGCGCGAAGGCGCCACCGGGGCGGCTCCGCCGTCTGCACCACAATCGCCGGACCAGATCCGCAGCCGCTGGCGCGACGCCTTCCGCCACGTGCGCGGCGAGACCGAGTCGCGCGCGTCGCATCTGTCGGCCGAGGACCAGATCGTGCAGTCGATGGCCGATGCCAGCCCGACCAAATGGCATCGGGCCCACGTGACCTGGTTCTTCGAGCAGTTTCTTCTGGTGCCGAGCGTCGCCGACTACGAGATTTTCGACGAGCGCTTTCCCTTTCTGTTCAATTCCTATTACGTCGCCGCCGGCCCGCGCCACGCGCGCCCGCAGCGCGGGCTGATCACCCGGCCGAACGGCGCCGACGTTTCCGGCTATCGCGCCCATGTCGACGCCGCGGTCGAGCGGCTGATCGAGACGGTGCCGGCGGAGGACGCCGAGCGCGTCTTCACCATCCTGGAAATCGGGCTGCATCACGAGCAGCAGCATCAGGAATTGTTGATCACCGACATCCTGCACGCCTTCGCGCAGAACCCGACCGATCCCGCCTACGATCCCGAATGGCGACCGCCAGCGCCGGCGCAGGGGCCGCGCGGCTTTGTCGAGGTGCCGCCCGGAATCATGTCCATCGGTCATGACGGGCAGGGCTACTGCTTCGACAACGAGACCCCGCGTCACGACGAACTGATCCCACCCGTGCGCATCGCACGCCATCTGGTGACCAATGGCGAGTGGCTGGAGTTCATCGCCGCCGGCGGCTATGCGACCCCGTCGCTGTGGCTGTCCGACGGCTGGGCCGCCGTGCAGGCGGAAGATTGGCAGGCGCCCGGCTATTGGCGGCAGCAGGACGGCGGCTGGCATTCGCTCACGCTTGCCGGGCTCAAGCCCGTCGATGCGGCCGCGCCGGTGACGCATGTCAGCTATTACGAGGCCGATGCATTCGCCCGTTTCGCCGACAAGCACCTGCCGAGCGAGGCAGAATGGGAAGTGGCGGCCCGCGCCGGCCTTCTCGCCGACGCCTTCGGCACCGCTTGGCAATGGACGCGGAGTGCCTATCTACCCTATCCGGGCTTCCGCGCCACCGAAGGTGCGCTGGGCGAGTACAATGGCAAATTCATGGTGAACCAGATGGTCTTGCGCGGGTCCTCGCTGGCGACGCCCGCCGGTCACGAGCGCGTGAGTTATCGCAATTTCTTCTATCCGCCATCGCGCTGGCAGTTCAGCGGCGTGCGCCTGGCCGAGTTCAGTTAAGGAGGAATGATGGGTGCACTTGCCCGCGCCGAGCCTGCGCAACCGCAGGACGCTGATACCGCGCTTTTTGCCGCCGACGTGGTGCGCGGGCTGACCGCGACGCCGAAGCGCGTCCCCGCCAAATATTTCTACGACGACACCGGATCACTGCTGTTCGAGCGTATCACCGACCTGCCGGAATACTATCCGACCCGCTGCGAGATGAGCATCCTGCGGGATCAGGCGAACGAGATTGCCAAGCTGATTCCGGACGGCGCGGCGCTGGTCGAGTTCGGCGCCGGCGCCAACAAGAAGGCGCGCATTCTGCTGAAAGCCGCGCCGCAGCTTGCCGCCTATGTGCCGGTCGATATCTGCGGTGAGATGATCGAGCGCGAGTCGGCCGAACTGCGGTCCGACTTCCCGGAGATCAAGGTGCTGCCGGTGACCGCCGATTTCACCAAGCCGTTCGAACTGCCGGCGGAGGTCAACGGCGCGCCGCGCGTCGGCTTCTTTCCGGGCTCGACCATCGGCAATTTCGAGCCGCACGAGGCGGCGACCTTCCTCGCCCATACCGGCAAGATCCTCGGGCCCGGCGCGCTGCTTGTCATCGGCGTCGACCTGATCAAGCCGGCCGAGGTGCTCAAGGCGGCCTACAACGACCAGGCCGGCGTCACCGCCAAGTTCAATCTCAACCTGCTCAAGCGTATCAACCGCGAGCTCGGCGGCACCTTCAAGCTCGATTGCTTCGAGCATCACGCTTTCTACAATCGCGAGCGCAACCGCATCGAGATGCATCTGGCCAGTCTTAAGCGGCAGAAGGTGAAGGTGGCAGGCGAGACGATCGACTTCCGCGCCGGCGAAACCATTCATACCGAGAACAGCTACAAGTACAGCGTGAAATCGCTGACCGCGCTTGCCCGCGGCGTTGGCTGGCAGCCGGTAGCGGCGTGGACCGACGCCAACAGCTATTTCTCCATTCAGGCTTTCCGCCTCGACCCCGAGGCCAGCGACGGCAAAGCGGGGCAGGCGAAGGCTTAACCCGTTTTTCCCGGCTTCGTTGCGCGCATGCGGCATGCGCGCCTTGCGCGTTTGGCGCTGGCCTGCCGCGCCTGAAATGCGCTAAGGACGGCCCGCTCGCGTCCGCCCGGACGCGCTTGTGCAGTCAGGAAGTCCCATCATGAAGATCGTCAGTTTTGAAGACAGCGGCTTGCGGCTCGGCGTGGTCGAAGGCGACAACGTCATCGATTTGCAGGCCGCCGACACCAGCGCGCCCGCCGACCTCGGCGACTGGCTGCGCCGCAGCAATGGCGATCTCAAGCCGCTTGCCGAGCTCGCCGCCAAGGCGCCGGCGGCTGCCCGCCGCCCGCTCGCCGGACTGAAATTTGCAATGCCGGTGCCCACGCCCGGCAAGATCATTTGCCTCGGCCTCAACTATCTCGATCATGTCAAGGAAGGCCCGCAGCGCGACAATATCCCGAAATTTCCTTCCATCTTCTTCCGGGTTCTCACCTCGATGGTGCCGCACCTGCAGCCCATCATCCGTCCGCAGGAGTCGGTGCAGCTGGACTATGAGGCCGAGCTGGTCGCCGTGGTCGGCAAGCGTGCCAAGCACCTGACCAACGAGAACGCGGTCGACTGCATTGCAGGCTTCTCTTGCGCCAATGAAGGCTCGGTGCGCGAATTCCAGCGCCACACCACGCAATGGGGCATGGGCAAGAACTTCGACCGCACCGGCGGCTTCGGTCCCTGGATGGTCACCGCCGACGAACTGCCGCGCGGCGCCAAGGGGCTGAAGATCATGAGCCGGCTCAACGGCAACACCATGCAGTCGGACAACACCGACAACATGATGTTTCCACTGGCCGAAACGCTCGTCTACCTCACCAGGGGCATGACGCTGGAGCCGGGCGATATCATCCTCACCGGCACGCCGTCCGGCGTCGGCCATGCGCGCAAGCCAGATCCGGTCTGGATGAAGGCAGGCGACACCTGCGAGATCGAGGTCGAGGGCGTCGGCGTGTTGCGGAATCCGATCGAGGATGAAAAGGTTTGAAAGATCAGCGCCGGTCCGCCCGAACCGGGCGACGCGCCTTGCGTTGACCCGTGATTTAGCGATGAGGGTGAAATGGCCGACCAGCTCAATGTGCTCGTGATCTGCGGTTCACTGCGCAAGAAGTCCTACAACGCCGCGCTGACCCGCGTGTTGCCGGAACTGGCCCCACCGGAGATGAACCTCGTCACGGCGCCGCCATTCGAGACCTTTCCGCTCTATAACCAGGACATGCAGGATAGCTCCGGCTTCCCCGGGCCTGTCACCGATCTCGGCGACGCGGTCCGCGCGGCCGACGGGGTGCTGTTCGTCACGCCGGAATACAACTGGTCGATGCCGGGCGGGCTGAAAAACGCCATCGACTGGGTCTCGCGCCTGAAAGACCAGCCGTTCATCGAGAAGCCGGTGGCGATCCAGTCCTGCTCGGGCGGGCCGATGGGCGGCGCGCGCATGCAGTATCACTGGCGCATGTCGATGACGTTCTGCAAGGCCTTCATCTTCGGCACGCCGGAGGTCTTTATCGGCAATTCGGCCAGCAAATTCGACAAGGACACGCTGGCGCTCACCGATCAGCCGACCCGCGAGGTCGTCAAGACGCACCTCGCTGCCTTCGCCAAGTTCATCGTGCGGATGCGCCCCAAGGCCTGAGGCCTCGGATGAAAACGGCCGTGGCCGGCAACGCTGCCGGCCACGGGTAGTTTCTGCTCGCGCGGCACGCGCTTAGACGACGTCAACGACCATATGGTTGGCCGCGATCAGCTTGAAGCCATCATATGCTTCCAGGACAATGTCGAAGGTGCCTGGTCCGAAATTATAGTCATCGATGGCCGGCGTGCCCGGATTGTCATCAATGAGGTCGTGGATGAAGCCGAACCCGTAGTTCTCCGAGTTCTGCGTCACGTTGGCATTGCCTTCGTCATCAGCGATAAAGGAAACGTTCAAGTTCTGGTCGGCCCACTGGAAGCCTGATTGCCCTGCCGGCTGCGGCAATCCTTCAGGCTCCAGGACGAGTACCTGGTAATCGGTGGCCGCGGTCCTGTCCACGTCGTACTTCAGCTTGAAGGTGAAATCCGACAAGTCGGTGGTCGCTCCGTTCAACCCGGTCGCGATGGAATAGTCGAAATTCCACTCGGCCCTGTCGGGAGCGCCCGGACCGGCGTCCACCTGAAAGTGCAGCACGCCGTCGGCGTAGCCGTCGGCATCCGAGTGGGAAATCTCGGACGGGGAATCGTACCGCTTGTGAACCTTGAGGCCCAGCTCCACCCCGGCCTCCTCGTTTCGCACGATGCCGAAGCCGTCCGCCGGGATGCCGCTACCGGCAATCATCTGGCCCAGCGGGTCCTGCGCGGAGACGTCGATCGATGCGTCGTCACGATAGACCGTGCTGTTTGCGACATCGTAGCGGGCGTCATCGAACTGTAGCCATTCGACGTGCTTGATCTGATCGGCACCGTCCGGGCCGCTGACGTTGGTCTTTTTGCCCATCTGGGTGATCGTGTAGTCGTCGTACGATCCCGAGAAGCCCGCCGTGTCGATGCCGCTGCCGCCGTCGATGAAGTCGTTGCCGTCATCGCCGCGAAGCGTGTCGTCACCCTTGTCGCCATTCAGCTTGTCGTTGCCAGCTTCGCCCGAGAGATAGTCGGCCCCGTCGCCGCCGTTCAGCTTGTCGTTGTTTGCCGCGCCGAAAAGCGCGTCGTCGGCGGAGGTGCCGGTGACACGGAACGCGTCGGTGGTGGCGGCGTCGGGCTGGAACCACATGCCGGCGTAGACGTCCGACAGGTCGTTGCTGGAGTAATTGAAGTTGGAGCCGTGGTGGTGGCCTCCCGGCAGCAGGGGATCGGGGAATCCCCACGCCGTCGGATAGTCTTCCGCATCGATCGCGTAAAGCACGTTGGAGATCTTATTGTCGGTGATATGGCCGCCGACCGAGTCGATCTGGTAGATGCCGATCACGGAATCGAGCGCGCCGGTTCCGGTGATCGTGTTGTCGTCGACGACCAGATCCCGGTTCTGCATTGTCAGGATGCCAGAGGCGCCCCAATTGTAGGTCGCGTAGCCGACGGAGCTGATGTCGTTGTCTTCGATCGAGCCCGTCGAGTTGGTGACCTGGATGCCGTTCTGCGCCTGGTTTGTGGCCAGCCCGTAACCGATCACCGTGTTGTCGTGAATGTCGACGTCGGCATAGGAGACGACAATGCCGCCCTTCTGGAAGTCCTCGACGGTCGAGTTCTTGATCTCGATCGAGTTGAGCGCTGCGGCCTCGTCCGCGCTCGGTGTGTGCGGCAGGGCGGGCGAGGGATCGGTGTTGGTCACGTAGATGCCGACGCCGCGCTGATTGCCGAAGGCGGCATCCGACTCGCGGATGCCTGTCACGGTGACGTCGTCGATGACGCCATCGTCGCTGTCGACATAGGCGATGCCGACCAGGGTCGGGCTGTCGCCGGCGGGAACGTCGCCGCCGCGCTGGGCCCCGTCCACGGTGATATCTTTGATGGTGACGTTGTCGGCGCCGTCCACCGTGACCAGCCCGACGATGTCGCGGCCGGTGTTGGCGGCATCCGCCGTCTTGACGAGGGTATCCGGCGCAGTGATGACGACGGCGCTGCAGCCGGCGACTGCGGCGATTGTCAGCCCGTCCTTGCCGGAGCCGGCGACCGACACCTGCTCCTCATAGGTGCCGTCGGCGACCAGAATCGTGTTGCCTTCCGCCGCAGCATCGACAGCGGCCTGTATCGATTGATAGCCGCCTCCGAACTGATCGACCAGCAAATAGGTCTCGCCGTTCAGGACAACGGAGTTGCCGGATATTTCCTGCGTGTGGTGCCCCTTGGTAAGGACCCACTGGTCTCCCTCGACTGCGATCTGGAGGCCATGGCCTTTGTGATGGCCGTGGTCGTGATGTTTGCCGTGGTGCTCTTGGTACCACCATCCAAGGTCGAAGAACTCGTGATCGTGGTTGGAAGAAAAATCGAAGTCTTTCCGATGGCCATCGTGCGATTTTCCGTGCTGACCGTCTTTGCTCATGACGCCCCCCATTCCCCAACTAATGAATAATGGGACATTCTAACTGCCTGTCTGCGCGGAATTCCAACGGTAACGGCGAGACGGCATGACGTGATTAAGTCTTTAGGACAGCAATGCTGTCACGATTTACAAAATTAAAATTTTAGGTATCGGCGTCGTTCTCGTTCAGCGCACCCGACGGATGAAATCGGCGGCTGCTTTGCCGATGTCGTCGGGGCTGTCTTCCTGCAGGAAATGCAGGCCCTTCACGGTCACTTCGGTCTGGTTCGGCCAGCGACGGCAGATCTCGCGCTGGCGGCCGGTGAGGATCGAGCCGGGCTCGGCATTGACGAACAGCTTGGGCACGTCGCTTTGCGCCAGCCAGCCTGAATAGTCCTCGACGATCTTCACAACGTCGGCCGGCTCTCCGGCGATCGGGATCATGCGCGGCCAGCTCAGTGTGGGGCGGCGGTCTTCGCCCGCTTTGGCGAATGGCGCCCGGTAGACCGCCATCGCTTCATCGCTCAGGCCGCGCACGACCGAGCTCGGCAGCACGCGCTCGACGAACATGTTGTTGGTCAGGATCATCTCTTCGCCCTTGCCGGAGCGGAATCCCTGGAAGGCGCGGCGTGCATTTTCCGGCCAGTCGTCCCAGGTGAGCGGCGTGACGATCGCTTCCATGTAGACAATGCCGGCGATGCGTTCGGGGTGATAACGCGCCCATTCGAAGCCGAGCGCCGAGCCCCAGTCGTGCAGCACCAGCACGATCCTGTCGCCAAGATTGAGCCGGTCCCACAGCGCGAACAGGTAGTCACGCTGTTCGGCGTAAGCGTAGCGGCCAGGCCCGGAATCATCGAGCTTGTCGGAATCGCCCATGCCGATCAGGTCGCAGGCAATCAGCCGGCCCAGTCCGGCGCAATGCGGCATGACATTGCGCCAGAGATAGGAGGAGGTCGGGTTGCCGTGCTGGAAGACGATGGCCGCGCCATCGCCTTCCTCGATATAGGCCATCCGCTTGCCCTTGACGGTCGCGAACGACTTGCGTCCGAAGGGCTGCGTGGAAAGCGGCATAAGTCAGCCTGCGGCTTGCGCCCGCTTGGGGAAGATCTGCGGCCGCATCTTGGGATGGCAGGGCATGGTCTTGGGCGCGTAAGGCGCCTCGGCGCCAAGCTCCTCGGCCGCGTGCCAGGCCCAGCGCGGATCCCACATGGCGGCGCGCCCGATACAGATCAGATCGGCCTTACCCGAGGCGACGATGTCTTCGGCCTGCTGGTAGCCGGCGATCAGCCCGACCGTCATGGTGACGATGCCACTTTCCTTCTTGACCTTCTCGGCGAACGGCACCTGGTAGCCGGGGCTAAGCGGAATTTTCTGTTTTGGGGAAAGACCGCCACTCGAAACGTCCATGTAGTCGAGGCCGCGCTTCTTCATTTCCTTTGCGAAAATTACGGTCTCTTCCGGCGTCCAGCCGCCATCGACCCAATCTGTCGCCGAAACGCGGATGCCGATCGGCTTGTCGGCCGGCCAGGCCGCGCGCACGGCCTCGTACATCTCGATCGAAAAGCGCATGCGGTTTTCGAGCGAACCGCCATATTCGTCGGTGCGCTGGTTGGAGAGCGGCGAAAGAAATTGGTGCGCCAGATAGCCGTGTGCGGCGTGCAACTCGATTACGTCATAGCCGATGCGGTCGACGCGCTTGGCGGCGGCGGCGAATTCCTGCATCAACCGCTTGATGTCGTCCTTGGTCATGGCGCGCGGCACCACCCAGCCCTGGTCGTAGGCAAGAGCCGA
>Ga0210062_1000116_pt1 | contig 23138 bp, 22 predicted proteins | sample Muzzi_CordA_D2_FD_185528 | JGI IMG/M metagenome (GOLD analysis project Ga0210062, IMG submission 185528) | Wetland microbial communities from San Francisco Bay, California, USA, that impact long-term carbon sequestration - Muzzi_CordA_D2 (SPAdes) | ecosystem: Environmental > Aquatic > Marine >...
GATCGGCGGCAACGCGCCGCCGGCGGAAATCAGCCGTGAGCCGGCGGTGAACCATAACTACCAGCGCAGGCATCCGTTCAATCTTTGGTTCGTCGTCGCCGGGCCTGACCGCGCAACGGTCACCGATACCCTGCGGCGCATTGAGGAGGAATGCGGACTTGCCGTGCTCGACCTGCCGCTGGTGCGCGCCTTTCATGTTGATCTCGGTTTCTCGCTGACCGGCGCGGCAGGCAGGGACGAGATCCCGCATCCGGCGGCGCAAGCCTACCAGGCCGATCACCTCGACCGCAGCCTGCTGGGAGCGATCGAAGAGGGGCTGCCTATCGTCCCACGCCCCTATGACGACATTGCCGGACGCCTCGGCGTCGGCGCCGACGATGTGCGCGGTCGCCTGCGCCAGCTTTCCGATGCCGGAATAATCGGACGCTTCGGCTGCGTGGTGAATCATCGGGCGTTGGGCTATCGGGCCAATGCGATGGCGGTCTGGGACATCGCCGACGATCTCGTCGACGCGGTTGGACAGCGGCTGTGCCGGCATCCAAAGGTCACCTTGTGCTACCGGCGGCCGCGCAGGCTGCCGGAGTGGCCTTACAATCTGTTCTGCATGGTGCACGCCAAGCGCCAGGACGATGCGCTGGACGTCGTCGATGAGCTCAATCGGGCCTTGGCAGGGGCGGCGCGGGGCCACGCGGTCCTGTTCTCGACCCGCTGCTTCAAGCAACGCGGCGCCACCTTTTCGCAAAGGGGTGGAGGTCTGCACTGATGGCGGTCCACGATCCGACAGAGCGAGCCGTCATCAATGGCTTGCAGGGAGGCTTCCCGCTCACTCACGAGCCGTTTACCGATGTCGGCGCGCAGCTCGGTCTCAGCGCCGGCGAAGTCATCGAGACAGTGAGCCAGTTGTTATCGGCCGGCGCCATCAGCCGATTCGGCCCATTGTGGAACGCAGAAGGTCTGAATGGCGAGGTTTGCCTCTGTGCGATGGCTGTTCCGCACGAGCGTTTCGACACGGTGGCCGAACGGGTCAATGCTCATCCGGAAGTCGCCCATAACTACGAGCGAACGCACGCGCTCAACATGTGGTTCGTCGTCTCCGCCGACCGGCCCGGCCGCATCAACGAGGTCGTCGCCGAGATCGAATTGGAAACCGGCCTGCCGGTCTATTCCATGCCGAAGAGGCGCGAGTTTTTTGTCGAATTCCGGGTGGAGGTGTGAGCATGCTCGATGCGCTTGACCGCCGGGTGATCGCCGCGACCCAAACCGGTCTGCCGCTGGTCGCGCATCCGTACCGCGCGGTGGCCGATCTGGTCGGCACGGATGAGGCGGTGGTCATTGCCCGGCTGAAACGCCTGCTCAGGCAAGGCGCGATCCGGCGAATTGGCGTGATCCCGAACCATTACGCGCTCGGCTACGTGGCCAACGCAATGTCGGTATGGGACATCGACGATGAGGCAGTCGCGGAGCTTGGCCCGCGCATCGGCGCACTCGATTTCGTGACGCATTGTTACGAACGGCCGCGACATCTGCCGCTTTGGCGCTACAACATCTTTGCCATGGTGCACGGCCGCTCGCGCGACGAGGCGAACGAGAAGGTCGCGGAAATCGCGCGGCTCGTCGGCTCCGCGGCGCGGGCGCATGAAGTTCTCTTTTCCACCCGCATCCTGAAAAAGACCGGCTTGCGCATCGCCGCCTGAATCGAACGAAAGAGCCGCTTATGTTTCGTCTGACCCATTACCTGCGCGAGATCGAAGCGCCAACTCCGCTCGCGCCGAAGCGCGCTGCCGTAGGTCCTGTGGTGATATGGAATCTGATTCGGCGCTGCAATCTCACTTGCAAACATTGTTACTCAATATCCGGCGACGTGGATTTCCCCGGTGAACTTTCCACCGCCGAGGTGTTCCGCGTCCTGCATGACCTCAAGGAGTTTCGCGTTCCGGTAGTGATCCTGTCCGGCGGTGAGCCGCTGATGCGGCGCGACATCTTTGATATTTCGGCACGCGCGAAGGCGATGGGATTTTATGTCGGCCTGTCGACCAACGGGACGTTGATTGACACGGCCCTGGCCGCGCGAATTCAGCAAGCCGGTTACGACTATGTCGGCATTTCCCTCGACGGTATCGGCGCGACCCACGACCGGTTTCGCCGCAAGGATGGTGCGTATGAAGCGGCCCTCGCTGCGCTGCGCTCCCTGCGCGACCTCGGCGTGAAGGTCGGCGTGCGCTTCACCATGACCGAGGACAATGTTGCCGAGCTGCCGGCCATGCTCGATCTGGTCGAGCGCGAGGCCTTTCCCAAGTTCTATCTGTCACACCTTGTCTATGCCGGTCGCGGCAACAAGAACCGCGGCGATGACGCCGATTGGCAGCAGACGCGCGATGCCACCGACACCATCATCGAACGGGCCTGGGAGTGGGTTCGTGCCGGCCGCGATATCGAGGTGGTCACCGGCAATAACGACGCGGATGCTGTATATCTTTTGCATTGGGCGCAACGTGTGGCGCCCGCGCGCGTGGCGACTTTGCGCATGAAACTCGCGCAATGGGGCGGTAATTCCTCGGGCGTCAACATCGCCAATATCGACAACCTCGGCAATATCCACCCGGATACGATGTGGTGGCATTACACGCTCGGCAATGTAAAGGAACGTCGGTTCTCCGAGATCTGGACCGATGTTTCCGATCCCGTCATGGCGGGCCTGAAGCAGCGGCCGCGGGCAATTGGCGGGCGGTGTGGCGCCTGTGCGTTTTTCGATGTCTGCGGTGGCAACACCCGCGTGCGCGCGCTGCGGATCACCGGCGATCCCTGGGGCGAGGATCCGGGCTGTTATCTCACTGACGCCGAGATCGGCCTCGCCACGCCGACAAGGCGCGTGACGACGACACCTTACCGGGGGGTGCGCCATGAGGCGCCGCTGGTTGGCTGAATCTGTGCTTGCCGCAATGGTGGCGGCGTTCGTTTCGCCAGCGGCGGCACAGCCGGATGCGGGCAGGTTGTATTTGAAACACTGTGCGTCCTGCCACGGCTCCGACCGGCTGGGCAGGCAGGGCCCGGCGCTCTTGCCCGAAAGCCTCGGCCGAATGAATGGGCCGCGTGTTGCGGCCGTTATCGCGCATGGTCGCAACGCGACCCAGATGCCGGCCTTCGGGTCGATTCTTTCCAAACCGGAAATCGATGGGCTTGCCGCCTACATTGCGACGCCGCTGGCCGTAATGCCGGTCTGGGGCGAGCGCGAGATTACCGCCAGCCGAGTCATCCATGCAAAACCGGCGGCGCTTGAGCGGCCGCGGCATCGTGCCGACCCGATGAACCTGTTTGTGGTGGTCGAAACCGGCGATCACCACGTGACAATCCTCGATGGCGATCGTTTTGAGCCGCTGGCGCGCTTTCCCACTCGGTTTGCCTTGCACGGGGGGCCGAAATTTTCTCCGGACGGCCGGTTCGTATTCTTCATGTCGCGAGACGGTTGGGTCAGCAAGTACGATCTCTGGACCTTTACCATGCTTGCGGAGATACGCGCCGGCATAAACTCGCGCAATATCGCGATCTCGAAGGACGGCAAGCACATTGCCGTTGCCAACTACCTGCCGCACAGCATTGTCATCCTGTCCAGCCAGGACCTCACGGTGGAGAAGGTGCTCGCGGCCAAGGACCGCAAAGGACGCTCCTCACGCGTCTCGGCCGTATATCAGGCGCCGCCGCGTGATTCCTTCATCGCGGCGTTGAAGGATGTCCCCGAAATCTGGGAAATCGCAACCGATCCCAACGCGCCGCCGGTCTATTCCGGCCTCGTTCATTCGTATGAGAAAGGGATGGAAGAGGGGCTACCGTCGTCGCAGGGCTTGTTCGCGTTGCGTCGCATCGGGGTCGCGGAGCCATTGGATGATTTCTTTTTCGACCCCTCTTATCGCAATCTGGTTGGATCGGCGCGCGAAGGTAACGTCGTCGTGGTCAATCTCACCGTCGGGCGCGAAATCAAGCGACTGAAATTGCCAGGGCTGCCGCATCTCGGTTCCGGCATTTCGTGGAACTGGAATGGCCGGCCGGTGATGGCCACCCGTCACCTGAGGAGCGGCATGATCAGCGTTATCGACATCAAGGATTGGGCGCTGGTCAAGGCGATCGAGACCGCAGGCCCGGGCTTCTTCATCCGAAGCCACGAGGCCACGCCATACGCATGGACCGACGGCATGCTCGGACCGCGCAAGGATACGATTGTGATCATCGACAAGCGCAGCCTCGAGATCGTGCGCAGGCTGACGCCGTCGCCGGGAAAGACCGCGGCCCATGTCGAGTTCGACAAGAGCGGCCGCCATGCGCTGGTGTCGATCTGGGAGAATGAAGGCGCCCTGGTTGTCTACGACGCTGCAACATTCGAGGAGGTCAAGCGCATCCCGATGTCACGGCCGTCAGGCAAATACAATGTCTGGAACAAGATCACCTTCTCGGCGGGAACCAGCCATTGAGTGCGCCGAACGCACCGGGGCCGCCGTCTGTTGCCTTGCTGCTGGCTGCCCATGGCGAGCGTGGCGGCAGTGCCGACAATGCCGGCATTCTCCGATTGGTCGAGACTTTGGCTGCCCGCGGAATCGTTGCGAAAGTTGGCGCCGGCTTTATCAATGGAGCGCCAACAATTGCCGCCGCGGTGAAGGCTCTCGCGGAATCGAATATCGTCGTCTATCCGGTTTTTGCCTCGGACGGATATTTCGTCCGAGTTCGTCTGCCACAGATGCTGACCGAATCGGGCGGGTATGATCGGCTCACTCAGGTCCTTGCGCCGCTCGGCCTCGACCCGGGACTACCCGGAATCATTGGCCGCCGTCTTGTCGAACGTGCCCGCGCCGACGGTGTTCGGCCCGAGCAGGCAAACGTTATCCTGATGGCACATGGCTCCCGGCGCGATCCGGCCTCTCGGCTGGCGGCGCAGGCGCTGGCGGAGCGGCTGAAGAACGGCAGTCCATTCCACGCCGTCACCGTGGCGCTGCTGGAGGAGCCTCCGTCGCTTCAACAGGCGGTTGCCGGTTTGGCGGGCCCTATCTTGCTGGTCGGGCTCTTTTGCGGCGACGGCATGCATGGCGCGGAAGACGTGCGGCGTGAGATCGCGCAATGTGGCCGGACTGACATCGTTCTTGTCGGCAATATTGGCGAGTTCGAGGAAATCGACGAGCTGATCGTGGCTGCGGTTGCGCGATGGCGGGCCGGAATGATCGCCTAGCAGATGGTGGCGGGCCGGCCGCGAGCCGGGATTCGCTTTGCGGCAAGCTGGGGAGGGCGGATGCCCCATACCGCGACCATCGATCCGGCGTGCGATCGGCCGCGCAGTCTGCGCACTGACATGGATTCCGTTTTCTCCAAATATGATTCGACCAGGTAACGACGCGTGCCCGCTGGTTGACGGTTGCAATGCAAAAACTGCGCGGTGACAGGCGCAAACGTGCCCCGGCAGCGTTCGCAGTCCCGCTATTTGATGACGATCAGGCGGATGGCTTGACTTCCATCAAGGAAGCCTTGTGCGGACGAGCTAGCTTTAAACCGGTTTGACGATGGGGGCGCCTATGCCGGACTCACCTGTTGAGCGCAGCACGACTGACACGCGGCCCGAACCCGTGCCGATGATGCAGCGCATCCTCGATAATCCGTTCCTGCTGCTGTTTTTGGGCGTTGCGATCCCGACCGTCCTTTACCTGGTATGGGGCGTGATGGAAGTCGCATCCGTCCCCCTCGCCCAATGACACGCGCGGATTTCACCTCTAGCACCGGAGGCTAGGATGGCCGTCAGTCCCCCGCCCAAACGAATCTGGTGGAACGAGCCGATCGAAAAGGTCGAACTGGTCTGGATCGCCATCGCCTTCGTCTGGGGCCTGTTCATGTTCGGCTTCATGATCGCCTGGCATTTTATCGGCGAGCAGAACCTCAACAAGGAAGCCTATCGAATCGCGCCTTCGAAATACGAACAGAAGGTCGAGGCGTTTGCCGAAAAGTTCAAGGTCCGCGAGGAGCAGGGCGTTCCGGTCGTGAAAGCGCCGGCCGGCACCGATGTCTACATTCTGGGGCGGCTATGGGAGTGGTGGCCGATCCTCGAGTTGGAAAAGGGCGTCAGCTACCGTATCCACCTGTCCTCGGTTGACTGGCAACATGGCTTCTCGCTGCAGCCTGTCAACATCAACATTCAGGTTCACCCCGGCTACGAGCATGTGTTGACGCTGACGCCGACCGAGGCCGGCGAGTTCGGCATCGTCTGCAACGAGTTTTGCGGCATCGGTCATCACACCATGACCGGAAAGATCTACGTCACCGATCAAAAGCAGGCTGACGCGGGCAACCGCGTCGTCGGGGGGAGATAGGGTCATGACCGCTGAAACCTATATTGGTGCCGTTGGCAAGAGCGCCGAATTCCGCACCTGCCCCTACACCGGGCTCAAGGTCGATGTCGCCGCCCAGGCGCTGATCAAGGCAAATGCCGTAGCGGCGATCGTGTTTCTGGCGCTGGGCGGCTTCATGGGGCTGCTGGTGGCGCTGACCCGCTGGCCCGCTGTGCACCTGCTGCCCGCCGAATGGTTCTATCTCGTGCTCACAGGGCACGGCGCCAACGTCCTGCTGTTCTGGATCATCTTCTTTGAGATCGCCGTGCTGTACTTCGCTTCGGCGGTACTGCTCAACTGCCGGCTGCCGGCGCCGAAGCTGGCGTGGGCGGGGTTCGTGCTCATGGTGGCCGGCGCGCTGCTCGCCAATTACGCGGTGCTGCAGGGCGAATCGACCGTGATGTTCACGTCGTATCCGCCGATGATGGCGAAATCCTACTTCTACCTGTCGCTCATTCTGTTTGCGGTCGGGGCGCTGGTCGGCGTCGGGATATTCTTCGCCACCCTGGTGGTCGCCAAGGAAGAGGGCACCTATGAGGGCTCCATCCCGCTGGTCACCTTCGGGGCACTCACCGCGGCAATCATCGCCGTCTTCACCATTGCGTCGGGCGCCATCATTCTGATCCCAACCTGGCTGTGGTCGCTCGGGCTGATTTCCTATATCGACCCGCTGCTCTACAAGGTGGTCTGGTGGGGCATGGGCCATTCGTCGCAGCAGATCAATGTCTCCGCGCATGTCGCCATCTGGTACATGGTTGCCGCGTTGCTGGTGGGCGCCAAGCCGCTGAGCGAGAAGGTCAGCCGCACCGCCTTTCTCTTGTACATCCTGTTCCTTCAGCTGGCCTCGGCGCATCATCTGCTCGCCGAGCCGGGTCTCGACGCCAGCTGGAAGATCGTCAACACCAGCTACATGATGTATCTCGCGGTTCTGGGCTCGATGGTGCACGGGCTCACCGTGCCCGGCGCGATCGAGGCCGCCCAGCGGCGCAATGGCTATACCAAGGGCCTGTTCGAATGGCTGCGCAAGGCGCCATGGGGCCATCCGGCATTCTCGGGCATGTTCATGTCGCTGGTGTTTTTCGGCTTCATTGGCGGGATCTCCGGCGTCGTGCTCGGCACGGAGCAGCTCAACGTGCTGATGCACAACACCATCTACGTGCCGGGACACTTCCACGGCACGGTGGTTGCCGGCACCACGCTCGCCTTTATGGCGGCCACTTACCTCGTGCTGCCGCTGGTCTTCCAGCGCGAGATTGTGTGGCCGCGGCTGGCGCGTCTGCAGCCATACCTGTTCGGGATCGGCGCTGCCGGCATCTCGCTGTTCATGATGGGAGCTGGCACGCTCGGGGTCGCACGGCGGCACTGGGATATCACGTTCAGCGATGCCAACCTGTCGTTCTCTCATTCCGCAGGGGCCTTCCTGATGATGGGCCTGAACGGCATATTTGCGGTAATCGCGGCCATTGGCGGCGGCCTGTTCGTGCTGATCGCGGTGTTTACCGTGCTGTTCGGCAAGAAGATCACCGCCGGCCATAAACTGACCTTCCCGCTGCATTCCGGCGGCGGCGCCGCAGTCTCGCACTACGGCAGCGAAGGCACGATCAAGCTGCCCGGCACCATCACGCTGGTCGCCATCTTCTTCGTGTCGTTCGTGCTCTACTACTTCATCAACTGGAAATATCTGTCCGAACTGTGGCTGTTCCGCTGACCGGCTGCAGGGAAGAGGGAGACTCAACGATGCTCGCCGCGATCAACCAGACGATTACACTGCTGAAGTTGAGAATCGGCATTGCCATCGCGGCGAGCGCGCTGTGCGGCATAGCGGTGGCGAGCGGTCCCTCGCCGGAGTGGTGGCAGGCCGGCGCGCTGGCGCTCGCCGTCCTCGGCGCTTCCGGAGCGGCGGGGGCCTTCAATCACTACTACGAGCGTGACCTTGATCGGTTGATGCGGCGAACGGCCGGCCGCCCGTTCGCCAGCGGCGCGTTGCAGGAAAGCCTGTGGTGGCCGGTCGGCTTTCTGGCGCTGCTGGCCGCGTCGCTGGCGCTGGCGGCGGCGAGCGGGGGGGCCGTGGCTGCGGTTTATGTGTTCCTCGGCGCGTTCACCTACGGCGTGGTTTATACGGTCTGGTTGAAACGTCGTAGCGTGTGGAACATTGTGGTTGGCGGACTCGCCGGAAGTTTTGCGGTGCTGGCTGGCGCCGCAGCGGTGGAGCCGTCGCCGCAGGTCGTTCCCGTCGCGCTCGCTGTCGTGCTCTTCCTGTGGACGCCGCCGCATTTCTGGAGCCTGGCGGCGGCCAAGTCCGACGATTACGCCCGCGCCGGGGTGCCGATGCTGCCGGTTGTGGTGCCGGCTCATGCCTGGACGCTGGCGATCCTCACCCACACGGCCGCGCTTGTTGCAATCTCGTTGACGCCCTTGTGGTTCGGCATGGGCGTGTTCTACGGGCTCGGCGCCGGCATCGGCGGAGCCTTTTTTCTCTGGAAAAGCGTGATGCTTCATCGTGCGCCGACAAAACGGAACGCGATGAACAATTTTTTCGCCTCGCTGGTCCAGCTTACATTGCTGGTCACGGGTGCGGTGCTCGATGCTACGTTCGGATCCTGGATGCCATGACATGTCGTCGTGTTGCCCTGGCGGCAGCATCTGTGTTCGCCGTCATTATCGTGACGGCATCCGCCGTCGCCGCAACGACGCCTGGCCTTGATCCGCGGGAGGTCGTCGCCCGCAGCGAGGCGGCGGTCGGCCATGTGGTCGGCAATTACACCCTGACCGAATCGTCCGGCGTACCGCTGCCACTCGCCTCGCTGCGCGGCAAGCCGCTGGTCATCAGCCTGGTCTACACCGCATGCAGTTCGGTTTGTCCTCCCGCCACCCAGCATCTGATCGATGCGGTGAACGAAGCGGGACGCATGATCGGCTTTGACCGCTTCGCCGTGCTGACCATCGGTTTCGATGCGCGCAACGACACGCCCAAACGCATGGCCCAATTCGCTTCCTTGCAGGGAATCAAGGCCTCGAACTGGCAACTCGCCAGCGCCGAAGCGGCGACCATGACCGCGTTGCTGCGCGATCTCGGCTTCAGCTACGTGGCGGCAGCGGGCGGCTTCCAGCACATTACGCAGACGACCATTCTCGACCATGACGGCAAGGTCTACCGCCAGGTCTACGGCGAAGACTTTCCATTGCAAATGTTCATCGAGCCGCTCAAGGAGGTGGTTTTTGGCACCGAGACCAAGCTGACGTTCAACGGGATCATCGACCACTTCAGATACATTTGCACAACTTTTGATCCCGGCACCGGACGCTATCGTATCGACTACGGGGTTGCCGTCGGCGGCGTCCTCGGGGCACTCTCGCTTGCGCTGATGGGGGGAATCATAGTGCGCGAATGGCGCCGCGCCGGGTGAAGCGGGAATGGTGATTGCAGGAGTTCGCAGTGCGCTCCGGCGCGGGTTCGAGTTGATCGAACGGCCGTTTGAACGGTTGTTCGGGCCCGCGATTAATCCGCTCGCCCAGCTCGGCGCGCTCGGGTTCTTCTTTTTCTGGATCGTCACGGTCAGTGGCATCTATCTGTTCATCTTCTTCGACACCGGCATCGAGCGGGCGTTCGATTCGGTCGAAACCATCACCAACGAGTACTGGTTCCACGCCGGCGTCATGCGCAGCCTGCATCGCTACGCCTCCGACCTGATGGTGGTGATGGTGGCGACGCATCTGCTGCGCGAGTTCGCCTATGACCGCTATCGCGGTGCGCGCTGGTTTTCCTGGTTCACCGGCATGCCGATCATCATGCTGCTCTATGCCTCAGGCATCACCGGCTACTGGCTGGTGTGGGACAAGCTTGCCCATTACGTCGCGCTTATGAGTTCGGAGCTGCTTGACTGGCTTCCCATCTTCGGCGAGCCGATCGCGCGCAACTTCATCGCCACCGGAACGCTGACCAGCCGCTTTTTTACCCTGATGGTGTTTCTGCACGTCGCGGTGCCGCTGTTCCTGCTGTTCATGATGTGGGTGCACATCTTGCGAATGTCGCGTCCGAAGGTTAATCCGCCGCGCCTTCTGGCGGGGTTGTCGCTCGCCGCGCTGGTGGCCGTGTCGTTCTGGAATCCGGCCCTTTCGCAGGGGCACGTCGATCTCGCACGCGCGCCGGTCGAGATCGGACTTGATTGGTTCTATTTGCCGGTTTTTCCGCTGATCGATCTCTGGGGGAAGGGGGCGGTCTGGGGCTTCCTCGGCGCATTTTTTGTCATGCTCGGCATGATGCCATGGCTGCCGCCGCTGCGGCGCGCGCGGCCGGCGGTGGTCGACCTCGCCCACTGCAATGGCTGCAAACGCTGCGCGGAGGACTGTCCGTTTGAGGCCATCCGTATGGTCAGGCGCACCGATGACCGGCCGTTTCCGGCCGAGCCCCTGGTGAACAACGCGCTTTGCGTGTCGTGCGGCATATGTGTGGGATCATGCCCCGCGTCGACGCCGTTCCGCCGCACCGAGGACCTGAAGACCGGGATCGATCTTCCGGACTTTTCACTTCGAGACCTGCGTGAGCAGACCATTGCCGCCGCCCAGCAGCTGCCGGCGGGGCCGAGGGTGCTGGTGTTGGCCTGTGCGCACGGCGGCGCGGCCGGCCGGCAGGCCGGCACGGTCGTGCTGCCGTGTGTTGCGATGGCGCCGCCGTCGCTCATCGATTTTGTTCTCAGCCGCGATCTGGCGGATGGGGTCGTCGTGGCGGGATGCGCAGAGAGTTCCTGTTATCACCGGCTTGGCGCCGACTGGATGAAACAACGGTTCGCCGGGACCCGCGATCCCTATCTGCGGGCGCGGGTTCCGCGCGAACGCATTGCCATGGTCTGGACGTCGGCTCTCGAGGGGAAGCGAGCGGCGGCCGAGATTGAGGCATTTGCAGCAAGGATCAAAAGCCTGCCGCCGCGGCAGCCACGCCTGCCGCGGTCGTCGGGCACGTCTGCCCCGCGCCGTGAACAGCCTCTGAGCGATGTGGAGAGCCGGGCATGACCCAGATTGTTCGTCGCACCGGGCAGTTTGTCGTCATACTGGCGCTGTTCGCCGTCGTATCCAGCTTTGCGGCCTGGCCGGTCTACCGGCAGACCCCGCCGGGCTCGGCGGTCGTAGTTCTGACCTTCGTGCACAGTGCCGGCCGCAAGGCCGCGTGCCGCCGCCTGACTCCGCAGGAGATCGCCAAGCTGCCCCCCAATATGCGGCGTACCGAGGTCTGCTCGCGCGAGCGAAGGCCCGTCTATGTGGAGCTCGACGTCGGCGGGCGTACGATCTATCGGGCCAGCCTGGCGCCGACCGGGATCGCCGGCGACGGTCCCTCGCGCGTCTACTATCGATTTGTGGTTCCGGCGGGGGGGCATTCCATTGCGGTTCGCATGCGCGATAGCGCGCGGGCCGACGGTTTCGATTACGAGCGCCAAGGTCGCATCTCGTTGGTGCCGGATCAGTTGTTCGTGATCGATTTTCGCTCGGAAAGCGGCGAGTTCGTCTTCCGTTGATCGACAAGCGAGACAGAGCGGAGAGCGCCATGGCTTTGTTGCAGTGGAAGGATCAGTACAGTCTCGGCATCGAAGCGGTCGATTACGAGCACCGGGAATTGATCGACCTGATCAATCGTCTGCACGACGAGGCGGTCGCCAAGGGTTCGAACGACGCCATCGAACGGTTTTTCGGCGACCTCCTCAAGAATATTTCTGCGCATTTCGCGCTCGAAGAGCGTTTCATGCGCGAGCATAACTACGATCAATTGTCGCAACACAAGGCCGAGCATGAGCGATTGCTCGACGAGCTGCGCGACATCATGGACGACTACATCGATGCGCCGATCGCGAGCGCGGAACTGGGACGGCGGCTCGACGACTGGTTCTCCCGGCACTTCGAAACGCACGATGCCCGCCTGCACCATAAGCTTGGAACGCATCCATCGTGACGCTGTCGTGCCGGCAACGCGTCGTCGGGCCCGGTACGGGTTTCAAATTGGCGCGTCTCCTGGGCGCCGGCTGAGGGGCGAGGTCCGACCAACGCTGGAGGCCTCGCGCGCGTTAAATCGGGCACGCATCCTCGCTGCCCGGGCTCGTCACCCGCGGGAAGCCGCTTGATTTAGGTCAAGGGCCCGCAACGGCGCGAGGCGTAGCATTTCAATACGACCAAAGGCGGCTGGCTTGGCTGCGAGGATTGGTCTCCACATGCCGCTGATTCTTGGCAGCGAAGTTCATCGTTTAAAAGCCGACGTTGCGATCATTGGCGGCGGCACCGCCGGTCTCAACACGGCACTCGCCGCCGCGGAAGCGGGCGCCGACGTGCTGGTGGTCGACAAGGCGCACATCCAGCGCAGCGGCGCCATCGCCGGCGGCATCGACCACTTCTTCGCCTATCTCGACACCGGTCCGAGCTGGGACACGCGCGACGCCTATCTCGCTTACGTCTCCCGCGTGGCGCGCGGCGCCGCCAACATCAAGATCCACGAGAAAGTGTACTGCGACGAGCTGACCGCGGCGATGGAGCGCATCGAGCGTATGGGTGTCTCGCTGCACCAGCCGGACGGCACCATCCTGCGCACCCAGGCGCTCGGTCAGCCCGGCCCTATCGCAATCAATTTCGACGGCAAGCTGCTGAAGCCGAAGATGGCTTTCGCGGTGAAGAAGAAGCATATCCGCGTGATCAACCGCGTGCAGGTGAGCAATATCTATCTGCACAAGGGGGAGTTCGCGGGCTTTGCCGGCTACGACATCCGCAACGGCGATTTCTACGAGATCCAGTCCAAGGCGGTCGTGATCGCTACCGGCAATACCAACCGCATGTTCAAGAGCCAGACCGGCAACCCGTTCAATCTCTGGTATTGCCCGGCCAATACCGGCGACCTGCATCGCGCCGCCTTCGATGCCGGCGTCGAACTCGCCAATGTCGAATATATCCGGCTGACCATTGTGCCGAAGGGCTTCAGCGCGCCCGGATTCAACGCTTTCTTCGGTATGGGCGGCAAGTTCGTCAACGGCCTCGGCCAGGAGTTCATGCAGAATTATCACCCGATGGGCGACAAGGCACCGCGCAACATGATGGTCTGGGGTGCGTTGCAAGAAGTGCGTGCCGGGCGCGGGCCGATCTATGTCGACGTACGCCATCTCAGCGCCAAGGATCTCGCACACCTGTTCTTGCAGCTCGGCATCGACAAGGACACGCTGCCCGAATTCCTCAAGGCCAAGGGCTACGACCGCGAGGGCGCGCTGATCGAGTTGACGGTGTCGGAGCCGATGCAGGCGCGGCCGTCGGAATTGTGCGGCAGCGGCATCAAGATCGACGAGACCTGCGCCTCCAACGTGCCCGGCCTGTTCGCCGCGGGCGACGCTTCCGACCAGATGGGCTGCCTGCACATGTGCATGGCCGGCGGTTATGCCGCCGGCAAGCATGCCGCCCGCTATGCCGCCAAGGTCGGCCACCACGCGCCGCTGCCGGCCAAGGCGCTGAACGACGAGCGCGGCCGCGTGTTCGCGCCGCTGCTGCGCAAGAACGGCATGGCGGCGGGCGAGTTCGAGAACATCGTGCGCACCGTCGCCACCGATCATTTCGGGCCCTACAAGAGCGAGGTCAGCCTCACCTCGGCGATCGCCAAGCTCAACGGGCTCGACCGCTTTCGCGACGACCTGAAGGCCAACAATCTGCACGAGCTGATGCGCTGCCACGAGGCGATGAACATCCAGTCGGTGGCCAAGATCGTCGCCCATGCGGCGCTGGCGCGAAAGGAATCCCGCTTCGTCCCCTATCATTATCGCTCCGATTATCCGGAAACGAACGAGGATTGCTGCGGGCTCGTCGTGGTGCGCAAGGACGGGGAGGCCGGTGCCGCCACCCGTTTCGAGCGCCTGCACTACGACGCCTGACGGAGGGGCTGGCCATGACGGCGGTGATCGACAAGGGCAAGTGCAACGGCTGCGAGCTGTGCGCGCTCTATTGCCCGCTCGACGTCATCCACATGGAGGACGGCATCGCGGTGATCCGCTATCCCGACGAATGCTGGCATTGCGGCGCCTGCCGCCAGGACTGCGCGCACGACGCTGTCACCTTCCAGTTCGCGCCGGCAATGCTTGGCATCTGACCGGAATGCGGCCAATAACAGGTCCTTTCGGACAGGCGGAAGGCGGCGCAAGTGGCGGAATTTCTGACGGCCATCGCAGTGTTTGTGCTCGCGCACGCGATCCCGCCGGCCCGGCCTGTTCGCACGCGGCTTGTTGTCTGGCTCGGGCGCACGCCTTATCTGGTCTTGTATTCGCTGGTGTCCATCGCGCTGTTCGTCTGGGTCATCGTTGCAGCACGGCGGGCGCCGTATTGGCCGCTTTGGGATCCCGCCCCGTGGCAGGCGCTGGTGCCGGTCCTCGCCATGCCCTTGGCGGCGTGGCTGCTGCTGGCCGGTCTCGCCGAGGCGAATCCTTTTTCGATCTCGTTGCGCGCGTGCGATCCTGACACGGAGCCCGGCCCGGCCGCTGCCGTCACCAGGCATCCGGTCGTCTGGGCCTTCCTGCTGTGGGCAGCGAGCCACATCCCGCCCAACGGGGACGCCGTATCGCTGATCCTGTTTGGCGGCATGGCGCTGCTTGCGATCGCCGGTCTCGGCATTCTCGATCGACGCGCGCGTGGGCGCATGGGGGAGGCGCTCTGGAAAAGGCGCGCGGCGACGACGTCGCTCGTCCCGTTTGCAGCCGTCCTCGCCGGCCCGGCCCGGATCGCGCTGTCGCCGCGATTGCTAATATCCATCGCCATCGCCATGACCTTCTATCTCTGGTTTCTCTTGCTGGGTCACCAATACGTATTCGGCGTCGATCCGCTGGCCTGGTTCGGATCGTAGATCGCAACCCTGGGCGTCAGGCATGCCGACGGCACTGGCGCATGTCTGCTTGCCGGGGAAAGCGGATATCGAGCCGACATCGTTTTTTACGGGCGAATAACCCGTCGCGACCACCATAGTGCGACCGGGCCAAGCAGGATCGCAGCCGCCAGCAAGGTGAACACCGCAAGCCATCCGGACGGGCTGGCCGGGCCGCCGGCCAGATCGAGCACGACGCCCGCGCCCCAGGCCCCGGCCGCCGACAGCCCGAAGCCGACGGTCGAATGCATCGCCATGGTGGCGCCCTTGTGCGACGGCTCTGCGCTCATCGCCATGCCGGAGGTGAGCGCGCCGGAGTCGGCCGGTACGGTCAGACCGTAGAGCAGCAGCAACACAAGCAGCAGCAGCGGCGACGCCTGCGCCGATACGCCGATCGCCACCGCCACCGCGGCGGAGGCGACCATCAGCACATTGAGCGCGCGGTGGCGCCCGAAGCGCAACGCCGCCTCGTTGCCGAGGATGCTGGCCGGCATGGCGAGGATCGCAAACGCAACGCTGACCGCCACCGGCCCGAATGGCAGCGCGTCGGGATTGCGGGCCGCAACGAAGGCCCAGAACGCCACCACCCAGGTGCGGATGCCGTAGAGCTCGAAGCAGTGCGCGCCGTAGCCGAGCACGTAGCCCATGGCCGGCCGGTTCCGCAGCACCGGGCCGAAATCCAGCAGCTTGCGCGCGGACGGCTGCGGCTTCACCGCCGGCATGAGCAGGCAGGCGGCGATCATGATCAGCGGACCGAGCCCGGTGACCAGGAAGGCCGCGCGCCAGCCGAACCGGTCCGCCACCAGCTGGCAGACCAGAAACGAAAGTCCGACGCCGAACGAGAAGCTGGAGGTGTAAAGGGTCACGCTGCGTGAGACGTCGCCGGCCGGCAGGCGATCGGTGAGCGCCTTGAGACCGGGCATGTAGGCGCCGGCAAAGCCGATGCCGGCAAGGCCCCAGATCGCGGTCGCCGACCATAGCCCGTCCGCCAGCCAGCCGAAGGCAAGTGTCGCCAGCGCCGTCACCGCGGAGCCCACCAGCAGGATACCGCGCGCATCGATGCGGTCGGTCAGCGTTGTCAGCACCGGCACCGCCAGCATGTAGCCGAACGCGAATGCGCTCGCCATCATGCCGGCCTGCGCGCCGCTCAAGCCCCACAGCGGCATCAGGTGCTGTGGCATCACCGCCGGCACGGCAACGTGCGGCAACAGGTTGCCGACCTGACCGAGGCACATCGCGAACACGAGCGAACGATTTGTCAGGTGCATCGGATGGGCGCGTCTCGTCCGCTCGGTGTGGCCGCGGGACTATAGCGCGGGTTTGATCCGAATTTCGGCAGAATCTGGCATACATCCACATTCATCGCGGCGGTAACGGCCTCCTGCGGAATGCCGGCCTCGCCAGGCGTCCGCACGAGGTTCTTGCCTGTTCTTCTGCCTGTCCGGAAGTTTGCCCTTGCGGGTGATGCGCCTCCCGCTTTGAGCGGACATGTCATTTCCGCCGCTTGATGTCTGCTCTTGGGGTAAGGCGGATATGACGTTGACGACATGCAAAGGACCTCGAGTCTGTTGCCGTCGACCTTTAACGGGTGTCCGTCTTAACCGTCTTCGCTCACCAAATCTGCAAATTTTCAGATTTGGCCCCAAGCCGTGCGGCATATTGTTCGCCTGTTCCTCAGCGTTACTTCGCGCGGGCGCCTTTGCAGGGCGACGTTGGCGTTCCGGCCGCAAGGCACGTCGGAAACCGGGCGTGGAAAAGCAATGCTGCTCTGGCGGAGAGGTCAATGACGGCGGTCAAGGTTGCCCAAGGCTACGATCTTAGCAAGGCGCAAGAATACGGTGTGGCCGTGTATCCCCCCGCGTTACGGGATGCGCTGATCGCCATCAAGATGGCGCAGGCAAAGGGCTTGAAATTAGCGCTGCGTCACGCCCGCATCGTGGCAATGTCGCGGCTGCACTACAAGCTGGTCGATCGACGGCGGGAAGAGCTGCTGCCAAAACCGCTGGCGGGCGAAACCGCGCTCGATGGCATGACACTGCGCACGGCTGGAGGCGATGAGGTGCTGGCAGCAAAGAACTGCTCAGCGATCCCGTCAAAGACATTTCAATGGGCGATGGCCGCCGCCGCAATCGATCCCGTGCGGTATCACTTTGTCGATATCGGCTCCGGCTGGGGCTACGCTGCTTTGCTTGCGGCCGAATATCCATTCCGCGCGGTCACCGGGATCGAGTTCGCCGACGAATTACACCAGCAAGCCTCGGCGAATGTGGCCTGGGCCTGGCAACAGGGCTTGGTGAAAAGCCGGTCGCTGGAGGTTTTGAATCAAAGCGCGCTCGAATGCGCGTTGCCGGACGGCCCGGTTTTGCTGTTCCTGTTCAATCCGTTCGGCCTGACGGTCATGCGGCAATTTATCGAGCGCGTCGATCAGTCCTCCCGGACCAACCCGAGACCGATCGTCGTGATTTACGTCAACCCGCACTTTGCACACCTTTTCGGACGACCGGGGGTGCGCCAATTGCGCCTATCGGGTCACAATGCCCTTTTGTTGCGAACATGCAGCCCCTTCCAGGTCCGCGTTTTTGCCTGGGGCGGGTAGGCTCTGACAATCCTGGATGCTGTACGGAACTATGCGCGGTCTGCCCATCCGCTTCGAGCATCTGCGCCGTTTGCATCGACCGGGCCGACTCATCGTGCAATCTGCTGAAATGTAGCAGCAACCGGCGTGGCCGGGACAGGCCAGCATCCTCAAAAACGGTTTCCGGAACCGAAAGTAAGCGGTTCAAATCGGCTTGGAAAGTTCCGACAAGATGTGATGCCGTAGTGACGAATTTTATTTTCCGTACTGGCCCATAGCGGACATGTCGCTCGCGCCGACGATTGTCCGCGTTCAGCGGCAAAGCAGGCGTGGAGCGGTCACGCCGTCGGTCTCCGCATATACCCCCTTGGAGACGCTTCCGACAAAATGTCGGCGCATGCCTCAAAGCGGCGATCGCCAAAATTCAACGGAACTGCTATTGGAACTGGCGCCCGGCGGCTTTTAGCATGCCAGCTTGGGCCGTTGAATTATTGTGAACCTTGGGACAAGCATGCAACGCCGCGGATTCATAGCATTGGTTTGCAGCGCGACAGCGGCTTCACTTGTGGCGGCACGGGGGGACACCATGGGTGCGACGTCGGCCGTTATTGATGATCTGGGCCGCGAGCCACCCCTGACAGGCACTCGCTGGCAACTTGTTACCGACCGCGTAATGGGTGGCGTTTCTGACGGCACGATGAAGCGCGAAATGGTGGCTGGCAGACCGGCGATCTGCATGCGCGGCAATATCAGTCTTAAAAATAACGGCGGCTTTGTTCAGATTGCCATCGACCTTATGCCTGACGGAAAAGCCAAAGACGCCAGTGACTGGGCAGGGGTCGAACTTGACGTCTTCGGCAACGGTGAGGAATACAATATTCACCTGCGCACTGAAGACCTCACGCAACCATGGCAATCGTATCGTCAGAGCTTTCGCGCTGGCCCACAATGGCAGACACTGCGGTTTCGCTTCCAGGCGTTCATACCTTACCGTACCGATGTCGCTCTCGATATTCGTCGGTTGCGCCGCATCGGCATAGTGGCGATTGGGCGCCCGTTTTCAGCTGACGTTTGTGTTGGCGGGCTACGGTACTTCGCGGCCTAGGCTGGGCGCATGTTTTCAGCACGATACGATGCGGATCGGCGTGCGCGCCCGAAATTGGCCCTTGGCGAACGTGCCGATTGATCCCGCTGATGTCCGCTTTCGGGGGCAAGGCAGACCTGGGGCGCACATACAGCCCATGTCCGCCAACCATGTCCGCAAATGACCCGAAGCGGACATCGTGTTCAGAAACCACCCGGGTCTGGACTTTGCGAGCAGATCACGCCCTGATCCGGGTCAAGCTCGGTTCAGATGGTCATTGCTATCGAGAACCACGAGACGCTGCCCGGCTGTCCGACGGCGGGACAAGATCCATGATCATTGCGCGCAGCGCTAGGTTTTCCGCGCGCGAAAGGATAAGCTCATGATTGCCGTGGTCCGTTTCTCGAGCCCATGGTACATCCGTCGCTTTTTGCATTGAAATCTGAGGGAAGGCACATGGATCGCTATGCGCGTGGAGGATTTAACGTCGGCTATGAAGCCCGTGTCGACGTCAGGGAGTTGCGTACGAAGCGCATCGCCAAGGCGCAAGAGGAGCGCAGGAAGGCGGGGCTCGACGCGCTACTGGTCTGGAAAGACGAGAACCAGCGCTATCTGACCGACCTGCGCCCGCAATTGATTCACGGCAAGACGACGGCCTTGAACGGAGCGTTGTTGATCGAAGGTCGGGACCCGATCCTGTTTTGCTCGGGCGGCGAGCGGGATCGCGTCGACCGCACCATGCCCTGGATCAAGGAAGTCCACACGATCCCGATCATCGAGGAAAGGGCGCTCGTACGCGGGCTTGTGAAGGATATCCTTGGCCCGGTGCTCGCGAAGTATGGGCTCACGCAGGCCAGGCTCGGACTGGATGAGGGCAACATGGTCTTCATCAATGCGCTCCAGGAGTTTTTTCCGAAGCTGGTCGTTGAGGACGGCGACACGCCCATGCAGATGGCCCGCATGATCAAGTTGCCGGAGGAGATCGTGCTGCTCGAGGAGGCCACCGCGCTCGCCGACGCCGTGACGGCGACGGCGACCGCTACGGTTGCCGACGGCGTGCGCGAATGCGAAGTGGTGGCGGAGGCGATGCGGACGCTGTTCCGGCTCGGTGGAGAATACGCCCATGTGACGACGCCGTTTGTCGCCTCCGGCGAGCACATGGCGCCGCCGAACCGCATATGCTCCGACAAGATTATCCGGAGCGGTGACATTGTGTTCATCGACATCGGGGCCGCGTGGGGCGGCTATTTCGGCGATGTCGCCCGCAGCGTCATCTGCGGCAAGCCTTCCGACGAACAGAAAAAGATCTATACGGCCGTTTATGAAGGCTTGAAGGCGGGTATCGCCGAGATGCGCCCGGGACGGACCAACAAGGATTCCGCGGAAGCCCTGATCAGCACCGCTGGCAAATATGGCCTCAGTGGACGATTTCTCTCCCTGTTCATTGGCCACGGCGTCGGCATCGGCGCCAACGAGCCGCCCTATATCGGTGAAACGCTGCCCGGAGCCCCGACCTATGAGTTTCGCCCCGGCATGGTGTTCGCCGTCGAGCCGCTGATCTGGGTGGAGGGCGTGCGCGGCGGCGGCGGCGTCCGCCTGGAAGAGATGGTGCTGGTCACCGAGGACGGTCCACACATCCTGTCGCGGGCTCCCTTCGACGATAATTTGATTCTGTGAAGCCGCGCGCAAGCAAGCTGCGCGGGCAGCCTCGCCATTCTTTGCTGGCCCCGCCAGAGGTCGTTTCTTTCAATTGCGTCTCGGTGCTGCTAGCCTGTCAACAGTGGTCAGGGAGCCGAGCGCCTGCGCGATGCGGCGGGCGCAAGATGGTGACGTACGATGCAAGCGAACGCTGACGGAAACATGCCGTGGAGGACCGGTTGATGCGGCCAAGCATCTATATCACGCAGCCGGTAGCAGAGAGCGCCATTGAGCGACTGCGCAAGGTTGCCGATGTCGAGGTCAATCCGGACGCAAGTCGCGTGCCCGGCAAAGACCTCGTGATCGCGGGGGTCCGCAGGCACGACATTCTGTTTACCCTCCTGCACGATCATATCGACCGCGACGTGATCGCGGCGAATCCAAAGCTGCGCGCCATCGCCTCAATGGCACTTGGTCCGGCCCATATCGAACTCGAGGAGGCGACGGCGCGGAAAATTCCGGTCTTGGTCATTGGCGCGGCTGCGGTCGTGGAGACGACGGCCGACATGACATTTGCGCTGATGCTCGCTGCCGCCAGGAACGTCCCGCAGGCCGACCGTTTTCTGCGCGAGGGCGGCTTTCCGGGGGCCCAGTCCTCCCATTTTCTGGGCACGACAGTCTTCGGCAAGACGCTCGGTCTCGTCGGCGGCAAAGGACGCATCGGGCGGGCGGTGGCACGCCGGGCGCGCGGCTTCGACATGCGCATTCTGTACGCCGGCCCGAACCGTATGGAGCAAGCCGAGGAGCAGCGGCTGCAAATGACGTATGTGCCGCTCGATCAGCTGCTCAGGGAATCGGATTTTGTCTCCATCCACGCCTCGATGCGCCCGGAAACCCGCCATCTGATCGGCGAGCGCGAGCTCAATTTAATGAAGAAAACCGCAATCCTGATCAACACGTCGCGTGGCCCCATCGTCGATGAGGCGGCGCTGGCGCGTGCGCTGGCAACGAAGCGTATCGCTTCTGCAGGTCTGGATGTGTTCGAGAACGAGCCACGGGTGCACCCGGGGTTAATCTCCCTGCAGAATGTTGTCATGGTTCCCCACATGGGCAGCGCCGTCCGGGAGGTGCGGGAAGCGATGGCCAACGAAGTGGCCGACAACATCCTTGCCGTCATTGATGGCAAGCGCCCGCCGGGTTGCGTCAATCCGGAGGTCTATTCCGGTTAAGGTGGTCCAATAAATTGGGCCATTCGGACGGGTTGCTGCCAGGGCCGTTGGCTCGCGCCGACGAATGTCCGCTTTCGGGGGTAAAGCGGGCATGGCCAGGCTCGCGTCCCGCTGCCCGCATCTCGCTCCGGTTCGGCCGCACATCCGCGCTGATGGCGCACCGCCGGCTGGCTGGGTAAAACCTGTACGCGCAGGCTGAACTTCTCCCACCGCTGGATGAACGGCTGATTGGCGATGGCGACGCTGCTCTGCTTCGGACTCGGCTACTCGGCGCAGCACTACCTGGCGTCCTGTGGCGGGCGCTTCGAGCGCGTCTGGGCGACGGTGCGCGATGCCGGGCGCGCGGCGGATCTTGGCTTGCGGGCGCGGCCCGGGCTCTCGGTGCTCTCCTTCGACGGCACGTCGGTCTCGGGCAAGTTGTGCGCGGCCATGCAAGAGGCCGAGGCCGTGCTGGTGTCGGTGCCGCCGGATGCCTCGGGCGATCCGGTGCTGGCGATCTGCGGGGCCGCGCTCGCGCAGGCCGCCCGGCTGCGCGCCATCGTCTACCTGTCCACCGTTGGCGTGTATGGAAATTATGACGGAGCCTGGGTCGACGAAGACAGCGCGTGTCGTCCGACCGGGAAGCGCAACGTGCAGCGCCTCGCTGCCGAGCATGGCTGGCAGGAGCTCGGCGTCCGCAGCGGGGTGCCGGTGGCCGTACTTCGGCTTGCCGGCATCTACGGGCCGGGCCGCAACGCCCTGGAAAACGTCCGGCGGAACACCGCCAGGCGCATCGATAAACCGGGCCAGGTGTTCAATCGCATCCATGTGGCGGACATCGCGCAGGCCATCGACGCCGCTTTCGAACGCCGTGCAAACGGAATCTTCAATGTCGCGGACGATGAGCCGACGCCGCCGGGCGATCCGATTGTGTTCGCAGCGCGGCTGCTGGGAGTGGATCCGCCGCCGGAGTTATCCTTTGCTGAAGCAAGAGCCACCATGACCGGGTTCGCGGCAAGCTTCTACGCCGATGTGAGGCGTGTTCGAAATGCCAGGCTGAAGTCGGTTCTGGGAGTGACGCTGCAGTACCCGAGCTACCGCGAAGGGCTCTCGGCACTCTACCGGGACGGCGCGCCCGGCGGACACGATACGCCGCACGCTTGATCTGTGCATCCTTTCAGGCGGCTTTCCTGGCGCGGCCCGCCGGCACTACATGCTGGCGGCGATGAGCGGGCGCGCGATCGATTAAACGGACTGAGTTCGCCTTAAGTCAGTGGCGGATGGCGGAAGGGGTGGGATTCGAACCCACGAGAGAGTTGCCCCTCTGCCGGTTTTCAAGACCGGTGCCTTAAACCGCTCGGCCACCCTTCCGTCGGTCGGTCACCGACGCCCCCTCACTGCGCGG
>Ga0210062_1000117_pt1 | contig 23125 bp, 21 predicted proteins | sample Muzzi_CordA_D2_FD_185528 | JGI IMG/M metagenome (GOLD analysis project Ga0210062, IMG submission 185528) | Wetland microbial communities from San Francisco Bay, California, USA, that impact long-term carbon sequestration - Muzzi_CordA_D2 (SPAdes) | ecosystem: Environmental > Aquatic > Marine >...
CATCTGGCCGAACTGTTTCAATATACAACATTTATTATTCTCGTACATTCCGTGTATGGATTTACCGTCACTTACCTCGAAATAAAACCACCACGCTTTCATCAAATTGCGACAGCGTTTCACGCATTGCTCCTGATCATTCTGTGGACTTCCAAACTCATCATCACGGATGATTTCGTCTACCGCTACTTCAGGTGGCTGGAATTTCCCTATATTGAACCCAAATTGGGTATTCTAGGCCCCTTCTTCCTGCTGTATTGCGCACTGGGAGCGGCCCTGTGCCTGATCTATTGGTTAAGGTGTTCAAACCGCAATAAATTTGTCGTGAAGGTGTTCACCTTCGGATTTTTATTTTGGGCGGCATTAGGCATTCACGATGCCCTGGCCACTTTGGGAATGGGGACGATTCAATTTCTGATAGAATATGGATTTCTGGGATTTTCGACTTCCATTATGGTTATTACGTTAAAAATGTACATGGAACTCTTTGAAATTGCTGAAAATAGCAAGAAGATCCTTGAAAAGGCCAATTATGAACTGGAAGTGCGGGTTAATTTAAGAACCAACGAGTTGGAAAAAGCCAACGCTGAGATGCTGACCGAAATCAGCCAGCGTAAATGGGCCAATATCGCTTTGAGGGAAAGCGAGCAACGATTTCGTACGGTTTTTCACACCAGCCCGGATGCGGTCAATATCAACAGATTAACCGGTGAGTTTGTCGAAATTAATGAAGGATTCACAACATTAACCGGATATCAAAGGTCTGATATTCTCGACAAATCATCGAAGGACATTCAGATCTGGGCGATTGCCGAAGATCGTAAAAGAATTGTCTCGGATCTCAACAAGTATGGCTATGCCGACAATATTGAATCCAGGTTTCGCTGCAAAAATGGTGAAATCAAACCCGGCCTAATTTCCGCCAGGATAATTGATTTGAACGGCGATAATCACATCCTGACCATCACCAGGGACATCAGCCGGTGGAAAAAAGTTGAGGAGGACAAGAAAAAGCTCGAATCCCAGTTGCAGCGTGCCCAAAAAATGGAAGCCATCGGCACCCTGGCCGGCGGTGTTGCCCACGACCTGAATAATATCCTGTCGGGCATCGTCAGTTACCCGGATTTGTTGTTAATGGATCTGCCCGAAGACAGCCCATTGGTCACACCCTTGACGACCATTCAGCAATCCGGCTTCAAAGCGGCGGCCATAGTTCAGGATTTGCTGACCCTGGCCAGGCGCGGGGTGTCGATCTCGGAGATCGTCAACTTAAACAATATCATCACCGAGCATCTGGCAAGCCCGGAATTTGAAAAAATCAAAAACTTTCATTCCGGCCTTGAAATAAAAACCGATCTGGAACCTGATCTGTTAAATATTTCCGGTTCCCCGGTCCACCTTTCCAAAACCGTGATGAATCTGGTCTCCAATGCCGCCGAGGCCATGCCCGACGGCGGCACGATTCTCATTTCAACGCAAAACCGGTATCTGGATAAGCCGATCGAAGGCTATGATGAAATTGAAGAAGGCGATTATGTGCTGCTGAAAATAGCCGATACCGGTATCGGAATCGGCCCGGCCGATAAAGAACGTATCTTTGAACCGTTTTACACGAAAAAGGTAATGGGACGCAGCGGCACCGGTTTGGGCATGGCGGTGGTGTGGGGCACGGTCAAAGATCATAAAGGGTATATCGATCTGAAGAGTGCCGAGGGAAAGGGCACGACGTTTACGCTGTATTACCCGGTCACCAGAGAATCATTGCATGACGATCAATCAACTGCTTGCGAGATCGAAAACAACGGCCACGGGGAAACCATATTAATTGTCGATGATGTTGAGCAGCAGCGCGATATCGCGTCCTTAATGCTGAACAAATTGGGATATGCCGTCAATGCCGTGCCCAGCGGAGAAGCGGCCATCGAATATATGAAAAATAATTCCGCCGATCTCGTGGTCCTGGATATGATCATGGACCCCGGAATCGACGGGCTGGAGACCTACAAGAAAATCCTCGAATACAAACCTGACCAGAAAGCCATCATCGCCAGCGGCTTTTCGGAGACCTGGCGCGTCAAAGAAGCCCAGCGTCTCGGAGCCGGTGCCTATGTCAAAAAACCCTACACCATCGAAAAGATCGGCCAGGCGGTGGTGGCCGAGCTGGGACGGTGACGTATCTTGATATTTGGGATTTTAGCATATAACTGCAGCTGAAAATTACTGCCGAAAATCCGGTCCCAGGCCAGGCGACCGCCATAGGATGAGCGGCTGGTTTCATCCCGATTCTTGTCGACCACATAGGGGTTTTTCCAGACCTTGGCCGGTATTCCGCTGAACAGGATACCGCCCTGCAGCAGACCGAAGCGGCCGATCTCCTGTTTGACCCCGAGCTGCTGGGCGTAATCGAATCGAAGCAGGTCTGTCAGGTCGGTTCCCAGAAACAGCTGGGTGCGGGTGCTGCCGAAGGTGTACGCCACAGAAAAGGGCGCCAATGCGATAGCGGTGGATTCGGCATCCGGAGAATCGTCCAGCGAATCGGTCTTTTTTTCCGATAAATCATAACCCTATAATGGAATTTTTAGTATTGTGCAAGTGCCTATTAGCACATCCGGCGGAGTTGATTACGGTTAAAAAAACCGGCGTGGCAATGATTCCGCGCCGGTTATGACAGCTCTTTCGGGGAGGGAGATGTTCGTGCGGCCTTAGACACCCGCCATTAAATTCCCCACCAGTTTCGAAAATTTGGAAGGGTCTTCCAGCTTACCGCCTTCACCGATAACGGCCAGATCAAGCAGCAGATGGATATAATCGTCTAGTTTCGGATCTTTCTTATCGGCTTCAAACATGCCGTGTATTTTTTCCATGACGGGGTGATTCATGTTGAGTTCCAGCACCCGTTTGTTTTCCGGGGTCTGCTGACCCGCAGATTTGAGGATTTTCTCCATGTAGCCGCTCATGTCATAGGTGTCGCCGGACAGACAGGCCACCGAGTTGGTCAGGCGCGTTGACGGCCGGACTTCTTTGATCGTATCTTCCAGTCTGACCCGGATATGCTTGAACAGGGTTTCGTATTTGCCCTTTTTGTCTTCATCAACCTTTTCAAGGTCAAGATCGCCTTTTTCAGCACTCTTAAGCTTCTTACCGTCGAATTCAGTCAATGACTGGGTAACCCATTCGTCGATCGGATCGGTCATCAGCAGGACCTCGAAGTCTTTTGATTTGAGTTGTTCGAGCAGCGGGCTGTTGATCAGGGCCGACATTTTTTCGCCGGTGATGAAATAGATCTCTTTTTGATCCGGCAGCATGCCCTCGACATATTGCCGCAGCGACCGCCATTGGCCATCGGATTTCGTGGTCTTATAGCGCAGCAGGTCCGCGATTTTATTTTTGTTTTCAATATCGGTATGCACCCCGACTTTGAGTACGGAACCGAATTCCTGCCAGAAGGTTTCGTACTTTTCCGGCGCCATTTCGGTTAAGAGGTCAAAGAGTTTTTTTACCAGGTTGCGCCGGATGTTGCGTACCAGGCGATCCTGCTGCAGGATTTCGCGACTGACATTGAGGTTAAGGTCCGGTGCATCCACCACACCTTTCACGAACCGGAAGTATTCGGGCATCAATTCCCTGCAGTCATCCATGATAAACACGCGTTTGCAGTATAGTTGCACGCCGTGCTTAAATTCAGGGTTGAATAGATCAAACGGCGCCTGGGACGGGATGTAGAGCAGCGCCGTGTATTCGGTGGTACCTTCCAGTTTCAGGTGGAGCTTTTCCAGCGGTGGATTCCAATCGTGGCCGATGTGCCGGTAAAATTCCTCATAGTCCTGATCGGTGACGTCATTTTTATTCCTGGACCAGATCGCCTTCATGGAGTTAAGGGTTTCTTCTTTGGTCACCTTGCGCGTGGTTTTCCCGATCGGCTTGCCGTCTTTGTCCTTGAGTTGTTCCGCCTCCGGAATCGGCTCGTCTTTCTCCACCTCCATAACAATGGGATAGGCGACAAAATCAGAGTGCTGTTTCACGATCTGGCGAATCGTCCACTCGTCGGTAAAATCCTGTTCGTCTTCCTGCTTCTTTTTGAGCTCCAGGGTAATAACCGTTCCCCGGCCGGTTTTTTCAGCCTCTGTAATGGTAAATTCGCCGTCACCATGCGATTCCCAGCGCACCGCTTTTTCCTCGCCCGCCGCCCGGGTCAGCAGCGTCACTTTTTCAGCCACAATAAACGAGCTGTAAAAGCCGACTCCAAATTGCCCGATCAACTCCGGCGTGACGCTATCGTCCTTGTTGAGCTGCGCCATGGCTTCAAGAAACCCGTTGGTGCCGCTTTTGGCGATGGTTCCGATATTTTCCAACACCTCAGCGTAGGTCATACCGATACCGTTGTCTTCAACGGTCAGGGTATTTTTTATCCCATCGCGCTCGATCTTGATCTTAAATTCCGTATCGTCACCCAGAATTCCCTCCTCGGTCTGGGCCTTGAAGCGCAGCTTGTCGATCGCATCGGATGCATTGGAGATCAATTCCCGCAAAAAAATCTCCTTGTTGGAATAAAGGGAATTGATGATCAAGTTCAGCAACTGCTTAACTTCAGTCTTAAATTCATGGGTTTCGATTTTCTCAGCCATTTTTCCGGTTACCTCCTGCTGTTTTATAAAATTTTAGCATATAATTAGTGCAAAATCTGAATTGTCAAGTTGGGTAAAATATCTGTTATTTTATATAAATATAGTAACTTCGATAATGGAAAAACAACGTTTACAATTGTATTAAAAGGCGATAGTAATATTATCAAGGATAATCAACCATGCGCAAGGAACTAACCGATCAGGAACTGGACACGTACTCGCGGCAGATTGTTCTGGCCGACATCGGCTACGACGGCCAATTGAAACTGCGCAACGCAAAAGTGTGTCTTATCGGAGTGGGCGGCCTGGGCTCACCGGTGGCCCTAAAACTGGTGGGCATGGGGATCGGACACCTTCGATTCGTCGATCGCGACATTGTCTCCCGCTCGGACCTGCACCGCCAAAACCTCTATGATACTGATTCCCTCGGAAGGCCCAAAGTCGAGGTCGCCTTTAATAAATTAAGCCGCCTCAACCCCGACGTGACCCTGGAACCCGTGCCGGAATCATTAAATTCCGGCAACGCCGAAGCGCTGATTTCGGGGATGGATGTTGTCATCGACGGCCTGGATCGACCCGAGCCCCGCTATATTGTCAACCGAATCTGCAACAAATTAAAAATCCCGTACGTTTTCGGTGCCGCCATCGAAGCATTCGGTAATGTATCGACGTTATTGCCGGGTCAGACGTTTTGTCTGGAATGTTTTATGCCCGACCTCAAGGACGAGGATCTGCCGGTCTGCGGCCTGGTCGGAGTCCATCCTTCGGCCATCGGCATTGTCTCCTCGGTCCAGGTGTATGAAGCTGCAAGGGTGCTGATGGGACAGAAGCCCAAGCTGTACAATAAATTGCTTTATATTGATCTGAGGGAATTTGAATTTAACATTCTTGACATTCAGTCATTGGAATCCTGCAGGGTATGCGGAACAAAGCCGGCTGGTGAACCAATGGCGGTCAAAGACCGGTTTTTTGAAGAAACCTGTGCCCGGGACGGCCGGCGCAATTTTGTAATTTCACCTGTCAGGCGAACTGATCTCAATATGAAAAAGCTTGGCAGGCATCTAAAAGATCTGGGCCTGAAAATAAAATCATCCGGCCCAATGGGCATCACGTTTGAAAAATCCGAACACCTCACCGCCTGTATCCTTAAAAGCGGCATTATGATCGCCCAGACACCACCCCACCTGGAAAGTAATTTCAAAAACGATGTCATCGAAACTTACAAATCAATTCTGATTGACGGGCTGGGGTTGTCGGAGGATATTTTGCCGGATGTGGACTAATTAATGAGGTCAATAGATGATATAAGAGCAATAAAATTCCAAATAACAAAACTCAAATTTCAAATAAATCCAAATACTTGTCCGCCTCTGGAGGATTCAATGACATAAATTCAAAACAGTTCCCCATATGGAAGGGGGAACGGCCTCCGGCTCGTAAAACCCATGGCTCGGAGAGGGGATTTTTTTGGATATTGGTGCCTGGAATTTATTTGTGATTTGTTTTTTGGTGCTTGGAATTTTCTCCATCCAATATTCAACAGTTAATAAATGCTATGTATCTATTTCCCAATATCATCCTGAATGATGCCAAAAGGAGCCCATGATGACCCTGCACTTCTCTAAGGAAGAATTCGCCGAACGGCAGCACCGCACCGTCGAACAGCTGAAAAATCGGCAACTGGATGGTCTGTTAATGTTTCGCCAGGAGAGCATGTATTACCTGAGCGGTTATGACAGTTTCGGCTATGTATTTTTTCAGTGTCTTTACCTCGGCACGGATGGACGGTTGATGCTGTTGACCCGGTCACCGGACCTGCGGCAGGCACGGCACACTTCCATCATCGAAGATATCCGCATCTGGCAGGATCGTGCCGATGCCGATCCGGCGGTGCAGTTAAAATCCATCCTGGAAGAGTTTGCGTGTCAAGGCCAAAAACTGGGGGTTGAATACGACGCCTATGGTCTGACGGCCAAAAACGGCAAACTGCTGGAGGCCGCCCTGGCTGACTTCTGCTTCCTTGAAGATGCATCCGATATTGTCAGCCGGCTGCGGGTGGTTAAAAGTGCCGCCGAAATGCAATATGTACGCCAAGCGGCCGAGCTTGCCGATCTGGCCCATGATGAAGCCCTTCGACTGACCGGGACCGGTGCGGATGAAGGCGACATCCTGGCCGCCATGCAGGGCGTCATCTTTGCAGGAGGCGGTGATTATCCGGGCAACGAGTTTATCATCGGTTCGGGTGAAGATGCGCTGCTGTGCCGCTACAAATCAGGCCGTCGCAAACTTGACGATCAGGACCAGCTGACCCTTGAATGGGCGGCAGCCTACCGCCACTACCATGCCGCCATGATGCGGACCATCCCCGTCGGGCGGGCAACCGAACGCCACCAAAAGATGCATCAGGTCACCACCGATGCCATGGAAGCCTGCCAGGCGGCACTAAAGCCCGGACGCCCCATCGGCGAGGTGTTCGACGCCTATGCCCGTGTCTGCGACAAGGCCGGCATGCAAAAGCACCGGTTAAACGCCACCGGCTACAGTATGGGAACCACCTTTGCCCCCAATTGGATGGACTGGCCCATGTTTTATCACGGCAATCCCATAATCGCCGCGCCCAATATGGTATTTTTCCTGCACATGATCTTGATGGACAGCGACACCCATCACGCCATGTGTTTCGGACACACGGTTGTCGTGACCGAGACCGGCTGTGAATCATTGTCGAAGCGATCCCTGGATCTGGTGGTCAGGTGACGGATGCCAGAGGACAGATAGTCATCCTTGCTTTTTATAACACCCTCTTTATTTCTTTGGTAATAATTTTAGCGATAACGAGGAACTATAATGCCAATTTTAAATGAATTAAAACATATCCCTCCCAACGTAAAAGCATATCGGCTCATGCTACAATTATTCAAAGAAAATAAAGATCTTACCTATATCATCGATACTTCAAAAACCATTCGCCAGGCAAAAAAAAGATTAAAGACCTGGGCCTCGGAGATCCTTTCCGAAAATAAGCAGGCCAACGCTTACTATCTCCGAAAAAAAATTGGCAAAAGGCAGCTCGATAAGCTGAGACCCAAAGATTATGCGGCCATTCGTATCCTGGATTATATCAAACATTCCGGCAGGCAATTCAAGGATCTTAATCACAAGGGCGAAATTGTGGAAAATGATCCCTTTGCCATTCTAATGCAATGCGCCCGCAAAGGGACTGGCGGAGCCACCCCTGCTTTTTTTTATGACATGATTCACCTGTTCAGACAGTTTTCAGGGCATATAGATCCTGTACCAAATAAATTGAAGATTTCATCATGGATGGACAGATATTCTTCAGGTCTTGATCCGGATATCATCCGCCAGCGGGAAAAAAATAAACTCCGGATACTGAAAGTCATCATTAAAACAATTGATGAAAAAAGAACAAAAAGCAAACGGTTTAGATTTAAAAAAGGGATGTCACAGAAGGAAAAAATGGCCCTTGCCCAAAAATGGTGGAACGATCATCAATTTCATCTCAAATTTGCAGTCAGAACCCCTGAAAACCTAAATGAAATGCTTGACTTCTCCCTTGACAAGGAAACGATGGGCAACCTGATACAAGCTCAAAAAATTGGAATTCCCTTCTTTGTCAACCCCTATTACCTGTCGCTTATTGACATTCATGCCTCTCCTGTTTCCTTGGGTGCGGATCTCGCCATCAGGCAATATATGATCTATTCAAAGGAACTGATCAATGAATTCGGCACTATTCATGCCTGGGAAAAAGAAGATATTGTGGAGCCCGGAAAACCCAATGTTGCAGGCTGGATCATTCCAGATACCTGTATCCACAGACGATATCCCAACGTCGCCATATTAATTCCCAAAAGCATGGGCCGTGCCTGTGGCGGACTGTGTTCAATCTGCCAGAGAATGTATGGCTTTCAACAAGGTGATTTGAATTTTGACCTTGAAAAATTACAAGTCAAGAAATCATTTGGTGAACGCCTGGAAGCCTCTGTCAGCTATTTTGAAAATGACTCCCAGTTAAGGGACATTCTCATCACTGGCGGTGATTCTCTGATGAGCACCAATAAAACCCTTCGAAAAGTTTTTCAAAGCGTTTATAATATGGCAAAAAGAAAACGCAGGGCCAATAGGAAAAGAAAAGATGGAGAAAAATACGCACAGATCTTAAGGGTAAGACTGGGCACCAGGCTTCCGGTTTATCTTCCCATGAGAATCAAGGCTGGTCTTGTAAACATACTTGCCGAGTTCAAAGAAAAAGCTTCAAAAATAGGCATTAAGCAATTTGTTTTCCAGACCCATTTTGAATCTCCAATGGAGATAACCCCTGAAACAAGATTCTGTGTGGATCAGCTGAATAAAGCCGGGTGGATTGTAACCAACCAGCTGGTTTTCACATCGGCTGCGTCAAGAAGGGGGCACACGGCTAAACTCCGAAAAGTACTCAACGATATTGGGATTCTTCCCTATTATTCATTTACCGTTAAAGGATATATGGAAAATAGCCATCTTTTTTCACCCAATGCACGGCTGGTTCAGGAAGGCATGGAAGAAAAGAGTATCGGACTTCTGCCGGACACATTTTTTCCGGACCTAAGACAACTGCCTTTAAATGCTGAAAATATAGTTGATAACATCGCCCGGTTGAGAACAGATGCTGACATCCCGTTCCTATCCTCTGACAGGAATGTCCTCAATCTTCCGGGGGTCGGCAAGAGTCTTACCTTCAGGACCATCGGCATTACCAATGACGGCAGAAGAATCCTTGAATTTGATCATGATGCCACAAGGGAGCATAGCCCAATGATAGAAAAGATAGGAAAAGTCACCATCATTGAATCTAAAAGTATCCATGATTATCTCCAACAGCTTGACAATATGGGCGAAGATGTGAGCGAGTATGAATCAATTTATGGATATTCTTTAAGTGAAACAGAACCCAGGAACCCAATCTTTGAATATCCGGCCTATGACTATAGTGTAACAAAAGAAATAACGAATCTGGATCTTCAGTCGGCTTAAAAGAGGCACTGTCATGGTCTCATCTGCATCTGTCAGTTATGGAAAGGGAAGCAAGATGCAGTGGTCGCTGTGTTTACGCCTAAACCTGAGATCACTTTCGCATATCGTAATCAAAATCCTCATTAGAAAACCGTTGATACCTCCAACATATACAGACTTTGGGAGACTCCTGAAATTTTATGATATTATATGGAATCTCTCTTAATCCTTAGACTTTAAACTTTCAGTCCTCCAAAGAAGCGGCGGATCTGCGGCTTTGAGCAATTAACTCGCAAGGATAGTGCACCCCGCAGCGCGAAACCTGAAACCTCGTCCCCCGTTACGCGTAACCCACAATTCGAAAGCCGCCCCATTTCCCCCCTCAAGTATTTCAAAACAATACCGATAATTAATTCGTGGTGTTTCCGATGATCAACACCCCCATAAAATTATTATATATTGTCAGATTGAATGCTTGAAAGAAGCCACAAATTAACACTATTTTTATGAAAGTTATTTTCCCATTGCCAGCGCGCCGGCTTTTGGCCCTTGCAATAATTCGTGAATATTCGTGTCAATTTGTGGCCAACTTAATTTTTTAAGGCCAAAATAATACATATCTGTAATAATTTCGGTTTAGTAGCATGGCAACAGATCACAAAAAAAACGTCTTCAACCAGATAAGTATTGCCGCGCAGATTATCGACGGTTCGATTAAGATTGATTCCAGGGGCGAGTTTGAAAATGTTCTGCGACTCTTTCCGAATGATCCCGCTTTGCTGCGGGCCTATGCCGATTTGTTGCTATCGAAAAAATCGCCTGAGGTTGCCGCCAAATCTTACGCCGAGGCTGCGGGCCTTTTTATCGAATCGGGGATGACCTTGCAGGCGATTGTTGCTAAAAGTTTAGAATGGAAAATAAACCCGCCCTCGGATCCGGAACAAATTAGAGAATTTCTCACCCTGACAAAGGAAAACGGATACCATCAGGCCCCTGTTAATGATTTCTTTTACAGTTTATCATATTCTGCCCGGGTGGCAGTATTATATCCCTTGATAAAAATCCGGCTGCCGGCCGGCCGTATGGTAAAAAAAGTTGGCGATGAAGAAAAATATTTGTTCTTTGTCGTCTCCGGCGCATTGCGCGCAACAACTTTTCAGCCTGTCAATTCCGGCAATGATCTGGTCTACCAAAAATCTACCTTTCACTTATCTGAAAATGATTTTTTTGGGGATATTTATCCTTTTGAGAATCAGCAGCTGTCTCAGTCTTATGTTGAGACAATCACCGAATCCGAACTGATTAAAATTCCAAAAATAAATTTGATGAAAGTATGCGTCAAATATCCGGAAGTTGAAGCGGCTTTAGGAAGTTTGTTCACTTCCCAATCCGGTGTCGAAGATAAAGACAATTGCCTGGTCAATAGAATGGGAACCCGGCAGCAGGTTCCGGTAAAAGTTCATCTGCAGGTCCAATCATCAAACAATGGCAACCCCCCCTGTCCCTGACAGGTTACTCCAGGGATATTTCAATCGGGGGGATATGTGTCGTGCTTGACCCGGAGCATCGGGACCATCCTCTACTGGATCAATACATCAAAAACGCCCATGTTCAGATCAGTTTGCCGAGCGAGGATTTTACGGTCAACGTTCCCGGCAAAATCATCTGGAACCGGCAGATCGATATCGAGCAGAATACGGCCCTTGCACTTGGCATGCAATACCGGGAAATGTCGCCGAAATCCCGCGGTATGCTTCTGGGTTTTGCCAATAGCTTGAAAGTAAACTGAGTCACCGAAAATTTCGTCGAGGATCTAAAGCATGTCACATTCAAATGTTTCACAGAGAAATGAGCAAAAATTTTATCAACGGAAAAATTCCAGGATGTCTTTTGTCAAAAAACAACTGTTGACTGCCAAATGTGAAACTACCGACAGTCTGTTCAGCGTGTCGGTGCAGGATCTGAGCCCCGGCGGTGCCCTGATTTATACCAAAAGAAAGCTAATTCTGGGGCAGGAAATTGCCATGACCATCAAGCTGCCCAACTCTGAAGATTTTTTGATGGTCACCGGAGAGGTGGTAAGGATTTCTTCGGAAGGATACGGGGTGAAGTTTAAAATTATTTTTAACGAGTAATTATGTATCTCTGAGCTGCTCCTCGAGCAGCTGCCGAAACCAATCCGGGAAGTCCATTTTTTTAAAACTATCCATGTCCAGGCAGACGGTCACATTACGGCCGACGATCCTCGGATCGTCTTCGCCCTCCCTAAAGACGCGATACCCGAAAGTAATGGAAGTCCGGCCCATATTGAGAATACGGACTTCCACCTCAATATTGTCACCATAGCTGAACGGCCGGCTGAAGTCGCACTCCAGATGCACGGTGGGCAGACCGATGCGGTGAGTATCAACGACAGTATGATATTCAATGCCCAGCTGGCCGGCGAAAAACTCCTCCAGAGCGACGTGAAAATAATGCATAAATCGCGGATAATAGACAATGCCGGCGCGGTCGATGTCGCCAAATCGAATTTTAAGTTTGGATCGAAAGGCCATGATTTTTTCACTCCAGAATGCTGCGTGGTTTTTAAATGCCTGGCGATGAGGATCAAACTCCGCGGTTCAGATTGCTTGATGAAAAAATCATTCCGACTTCCGCATTCCAACTTCCGAATTCAAATAGTTGTCCTCAATCCCCTTCACCATATTGGTCATCGTAATATAGTGCGGGGTCGCGATTCCCTTTTGACGGGCATAGGCGACAATTTTCGCGCCCAGAAAATCAATTTCTGTTGGTGCTTTATTATCAATATCATTGCACATGGAATCCCGGTGCACGCCCACCTTTGCCAGATAACCCAGAGCCTGTTTGAGGTAATCAGGGCCGAAGTCGTAGCCCATTGATTTGGCGACAGCCAGCGCCTCTTGAAAACAGGCGCCTGCGACTTCCCGGGTGGGCGGAAATTCCAGAGCCTCCTTGATGGTTTTATCGGTAACCGCGCAAATAGAAGCCATGGTGCATTTCATGATCATTTTTTTCCAGACATAAAATTTGATATCGTCAACGAATTCGGTGGCCAAACCGCCTTCTGTCAGCATCGCCGCTATTTCCGTCCCCAGATCGCCATTTTCCGGGATCAGTCCCCCCAGATGATTGGGAGGATTAAAAAAAGCCGTTTCCGCCTCTCCGATATTCTTCACTGACACACCATAATTTAAGGACATGCGAAAAACACTGTCTTTGCCGAATTTGTCCGCGACGAGATCCTCGGTCCCCAGGCCATTTTGGGTAGAAATAATTTTAACGCCGGGACGATACACGTCTTCAAGCTCCTGTAAAATCCCTTCGAGATGAAACGTTTTGGCGGCCAAAAATATCAAATCGGGGCTAAAATTTTTGAGTTCTTTAATTTTTACAATAAAATTTTTAACCGGGGATTGGTAGCTGATTACACCGGATACCCGGACGCCTTTTGATAAAAAAATCTCACCCGCAGCGGGATTACGGCCGACGAGAACCGTTTCCGGATATTTCCCGAGCAATGCCGCCGCCAGTACCGTCCCGACTGCCCCTGCTCCCACAACGGCAATATTATGCTGTCCCATGGATCACCTCCTAATCTTTTTCCGAGACGGTGCTCGGAATATGGCCTACCAGTCCATTGAAATATTAGTTTTTTCCCCATCGTACAACAGACAACACACAAGAGACAACACACAACAGACTATTATTCAATTTTTCCTTGACAGACGGAAATGTTTGGAATATTACAGACCTTGGCTGATAATGTATACTCATTTACACATAATGATTATATTTTATGAATTATATTCATTCAAGTCGATCGCTTCAGGTATAACTCAATGAAAAGGGGGCAATATGGACGTAAAGGAAATTCAAGAAAAAATCAAGGCCGCCAACATTGATTCTTTGCGGATTGATTTTCCGGATCTGCATGGGATTTGCCGCAGCAAATTGGTCCCGGCCCGTCGGCTCGAGGAGGTTTTAGAAGAAGGATGCAACCACGTTACCGCCACCTATGCGATTGACTTTGCCAATGATGTGGCTATGGGATCCGGTGTGGGGGATGAAATCCAATGGCGGGACATGACCATCAAGCCGGATCCGGAAACTTTCGCCGTGCTGCCGCATCTTGAAGGTACGGCCCGTTTCATTGGCGATGCGTATGGACCGGACGGCAACCGCCTTGCCATGGATCCGCGCTATGTCCTGCAGCGCATCATCAAGCGATACGAAGACCTGAATCTGGCTCCCATGGCCGCCTCGGAACTGGAGTTTTTCCTTTTCAACCGGGGCGGTGAGGCAGACGGGCAGGTCTACAATGCCAACCCATCCTGCGTCTACCAGGTTAACCCGATCATTGACCCCAAAGGTATTTTAAGGACGCTGCAAAATACGCTCATCGAACTTGGCCTGGATATCATCTATATCAACCACGAATTCTTCCCGGGGCAGTTCGAAGTAAACTGGAAGTACGATCATGCCCTGAAGATGGCTGACCAAACGTTCACATTCAAATACGTATGCAAGGAAGTCGCCGCGATGAACGACCTGCTGCTGACCTTTATGGGGCGTCCCAAGACGGATAACGGCGGCAGCGGTTACCACATTCACGCATCGCTCCGTGACCCTGAAACCGGCAAAAATTTATTTGAAGATAAGGCGGCAGCAAACGGCGTATCGGATCGATTGCGCTATTTTCTGGGCGGCCAGATGGCCCATGCCAAGGGGATGTCCGCCATTCTGGCGCCGACGATCAATTCCTATCGACGATTTGTACTGGGAGCCTTTTGTCCCTTTTATCTGGCCTGGGGCTGGGACAACCGCACGGTGTATTGCCGGGTGCCGGCCGAACGTGGTTCGGCCACCCGGGTGGAAAACCGGGGGCCGTGTGCTTCGGCCAATCCTTACCTTGCCTTGGCGGCAGTATTGGCTGCCGGCCTGGACGGTATCGAAAATCAAATTGATCCGGGCGAACCGGCACCGGAGGATGTTTACGGCGCTGACCCCGGCACTTTTGATAATGTGACATTCTGGCTGCAGGATGCCCTGGCAGATTTCAAGGCGGACAAGGTCCTGTGTGATGCCCTGGGGCCCGAACTGGTCCAGGCATTTTTGGCCGTCAAAGAGCATGAAGTCGAACGTTTCCGGACCAGCGTGACCGACTGGGAATTTAATGAATACGCGTACCACCTTTAAATGCAAAATAACAGTGCCTAAAATGATCTAAATTGCCTAAAATGCCTAAAATTAAGGCATTTTGTCGATTTAAAAAGGATAGAATTCCACAATTTTAGTCCCGCCATTCAGCGGGATCATTTTCAATTTTAGCTCATTTGCTACATAAAAACACAAAAACTCAATCACAATCGATAACAAGTTGTCAGCACGGCGTCACTAAGCGCCAAACTAACGAGGGAGGTGCACCATGTGCGGAATCGCAGGGCTGATTGCCAAAGATTCGCCGACTCTGGGAAAGGATTTGATCAACATGCTCAAAGAGCTCGTTCACCGGGGTAAGGATGCCACCGGCGTCGCCATTTATGAAAACCGGGATACCATTGATCTGAGGGTATCGATGACCGCCGCACAGTATCAAACCGACCTGGCGGATATCATCAAAAAATATGGTCCGGTTTCAAATGATCGCATTTACCAGGGACAGGGTATCTTCACATTTTATGAGGCCTCTGTTGATATGGACCCTGCCCGGGTATCTGATTTAAACTGGGATATCGACAGCCATCCCGATATTTGTGTTCACTCCCTGGGACGCAGCCTTAAGGTCTACAAGGACGAAGGTTCGGCCGAAGAACTGCAGAATCGCCATAAAATCCCGGCCATCAAAGGCACCCACGGAATCGGGCATGTCCGTCTGGCAACCGAAAGTGTTGAAAATATCAATTTTGCCCATCCCTTTATTTCATACATCTACCCGGAACTGGCGATCGTGCATAACGGACAATTCACCAACTATTTCAATATGCGGCGCAAAATGGAACATTGGGGCGTGCGTTTCAAAACCAACAATGATTCTGAGATGGCAGCCCACTTTTTAGCCTATCAAATGAAGGAAAAGGGAAAAGATCTGGAAGCAGCGCTTCACCTGGGCCTGGAAACCTTCGACGGTGTGTTTACGCTGCTGGTCAGCACCGCCAATCAGATCGGCGCGCTGAGAGATCGACTGGGCATCAAACCCATGCTTTATTTCGAGAAGGCGGGCGCCACGGTGCTTTTCGGATCAGAGCAAATTTGTTTAACCCCAATTGTCTCCGATGTTTATGCCACGGAGATGGATCCAGGAGGTGTCCAGGTATGGTCCGTTTAGACTTAGCAGGTATGAAGTCCCGGGAAGTCAATCGGAAACTGAAAGACCTGATAAAAACCGAAACCGAAATCGAGCTTGACAACCCCCATTCGATCCACAACTTTGCCACCGCTCTGATCGGTGAGGGCAAAATTACCTTGCACGGCAGCACCGGCTTCTACACCGGCGGATTTTTGGAAGGGCCCACCATCGTTGTCGAAGGCAACACCGGCTGGTATACCGGCGATAATATGACCTCCGGTGAAATCATCGTAAAAATGAATACCGGCAGCAATGCCGGCCCGTCCATGGTGGGGGGTACCATCGTCATTAAAGGCAACAGCGGCAGCCGTGCCGGCTGGGGTATGAAAGGCGGCACGTTGATCGTTTGCGGCAATGTGGGACGTTGGGCCGGAAAAATGATCCTGGGCGGCCGCATTGTGATTCTGGGCAGTGTCGGCGAAGGTATCGGGGAATCCATGTACAACGGAATCATCCATGTGCTGGACCCGGCTGCAGAAGAAAAACTGGGCGGCAACGTCAAGTTGGTACCCATTGACGACCGGGAAAAATCCGAAGTCGAGTCCCTCTTTAAAAAATACGGCATCCAGCAGGGGGTTGATGATTTTAAGAGCATCGTCCCCAGGGTCTATGGCCGCCACGAATACGTTCTTTTCAAACCAACCCACAAACAAAGGGCACAGGCATAATGGCAACAGAAGAAAAAAAACCACCAAAGGTCAAAGATGTCCAAAGGGGAGTCTGGTCCCCTGAGACAATCTCAGAAATCAAGTACAAAGCTCAAATCGGCAAACACCGCATCCGGGGCTGCGGCACTCCGAGAAAGCTGCCGCATTTTGATGACCTGACCTTCTTGCCGTCTCAGCTAACCCGCATGTCCATTGATACCTACCGCGAAGATTGCAAGACCCAGACAGTTTTAGGTGCCCGATTTGCCAAAAAGCCCCTGGTGATCGAAACTCCGATAATGATCAGCGGCATGTCTTACGGTGCCTTGAGCAAAGAAGCCAAAACGGCCCTGGCCAAAGCTACCGATATTGTCGGTACCTCCATCAACAATGGTGAAGGCGGTCTGCTGCCGGAAGAAAGAGACAACTCCTACAAACAGGTCGTCCAAATTCTGCCCAGCCGCATGGGATTTACCCTGCGCAATATTGAAGCTGCCGACGCCCTGGAAATTATTGTCGGCATCGGCGCCAAACCGGGTTTGTCCGGGCACCTGATGGCCAGCAAAATCACCAAGGAAATTGCCGCATTCCGGCAGCTTCCCGAGGGCATTGATCTTCACAGCCATCCCCGCCACGGCGACATTTTCGGAGCGGATGACCTATGTCTCAAAATGGAAGAGTTGCGGGATGTAACCGACGGCGAGATTCCGATTTTCATCAAGCTCGCCGCCGGCCGGGTCTGGGAAGATGTCAAAATTGCCGTTAAAGCCGGGGTGGACGGCATTGTAATTGACGGTGCCGAGGGCGGCACGGGAGCCGCCCCGGTGGTGGCGTCCAATAATTTGGGCATCCCTACCCTGCCGGCCCTGGTGCAGGCCGTTCGATCCCTGGAAGACATGGGTGTCAAGGAAGAAATTAGCCTGATTGTGTCCGGCGGCATCAAGGATGGTGCCGATGTCGCCAAAGCACTGGCACTGGGCGCCGATGCGGTTGCCATCGGCACCGGCGCCATGATCGCCATGGGGTGCGTGGTCTGCCTGCAATGTCATGAAGGCAGGTGCGCGTTTGGGATCGGTACCCAGGATCCCGAGTTGCGCAAACGCCTGGATATCGAACAGGCTGCTCAGCAGGTGGCCAACTATATTAAGGCCATGACCAACGAGGCGATCATTTTAGCCAAAGCCGCCGGCAAAACCAAGCTGACCAGTCTGGAACGCGAGGACCTGCGTTCCCTGACGTTAGAAGCCTGTGCCATGACCGGAATTCCGCTGATCGGATCCAACTATACGTTTGGAGAGATGTTCGGCTTTTGTTAGAAGTGGTTTAAAAACCACATCTAATGCCCAATGGCCGCGTTGCAAACCAATTCAAAATGCTCACATACTATCGTGTATGCTCCGCTATTTAATCGGTTTGCGCCTTGCCCTTGAGCATGATCTGAGATTTTAAAACCACTTCATAAAATTTAATCAAAGAATTTTAAGCTAGGACAAGAAGTCATGCGCATCGAGGAGCATCCGATACTTGGACAATTTGAAAAGGGTCCCAGGATTCAGTTCACGTTTGACGGGAAACCCATGGACGGATTTGAAGGCGAGCCCATCGCCATTGCGCTGCGCAGCAATGGGGTCATGATCCATCGCTACACGGCCCGCCGCAATGAACCACGAGGAATGTTCTGCGCCATCGGACGCTGCACGGACTGCATCATGGTGGTTAACGGCCGCCCGAACATCCGCACCTGCGTCGAACCCCTCAGGGAAGGTATGGTAGTTGAAACCCAGAAGGGCAAAGGGTAATCGTCAGGTTCAAAGGTTTAGCGATATGTTGTCTCATCTTTCAACAAATGGAATCAACGGCATAGAAATATATCGCGGAGTGATTGACGCTGAACCTTGAACCCGCTAACCCAGACCGTTCAGATGTCAAATATTCGTGTAAAACCAAAGCACCAAAGGAATTACAGGAAATATAAAAATTGATTTTACGAGGTCTGATTTCATGCGCAGATATGAAATGATATGTGTCGGTGCCGGACCGGCCGGTCTGGCCGCTGCTGTTGAGGCGGCTAAACACGGTGTCCAGGTGATCGTATTTGACGAAAATGAACGGCCCGGCGGCCAGCTGTTCAAGCAGATCCACAAATTTTTCGGATCCCGCGAACATCGCGCTAAGGAGCGCGGATTCAATATCGGCAAAAGTTTTCTGGATGAGGCACGCGAACTCGGTGTCGAAGTCTCCCTGAATTCGGTGGTACTGGGGATTTATGAGAATGGCGTCCTGAATGTAATGACCGCCGACCGTATCGCACAGGTCACGGCTCAAAAAACCCTGGTGGCTACCGGCGCTTCTGAAAATATGATCCCATTTCCGGGCTGGACCCTGCCCGGCGTCATCGGCGCCGGAGCAGCGCAGACCATGGCAAATATACACGGCATCAGGCCGGGCAATGACATTTTGATGGTGGGCTCCGGTAATGTGGGTGTCATCGTCAGCTACCAGATGATGCAGGCCGGTTGTCGCGTGGCAGCTTTAATTGATGCGGCACCCAAAATCGGCGGGTATGCGGTGCATGCCGCCAAGATTGCCAGGGTCGGCGTGCCGTTCCTGATGTCTCACACCATCAAGGAAGCCCATGGCAAAGACCGCGTCGAAGGGGCCACTGTCATTCAGGTCGACGAATCCTGGAAACCGATTGCGGGAACCGAAAAGCGGTTTGAGGTGGACACCATCTGCATTGCCGTCGGCCTCAATCCCATGATCCAGCTGCTGCGCATGGCGGGCTGCAAGACGGCTTTCGTGCCGGCCCTGGGCGGCAGGCTGCCCGCCCACGATGAGAACCAGAAAACATCAGTTAAGGATATCTACGTGGCCGGTGATGTCTCAGGTATTGAGGAGGCCAGCACAGCCGTTATCGAAGGTCGGATTGCCGGACTGGCCATTGCGCATAGTCTGGGCTATCTGGATGAGAAGTCATTTCTGGAACAACGCGCTGAGCAATACAAGAGCATGAAAGGCCTGCGCAGCGGCAGCCATGGCGAGCAGCGCGGCAAAGCCAAGGAATATTTAAACGCGGTGATGAAAGGAACGAAGAATGCCCTCTGATTCCTCAAAAACCGGATTTCTAACGGAGGAAGAACTGAAAGACAGTCCGGGTGTTCCGACCGAGGCCCGGCGCAAAAAGGGTCCGGTTGCGACAATCGAATGCATGGAGGACATACCCTGCAATCCCTGTGAATCCAGCTGCAAATATGATGCGATCAAAGTGGGTGAAGACATTACCAATCTGCCCCATCTGTATGGAGATAATTGCGTGGCATGTCAAACCTGCATTTTTATATGTCCCGGCCAGGCCATTTTTATGGTCGACGAAAGCCTCCCCGAAGGCCGGGCCACCGTGATGATGGCCTACGAATACCGGCCCCTGCCGCAAAAGGAAGATATCGTCACGGCGCTGGATCGTGCCGGGCAGGAACTGGGAGATGCCAAAGTGGTTCGAGTCCGGCAAAGCAAGAAAATGGACCAAACCGCCACCGTAACAATCGAGGTGCCCGCAGATTGGTCCATGCGGGCCCGGGCCATACGGTTGAAGAGCTCAAAGATCAAAGCTGAAAGCTGAAAGCTCAAGGCCTGAGGATAGAAGTAGAGTGCTGGAAGTTAAAGAAGGTTTCAGGTGTCAGCCCAGCCGCCGGCCGCGGAACGGCCAGTTTGATCAACAACAGAAAATTCAGAAATGATTTTTCATATGAGGTTTCACGTGTCAGAAGACGGAAGACAGGTGATAGAAATCAGGCATCAGTAAGCGGTAAACAGCGGATAATAGAAAGCGAAGGATAAGGAAGGATACTGTTTGCTAGAAATAGGAATTGAGTAGTTTAAAACAACAATGGAAAAAATTAATTAAACCCAGGAGGTAAAGAGAATGGCAGAACAAGCGTTGGGTATGGTGGAAACCAGAGGTCTGGTGGGCGCCATTGAGGCAGCAGATGCAATGGTAAAGGCAGCTAAAGTGAGATTCGTCGGCCGCGAATTTGTCGGCGGTGGTCTGGTAGCCGTGTTTGTGCGCGGTGATGTCGGCGCGGTAAAAGCCGCTACGGACGCCGGTGGCGCAGCTGCCGAGCGGGTCGGTGAACTTGTATCGGTGCATGTCATCCCGCGGCCGCATAGCGATATCGAATTTACAATCCCCAAAACCGAGTAGCGCTTATACGGCGCGCAACGGCGGCATTTCCATTGAGGCAGCCCGCGAGGCGTTCTGTTTTCGTGGGCTCAAGAGAATGGACCGGTTTAAATCCAACGGGCGGCTGACGGGGTCAGCCGGGATCGACAAACGGGTATAACCGGCCGATAAAAACCGGTTTATTGCTGCCCGGAATTAATGTGCCGTATTATTCAGGCTGCTCACAATGCATAATGAAGGTGTGAATCATGGCACTCAGTACGCAAATAATATCCCACCCTGCGCCCGGAGTCTTTGAATTCCTGCGGCAGCGTGTGGGAGCGGTCGGCAAAAAGGTTTTTGCTGAAGCCGAGGCTCCGTTTACGGCTGTGGGGCTTGTTCAAGGTAAAGTCTTGGATATGATCGCGGCCGCTGATGTGGCGGAAAAGGCCGCGGATGTCCGTGTCTTTGATTTGAAAGGTATTTGTCCGCAACATGTCACCATGATCGGAATATTTGGAGATATTGCTGATGTAAAAGCCAGTATTGCCGCCATTGAACAGGCGGAGCATCTCCAATGATTATTCCCGATCGAATTTGAATTTTAATCGGGGCCGGAGGGCAATCAGAATGTTACTAGCCAGGGTTATCGGAAACGTATGGTCCACTAAAAAAAAGGACGAGATATCCGCTTTGCGGCTTTTGTTTATCCAGCCTTTGGGAAAAAGCCTGAAACCGGACGGCAATGTACTGGTCGCCGCGGACGAGGTCGGCGCGGGATTTGGAGAACTGGTGATTGTTACCCAGGGATCCCCGGCCATGCAAGCATTCAACAAGGATAAATTGGTTCCCGTTGATGCGGTGGTGATCGGCATTGTGGATAATTTAGAAATGGACGACGATGTCGGCGGAAAGAAAAAATGAGAGTAGATATCGTTGATAAGGTCCGGGCAGCCGGCGTTGTTGGTGCCGGCGGTGCGGGTTTCCCGACCCACGTTAAGCTGCAGTTTGAAGTCAAGCGGGTATTGGGCAACGGGGCATCCTGCGAGCCGCTGCTCGCCAGCGATCCGTACCTTATGACGAATCAAACCGATCATGTTTTGAATGGTCTGCTGACGGTGATGGACTGCACCGGTTCCGAGAAGGGTACCATATGCTTGAAATCCAAACATGCGGATGCGACGGCAGCACTGAAGCAAAAGGTTGCCGGGAACGGATACGCCGGACGCATTAACGTGTTTGAACTGGAGGACTTCTACCCGGCCGGTGATGAATTCGTTCTGGTCAATGAGGTTTTGGGGAAAATAGTTCCTGAAGGCGGCATCCCCTTGAATGTGCTGGCGGTCGTCAGCAACGTGGAGTCCCTCTTGAATATATCCCGGGCCATGGCCGGCATTCCGGTTACCGACCGTTATTTGACAGTTTGCGGCGAAGTCAACCAACCGATAGTCTGCCGGGTTCCGATCGGCACGCCTGCGGAGGTCGTAATTGAACTGGCAGGCGGTCCGAAGATATCGGAACATGCCATTGTCATGGGGGGGCCCATGATGGGCAAAATCCTTGGCACCGGCTCTCAACCGGTAACCAAAACCACCAGCGGGATAATTGTCTTGTCACCGAACCACAATGTTGTCCGTGATAAAAGCCGAAGCCTGACTCAGATGCGATTTATCGCTAAATCAGCCTGCACCCAGTGCTCGCGTTGCACGGATCTTTGTCCGCGCTATTTGATCGGACATGCTTTAGAGCCCCACAGGATCATGCGCCATCTGGCATATACACCGGGAATGACCGGCGAGGTATTGGAAGATGCGCTGATTTGCTCGGAATGCGGCATCTGCGAAAAATTCGCATGCCCCATGATGCTCTCACCGCGGGAGATTAATGCAGCCATCAAACAGAAGTTGCTGAAAGAAGGCATAAAAAGAGAACCCAGGCGCGAAACCTACCGGGTATCGCCATTTAATGAAACACGCAAAATACCTCTCAGGCGGCTCATGGAAAGACTTGAGGTGACCAGATACGATACCCATCCCCCGTTTTATGGAGATGCTATTGAGGTAAAGCGGGTCAGCATTCCACTGCAGCAGCACCTTGGAAAACCGGCCGTTGCGGTTGTCCGGCCGGGTGACAGGGTAAAAAAAGGCGATCTGATCGGAGAGATCCCCGAAGGCGCCCTGGGCGCCAGGGTTCACGCCAGCATTGATGGAACGGTTGAATCTGTAAATGAACATATAGTGATTATTCGATAACCGGAGCATTGATTGGTGCAGATGTTCAGTTGCGCAAAGTATAGGTTTCAGGTGTC
>Ga0210062_1000120_pt1 | contig 22989 bp, 21 predicted proteins | sample Muzzi_CordA_D2_FD_185528 | JGI IMG/M metagenome (GOLD analysis project Ga0210062, IMG submission 185528) | Wetland microbial communities from San Francisco Bay, California, USA, that impact long-term carbon sequestration - Muzzi_CordA_D2 (SPAdes) | ecosystem: Environmental > Aquatic > Marine >...
CCCCGCCAGTGGATCGCGACCGTATGGATGTCCCTTAAAATGCCAGATCTCTCTTTCGCGGCCGGCAACCGCCTGGGCATCACCGCCCTGGCGTTTCAGGCCGGTCAAGGCCTGGGATTTGACTATTTCCAGCACCCCGGGATCAAATCCGGGCCGCGTCAAAATTTCCTGCAACAGGTTCAACCCCGCTTGCCAGTCTTCTTTGAGCACGGATAGCTGAATCACGGTATCCTCCTCGCCGACGGCAACGCTGATCTGAATGGCATTTTCGTCAAGTACCCGGGCCAATTCAGCCGGTGAGTAGCTTTCGGTACCGCCGCGGATGATGCTGCCGTTGAGCAAATCGGTCAACCCGATCTTTGATTCTGCAACATCTACCGAACCGGCTTTAACCAGCAGGGTTAAATCCACCAACGGCAATTCGCGGTCCGGCAAGTAAAAAACCCTGCTCTGCCCGATATCCAGGCTGTCGGCCGATGGATATTTAATCTTTGCGGGATGGCGTTCAAAGGATAGCGGATGTTTCCAGCCGACCGGTGTTGGAAAAATGGAAATATTGCTAAAATCATGCGGACGGTCCACCTGAGCGGCACTGCTGCCGGTGATCGAACGCACCTCCGAATAGTTCTCAGGTGGACGGTCCGGCCGGCCTCCCGGTATAACATACACGCTGGTCCGATTATCGGTCTGAATATATTTGTTGGCAGCCCGGCGGATATCTTCGGCAGTAACCTGATCCAATTGCTCGAGGTAATTCTTCAGATAGCGCCATCCCACCTGAACCTCCAGGGTGGCCAGGGTTCCGGCCAGACTCTCATTGCTGCGCATCCGATCGATAAAATCGCGCTGATTGAGTTTTTTTATGCGTTGAAGCTCACGGTCGGAAACCAGATCGGTTTTCATTTTATCCACTTCCGCCAGAAGCAGTTGCTCCAGTTCCTGGCAGGCTTTAAGGTAGGCCTGGCGCTTCTCTGCGTCGCTCACCGCTTCATTTTTAACCATTTCGGGTTCATTGGGTGATCCTCCCAGAATGATCATTCCGGCGTACCGGTTATCCGGGTTGTAGGCCCAGGCACTCTGCGCCAGGCCTTTAAAGATAATGTCTTCGGTCATCCGGGCACTGCGCCCGTTGCTGAGGATCATGGTCATGGCATCCAGGGCGTAAAAATCCTTAGTCCCCATCAGGGCACTGTGAAAACCGATTCTCACCAGGGGCGTACGGGCCCCTTTCAGGTAGCGGATACTCTGGCGCGGCCCCTGCTGCGCGGGTTCCCGGGTGACCTTTTCCGGGGCCCGCTCACCGGCCGGATAGCGTTTAAAGTAGATTTCAGCCAGTCGCCGGACCTTTTCCAGAGTTACATCGCCCACCAGAACACAAACCGCGTTTGATGGATTATAAAAAGTTTTATGAAATTCGATTGCATCCCGGGTGTTGTATTTTTCCATATCGGATTTCCAGCCGATGGTGGGATTGTGATAGGGTTGAGCCGTATAGGCTGCTGTGTTAAGATCCAGCCAGGCAGCGCCATCGGGGTCATTGATATAGCGAAACGCCCATTCCCGCTGGACGACCTCTTTTTCGACATAAAACTCGCGCCAGGCCGGTTCGAAAAGTTGCTCACTGGCAATTGAAAACCACTGCTCCAGCATATCGGAGGGTACCGAGGCCACATACTGAGTTTGATCCTTGCTGGTGAATGCATTGACGCCGACGGCACCATTTTTCCCCAGCTGGGAAGAAAACACCTGGGGTTCATAAATTTTTTGAACCTCCAGCCGCAAGTCATTCATTTCGGCGCGCAATTTTTCGATTAAGGCCCGGTCCGGATTCCGTTTGTTCTGTTCGGCCAATATCTTCTGGTAGGCAGCTTCGATCCGCGCCTGCAGCTGCTCATCCTTTTTGTAATCACGGGACCCAAAATTTTTAGTGCCTTTGAACATCATGTGCTCCAACAAGTGCGCGATGCCGGTTTTGCCGGCCTCTTCCAGGGCCGAGCCGGCTCGAATTGCCAGCCGGACGGCAACCTGCGGGGTGGACGGGCGTTCAACCACCAGAAACAACATACCGTTTTCGAGCTGAAATTCTTGGACATCGATATTGATACCATTAGCCGATTCTATCGCCGAGGCATTGCCGCCGAAAACCAGCAGCATAATTGTCAGCAAAACCAGTTTATACGATCGCATGAATTAACCTCCCAGTATTAAGTTCAGGGTTTAGGGTTATATTTTCCCATATCATCGGGTTTCTTCATATGCAGTTTGCGTCCCTACACCGAGCAGACAACCCTTTTTTAGTTAGATAACTTCAATGGTTTAAAAATAAAATAGTTGCAAATTTGATTAAGCTAATTTTAAGGGCGAATTAATTAGGCTTAAATCTACGACAGAATGGATTGCTTTTCAAGATCATGCGGCAGCATTTTTGGGTCAGGGGTTAGCACCCGCAGGTTGACCCCGAAAAAATAGTGTGCCTTGATTTTTGCCTGTTAAAACTATAATAATAGAATAAGCGGTCAACCGTGTGATATCCAATTTTGACAGGCAAGGCATTTGGGATGATGTTCAGTGCAGTTGTAATGGCGGGTTATAACAACAAGCGTGAGGTCAAGCGCTACAGCCGAATTGTTGCCGATCACTACGGTGAAAAATTTATCGAGGCCGGTTACAAGCCGTTGCGAGAATTTAAGTCCCTGCAAAACGGCAGGGAGATCAGCAAACCCCTGGTTCAATATACCCTTGAAAGGCTTAACGAAAACGATCAAATTGATGAGATTGTGATTGTGGGTCATCAAATGCTGCTTGAACAAAGTTTACGCAATTTTATTAAAAAATTTGCAAAGCCCTGCCGCATCGTGAACCAGAACTCGAAATTTTCCGGCGATATCATCCGTCAATTCAATATCAAACCCAGAAAAGTGAAATACAACTCCATCGCAGGAAACTTTATTAAAGGGTATGCGGCTTCCAAAGCCTGCCGGGAAAAAAGACACGCCTTATTCGTAGCCTCGGATTCACCCCTGACAACCAATGACTTTGTCAATCGTTTCCTTAATGAGATTCAACAATACCAGGACGAAGCCGATATTCTGGTGCCGGCCATTTTAATCGATGAAAAAAAAGATCGGCTCGGCCGACTGCCCCTGCGGCTTCAAAACGATTCGCCATATCAGCTACCCGGCCCCAAAGACGAATACGGCCGCCAGGGTTTCAGATTATCCTCGCTGATATCGGCCAATCCGCACCGTTTTGATGTGAATACGGCCAACACGGCCTATAGCCTGCGCAAATGTCTGAATCCCAAGGCCCAGATAAAACTGTTCAAGATTACGCGCGGCTTGGGATATCCCAATGTGTATTCCAAATATTTTTTAAGAAAGGATTTAAGCGTCGTCGAAGTTGAAAACATCGTTTCGGCCCATTTCGGCGGCAGACTCAAAATCATTCCGATGCTGGGTGAACAAGCCACCTATGACTATGATGGTACCGATTTGGAATTTCGCATGATCAGCACGATGCTGAAATCCGAAAACAACGGGCCGGTTTGAGGACGGAGGAAAGATGCAAAAAATTGTGAAAAAAAAAATTATCATGACAATAGCAGCCGGAATGCTCGCCTTATCTATAATCGCGTGTGCCTCGACCGGTGGCAGCAAACGGGTAGTGACGGAAAAAATGCTGAAGACTGCCGGATTTAAAAAAGGGACGGCCAACACGCCGCAGGAACTTGCCCGGTTGAAAGAGCTGCCCCAACGCAAACTAATTCCCCATGCGGACGGCGACAAAACATATTATATCTATGTGGATTTAAAAAATTGTAACTGCGCGTATGTGGGCGATGAAGAAGCTTACCAGAAATATCAGAAACGCGCCCTTCAAAAAAAACTTGCCGAAGAGGAACGCCGCAATGAAGTCAGAGATCGCCAGCGGCAGATGGACTCGAATGACTCCAGTTATGGCCGGGACTGGTAGGGGATGTTGAATGAAGATTGAAGATTGAAGATTGAAGATTTGTGGTATTCTGTCGATTTTATTTCGCCTTCGTAATCGAAAAAGCGCCAACCAGACTATAAATACCAAAATTATTGATAAGAAAACCAGGACAATTAGCAGATCTGCAATTTTATCAGCCACAGATTCCACTGTGTTTGACAAAAATTTAAACCTAACTTTGGGAAGGCCAATCGCTGCCGCCAACCTCTCAATACCCCGCAAGTTTGTATCTGTTATCTCCTAATTCAGCACTTCTCAAATTCCAAATGAAATCCTCACTGCAAATTCGAAATAAATAAGAACCGGCAGGGTGTAATTTATCAGGGGCGGATAAATTAGAAGATAACATTTTGGTCATTTTAGCGTCATCTTTGCGTTATCTGGACAGATTATAGTGCTTTTAACAACGGCCCATTGTGGGAAAAAATCAAACCAAGGAGGTACAAGAAAATGAAAAAGTCGTTGAACATCACAAAATACGTTGTGGTTCTGGTAATGGTCGGACTGATGCTCGGCTCCGGACTTCCCATGGCGCAGGCAGCCAAAAATGCGCCGGTTCGGATGGTTCCGCTCAATTTCAGTGACCTGGCCGATACGGTCAGCCCGGCAGTGGTTCACATTAAAGTTGAAAAAACTGTCAAGGGAGGCGGCCCGGCTTTCGGCCAAAACCCCTTTGGCGGCAATGAACAGTTCAAAGAATTTTTCGGCCATCAATTCGGCCAGCAACGTCAACCGGAGTTCAAGCAGCCGGCTCAGGGCTCGGGTTTTATTATTGATAAATCCGGCTACATTGTCACCAATAATCATGTGGTGGAAGGCGCCGACAACATCAAGGTCATCCTCAAAGATGAAACCGAGTATGACGCTAAAGTCGTCGGACTCGACCCCGTAACCGATATTGCGCTGATTAAAGTTGATCCGAAGCATAGTCTGCCCACCGTTCGTCTGGGAAGCTCCAGCGATTTACGAGTCGGTGAGTGGGTGGCTGCCATTGGCAGTCCTTTCGGTTTGGAATATACCGTGACGGCCGGCATCGTCAGTGCCAAGGGCCGGGTGATCGGATCCGGACCCTACGACGATTTCATTCAGACCGATGCTTCCATTAACCCGGGCAACAGCGGCGGTCCCCTGATCAACATGCAAGGTGAGGTCGTCGGTATCAATACCATGATCATTGCCGCTGCCCAGGGCATTGGCTTTGCCATACCGGTTGACCAGGCAAAAGGCATCATCGCCCAGCTAAAATCAGACGGTGAGGTAACCCGCGGCTGGCTCGGTGTAACCATTCAGGATCTTAAAGGCGATCTGGCAGAGTACTACGGCGTCGAAGGCAAGAGCGGTGTGATGGTAGCCGATGTTGTCCCCGGCGATCCTGCCGACAAGGCCGGCATTAAGCCCAAGGATATCATCACGGAAGTTAATGGTAAAAAGGTCGACACCAGTCGTGATCTGACCAACCTGGCCGCCATGCTGAGTGTCGGAGAAACGGCCGAGGTCACGATCTTACGTGATGGCAAGCCGCAGACACTGGAGGTTAAAATCGGCAAACGACCGTTGACCATGGCCGCTGCTTCGCAAAATCATCGCCAGCAGAAAGAAGGCGAATATGGTTTTGAGGTAACGGAATTAACCCCTGAAATCGCCCGGCGCTTTAATATCAATGAAACTTCGGGTGTCATCGTGGTCGGTGTTGCGCCCAACAGCAAAGCCGATGCGGCCGGTGTCAAGCAAGGCGACCTTATCGTCGAGGTCAATCGTGCCAATGTTGACTCGGTGGCGGATTTCAAGAAATTGATCGACCAATATAAAAACAGCGACGGTATCCGTTTGCTTGTCAAGCGCATGAATGCCGGTTTAATGGTGATTCGCCTGGCATAGCCTGCACTGAGCGCTGACGGTCACCTTTTTGGACCGGAGCAGACCTGAGTATCGGATTTGCTCCGGTTCATTGGATTCTGACGGAAGGATATCATAAGATTGCTAAGATGCTGCGCTTTGACCGGGACGGCGTTCGGAAAAAGTGGCGCCGGCGGGGCAGCAGCGGCGCAGTTTGTAGGTTTTAGGTTTCAGGTGTCAGGGAACCGAGGTACCAAGTCCTGACACCTGAACACTGACACCTGAAACCTCTGAAATATCAAAGTACGCGGTAACATCGACAACAAATTGTCGGTATGAACTCGCTAAGCGCCTAAAAATGGCAACAATCGCAGGATTGACTCATGCCAAATAGACACCGCAATATATCAGCAATAGCAGCCCAAGCCGGTTATAGGCTCTGGTGTCGGATTACCGATGATTTTTTAGGCCTGTTCCGGGAAATGCGCTGGAGTTATCTGCCGCCGTTGATGGTCTATTTTGCCGCCGGCGTCTCAGGCTTCACCGGAATCATCGAATCATTTTTCGTTAAGGAACAACTTGGGCTGACAGCCGCATTTCTGGCAAGTCTCGGTTTCTGGGCCGGTTTACCCTGGGCCCTGAAAATGCCGCTGGGACATCTGGTGGATCTTTTCTGGCGCTGGAAATCGATATTCGTTTACCTGGGAGCAGCTTTAATGTCAGCCAGTCTTCTGATTATGGTGGGCCTGACCGGCTACACCGACCGGATGGCTGACATCTTGGCCCTGAATGTTTGGTATGTTGTTTCCGTGATGCTGGCCCCGATTGGTTACGTAATGCAGGACGTGGTGGCCGATGCCATGACCGTCGAGGCGGTCCCGACCCATAGCGAAGACGGCAGCCCGATCGAGGAAAAGAAACTGCAATCGATGCATGTGACCATGCAGACCCTGGGGCGTATTGCCATCGTTGCCGGCGGGGCGATGGTCGCCGGCGTTGGCGGGTGGCTGGCCACGGTGCTTTCTTATGCAACGATGTATTGGATGTCACTGTTAATTCCATTGATTTCAGTCACGGGGGTGGTGTTGGGCGCAGGAATGAAAATGCGCCGCACAAAAAAACTTGTAAAAGCGGATCTTTCACAGCACCCGCTGCAACCGACATCGCCGCCCCGTGAGCAAAAGCTTAAAGCAAACTGGTATATTTTAGCCGGCAGCGCCGCGTTTGTGATTTTCAGTCTGATTTTTGGGCTTTCCTCGATACCCATGAAAGCGGAAACCATTTTTTTCGGGTCCATGGGAATCATCGTCCTTTTGATGGGGCAACTCCTGCGGGGTTTAAGCCCTGCCAAACGCCGTGAAATCATTGGTCTGGCCGTAATTATTTTTGTATTTCGGGCCATGCCCACCGCCGGGGCCGGGGCCGGCTGGTGGCAGATCGATGTGCTGGGGTTTAATGAAGCCTTTTTCGGCACACTGCGCCAGATTGCCGCGCTGCTTGCCATTGCAGGCATGTTTGCCCTGCGGGGCTGGATGGCCCGGCGACCCATTCCTTATCTGGTGGTATTTCTGTCCGCATACGGTGCAATGATGATGATCCCGTTTATCAGCATGTATTATGGCCTGCACGAGTGGACCGAAGCCACCTTTGGCTTCGGCGCGAGGACCATTGCAATGGTTGATACCATGGCGGATTCACCGCTGGGACAAGTTGCCATGATTCCCATGTTGGCCTGGATTGCCAAAGAAGCACCTAAAAACCAGAAGGCTACCTATTTTGCCGTGATGGCCGCCTTCACCAACCTGGCCCTTTCGGCCAGCCATCTGGGCACCAAGTACCTGAATAAAGTCTTTATCGTCGAGCGCGGCCGCTATGATGAACTGGGTGCTCTGATGATCACCGTTACTTTGATTTCCCTGATTCTTCCTATTATGACGGTGGTGTTGTTCAAAACGGCCCGGCCCGACAAAACCGGCCATGCGATTAAGAACCTGCGGCTTCATTTCAGTAAAAATTAATCCCTAAATGATTACAAACAAATCAGGAATGGGAGTTTTCTTCAGGACTTTACTTTCACTGGAAAAGGATTATAATGAGACATTCTTACCGGGATATCGGCGTTAGCGGCTGCACATCGATAGGCATCCGGTCCGCAGGGTTCAGACTCCGCAGGAAATGCCGCAACAAAGGCCCGGCTGAAATGAGAAAAAAAGATATCACAGGATAAAGATATTGGGTTTAGGCATGCGCTTTCTTTTGTATAACATACGCTACGCAGCAGGGATTGGGAAGCAGTTTCACCTCCCGGTACCATACTGCGGATATTTTAAACACACCAACGGAAATCTGAAAAATATACTGGAATTCATAAAGTCGGTAAACCCGGATATCGTCGGATTGGTCGAGGTGGACAGCGGATCATTTCGCTGCCAGAAAAACAACCAGGCTGAAGGCATCGCCTGGGAACTGCAGCACGATCATATTTATCATTCAAAATATCCGGCCTCGTCAGTGGTTCAGAAGCTGCCCTTACTGAAGAAACAGGGCAATGCAATATTGACCAATCAGCAGATCGTAGACCAGAAGTTTCACTATTTTCGCCACGGGGTTAAACGTCTGATCATCGAACTGGAGCTGGCCGATTTATCCATTTTCCTGGTGCACCTGTCGATCAAATTCCGGCATCGACACTATCAGCTGCGAGACCTCCACAGCATGGTAAAGGACATTAAAAAACCGTATATCCTGGCCGGGGATTTCAATGTGTTGTGGGGCGATCGAGAACTGCAACTGTTCCTGGCGGCCACCGGATTAAAAAATGCCAACAGCCACGGCAAACCCTCTCATCCCAGCCGGGCGCCGCGTCGCCAGCTGGACTATATTTTCCATAGTCCGCAAATCCGGATCACCGACTTTGAGATCCCCCAGGTCAAATTTTCTGATCACACGCCCCTGGTCTGCGAATTTGATGTTGCCGCTTAGTTTTGCCCCTCTTGCCTAATCTGCAAAACCCAAATACCTGGATTTTTAGCCGCCGTCTTCGCTGGGGGTATGTTTCGGATGTACCATCATATCCCCGGCAAAAAAAAATACTTGCAAAATTCAGATATTGAATTCATCACTACTTCTTAAATACGGATAAGAAGGCATTTTTAGCTGCTGAAAGTGCTTTTTGATCTTTAATGATACGTTTTAACTCCCCAGGATCCAAATGTATCGCACCGCAATTTTCATTGACACAGATGTCTACTTTAATATTGCCTTCATCAATTTCAGCCAGGCTTTTGGTACCACACCGAAAACAATGGTACCGATGTTCGTCGGAATATTTTTTATTGGCCTCACGTGCGGCCGTTTCCCTGAGTTCCCTGAGTAATTTTTCATCTCGTTCTGCAAAAAAGGACGCTTCCGATCCTTGTTTAAGTTGCATCTTTACCGATACATGTTTTCCGGCCATAAATACCTCCTTTAAATTCAGTGAATTAAGTTTATATAAAAAGACACGGTCCCAATCCGGCAACCCGATTCTGAAACTCGAGCGTCCGTGCCGTCTGGGGCCGTAACGTTAACCTTCGTATAACACCGCCAAAATGGTGGCTTTGTCGCGTTTGGCCGCGATGTGATGGGGCGTGGTGGACAGGTAATAAACGCTGTCCCCCGGTTCCAGTTCAAATTTATCATCAGAGATCTCCAGCACGACAATTCCGTCCAGGACAAAAATAAATTCCTCCCCCTCGTGGACGGATATCTCCTTATCGGGATCCACTTCAAGCTGGACGATCAGGGCCTCCATGTGACGTCCCTTAACCTCGGGTGCCAGGCTTTTATAAGTGTATACCTGTTTTTGACCGGACTTGGAGGTCGAGCGGGAAATGGTGCGGCGTTCATTCTTCCTGGTGATCGAATATAGCTTATCCCCTACGCCTGAGACCAATCTGCCAAAGGCACTGTCCAGAGCCTTGGATAACTTGATCACCGTGCCAAGCTGGGGCTGGGCTTCATTTTTTTCAAGGCTGGATAAAAATCGAACGTCAAACCCTGTCAGTCTGGACAATTCTTCCAGGGTCAAACCTTTTTCTTCTCTTATTTTTCGAATGCGCTGGCCGACGTCTTCCACGCCTTTGGGAGACTCTGCCGGAATTTCACCGGTCAGATTCTCGAAAAAATCCATGTCCAAAAAGGGTTTTCGGCTTTTCTCTTCCATTTTATCTCCTCTATCTGATATTTTCGTATTTTCGAAAAAGTGGATATTTTTATAGACATTTTGCCCCGATGTGCCTCGCGATGACAATCCGCTGAACCTCGGAGGTACCCTCCCCGATGTCCAGCAGTTTCTGGTCTCTGTAAAATCGCTCCACATCATACTCTTTCATCAGGCCATATCCTCCGTGAAGCTGAACTGCGTGGTTGGCACACCGGTACATCACTTCGGAGCAATAAAGCTTGCCCATGGCAGCTTCCTTGGAAAAAGGCATATTTTTGTCCCTGAGCCAGCAGGCTTTATAAAGCAGCAGGCGGGCGCACTCGATTTCCATTGCCATATCGGCCAGCTTAAAAGCGCTGGCTTGAAATGTTGCAATCGGTCTGCCAAACTGCTCGCGTTCGTTGGAATACTTAATGGCCATGTCAAAGCATCCCTGAGCGCCTCCCAGCCCCATGGCCCCAATCGACAGACGACCCCCATCCAGGGTCTGCATCATCTGGTGAAACCCGTTGCCGCGCGCTCCCAGAAGGTTTTCTTTCGGAACCCGGCAATCCTCAAAATATAGCTCACTCGTATTAGACGCCCGCCACATCATTTTATCGTGCATCACTTTGGCCGTATAGCCGGGCGTACCGGCTTCAACAATAATGCAGGAAAGCTCCGGGCGACCGTCATCGCGCACACCGGTGCGGGCCAGAACGGTCGCCCCGATTGAGATGTCGGTTGATGCATTGGTGATAAAAATCTTGCTTCCATTAATCACCCATTGGTCACCGTCCAGCACCGCGTTGGTTGCGCTGTTGGCTGCATCCGAGCCGGCATTGGCCTCGGTCAATCCAAATCCCCAGAGTGCTTCACCACTGCAAAGTTTGGGCAGATACTTTTTCTTCTGCGCTTCATTGCCGAAATAATAAAGCGGTCCGATACCCAATGAGTTTTCGGCAGCCACGGTGGCGGCATGGGAACCATCGACCCGGGCGATCTCTTCCACGGCAATGATATAGGACAGATAATCCATCGCCTGCCCGCCGTATTCTTCAGACACAAACACGCCGAATAGACCGAGTTCGGCCATTTTTTGCATGGTTTCGTAGGAAAACTCCTCCTTTTCGTCCAACTCCCTGGCAACCGGCTTGATCTCATTTTCAGCAAAACTGCGGACAGAATCCCGCAGAATCCCATGATCAGTTGAAAGGCTAAAATCCATGCTTGCTCCTTATCCTTTAGGTTAAGTCATTAATTTATAAAATAATATTATTTATGTATCATTTTTAACTGGTATTTTATAGGTAGATGTCCTAATAATGTCAATCGAAAACAGAATTTGGAAGTGGGAATGCGGAAGTCTGCCCTCCACTATCTGTCTTCCGTCATCTGACTTCTGACTTCTGACTTCTGTCATCTGGAATCAACCATGCCCGAATTGCCTGAAGTGCAAACGATTGTCAATGACCTTAATGCCGCAGATTTAATTGGTGTCCCCATAAGCGGAGCCAAAATTTTCTGGGCCCGCACGATAGCCGAGCCTTCAGCGAAACAATTCTGCAAGCTGATCAAGGACCGGACATTTACCACCATTCGGCGCCGGGGCAAGCATCTGGTTTTTGAGGTCGACAATGGAATGACAATGCTGCTGCATCTCAGAATGTCCGGCCGCCTGCATCTGGTTGTGGACGCCACGCCGCGCATCAAGCATGAACATGCCATCATCAAATTCAATGATAACCGGCAACTTCGATTTCATGACACCCGCAAATTCGGGCGCATCCACCTGACGAATGATCCGGAATCCATATTAGGCCGCCTGGGACCGGAGCCTTTAGATAATGGGTTTACAGTGAAAGTGCTGACTGACCGTCTTCGGCGGCACCGGCGGCTCTTGAAACCCCTGCTGCTGGACCAGGCCTTTATCGCCGGACTTGGCAATATTTATGTGGATGAGGCCCTGTGGGATGCAAAACTGCATCCCAACCGCATCGCCGCCGCGCTGTCGATGAATGAAATCAAGGCCCTGCACCGAGCCATTCCGAAGGTTCTCAAAAGGGGTTTAAAAAACCTCGGGACATCTTTGGGAACCGGAAAAGCTAATTTTTACTCGGTCGCCCGCCATCGCGGTCGCAACAAAGACAAATTGAAGGTGTTTCGCCGCAAAGGTCTCCCCTGCCCGCGCTGTAAAGCCACCATTCAGCGGATCATCGTCGGGCAGCGGAGTACTCATATATGTACCAAGTGCCAGAAAATTTGAATTGTATGGGGCACAGTTAAAATCCAAAAAACAAATCACAAATTACAAACAAATTACAATGACCTATCCGCCTCCGGCGGACTAAATTTGCAAATGATCTGTTTCGGTCATTGAATATTTGAATTTGAGATTTATTTGTTATTTGGTTTTTGAGTTTTGGAATTTACTATTTTACAAATGACTTTCCAGTCATACCCCACGGATCGTTTCGTAGAATAAGTGAGGTGCTATCTTGCCAACCGCTGCCTGCGGAATCAATTGCGATGTCTGTAAACTTAACTTGCTGGGAACCTGCTCCAGCTGCGGACCGGGAATCAGCCTGCAGGCTGAAAAAAAGCTGGCTGCCCAGCAGCGGCTGCTGGGCGGCACCTGTGCGATCCTGGCGTGTGCCAATATGAACCGGATTCAATACTGCATGCGCGATTGCAGTCAGTTCCCCTGCCATAATTTCAGCACCGGCCGTTACCCCTTCAGCCAGGGATTTTTAAACATGCAAAAAAGACGTTTACAGCAAAGACCGCCCGCTTATGCCCCCGATGGATCCCGGGTAAAAGTTGCGCCGGCATATTGGGATGAATTGCAGCAAAAGGATATCACCGCCATGTGCAATTTAACCCTTTTTACACCGGTATCATCCGGTCAGGCAGTGTTCCGGTTTTTAAACGAAGACGTCATGATTGACACCAAAAATTGCTGCCTGAAACGAATGGCCGAGGACCAATGGGTCGTCAGCGATGACCCCCTGCTGGAGTTGGTCACCGTTCTTTATTTAATCAATGTCGATGACATCTATCCCGTGGGCAAAGATATTGTCGGCGTCAAAGATCTGAAAGAGGCCCATTTTTTCCAGGGGCCCCACGCGCTCAGGACTGATCCCCTGTTAAAAAGATACGGAAGCGATTTACAGGGGTTCAGAGAGGCCGCCGAGTATTTAAATGGCGAATCAAAAGATATGGCTGATGCCGCCTACAAGCTGTCGCCCTATCCGCGGATCAATTTATACTTCCTGTTATGGCAGGGAGACGAAGAATTCTCACCCCAGGCGAACGTGCTGCTCGACCGTCCCATCGAAAGAGTATTGGCAGCAGATGCAATCTGGGCCTTAATCAATCGGGTCACCACGGCCCTGCTTCAAGGACCGCAGATTTGAAGTCGGAAGGAAAAGCATGGCGCAGAGGGCAGAGAGCATAGCGTAAACCCTAATTCAAATATTCCAGACTCGGTCTCCCAACCCCAAATATCTCTATTCTTTTCGCTATGCGCTTTGCCCTATGCGCTATGCATAATGGGAATTGCACCCCAAATCTCATTTGTATAGAGATGGATATCTTCATCGAATTATTTAGAAATCACATATACCCGTATAATTCTCGGGGGTAATTTTCAACAACTCATCTTTTACCTTGCGGGAAACATTCAAAGTTTCAATAAATTCGGCAATGGCCTGTTGATCAATTATGGTGTGGGTGCGGGTTAACGCTTTTAGCGATTCGTAAGGTTCGGGGTAGTTCTCACGACGTAAAATAGTCTGGATAGCTTCGGCCACCACGGCCCAGTTTTTGTCCAGATCGGCCTGGATCGCCGCGGCATTCAAAATTAGTTTGTTCAGTCCGCGCAACAGGGATTTCAGACCGATCAGGGTGTGTGCGATCGGAACGCCGATATTTCGAATCACCGTAGAATCCGTCAGGTCTCTCTGCAATCTGGAAATCGGCAGTTTGGCTGACAGATGCGCCAGGACGGCGTTGGCGACTCCCAGATTACCTTCCGAATTTTCAAAGTCGATGGGGTTGACTTTATGCGGCATGGTCGATGATCCCACTTCGCCTTTTTTAATCTTCTGTTTAAAGTAATCCATCGATATGTAAGCCCATACATCGCGGTCAAGATCGATCAGGATCGTGTTGATCCGCTTCAGGTTGTCACAGAAAGCCGCCAGATTGTCGTAATGCTCGATCTGGGTGGTCACTTTCGAGCGGCTGAGTCCCAATTTTTTATTGACCAGTTTGTCGGCAAAAGCCGTCCAGTCAATTTCCGGTTAGGCCGCGTAATGGGCGTTGAAGTTGCCGGTGGCACCCCCGAATTTTGCTGAGAATGGAACCGCATTCAACTGCTGGGCCTGGACCATTAAGCGTTCAATAAATACATAAATTTCCTTTCCCAGCCGGGTCGGTGAGGCAGGCTGGCCGTGGGTGCGGGCCAGCATGGAAACGTCTTGCCACTGGCGGGCCCGGTCCTGAAGCGCATCGATGACTTCATCCAAAACGGGGCCGACAACTTCCTGCCAGGCGTGTTTCAATGAATAGGGTGTGGCGGTATTGTTGATGTCCTGGGATGTCAATCCGAAGTGGATAAATTCCTTAAATTCCTGCAATTGCAGCTCATCGAATTTTTCCTTCAGGAAATATTCGACTGCTTTGACATCATGATTGGTGATTTTTTCGATGTCTTTAACCCGACGGGCATCTTCCAGTCTAAAATTCTGATATAGGCTCCTGAGCGGCTCAAACAGATCACGGTTAAAACCGTTCAATTGGGGCAACGGCAACTGGCACAAGGCGATAAAATATTCAACTTCCACCATCACCCGGTATTTGATCAAGGCGCCCTCGGAAAAGTAATCCGCCAATTTATGGGTTGCCCGTCGATAGCGGCCGTCCACCGGAGAGATTGTTTCTAAAGATGAAAATTCCATGAAATTTGCCCGTCCTTTGAATTAGAATCTAAATTGTTGCTTGTTTGTCTTCCTCCAGGCAGATCGACGAAACCTCATGATCGCCTTCAGGTTGATGCCAGGCGAGTATAGGAAAAGCAATTTATTGTGTCAAGACAGAGGAGGCCATTTGACAATACAATGTTGCGTGGCTTAGTTTATGATGTCGGCTCAAGGTTTAAGGTTTCAGGGTCAATGTCCAATGCACAGAATTCAATATCTAAAAGGAAATAAGTTTAGCCACTAAGACACGAAGGCACAAAGAATGATTTTGAAGTCTGAACCTTTGCAAAAAAAGTTTTAACTCGATCAGGAGGAAATTATGAATTGGCCAATTTTTATCGCAGGGGTGGGAGCCGTATTTATCACCATCGGTCATTTTGCAATCGGCAGCAAACTATATCTGAAACCCATGCTGCTGGCTTCTTTTGAGGATGTGCCGAAAAAAATAAACCATTGTGTATTTCACTACGTTTCAGCGTATCTGGTTTTGTCGACCGTCTTTTTGCTGATAATCGGAATCGGTTATAGCAACCAGACGGATAATGCCTGGCTGGTAAAATTTATCTCGATTAATTATGGATTATTCGCGGTGGTTCAGATCGTTATTGCCGCCACCTCCGGGATCCCGAAGGCAATCGCTAAAATGTTTCAGTGGACGCTGTTTGCATTTGTGGCGGTTTTCGCATGGGTGGGTGTTGTCCAACCAGGCTGAAGGTTCACCAACCATGCCCCCAGGGCAAGCATTGTACAAATTTGCAAGAAGGCCCCTTTTCGATCCTTATTGATAATCGGTCTGAATCAGTGTAACATACTCTTACCTATTAAAAAAAGCCGCAGCCAAAAGAAATTAAGCCGCCGCAGATAATTTTTTGGCGCCTGGCTTCAATTTCCAAAAAGCAGTTTAAAACCGTATATTTGCTGTTTTTCAGGGCGGATTCATTAATGAAAAAAACTTTAATTATCGCTTTGATAATTATTTTGGGATCCGTTGGTTTTCTGGCTTACGACTGGCATGTGAAAACGACGATTCAGGCAGATGACCAGCGTGTCACCCTGTATTCGTGGACGGATGAAAGCGGTGCCAGACACTACACCAATACACAGCCGCCGGACGGCGCCCGAAATATTGAAGAGCACAAGGGATATAAATATACCGATCGACCGCTGGTGGTGAAGATGAAAGACAAGATCGTTGATGGATATGAATGGATAAAAGAAAAGTTTTTTAAGAAGAAAGATCGCAAAAAGAAAAAGCAATAGCACGAATCACGGTTATTACCTGAATTTTGCATACAAAAGCCATCGCTGAAGTCTGGAATCAAGTTGTCGCAATTGACCGGACACGGTATTTGGTGCTAAAAAATTCAGGTATTATTTCGAATAGCAGGCATGATGACGCTGGCGAGGTAGTCGAGATAGGTGGTAATCAGGATAATATCATGATGTTTCAGCGGCTGCATAGCCCTCGGGTGTCAAAAATGCACTGGATTTGAGCGAATTCATATCGACCAGGCCGCTTTGAAATAACGCTTTCAAGGCTTGGAATGTCTCACTGGGAGCCAGGTCCAGGGCCGCAACGATGTCGCTGATGTCCAGGATACCGGGCGGCCCGCTGTGCGCCCATTCCTTGGCCAGCAACCTGAGAACTTTAAGCTCCTGCGGCGTCGGCATAACGCTCCTTCGTTCGTCAAATCACGTTAGCAGCGCCTTGATCAGTTCCCGGCAGTAATCCGGAATATCCGCCACCACACGTCCCCACACCAGGTTTTCCTCTCGAAAGGCAGGCTCATCCACCCATGTGGCCCCGGCGTTTTCCAGGTCGTCTTTAATTCCGGTACTGCCGGTAGCACGTTTGCCGTTGCAGATTCCGGCGCTGGCAGCAACCCAGCCGGCATGACAGATAAATCCTAAAATTTTGCCCTGGGCATTCATCTCCCGAACCAGCTGCAAAATGTTCGGATCCCGGCGCAGCTTGTCCGGGGCCCAACCGCCCGGCACCAGCAGCGCATCCAGCTGATTAGCGGTAACCTCGTGGGCGGCGACCTGACTTTCGACGGTCAGCCCGCCGCTTTTGCTGGTGTAGGATTCGCCGCCCTTGGTGGCAATCACCTTAACGTCAGCGCCTTCTTCTTGCAGGCGCATGAGCGGTACCCAGAATTCCAAATCTTCATAACCGGGACCCACAAGGATACCGACAACTTTTCCCTTAAGCCGCATTCTGGCCCTCCTTTGGCCGCGGGTTGAACTTGGCCGATGTGAGTAAGCGTTATTAAAAAAAGATACGATCTAAAATTTGTCTGTCAAATTCCGGAGGCTGGGCGTCGGACTCCATTTATTTAGTGACCCACAACTTGATCCGCATTCCGGCCTGACTGCCCTTTCATGCGATCACCCAGGGGCTGGTTGCAGCCGGGACATCGACCGGCATGACGGCTGACCTGTCCTTGCCAGCCACAGTCTTGGCAGACCGCAAATTGCATGTACGGGTTAACTTTATCTTTGCGGAAGATCTTTTTTAGAATTGAAATAAAAATGAATATCCCAATTAAAATGCCGGCCAGCAGCAATGCATCCTGGACAGTATATCCGGCAACCAAAATCTTATCCATCACGATCTTTTCTCCTTAAACATTAATTAGTACCTGAATTTTGCACGAAATTTTGCTAACTCTGAAAATGATTATATACGAATCGGTTGTAAGATGCAAAAATAGTAGTCTTAGCCGACCACCGAGAAACTGCTGTCCCGGTGAATATCCCGCAGGCGGGAATAAAAGCCCGCATTTAAGACATGACCCGTATAGGGTCCGATGAGCTTAACCGGTTCCCGGTCGTGATCGTGTCCGTTCTCGCACGAATCGATCAGTTCTGCCATCAACCGGCCGACAACCGGTGCGTTTTTGAATTGGTTGCCGCTGGTGCCGATGGCCAGATAGAAACCTGCCAGATCGGATTTATCATAAATGGGGATCCAATCGTCGGACACATCATACAGATCTGCCAGTCCTTTTGGTTTATCGGGTATTCCTAGTGTCGGAATTCGCTGGGCCAGGCGGTAAACCTGGGCCCGCCATTGGTTTGTGGTCACCTGGCGATTGAAGTGGTCCGGGTCATCAATCCATATTTTGGGATCACAGGCCGGATCCTGGCTGCCGACCAGAATGTTGTTGCCGACTTCCGGCAGGTGATAGGTGGCATTGGAAAAATCGGAAGTAACATATCCGCTATTATCAAAATCATACCCTTTGGGAGCTGGAACCACATGCACTTCGTGCCGCAGGGCCCTGGTTTTGATTTTCATGCTGTCCTGTATGCCGGCCATGCGATTGACAATAAATGAATGCGGTCCCGCTGCATTGACAACCACCGGCGCATCGACGCGCTGCCTGTCTTTTAGGGTCACACCGATTATCTTCCCACCGGAGTGCCGGATTTCAACGACCTGACTGTTAAACATAAACCGGCTGCCCCTTGCTTCGGCTGCCGCCTGCAAATTATGGGTGGCCAGTTGGGGATCATTTATGTAGCCGCTGGATGGCGTATAAATGGCACGACTCAGTTTGCGGTAAGGTCGATCAAAAAATGTTTCATCATCAGGCCGTTTTGCAGGTGAAAAATCTAAATCAGTATAAATGGGAATTTTTTGCTTGACCAGATCCATATCCCACAATTCAAAATCAACACCGACCTCCGACAAAAGGGTCAGCAGTTTCCGTGACGCATTGCCCAACACCAGGCCGCCGGTTTTTTTAAATCGAGCCGGCCCACGCTCATCGGACACACCCAAATATTCCTCCCAGTGTTTCCAATGAAAATATCCCTCGTATGCCATGGCGACACCGTCCCATGTGGAATAATGAGTGCGGATACCGGCTGAAGAACTGCCGGTGGAGCCCTGCCCGGCTGCCGGCAGTTTATCAATGTTGACGGTTTTATATCCTTTTTTACCAAGTTCAAATGCTATGGCAGCGCCGATAATGCCGGCTCCGATAATGACAATATCTGTTGTCCTGCTCATTTATATCCTTTCAATTTTTAGATTGTAATACCTGATTTTTGAAGGTAAAAATGTAACCGTTGATAAACTTGGCAGTATTTCATATCTCGGGAATAAATCAACCTTACGGTCTCAAAAATCAGCCCATGAAAATTGTCCTGGCAACATTTGGATCACGCGGTGATGTCCAGCCGATGCTGGCCCTTTCCCTGGCGCTGAAATTAATGGGCCATGATGTCCTATTGGCAGCACCACCGGAAAAGGCGGCCTGGGCCAGACAGCTAGGTTGTCCATTTCAACCTATTGGAAGCGACGTCACAGCTTTCATCGATCATATGGATAACGCGCATTCATTTCGTTCTGCAGTTTGCTTTGTATCCTTTTTGCGAAATGAAATAAATGCGCAATTCGGCCTTTTCCCAAAAATCATTGCCGGATCCGATCTGCTGATCGGCTCCTCGTTAACCTTTGCCCTGGCGACGCTGGCCGAGTCCATGGAAATCACCTACCGCTTTATCGCGTTTGCGCCCCAGATGTTGCCTTCAGGCTATCATCCCTTTCCGGCTTTCAAGCATCAGAGACTTCCTAAATGGCATAATCACATGACCTGGCGATTTGCCGGCTTACTCGATCGCTTTAACATCACCCGGCTGATTAACAACCACCGCAGGCAACTCGGCCTAAGTTTGATCCAGGATGCCTGGCGCCATATCATGGGTCGACATGTTATCGTCGCTTCAGACCGCGCGATTTCGAAGGTTCCACCGGACATTGTTGAGCCGGCCTTTACGCAAACCGGCTATATGCATTTGAATCAGCCGGATCAACAGCTGCCGGAACTGGACGCATTCCTTGAGGCAGGCCCGCCGCCGGTTTATGCCGGGTTCGGCAGCATGCCCCTGCGGGATCAAATCCGCAACGTCCCGCTAATTGTTGAAGCGGCGCGATTATCCGGCCAAAGGGCGGTAATCGGCAAGTTCTGGGACGAGCCGTCCGAATTTTCGACTTCCGATGATATTTTTTTTATTAAAAAATATCCTCATTTAAAGCTCTTCCCTAAAATGGCCGCCGTGATCCATCACGGTGGAGCGGGAACGACTGCAACCACGGCAGTCAGTGGTGTACCCCAGATCATTGTTCCTCACCTGCTGGACCAATATTACTGGGGCAATCAGATCTATCAATCCAAACTCGGACCCAGACCCATCCGGCGCTCCAAATTGACAAGCAATAGACTTGCGGCGGCGATCCGGCAATGTTTATCGGATGAAGGCATTCGTCAAAAGGCCAGGCAGGCCTCAGAGATTATAAAACAAAAGGATAGTCTGGAGCTTACAGTTACAGCAGTATTGAAATCGATAGATTAATCCGCACAGGCAAAATGAAAACTAAGACAGCGTCTGATAGCGGCTGAAATGGAATTCAGATCCGGGGTTTTATTTTGCTCTTGAGAAGGTATTTGATATGAAAAGCAAAACATTGCTTGTTTTAACTATCATTCAACTTGCTATTCTTCTACTCTTTTTGACTTTAACAGTGTGCAATGAGGTTATCGATATTCCGCATTATGTTTTTGGCGATAAATCCACGTCCTATTCACAACGTCTTGGTGAAATTGGCATAGAAATATTTATCTTTGTCATGGTTATGATTGTCCAGATTATGTTGTTCAGGATGTTATATCAACGGATTAGGATTTTGGAGGGGTTTATACCGATTTGTGCGAATTGCAAGAAAATCAGGAACACGGAAAATCAGTGGGAGCAAATGGAAAAATACATAACACAAAATTCTCTGGCCAAATTTTCTCATGGTGTTTGTCCTGATTGCGCGATGAAATTGTATCCTGATTTATATGAGGACAAAACGTAACTCGTTCAAATCGCTTCACCCGACCGCTCAATCGCTACGCGGTTTCGCGGCGTCTGAACTTTAACGTTACGATTCCGGATACCTCTCCAACAAAGTTGATAGTTGGGGATCCGGTAAGGTACATTTACCGATAAGGAGGAAATTATGGATGTTGAAGAAAATTTTTAATATTTATCTTCTAAAATTTTTATCAGCTTTTGCTTATCAAATTTGCCATTATCATTCAGGGGAATTTTATCCAGGAAAATAATATCCTGCGGCACCATAAAAGGCGGCAGCGTATTTCTACAGTATTCGAGAATCTTCGCCTTTTGCGGTTCTTCATTCTCAGCGATGAAAGACACTAATCTTTGCGCCACTCCGTTTTTTATCGGCCAGGCCAAGGATACGACCATCTCGCTGTTGGATGCTCTTTTTAGAATACAGTCGACTTCCTGCAGCTCAACCCGGTTGCCGAGTATTTGAACCTGATTATCCAGTCGGCCGAGATAGTTTAGGTTGCCATTTTCTCTCTCTTTTACCAGATCCCCGGTTTTAAACCAGACTTCATCGCCCAGGTGCGGGATTTTGAGATAGGCCGTTTTTGTTCGTTCAGGGTCATTGAAATACTCTTTGGTAATTTGAACTCCCGCTAAATACAATTCTCCCGGTTCTCCCGCTGAAACGGCCTTTTTGTTTTCATCGAGTATACAATATTTTAATCCGTCAAAAATTTTCCCGATCGATACGATGTCATTGATACATTCAGCTTCGGATATATTATCATCCCATTTGTAGACAGAAACTTGATGGGTCGTTTCAGTAATTCCATAATAGTTTTCAATGGCCGAATTCGGGGCAGCTTGCGCCCAGTGTTTCGCCAGGTTTTTGGGCAGCGCTTCGCCGCAAAAAAGTGTGTATTTTAAACTGGGCAGTGATCCTGCTTTTAATCGATTTAACTTGAGCATATTTAAACCGATAGAAGGCACGGAATACCAGACGGTCAGTTGCTTGTCTTTGATAAAACCGGCCGGCATCATGACATAATTGCGGGGCACACAATACAGGCATGCGCCAAACTTCCAACAGATGAACATGTCATGAATGCTGTTATCAAACGTTAGTTCAAAAGTTTGGGATACGCGGTCATTTTCATCCAAATTATAACGGGCTGCGACATAATCCAGATAAGTGATTACATTTTTATTCGTTTGCTGGACGATCTTCGGCTCGCCGGTACTTCCTGATGTAAATACAAAATACGCAATGGCATCCTCATCAATATCGCCTATTTCGCCAAATTCTGCTGCACCTTCACGTTCATTTATAAATAAAAAGTTATGGTCGCAATCAGAAGATATTTGATCCAGTTCCTCGGTATCCGGAAAAATAAAGGTCATGGGTACCTTTATCTGCGGCAACAACCTAAGGAAATAGTCTCGGCACTCATGGCCGACGATTAATACCCGACATCCAACCATCTTCATCATTTTTTGGGTTCGGTTCAACGGAAAGTAAGGATTTAACGGTAGATAAATATTTTTGGAACACATGATCCCCAGAATACCGGCATAAGAAGAAAAGCTTCGATAAGTCAACAGACCGACCGGGCTGTTCTGAATCCCCTGATCTTGAATTGCTTGGGCAATTTTGCCGGTTAGCAGCCCTAATTCTTGATAGGTCAGCTGCACGGTATTCACTTCGACGGCCGGTCTTTGGGGAAATTGTTGAGCGGATTTAATAAACCAGTTAACAAACATTTCTCACCTCAATTATTTTGGCCGTTTATTGCCGCCGTAACGGTTTGAACAGCTGAGCGATAACTGAGCAGCTCTTCGACGATTTGCGAATCGGTAAACTCGATGTCAAATTCTTTTTGCAAATTTAATACAAAGTCCACGTGCTCTAAAGATGTCCATTGGGGAACATTGGCGGAAGATGTCTCTTCATTGATTTCACTCATATCAATTTTAAAGACGGCAACCATGATCGCTTTGATTTTCTGTTCCACCGACAAAGATTGATCCACATTCACGGCAGCTTCATCATCACGGTGATCTGTTTTTATAGCTTTGGAAAATATCGATTTAATTTTGAGAGCCATAGGATAGATTCTTCCAGTATCAATGCAAATCCCAATCAATTAA